>Ga0302238_1002605_pt1 | contig 12443 bp, 6 predicted proteins | sample AAG_UR_Asn_MG_FD_193527 | JGI IMG/M metagenome (GOLD analysis project Ga0302238, IMG submission 193527) | Enriched activated sludge microbial communities from anaerobic digester in WTTP, New Holstein, Wisconsin, United States - AAG_UR_Asn | ecosystem: Engineered > Bioreactor > Anaerobic >...
GCCGGATTCGAGGATCTGGCCAAGACCCACTCCAAGGACGCCTTCGCCGAGAAGGGCGGCGACATGGGCTGGAGATACTTCTACGAACTGGATGATTTCGCTAAAAACCTCGACGACATCCGGGGGGTCTTCGCCCTGAAACCCGGGGAGATAAGCCCGGTCATCGAAGGGCCCGAGGGTTACCGGATCTTCCGCTGCGACGAGGCGGCGCTGGAACCTGACATGAGGTCCCCGGAGGTCCTGGGCACCGTCCGCTCCTACATGTCCGCCTTCGAGCGGGGCAAAATCGAAGACTACATTCTCACCCAGGCCAGGGAGTTCAAAGCCGCCGCCGAGGCAGGATCCTTCAGCGCCGCCGCCGGCGCCCGGGGGAAGACCGCCGCGGAGACCGATTACTTTCCCATCAATTACGGCAATTCGGTATTCCTCAAACCCGTATCCCGGGCCAACGACGCCCTGGGCGGCGCGGCCTTCCGGGACACCTTTTTCTCCACGGTCTTCTCCCTCCCCGCCGGCGCCGTGTCGGACCCGGTGATCCTGCGGGACAACGTGGTGGTCCTCCAGCTGGCGGGGGAGAAGGAGCCGGAGCCGAACGAGGTCGCTTTTCTGGACGCCTACTTCCCCTTCATCATCCAGCAGTTCGAGGAAGAGGACCTGCGCTTTTTCATCATGAACACCAAGGACCTCAAAGACAACTTCAACGCCGTCTTCGCCCAGCTCTACACCCCCCGGGAAGGATGACCCCCGAGGTTCCCCGGCTCGTCCATGGGCCGGGGGGGCCCTTCCCCGTTTTCCGCGGAAAGAATCTCTACCATCCCGACAGGGCCCGGGAGAGGGCCGAAACCCTGGCCCGGGAGTTTTCGCCTCCGGAGAAATGTCTCGTCATCGCGCCCTCTCCGCTCCTGGGCTACGGCCTGGATGTCCTTCTGCGGAAGCTCCCGGAATCAAGCCGCATTCTCTGCGTCGAGAAAGAGCAGAGTCTGATGCGGTTGAGTCTGGAGAACGTCCCTCCGGCGCTTCTGGGGGACAGGAGGATTCTTGTCGTCCGGTCGGACAGGCCCGAAGCCGCTGTGGAGGAATCGTTCCGGACCTTCGGGATCGGGGGGTTCCGCCGGGTCGCGTCGGTGGCTCTGAACCGGGGCGCCGCTCTGCACTCGTCTTTCTACCGGCAGGTGGAGGCGGAGGCCCTGAGGAGAGTGCGGACGCACTGGCGGAACCGGATGACCGCGGCGCACCTGGCCCGGCTCTGGGTGGGGAACCTTCTGACCAATATCACCCTTCTTCCGGACTGTCTGCCCATCCATCGGCTCTCTTTCGAAAAACCGGTGGTGATCGCCGGGGCGGGGGAATCGCTGGAGACTCATGTCCCCTTTCTCCGGGACATGAGGGACTCCATCTCCATCGTCGCGGTGGACACCGCCCTGGCGGTCCTCCTGGGCTTCGGTCTGCGACCGGACCTGATTGTCGCGGCGGAGGCGCAGTTCGCCAATCTGGGGGCCTTTTCCGGGCTCCGGGACTGGAGTCTGCCCGTGGCGGCGGACCTGCTCTCCTACCCGCCCATTCTGCGGCGGTTCACCGGAGAACGATTCGTTTTCATCTCCCGCTTCGCGGATCTGGCCTGGTTCCGGCGGCCCGGAGTCCGGGGTTTCCTGCCCACCTTTCTCCCCCCCCTGGGATCCGTGGGGGTCATGGCGCTGCAGCTGGCGGCGGAACTCTCTCCCCCGGGGCTGCCCCTCATCCTCGCGGGTCTGGACCTCCACTACCTGCCGGGGAAGCCCCATGCCCGGGGCTCCTCCTCCCACAGCCGCTTTCTCCGGGAGTCGGGCCGCCTTTCCCATCCCCGCCAGTACGCCGCCTGGTGCGACCGGCCTAAAACCACCTGCCTCTTCAAGGGCGGCGGCTCCGGACCCGTGGACGCGGTGCTGGCCTCCTACCGGGAAGGCCTGTCCGCCATCGCCTCCCGCCGGGGCGGGGTCTACGACCTGCCCGGCCCGGGGCTTGATCTGGGGATTCCCGTGCTGAGTCATGGGGAAGCGTCGGGGGTCATCGGGGCTTATTCCCCTCCCGCCCAGGCTTCTCCCCCCCCTTCGGGGGGGAGACGGGGTTGGGGCAGGGACGAAACGCGGTCCTTCGTTCTGGGGCTTCTGGCGGAAATGGAAGCCGCCGCCGCGGCGTCTCCGGACGAGGGAGCGGAACTCCTGGAAGCCCTGGACATCCTCACGGCGGACCTTCCGGTTCCGCCCGGCCCGGAGAACTTCCGCCCTCTGTTCCTGCCCCGCCTGGGGCTGCAGATCCGGAAGCTCAGGAGGGCGGCGACGCGGGTTTAACTTTCGTCGCTTTTCAGCACCGCCAGGAAGGCGCTCTGGGGCAGCTCCACATTGCCCACCATCTTCATCCGTTTCTTGCCTTCCTTCTGCTTTTCCAGGAGTTTCCTCTTCCGGGTGATGTCGCCGCCGTAGCATTTGGCCAGGACGTCCTTCCGGACGGCGGAAATCGTCTCCCGGGCGATGATCTGCCCGCCGATGGCCCCCTGGACGGGAATCTTGAACTGGTGCCGGGGTATCTCCGCCGCCAGTTTCTTGCATACCGTCCGCGCCCGGGCGGCGGCGCCGCCGCGGAAGACCAGCTGGGACAGGGCGTCCACCGCTTTTCCGTTCAGCAGGATATCCAGGCGCACCAGGTCCGTGGGCTTGTAGCCGACGATGTCGTAATCGAAGGAGGCGTAGCCCCGGCTCAGGGATTTCAGCTTATCGTAAAAATCGAAGAGGACCTCCGCCAGGGGCATCTCGTAGGACACCTCCACCCGTTTTTCGTCCAGGTAATGCATGTCCTTCTGAACTCCCCGCTTCTCCATGCAGAGGTTCATCACCGCCCCCAGGTACACCGAGGGGGTGATAATCGCGGCCTTGATGTAAGGCTCCTCGGCGCTTTCCACCCTTTCCTGCTCGGGGTACTCCGCGGGATTGTCGATGATCCGGGACTCTCCGGAACGCAGATGCACCTTGTACTGCACCGATGGGGCGGTGAGCACCAGGGAGAGGCCGAACTCCCGCTCCAGCCTCTCCTGAACCACCTCCAGATGGAGGAGCCCGAGAAAGCCGCAGCGGAAACCGAAGCCCAGGGCGGCGGAGGAGTCTTTTTCGTATATCAGGGAAGCGTCGTTGAGTTTGAGCTTCTCCATGGCCTGCTGCAGCTCTTCATAGTCGTTGGCGTCCACCGGATAGATGGACGAGAACACCACCGGTTTGACGTCCCGGAAACCCGGCAGTGCTTTTTCGCAGGGGTTCTCCACCGACGTTACGGTGTCCCCCACCCGGATGTCGGACACGGTTTTGATTCCCGCGATGATGTACCCCACCTCCCCCGCCCGGAGACTTCCGCTCTTCTCCAGACCGATCCGGAAGACTCCGGTCTCTTCCACCCTGTACACCGTTCCGGAGGAGAAGAGCATGATCTCCTGACCTGTTTTCAGGGTCCCCTGGAAGATCCGCAGATGCACCACCACCCCCCGATAAGGGTCGTAGCGGGAGTCGAAAATCAGGGCTTGCAGGGGGTTGTCCGGGTCCCCTCCGGGGGGCGGTATTCTCCGGACGATGGCCTCCAGGAGATCTTCGATGCCGATCCCCATTTTTGCGGAAACCTCCACCGCGGCGCCGGAATCGAGCCCCAGGTCGTGGTCGATCTGATGCCGGACCCCCGGGACGTCCGCGGCGGGCAGATCGATCTTGTTTATAACCGGGAGGATTTCCAGATCGTGCTCCAGGGCCATGTACATATTGGACAGCGTCTGGGCTTCCACGCCCTGGGTGGCGTCGATGAGGAGCAGGGCCCCCTCGCAGGAGGATATGGCCCGGGAAACCTCGTAGGAAAAGTCCACGTGACCCGGAGTATCCACCAGATTCAGGACATAGAGGCGCCCGTCCCGCGCTTCGTAGGGGATGGTGATGGCGGTGGACTTGATGGTGATCCCCCGCTCCCGTTCGATGTCCATATTGTCCAGCATCTGATTCTTGAAGTTGCGGTCCTCGATCATCCGGGCTTTCTGGATGAAGCGGTCCGCGAGGGTGGACTTCCCGTGATCGATATGGGCGATGATGCAGAAATTGCGGATTGTTTCGATTTTCATGTAACGTCCTGGGCCACTATATCGGGTTATGGGGTTTCGTTCAATCTACGCGTCCAGCAGCGTCCGGACCTTCAGGGAGAACTCCTCCACATCGAAGGGTTTCTGGAGAAACTCGTCCCCCGGAGACAGGAGGTTCCGTTCCTGCAGCGCCTTCGACGAGAGGCCGGACAGAAAAAGGACCTTCAGATCCGGGCGGAGGGCCAGAAGGCGCTTCGCCAGCACGGAGCCGTTCACATGGGGCAGAATCATGTCGGTGATCAGAAGGTCTATCCTGGTGGGATACTCCTCGCAGATGAGAAGAGCTTCCCCGGCGTTCTGCGTGTCCACCACATGGTAACCCAGCTTCGTCAGGATCCTGACGATAAGGGTCCGCACGTAGGCCTCATCCTCGACGATGAGAATCGTCTCGTTCCCCCCGCACCCGGCGGGTTCTTCCTTCCGCGCCGGCTCCTCCGACCCTGCGGGTTCATGAAGGGGGAAATAGAGGGTGAAGGTGGTCTCCCTGCCGGGCTCGCTGTGCACGGTGATGTAGCCTCCGGACTGTTTGACGATCCCGTAGACCGTCGCCAGACCGAGTCCCGTCCCCTTTCCCTTTTCCTTGGTGGTGAAAAAAGGATCGAAAATCTGGGGCACGATCTCCGGAGCGATTCCGTATCCCGAGTCCCGGACGGAAAGCGCCACATACTCGCCCTCGGGAATCACCCCGGTGACGGTGGCGAAGCTCCCCGTCACCCTCTGGTTCCGGGTCTGCACGAGAACGCTTCCGCCCGCCGTCATGGCGTCCCGGGCGTTGATGATGAGATTCATCAGCACCTGTTCCACCTGGCCGGCGTCCACGTTGATGTCCGGCCGCCGGGCGTCCAGGGAAAAGATTATGGACGACCCCTCGCTGAGGAGGCGGATCATCATCTTTTCCATGTCCGCCACCAGGCGGTTCAGATTGACCGGCCGGGGGTCCATCCGCTGATTGCGGGAAAACATCAGGAGCTGTCGGGTCAAGGTGGCGGACCTCATGGCCGCCTGCTGTATCCCCTCGACGTTGGAACGGACAGCCGGGTCCTGTCCGCACTCCTCCATGATCATTTTGGAGAATCCCATAATGATGGTCAGGAAATTGTTGAAATCGTGGGCGATCCCCCCGGCGAGCCTTCCCACGGCTTCCATTTTCTGGACCTGCCGCAGCTGTTCCTCCCGCTCCCTCAGGATGCGGTCGGTGGCGACACGCTCGGTGACGTCGCGCAGTACGATCACCGTCCCCGCGGTGTTGTTCCCGACTCCGGTGAGGGGAGACACGATCTGCTCCACCAGAATGTCCGGACCGCCGTCCCCGTCGAACCGGCTGACCCCCGGGTGCCGGGCGCGCATTTCCCCGCTGTCCATCTCATCGAGACGGATCAGAGCGTCCCGCGTCTCGCCCCAGGCGGCGGAAAAGCTGCGTCCCGTCATTTTCTCGGCGGCGGGATTCATGTAATCCAGACAATCCGCGGAATCGAAGACGAAGACCGCATCGGGGATGCTGGAGAAGGTGGCGGAAAAAAGTCTTTCCCGTTCCCGCAGCCGGTTCTCCATTTCGTGTTTGTACAGGGCCAGAACGATGGTGGCCCGCAGTTCTCTTTCCTCGAAGGGCTTTATCACGTATCCGAAGGGAAAGACCGTCTTCGCCCGCTCCAGGCTCGCCTCGTCGGAAAAGGCGGTGAGCATGACCACGGGAACACCGTGCTTTTCCCATACGATTTTCGCCGTTTCCAGGCCATCCAGTCTCCCCTGCAGTTTTATGTCCATCAGCACCAGATCGGGGTCGACCGCTTCGATTCTTTCCAGCAGATCTTCCCCGGAAGCGAAAAGAGCGGGCACCCGATACCCGAACCTCTGGAGATGCATCTTGATGTCCAGCGCGACGATGTACTCGTCCTCGACGATGACGATGTTCGCATTCTCCATACCTTCGCTCCCCCGGCCTATATGAAATTGTTCTGTTCGAAGTAAGACCCGAACTGAACGCCCCCCTCGAGGAAGCCGGCCTTGCGTTTCTTGATGACGATCTGCACCAGGACGACCCGATGTTCTTTGTCCACCACCCATTGCCGCAGACTGAAGGGGTCGTTCTCGGAAATGCCGGTTTCGTCTGCCACGGATCCCGGGATGACCCTGTTCACCGAGTACTCCGACGAAAACAGGCCGGAAGAAACATGGCGGGCGGTGAAGCCGAAAAGAGGCGCGAACAGTTTTTCCCGGGCCTCGAACTCCAGAGGTTTTTCCAGAGGGCTGAAAGGCCGCTTGCCCAGGGCGATGAAAACCGTGGATTCTTCCCCGCCCCGGGAATAGGTCAGAGGAACGAGGGTTTCCGGCTCCAGGGAGAGGAGAATGTCCTGGGCGGCCCGGATGCTGTCCACGGGAGATCCGTTGACCCGGACGATAATGTCCCCCGGAACGATCCCCGCCTCCTGGCCGGGGGACCGGGGGACCGTGTAGAGCACCTCCAGCTGCTTCCGGCTCTCGTGGACCGAAAGCCCTATCCAGGAATGCGTCACCTCGCCTTCGGTGTAGAGCTTGGGCAGGAACTTCCGGAGCCAGTACCCGGGGATCGCGAAATTGACACCTTCGAACTGTTCGATTCCGGCAAAGACGATTCCCACCAGCCTCCCCGACTCGTCCACCAGGGGGCCTCCGCTGGAACCGGGGTTGACCGGAACATCCATCTGCATGGCATCTCCCATCTGCAGGAACCGCCGACCGGTGGCGGAGATGATGCCCGAGGTGATGGTGTTCTCCAGCCCCCCGGGGGAGCCGATGGCGAAGATCCGGCTGCCCGCCCTGAGCTCCTGCACATCGGTGACGCCGAACACGAATTCGGGCTTCAGATCCACTTTGAGAAGGGCCACGTCGAATATCTTGTCGAACCCCACCACCTTGGCGGGGATCCGGTCCTCGGTCCTCCCCGAGGGCCGGATATAGAGCCGGGAGTAGCCTTCGTAGGTGGGGTCCACCTCGCTGGCAATGACATGATAGTTGGTCAGCAGGTAGCCCCGGGGGTCGATGAAGAAACCGCTGCCGATCACCCGGTCCGGAAGGCCCACCCCTCTTTCGATGCGGATGCCCCGATTGACCCAGATGGTGGCGGCTCCATCCATCATGTCCGTGGGGGAAAAGGGCCTGTTCAGCGCCCGCGCCTTTTCCTCCGGAAAGGTGAGGCCCTTTTCGGCCATGATTCCCAGAAGTGTGCGCAGCGAGCCCGGATTGTTGAGTTCCGCCGAGATATCCGCGTAGGCAAGAAGGTCCTCGCCGTCCAGAGCGGAGAAATCGTCCATTTTCAGGAATGTATACAGAGCCAGGACGCCGTTGCCGGAGGAACGGTATTCCTCGGCCTGCCGGAACAGAAGACGGTTCCGATCCCACTGCGGCGAATCGGGGAGGAGTTTCAGGTTCCGCAGAGAAACCAGATGGGAAAGGGCGAGGTCGTACTTCTTCTCCTCCAGGGACTGGGCGTACAGTTCTTTCAGCTTATCCCCCGCCCTGGCTTCCAGATCCGCCAGGTCCCCCTCGGGCAGCAGGGGGGATCGTTTCTGCCGCAGGCCCGATATCCACTGCAGGGCCTTGGCGGGAGAATCCTTCCGGATAAGCCCGTCGATCTCCTGGTAGGTCATTTCGTCCAGATTCCGGGGTTCGGGCCCCCGATCCCGGGAGGAAACGCAGGAGGCGGCCGCGAGAATCAGCCCCAGCAGGACGAAGAGGCGCGGAGCCTTCAGGGGTCCCGGCTCCGATGCCGGGCGTCGACGGACCGCCGGCGCGGGGCGCCCATGGCGGCGCAGCTCTCTCATGGCTCCAGACCCCAGGGACGGGGGTCCGCCGCCACAGCGTCGAAGACCCCGTCGAAGGCGGAGGAGTACTCCCGCCGCATCCCCGGCCTCCCGGACAGGTACTCCCGGGCATCCACCCTGCCGTCCCGGTTCAGGTCCCACTCCCGGAAGGCCGCGGGGAAAAAAGTTTCCCGGAAGCCCTCCTCCCGAAGCTCCACCGCCACCAGGTTGCCGCTTTCGTAGATTTCCCCCGTTTCGAAGCGGCCGTCCCGGTCCATGTCCCTCTCTCCCGAGACCGGGACCCCCTGGACGTAACGGACCCGGCGGAGGATTCGCTCCCCCATCCGGTCCGGCCGAACCACCTCCAGCAGCACGGGGTTTCCGTCCCGGAGGGTGAAGCGGCGGACCTCGGCCTCGTCACCCCGGGTCTCGTCGATTCTGAAGGCCCGCCGGGCGGATTCCGCCTCCAGCCGGGACAGGAGGAATGTGTCGGTCTGGTAGGGGAAGGCCGCGATTTCCAGGGCATCCTCCGGGGCGGGCAGGCCGCGCAGGACCGGCGCCGAAAAAACGCCGGCGCCGAAGAACCGCCGGGACCGAACTCCGCCCCTCTGGACCGTCAGCCGTTCCACATAGGGGTAAACCCGGTATTCGCAGGAGACCTCGGCGTCGCCGATCCGGGCCTCCCACTCCCGGGGCAGCCCGTCCCCGGAAAAATGCAGGACGAACTCGTCCCTCCCGTCCCGGTCCCGGTCCCGGCTCCAGGAAAGAACCCGGCCTTTTCCCAGGACGAAAGCTTCCTCCCCGTCTCCCTCCTCGTCCAGGGACGCTACACCGTCGATTCCTGACAGAAGCCGGGAGAACTCCCGCCGGAAACCTTCCTCGTCGACGGCGGAGGCCCGGCGGAGGAGGTCCATGCGGAGAAATCCGCCCAGGGCGGCGAAGCGCGGGAGTTCACCGCTCCGGCTTTGCGGTTGGGCCTCCATGAGGGCCCAGGAAACCCCCGGGTCCCGGCCTCCCCGGGCGAAGTACTCCTCCGCCAGCCCCGGGACCTCCTCCGGGGAGGCGATTCTCCGGATGAACGCGGAGAAAGCGGGAAGGTGGGCGGGGTCTTTCCTGTCCATAAGAAGGAACAGGGCGGATACCTCCGGATCCAGAGGGTCTTTGATGAGGAAGGCCTCCCGTAAAAAGCGGGGGTCTGCGGGGTGGGAGGCCAGCGCGGAACGCAGCTCCTTCTCCGCCCCGATGCGGTCGCCTCTGCCCAGCAGGCACCGCAGAACCAGATAGTCCGCGGCGGCGTCCCGGACCTGAAGGCGTCCCAGCAGCTCCAGGGCCTCGTCGCAGGACCGGGTGCGATACAGGAGCTCCGCGGCCCGGAGGATGCCCTCCCGGGGCTGGTACCGCTCCCAGGATTCCCCTCGAACCGCCGCCAGGGCCGCCTCCAGGGCTTCCCGGCGGTTCTCCCGCCCGGAACCCAGAAGAAGACTTTTCAGGTAAAGGGCGTCGGAATAATCCCCCCGGAGCCGGATCGCCGTATCCGCCAGCGGCAGAGCGCCGGGGATGTCCCCATGGTCGTAGAGTTCCGCGGCCTGCCGGAGGTATGCCCGGGAAAGAGCGGAATCGGGGAAAATCAAGCCCGGCGCAAAAACCGCTCCGACGGCGAGAATCAGAACTCCCCGCAGGATCCTCATGTTTACCCTTCTCCCCGGCCTTCCTCTTCCGGAACCTCGGAGGCCAGGCCTTCCCCCCGCGGGGGAAAGCCCAGGAGTTCCCGGATCTCCCCGTCGTCCAGGGTTTCCTTTTCCACCAGGGTATCCGCCAGAAGAAGGAGCTGATCCAGGTGGGTGGTCAGGATCTCCTCCACATTCCGCTGCGCTTCCCGGATGATGCCGGTGACGGCGGCGTCGATTTTCCGCGCCGTTTCCTCGGAATAATCCTTGTGCCGGGCGATTTCCTTCCCCAGGAAGATCGGCTCCTCCTCCTGCCCGTAGGCCACGGGGCCCAGGTCCGGGCTCATCCCCCATTCACAGACCATCCGGCGGGCCAGTTCCGTGGCCTGCTCGATGTCGTTCTTGGTGCCGGTGGTGGTGTCGTTGTAGACGATTTTTTCCGCCACGAAGCCCCCCAGGGCAATGCGGATCCGGTCCTCCAGCCAGCCCCGGGACCGGGAGTAGGCGTCGTTCTCCGGCAGCGACAGGGCCAGCCCCAGGGCGCGTCCCCGGGGAATGACCGTCACCTTGTGCAGGGGGTCGGCGTTTTTCAGGTAGTAATGGAGCAGGGCATGGGCCGATTCGTGGACGGCGGTCATCTTTTTCTCTTTGGGGAGGATCACCCGGGATTTCCGGGCCACCCCCAGCAGGATCTTGTCCCGGGCCTCCTCGAAATCTTCCATCTCCACCAGGGTCTTGTTTTTCCGGGCGGCGAAGAGGGCGGCCTCGTTGACCAGGTTGGCCAGATCGGCCCCGGAGGTGCCCGGGGTGGCCCGGGCCAGACGGGCCATGTCCACCGCAGGATCCAGCGGGATCCGCCCGCAGTGAATTTTCAGGATGTCCTCCCGCTCCTTGATGTCCGGCATGTCCACCACCACCTGCCGGTCGAAGCGGCCCGGCCGCAGCAGGGCGGGGTCCAGGACGTCGGGCCGGTTGGTGGCAGCCAGAATGATGACCCCGTCCTTGGTGTCGAAGCCGTCCATTTCCACCAGCATCTGGTTCAGAGTCTGCTCCCGCTCGTCGTGGCCTCCGCCGTAGCCGGCTCCCCTGACCCGCCCCACCGCGTCCAGCTCGTCGATGAACAGAATGCAGGGGGCGCTCTTCCTGCCCTGCTCGAAAAGGTCCCGGACCCGGCTGGCTCCCACCCCGACGAACATCTCCACGAAGTCGGAGCCGGACATGTGGAAAAAAGCCACATTCGCCTCCCCGGCGCAGGCCTTGGCCAGCAGGGTCTTGCCCGTGCCGGGCATGCCCACCAGCAGGACCCCTTTGGGAATTTTGGCCCCCATCTTCGTGAACTTCCCCGGATTCTTCAGGAACTCCACCACCTCCTGAAGCTCGTACTTCGCCTCCTTCTGGCCCGCCACGTCGGCGAAAGTCATCTTCTTGCCGTCGTCGATATAGAGTTTCGCCCGGCTCTTGCCGAAGGAGAAGGCCTTGTTCCCCCCGCCCTGGAGCTGGCGGAACATGAACCAGATGAAGAAGAACACGATGAACCAGGGGATGAAATCGATGACGATCTGCATGGGGGAGGTGGTTTTCAGGCCCCCGGAGATCCGGACGTTCTTTTCCCGAAGCAGGGGGATGAGGCCGCTGTCCAGGTAGGGGATGTTGGTCTTGAACATCGTGATTTCTCCGCCCCGGCCCTTCAGGGTCCCCTGGATCTCGTACTGATCCAGAATCTTCACCGTTTCCACCTCGCCCTGTTCCACATAGCCCAGAAACACCGAGTACGGAATTTCGGTCCCCGCGTTTTTGTCGCTGAAAAAGAAGAAAAGGATGAACATGCTCATCAGCACGACGAGAAATATCAAGGCGAAACGATTGTTGTTGAAATTGAACCGAACCGGCCTCTGATTCTTCGGTTCGTTCGGTCTGTTCTGATTATCCACGTTCCTCTCCCTTCATGAACGCCGTGAAACGGAAGTATCTCCCGTTTCCGCGTTTTTCCATCACGTTTTCCGGGGCCCGAATCGTCGGGATTCCCCACGGCTCCGTCAGAAGTCCCTGAATATCCCCTTCCCTCTGCACAATGGGCACCAGATCGCGCAGATTTTCCGGAATACCCAGACGGGAAAACAGTTTTTTCAGTGTTTTCTTCCCGTTCCCGGTGATCAGTTCGTCCCCCGGTCGTCTCGAACGCACCAGAAGGCGCCCGTCCCCCCCGCACCGGAAGACCCTGTCCTCGAAACGGGCCGCCTCCGGGACCTCATCCACGCGAATAACCAGCCCCCCCGGAGCTTCGAAGCCGCCTTTTCCATCCGTCAGGTAAAGATACCCTTTTTTCCGGGCTAGTACAATATCCTCTTTCCACCATAGAAGGCCCCCGACGAGTTCCAGGCGCATCCCGTAACCCCGGAGGATCACCCCGTCCCGGGCATCCCTCCCCAGCTTCTCCAGGGGGGCCAGAAACGCGAAGGGAAGCCGGGGATTCCCCTTCCGGCTCTTTCCGGGTTCGTAGAGCCGGTACATCGAAAGAATCCGCACCAGGGGGTGGAGCCGCAGGAAATCCCCGAATCCGCAGGTCCAGCCTTCCCCCTGTTTTACCCAGGGGTCTTCCTTCTCCAGAGTCCTGGCCGCCAGGTCCCCATAGAGCCGCGCTTTCAGCGACAGTTTGTCCAGGGCCTTGTGGTAACCGGGAAAAACCTCCATGGCCGCCGGGATGAGGGTCATTCTGAGATGGTTGCGCAGAAAGGCCGGGTCCTCGTTGGTCTGGTCCCTCCGATACCCGAGACCGATTCCGTCGAGGTAGTCCAGAACCGCCGCCTTGTCCACCCCGGACAGGGGTCGGATCAGGGGGCCCCTCCTCGCGGG
>Ga0302238_1002606_pt1 | contig 12440 bp, 7 predicted proteins | sample AAG_UR_Asn_MG_FD_193527 | JGI IMG/M metagenome (GOLD analysis project Ga0302238, IMG submission 193527) | Enriched activated sludge microbial communities from anaerobic digester in WTTP, New Holstein, Wisconsin, United States - AAG_UR_Asn | ecosystem: Engineered > Bioreactor > Anaerobic >...
TCTGTCACCGCCCGGCACCTTTTCGGGGGAAACGGCCGGGGTCCGGACATCAGGAACGGCGGAAAGGTCCGGCCCGGATTCGGCGCGGGATCCATACAGGTCCTGGGCGCCAGGGAGAACAATCTGAAAGCCCCGGAGATCACCCTGCCCCTGGGGGGGATGGTCTGCGTGACCGGCGTCAGCGGGTCCGGAAAATCCACCCTGGTGCAGGAAATACTCTACCCCGCCCTGCGCCGGATCAAGGGCCGTGCCGGAGAAACCCCCGGGGCCCACGACGGGATCCGGGGCCACGAGTTCATAGACGACATCATCCTGGTGGACCAGAGTCCCCTGGGCCGGACGGCCCGCTCCAACCCGGCCAGTTACGTGGGCGCCACCAACGGAATCAGAAAACTTTTCGCCTCCCACCCCGAGGCGGCGGAAAGGGCGTACGGGCCCGGGCATTTCAGCTTCAATTCCGGCGCCGGCCGCTGCCCCTCATGCGGAGGAAGCGGCTTCGAGCATGTGGAAATGCAGTTCCTCAGCGATGTGTACCTCCGGTGCCCCGAGTGCGACGGCAGCCGGTTCCGGCGGGAGATTCTGGAGGTCCGGATCCCCGGGACGGCGGAGCGGTTCGGCGCCCTGTCCATCGCAGAGGTCCTGGAATTGACGGTGAGGGAGGCCCGGGAGTTCTTCCACGGCAGAAAGGATATTCTCCGGGGACTGGACTGCCTCGCTGCAGTGGGACTGGACTACATGAGGCTGGGTCAGGCGGCGCCCACTCTGAGCGCCGGCGAGGCGCAGCGGCTGAAGCTGGCCGGTCATCTGGCGGAGTCGGACCGGGGCGGGCCCCGCAGACTCCTCTTTCTTCTGGACGAACCCACCACGGGACTCCATTTCCAGGATATCGCCGTTTTATTGAACGCCTTCGACACACTCATCTCTGCGGGGTACTCCCTGCTGGTCATCGAACACAACCTGGATGTCATCGCCCGGGCGGATCATATTGTCGACCTCGGCCCGGAGGGAGGAGAGGCGGGGGGCCGGGTCGTGGCGGAGGGAACCCCCCGGGAGGTGGCTCAAAAAGGGCAGGGACACACCGCCCGGGCCCTTCGAGCCTATTTCACGAGAAAGGGTCTCCCCCGGGCCCGGGAGGCTCGGGAGCGAAAACCGGACCGCCTCGGCACCCCTCCCGGCATCGTCATCCGGGGCGCCCGGGAACACAACCTGAAAAACATTTCCCTTTCCATACCCCGGGACTCCTTTACCGTCATAACCGGCGTCAGCGGCAGCGGGAAAAGCACCATCGCCTTCGACATCCTGTTCGCCGAAGGGCAGCGGCGATATCTGGAATCCCTGAACGCCTACGCCCGGCAGTTCGTCCAGCCCGCCGCCCGGCCCGACATCGACGGCGCCTTCGGGCTTCCCCCGACGGTGGCCATCGAGCAGCGAACCAGCCGGGGGGGCAGGAAAAGCACCGTCGCCACCGTCACCGAAATCTACCACTTCCTCCGGCTCCTCTACGTCAAACTGGGGCTCCGTCACTGCCCGGACTGCCGGGTCCCCATTCAGACGGATTCACCGGATTCCATAAGCTCCCGGATCCTGGCCGATTCACCGGACAGGGAACTGCGGATCCTCGCCCCCCTGGTGACGGGACGCAAAGGTTTCCACGGCGACGTGGCAAAAAAGGCGGCTTCCAGGGGCTACCCGTTTCTGCGGGTGGACGGAACATATCTTCCCACCGAACCCTGGCCTCGGCTGGACAGATACCGGGAGCACACGATAGACCTTCCCGTGGCAACCATCAGAGTGAAGCCCGAAGCGCAGGAGGACCTTCGCCGATGGGTCCGGGAAGCCCTGGACATGGGCAAAGGGACCGTGAAAATCGACTCCGGGGATGGCCGGGATCGCTCCTTCTCCACGCGACAGGCCTGTCCCTCCTGCGGAAAAGGCTTCCCGGACCTGGACCCCCGCCTTTTTTCCTACAACTCCCGGCAGGGCTGGTGCCCCTCCTGCTTCGGAACCGGGCTCCGCCTGGACGGCTTCGATGCCGAACAGTCGGGAGAAGAAATCTGGTGGAACTCCTGGTACGAAGGGGAGGAAGTCCCCTGCCCCGTCTGCCGGGGAAAAAGACTCCGGCCGGAAGCTCTGGCCGTCACCTTCCGGGGCCTGTCCATCGCGGACATCTGCGCATTCTCCGTCGCCGGTCTGGAGAGTTTCTTCGGCGAACTCGGCTTCGAGGGCAGGGAGGCGCCCATTGCCCGGGACATCACCGCGGAGATCGTGCATCGGCTCCATTTTCTGTCTCGGGTGGGCCTCTCCTACATCACCCTCGACCGCGCCGCGCCCACCCTGAGCGGAGGGGAGGCGCGGCGGATCCGGCTGGCGGCGCAGCTGGGATCCAACCTCCGGGGTGTCCTGTACATTCTGGACGAGCCCACCATCGGTCTGCACAGCCGAGACAACGACATGCTTCTGGACACCCTGAAAACCCTGAAGGACAAGGGCAACACGGTGGTCACGGTGGAGCATGACGAAGAGACCATCCGACGGGGAGACTATATCATCGATCTGGGTCCCGGGGGCGGCGTCCGGGGAGGCGAGGTGGTGGCCGCAGGGTCTCTGGCGGACATCCTGGGCAGCGGGAAAAGCCGCACTGCGGACTGTCTGCTGTTCCCGCCCCGGCACCCCCGAAGGGCCGCCCGTCGGCCGATAAACCGGGATACCCCCTTTCTGGTGGTGCAGAATCCCACGCTGCACAATCTGCGGGGTGACGATGTGAGCTTTCCCCTTCGCCGCCTCACCTGCGTCACCGGCGTCAGCGGCAGCGGCAAAAGCAGCCTGGTCCGGGAAATTCTTCTGGCCAATATCGCCCTGCTTCTTCGCCGGACGACCCGACGCGGGAGCTTCATCGGCTGCTCCGGAATCCGGGGCTGGAATGAACTGAACCGGGTTCTGGAAGTGGATCAGACCCCCATCGGCAAGACTCCCCGCTCCTGCCCCGCCACATACACGGGAATCTGGGACGATGTCCGCCGCCTGTACGCCGACACCCCCGAGGCCCGGGTGCGGGGCTACACCGCAGGACGGTTTTCCTTCAACGTTCCCGGAGGCCGGTGCCCCGCCTGCGACGGACAGGGGGTCAAAAAATTCGAAATGAGCTTTCTCCCGGATGTAACCGTTTCCTGCGAGACCTGCGGCGGCGCGCGCTTCGACGAGGAAACCCGGGAAATCACCTTCAAAGGGAAAACCATCGCCGATGTCCTGCGATTCAATGCCGAGGAGGCGGCGGATTTCTTCTCCTTTCACCCCCGGATCCACCGCGCCCTGACATTGATGGTCGACGTGGGCCTGGGCTACCTGAGCCTGGGCCAGCAGAGCCCCACGCTGAGCGGCGGGGAAGCCCAGAGGATCAAACTGGTTACGGAGCTGTCCAGGGCCCGCCCCGGAGGAAAAATCCGGGAAACCCCGGGCGGGGGAACCCTGTACATTCTGGATGAGCCCACCGTGGGCCTCCATATGGCGGACGTGGAACGGCTCACCCGGGTTCTGCACCGTCTTGTGGACTCCGGGGGAACCGTTGTCGTCATAGAACACAATCTGGACATCGTGGCGGAGGCGGACTGGGTCATCGACCTGGGCCCCGAGGGGGGCGCGGGGGGCGGGAAAGTGGTGGCCTTCGGCACACCCGAAGAGGTGGCCCGGAGTTCGGGCCACACCGGCCGCTACCTGGACGAATTTCTTCGGAGACGGAGCCGGGAGGGGAGAGACTCCGGCCGGAGATGACGGGGGATTTTCCTCCCCCCCCACGGTTTTCCGCCCCCCGCGGGGATACGGCATGGAGCGAGCCATGGACGCGGGATCCGCTGAACCCGGAAGCCGCCGCCGGCCCCAGCCCGCCTCTTTTCACGAAGCTATGGAATTTTCTCCCGGACTATGGTATACTTTCGGGTAACAATCTTCACTTCTCAAAACAAGGAGAGGTCTCACATGGATCTTACCAAAAAAGAAAAGGACAGCGGAATCATCTTCATCGCGGATATGAATTACGGTGATTTCATGAAGGTCATCGACGCGAAGATCGCCGAACTGAATGAAACACTGAAAGTGTACATCGCCGAGGTGATGGAGGACACCAAGAACGTTCACAACATCACTCCCCATCAAATCGACGTCATCATCGAAATGCACAAATCCTACATCGCCTCCCTCCGCGGCACCCTGGAGGACCTGAAGGAAATCGGGCGCAAGAGCCTGCACAAAGACTACATGGTCCCCTCTTTGATCGTCGAAACCTATGTGGAGCTGGCCCGGAAGGTTTGCACCCTGAAATACATCAAATTGCAGCCCACCTACGCACGGATGGCTTAAGGCTCCGCCTTTTTCTCCCCGTCTATCCGCCGCCCCTTCCCAACGGTTTGAGGGCGGCGTTTTTTCACCCTCCCTTCAGGGCGCTTTTTCAGCTTTTCCCGTGATCGGATCCTTTTTCTCCCTTTTCCTGAAGCGATGGGAGAAGCCCGTCAGTATTTACTGGTCATGAAGCTTCAGGTCATGGAGAAGATAAGCTCCCTTCCCGGAATGCTGAGGCCCCGGGAAAAGCTCGCCGCCCAGGGCGCATCCTTCCTGTCGGACATGGAACTTTTAGCCCTGCTTGTCGGCTCGGGCACGCAAAAAAGCGGAGTGGAACGGATCACCGCGGAAATTCTGGATCTTCTGGACCGGAGCAGCGGGATTCCTCCCCTGGAGAACCTCACGGCCATACCCGGAGTCGGCGCCGCCAAAGGCACGCTGATCCTGGCCGCCCTGGAGTTTTCCCGCAGACGCCTGTGCCCGGGGCGGAGAAAAATCGGTTACCCCCGGGACATCCTTCCTCTGGTGGATCACTATTCCGACCGGAAGCAGGAATATTTCCTCTGTGTTTCCCTTAACGGGGCCCACGAGGTCATAGCGGTGCGGGTGGTGTCCATCGGCCTGGTGAATCGGGCCCTGGTGCATCCCCGGGAGGTTTTCGCCGATCCCCTGTCGGACCGGGCGGCGGCCGTGGTCATCGCCCACAACCATCCCTCAGGAAACCTCCAGCCCAGCCCAGAAGACCGGGTGGTGACAAAAAAAATCAAGGCTGCCGCGGATATTCTGGGCCTGGGTTTTCTGGATCACATCATATTCGGGAAGGACGGATATTACAGCTTCCTCGAACACGGGGAGCTTTGATTCATTCGGTCTTTATCAAAATCTTCTCAAAGACCTGCAGAATGGCGGCGGAAGACTTCTGGGCGTCCGACCGCGGGACCCCAGCTTCCTTCCAGAGGGTCTTCATAAAATATTCCCCCATAGCTTCCATGATGTCGTCGGAGAGCCAGAAGAGATAGGAATAGTTCTGCCCCCGGGACCTCATGATGGTGAAGTTGGTGTACGTCATCACCGGTTCCTTTCCGATCATGATCCTGTCCTGCCGGGTGGTGGTGATGAGCTCCACTTCCTTGAAGCGGTAAGGTATCTTCTGCAGATCGTTCCGATATGCCGGCTCGATATGCTTGCTCGGATAATTGGCGGGTTCGATCAGGGCGAATATTTTCTGACCGTCCGCCTGAAAGACAATCCCTTCGTCGGAAGCGTAGATGTCCTTGACGTTGCTGTAGGAGATGATTTCATATTTTGAATATGTGGTGGCATCGTCAAAAAAGGCGCTGACGATATAGCCCCCGATCAGGGGAAACTCGCCTTTCGCGTAGACATCGAAAAGTTCTTTTACCTTAGCCATAGCCGTCACCTCCAAAAATGAATGTATGATTCACAGGGAAAAGACCATTGCCAAACCCGGGGGCGGCTCTCTATAATGAACCCCTGATGGACGCTTCCCAGGCCTTTTTCTTCCTCGGACTCTCCCCCGGCGCGACTGCCGAAGAACTGGAAACTTCCTTTCGGCGCCTCGCCATGAGGTATCACCCGGATAAAAACATCGATCGGCAGGAGTGGTCCCATCGGATGACGATCCTGCTTCTGGAGGCCTACGAATCGGCGGCGGCGCGCATCGCCGAAGAAGCGGCGATTCCCGTGGCCCCGCCTGACAGGGCGGCGGGAAACGGCGACGGTTTCGCCGACGGTTTCACAAGCGCCCGGAAGCTCCTTCTGGAAGCCCTGCACATCTACTACTCCTACGGACTGGAAAACATCCCCCTGCGAACCGACGGCAGCCTGAGGCTCCGTTTCGTTTCGGCGAAAAACATGCTGGAAAAAGGACTCGCCCTTTTCGCCTCCCTGGCGGATATCCCCGGCCCGGAGGAACTGAAATTTCACGCGGCCCTCTACGAGGACTTCGGAAGTGCCTTTCGGCATAACCTGGGGATCACGAGATTTTTCATTCCCGACGGTTCGGAGAACCACAAAGCCTACCGTCATTACCACAGCGGCGAAATCATTCTCGACGGGATGATCAAGAAAAAATTCTTTCCCGACGATTTTTCGCCCGCTGACCTCAACCCCAAAAGCCCCGTTCTGTGCGAACGGGAGCTTATCCGCGTCATCACCGATTACCGCCTCTCGGTCTGGATGCCGGAAGCGGTCATCAAGCTCTCCCTTCTCGCCGGATTCTCCAGGCTCGCTCAATACGAGGCGGGCAGAACCTGAGAAGGCCCGCCCGCCCCCTTATCGTGCATCGTCTCAGCCCTTTTCCGCCTCCGCCAGATTCATCTGCGCGATGGCCAGCTTTGCGATGGGGATTCCGTAAGGAGAACAGGACACATAGTTCATCCCCACAGCCTGAGAAAATGGAATATTCTCCGGTTCCGCTCCATGCTCCCCGCACAGACCCAGGACGATGTCCGGCCGGGCCAGGCGTCCCCGTTCCGACGCGATCTTGATCATTTCCTTGACCTGGTCCCCCAAAACCTTGAAGGGGTTCTGGGACAGAAGGTCGAACTCGTTATAGTCGGAAAAGAAGTTGTTGAAGTCGTCCCGGGACAAACCGTTGGTGGTCTGGGTCAGATCGTTGGTGCCGAAGCTGAAAAACTCGGCGTATTGGGCGATCTCGCCCGCCTGCAGGGCCGCCGCGGGAAGTTCGATCATGGAGCCGACCTTGTACTCGATGGGCTCTTCGACGCCAAACTCCTTTCGGACCATCTCCTCGATGTCCCGGACTCCGACGATGTTCTTGCCCTCGATCCGTTTGCCGTTTCGGACGATCTTCACCTCCGTTGCGGTCATAACCACGGGGATCATGATCTCCGGCTTCGCCACTCCCCCCTCTTTCTTCAGCTTGCAGGCCGCTTCGAAAATGGCGCGAACCTGCATGTTGTAGATCTCGGGGTATGAAACGGCGATGCGGACCCCCCGGTGCCCCAGCATGGGGTTCACTTCCCGGAGGAGATCACAACGTTCCCGCAGGCTCCCGGCGGTGGCGGATTTTTTCCGCTTCAGCATGTATTTGATGAACTCCTCGAAGCCCTCCTTGCTGTGGGGCAGGAATTCGTGAAGCGGCGCGTCCAGGAGCCTGATGGTGACCGGGCGGCCCGCCATGATCTTGAAAAGCTCGTAAAAATCCGACACCTGGTCCTTCTTGAGTTCCTCCAGGATCTTGAGCCTCTCCTCGAGTCCATCGGCGACGATCATGTGCCGGAACCGGTTTATCCGCTCTTCCTTGAAGAACATATGCTCCGTGCGGCACAGGCCGATGCCCGCAGCCTTGAACTTGTTGGCCAGCACCGCATCCTTGGGCTGATCCGCGTTGGCATACACGTCGAAGTCCCGGATGTGTTTCTGGACTATTTCCAGGAGTTCCAGGAGCCCCGAATTCTCCGGTGTCGGTTTTGTCAGCCCCCCCTTGCCGATGTAGATCGCCGGCGTATCATAGTAAGGCACATTCAAGGTGATGTAGGATCCTTCCTTGATGGTCTTCCCGGCGATTACCATGGAATCCTTCTTGAAGCTGATGTCCGAATACACCAGGGCGACCTTCCCCAGACTCCGGGCCACAACCGGCGCGTGGGACGCATAGCCTCCCTCGGAGGCGAGAACCCCCCGGGCAACCTCGATGGCCTTTACGTCCTCCGCGAAGGTGGAGGACATGGCGAGGATGAAATCCGCCTCTTCCCCCGTCTGGGTGGCCTGCCTGTGGGCCTTGAGCAGGGACTCGGTGGAAAAATAGACCTTCCCGATGGCGGCGCCGACGGAACCGGCGATGCCGCCGGAGACACAGGCGTACTTGGAAACCGAAAGCTTGTCCAGCGCGGGATGCAGGATCTCCGAAAGGCGGCCGGGTTTTATGGCCTTGATGACATACTCTTCGTCGACAACCCCCTCGCTCATCAGGTCCAGGAGGCTTTTGATCTCCGCCTGGGTGGATTTGTTGGCCGCCGGCTGCTGGTCGATGATCCAGAGATCGCCGTTTTCGATGGTGAACCGGACCCTCCGGATTTCCTTGAACCTCCGCTCCAGCCTCTGGCCTATCTCCACCAGGCGTTTCAAGACCGGAGGCTCGATCTTGCCTATGGGCTTTCCCGCCTTCTCCCTTTCGTCGAAGGCCTGGGTGAAAAACTCGCCCATCAGCACATTCTCTCCGGAAATGATGTCGTGGGTGAAATAGCTGCCGAAACAGCTCTTGTCGTTGAAGTTCCCGAACACCATGGTCTGGATCAGCAGCGCCGAATCCTCGCTGGTGGTGTTGGTTTCCAGAACGGTCCGGAAGAGGTTTATCACGTACATCAGCTGTTCGTAGGCGCCGGAATACACCGCTTCGGGAAAGACCTCCCGATATTTCTTCATGGCCGCCGTCGTCCCGGCCTTGGTCTGGGCACTCCACAGCGCCTTGTGGTAGGCCTTCAGCTTGGGGGCCGCCTTTGTATCCGGATCGATGAACAGTTCCAGTTCGATGATCTTCTGCAGCAGGTTGTTGTACTCGTGCCAGGCGAAGGCTTCCCCCACGAAACCGGCGAAGCCGTCTATGGTTTTGTCGCACAGGCCGATGTTGTGAATCGACTGGGTGTTTACGATGTTGAGCATCGGGCTCTCGACGACCTTGATGAGAAGCGGGTTTTTCGGATCGTCAAACCCCTTTCCGAAAGCCTTCTCCATTTTCTTGAAGGGGTCCTTCAGGATGGGCCAGACCTTGTCGGTCTTCCGCGGAAGGTCCAGCACCGTCCTGTTCGGAAAGATGAAACCCGGAGATGTGGGAATGTCGAGACTGGCGAGCTCGATGATCCGCCGCCCGCGGTTCCCGATTATCTCCCGAGTCTCCTCCTCGTCGTTGTACTCGCCGTTACAGAAAAAATAAAAATCCTCCATAAATACAGCACCTCAAAAAAGATCCAGAACCCGATTTACGGCGCCGCGGAGGAACACTTCGAACCTCGGGCTAGCCCCTTCGAAAAGATACTTCTGCAGCTTTGACACGTCCTTGATGTCGTCGCCCACGACGCTGATCATGATAGGGGTCCCGTGCTTCACTTTTCCCCATTTGAACAGGGCGTTGATATCGTTTATCCTTTCGTTTTCGTACCAGATCAGGACGTCCAGCCCCGGGTACTTGGCCCGGTAACTCTCTATGACCCTCTTCCAGGCTTCCACATTGCCGTTTGAAAAAGCTCGTTGGTCACCAGAACCCCGTAGCGGGGGGTCATGCGCTTCTTGCCCGCAGGCGGGGGGGCCGCCGCCGGGGCAGGCGCCGCCACGGCCGCGGGCGCCGCAGGGGCCGGAGCCGCAGAGGGGGCCGCCGCCCGTTCGGCGGGCTTCGGTTTTTCCGCCCCCACGAAGGCTTTCCGGGTTCTGACCTTTTCCCCGTCCAGGAGGCGTATGAAGTCCTTGACAGCTTCAGCCGAAACCTTGGGATCCCCCTCTTCCGGGTCCGCCATGCCGGCGTAAACCACTACCAGCTCGTCCTTCAAAAGGGGAACCGCCGCTTCCCAGTGGGACGCGTGCTTCGGGTTGATGACGAACAGCCCCGCCTGGGGGGAGCTGTAAGAAAGAACCAGCTGGATCTTGCCCCATTCCGACACGGAGGACAGAATCGACCGGGGGTCTTCTATGGCCTGCCGCAGGTTGTAGGAACTGTAGGCGTACTGAAACTTGTCCACCGCCAGCGCGTTGAGGATGGGCTTGACCTGATCGCGGGAAACCTCCCCCTCTTCGAGGGAGAGGTTGATCAGATCCGCCAGGTTCTCGCCGTCCTGAATATCCCCGACATAACGGGTGACCAGCTTGAAGTGCCGCAGGGCGGTGTTGAAGCCGGCCCTGCGGGAGAGAAAATTCAGTTCGTTATCCATGTCTTACAGTTCTTGCAGGCCCGACCCCGACGAAGATCTCCTCCTCGACGGCGTCACATCCGCTTTGCCTTTCACGCCCTCCGCCGGTTCGGATTCGGCTGCTTCATAGGCCGCCGGACCGCCCGGGAGACTCTTGACCAGGGGCTCGTCGATCTCGGAGCTGAAATGCATGGATATGTCCTCCCTGACCGTGGACCGGCGCCGCTTGAAGGTGGCGAAGGCCGCGTCCTGGAAGCCCTTGGAAACACCATGCAGGAACTCGTTGAGCACGTTGGCCATGGCCATAAGGGTGTACTTCTTCCGCTTGATGCTGGTGATGTCCACATCCAGCAGAAGTCCCGACTGGATGTGGTAGGGGTTGATCATGTAGTCGAAGGCTTCGAATTCCTTTTCCAGGAAGGACAGCCGGTCGTCCAGGATGACCCGGACCTGCGGGTTCTGATAGCCGTAGATGGACCGGATTTTTTCCCTGGTCCTGCCGAGCATCTTCTTGAAGAGGGTCTTTTCGTAGAGGTAGGTCTGATTGAGCCTCTCCACATCGGTCATCTCGGCCTTCACGAGGGTGATTTCGTTCCAGGTTTTTTCGATTTCCTCGTACAGGGGATCGTTGCTGCCCTGCTTCGCCTTTCTGATGCTTCCGGACACCTTCTTGGCCAGATCCTGGAAATCGTTGACCTTGAAGCTGGACTTGTTGTTCTGATAGATCGCCTCGGTGACATCCCAGAGATGGAAGACTTCGCTCTTGAAGGATTCCATCTGCTTGTCGTAGGCTTCCTGTTCCTTCTGCAGCTGTTCCGGATCGTAATACTTCAACCGGATGGAGTAGCGCTCGTCGGGCAGATTGACGACATCCACATCTTCGTACTCCCGGATTACCAGTTCCCGGGCGTTCTTCAGGTTTTCGATGTACTGGTAGCCCATCTTGCTGGTATCCAGGATCGCAGTGATGGAGTTGATGGCGGTGTTGAAACCCCGGTTCCTGATGTTCTCCATGTCGATGATCTTTTTGAGGTTTTCCCGGACGTTCAGCGGGTCGAACTCCTTCGGGTCGATCTCGGCCCGGAGCCCTTCGATTTTATCGATCAGGTTCTTGGCCAGGAAGGTGTACCGCTTGGATTTTTCGTCTTCGATCTCGTCGTCGGTGTAGTTGGGGACCCTTTTCATCTTTTCGAAGATGAGTTCCGTGTCCTGCAGTTCTTCCTTCCCCTCGTCCACGAGCTGGGTCTGAAGCGCTTCCATCTCCTTGTCGATGTACGTGGTGATGGTCCTGGCGATCTGATCCTTGATGAGGTACTCCACCGTGGACTGGTACTGGAAAATCGGACTGATGAGTTCCGAGTCCAGGATGTTCACCGAAAGCTTCACATCCGTGACGGTCTTGGCCTTGAACACATTGTCCTTGAACGCGCACTTGACCACCGAGTAGGCGTTTTCCCCCCGGATGAAGGCGCCGACGTCGGTCTTCTGGCGGAGCAGGGAGTTGGTTTCGTTTTCCAGATCGTTGACCCCCCGCTGGATGTGCCCGTGCAGGTGGCCGTACATGTTGACGATGGATTTTTCGATTTCCCCGGTATTGAACTTGTCCGCCCCGGCGATCTGGTCCAGCATCTCCGCGATTTCTTTCGGTGTATACCGGGCGAGGGTCTTGTTCTCCTCTTTATCGACGAAGTTCCGGATCTTCTTCACCATCTCGTCTTCGGTGGTGACGATGTACCGGTTGAACATGTTCTGGTAGTTCTGGTTGAAGTAGTTGTACAGCTTCTCCTTGAGGCCGCCCATGACCTCCAGCTTCTCCAGAACTTCCTTGGGCAGTTTCGTCTGGACCAGATTGAGGATGTTTTGGGTCTCTTCCTGAATCAGTTGGTCGAACTCGTCCTTCTGACGACGGCCTTCCTGAGCCAAGCTGTTTCTAGAACCTACAGCGGAAGGTCTCGTAGGATGAAATACGTTCGGGCTGCGCGATATATCAGACATATACTACTCCTTTCATATAGATTCTTCGGGGAAGAATACCCCGTTATCGCCACAACACAGTATAATACATCTGCACTAAAAAACAACCGAAATTTATGTTATGGGCACCTCTAAAAACCAGGGAATTTTCAGAAAGAAAATAAAATGCTAACCTTCCACCGGGAGGGACCTGAAAATGGCGAAACAAAAAGGATTTTTTGACGAGGATTTTCGGCTGGAAAAGATCAG
>Ga0302238_1002608_pt1 | contig 12431 bp, 8 predicted proteins | sample AAG_UR_Asn_MG_FD_193527 | JGI IMG/M metagenome (GOLD analysis project Ga0302238, IMG submission 193527) | Enriched activated sludge microbial communities from anaerobic digester in WTTP, New Holstein, Wisconsin, United States - AAG_UR_Asn | ecosystem: Engineered > Bioreactor > Anaerobic >...
TGGGAGGCCAAGGCTCCTCCTCCTCCTCCGGACCCGCACCGGCAACGCCAGCAGCTCCGCCGGAATCGCCCTCTTGGCCAGACGCCGCCGCAACCCCGCCCTCATCGGCTGACTCTTCGGCAAGCGGTGGAGTCCCCTCCTCCGCACCGTAACGCTGTGCCGACGCATCAGGCTCCGCAGCCTCCACTCCCCCACTGGCCAACAGCTCCTCGCCACCGCCCGTCGCTCCAAGCCCCGTCTGGTCACCCATGTTGCTGCTCTGCTCTCTGCTCATGGTCGCTCCATTCAGTTGCCCTTTCCTGGCTCGGCCTGGGGCTTCTGCTTCTCTAATGCCTCTCTCCTGGTCTTGCAGCGGGCACCCTCCTCCTCAAGGAATGGGTTCAGCTGCTTGGGCAGCTCATCGCCGATGGTCACCCCGGGTGACGCTTCGCCCAGCAATGGGTAATACAATGACCAGTAGATATGAACCACACCCATTATCCGCTTAACATATCCTATGGCGTTGGGATAGGTCAATTGCTCGATGAACTCGTCGGGCCCCAGGCCACCGAAGCGGCCAAGCCACCAGCGGGCCGTGCCAGGTCCGGCGTTAAAGGCAGCTAGCGAGACAGGCCAGTTCTGGTGGTGCCGATGCAACAGCTCTGCAATATAGAGGCTGCCCAGAAGCAGGTTGCGGTCGGGGTCCCTCAGCTCTTTCTTGGAGACAGCTCCTTGCCCCAAGCAGTACTGCGCCGCATCGCTGCCGGCGTTGGTCTTGACCTGGATAAGCCCCACGGCACCTGCGTGGGACTCCAGCGTTGCGTTGTAGTCGCTCTCGAAACGAATAATGGCGGCTATGAGCGCAGGCTCCAGGCCCGACTCCCGGGCGGATTCAAGGATCGAGCCCACATGCCTGATTCGCAAGCTGCTGCGCCATAGCCTGGCCCCCGTCTCCCACGGCGCCGGCAAGAGGCCGTGTGCCCGCCGGAACGAAACGGCGTTGTTCACCGGATGGGTCCGAAACCATGCCGATGCCATTATTGCCACGACGCCCGGGGCCATGTTCCCAAGCCCCAACTGGGCGCTGAACTCCCGATACGCCTCGTCCCAAAGACCCAGACGGAAGAGTTCGATGGCCGTCTCGTAAGCTTCCGGAAGCCTCACCTCGCTGGGCACCTGAAGAGGAGAGGTCTCATAGGCAGCGGGCCAGGGCAAAGCTGCCAGCCTTGTGCCCTTCACAAGCGCCAGAAGCCCGTAGTAGTTCGACGGGAACTCACGGGCCAGTACATCCATGTAGGCAGCGGAGTCCACTGCCCTCTCCTCTTCCCTCAGGCAGACACCCTGCCAGTACCGGGCCATGGGACCGTAGTACTCCCAAGATGATCGTGTGTAGAAGAAGAACTCCCGCTCAAGACGCTGCAAAAGCCTTCGTGCCTCTGTAGGCCTGCCTTGCAGACGCTCCAGAAAAGCCAGCTGCCACAGCCCCTCTGCCACATCCTCGCCCGGAGTGGCCCCATCAAGATACCTCTGCAAGACCGGAACGGCCTCGGCCCCCACACCCTCACGAATAGATATCTGCGCCATGCGCACAAGCAGCGAGCGTGCGGCCGGAAAGCTGGGAAGCTCCTCAACTATCTTTGCATAGATGTCCCTGGCCTCCAGGTCTCGGTCCAGAGACTCCAGCGCCCGGGCCTGCAAGTAGGCCGCCAGAGCCCTCTCCATGGGCGACTTCGCTGCGGCCACCCCCTGTTCGAACCCGGCCAGCGCCTCCTCCTTCTTCTTTCGTGCGGCCCTGGCCGCTGCCCCCTTGTACAGCGCCTGCTTGTAGCTGCACTCCCCGCCCTTGTCAGGTAGCGCAGAGAGACACCCTCGCCCACCCTCTTTCAGTCGCTTGAACAGCAATACGGTTGGCCACTCATCTCCGTAGAACCGCTTGAGAACCTCGTCCACATCGCCAACCGAACCGTCGCTGAGCCACGATTCCGTCAGCAGCGTGAGCCCCTTGGCCTTGTCTCCCGCCTCCAGCAGCAGCTTGCCGTACGAGACCACCAGGGGCAGACGTTCCGACGGCTTGGGAATCAAAGGCAGCCATGACGAGTAGGCGTCAAGAGCCTCGTCTGCCCGATTAAGCTTCACAAGACAGGGGCACAGCTTGCCAAGAGCCCGGGCCCTTGTTCCTGCCCCCTCCACGGCCTTTCGAAGCGGCTCAATGGTCTTTGCGCAGTCGTCTCCCCAAGAGAGGGCCACCAGATAGGCAGCATAGGGCGCCAACCTGCCTCGCCCCGTTGAGACCAGTTCCAACACGCCCCGGGCCTTCGAGACCTTGCCCCCCTGCAGGAGCCACTCGCCTTGAAGCACCTGCCTGGAGTCGGTGGGAATCCGCTTGACCCGACCCAACCTCTCAACCGCTCTCTCCGTCTTGTGCTTCGCCGCTTCGATAGTAGCTGTTTTGATTGATTTGAATCTAGCGGCATACGGTTTCAGTGTAGTATACTCAGACTCATTTGCCCCAACATACGAGACAGGTGTCATCACGCCCAGGAGAGCAACAACAGTGGGCAGAATACAGACGGCCGCCGCCGTCAGCATAGCCCCGAGGCATTGAAGGAGAGCTACGCCGCAGAAGCTTCCTGTTCGCCGGGCAAACATGCTCAGAAGCTCCCGATGTTGTCTTCGTAGGCCTTCTCCGCAAACTTGGTGGTTTCCGCTATGAAGACCAGCTCCACGGAACCAGTGGCACCGGAGCGCTGCTTACCAATAATGATTTCCGCCTTATTTTGGTTAGCGTTTTCGTCGTACTTGCCTTCTCTATAAATAAACATAATAATATCGGCGTCTTGCTCGATGGAGCCCGACTCACGCAGGTCCGACAGCATGGGCTTGGGCGGCTTGCGGTTCTCCACAGAGCGATTGAGCTGAGAGAGAGCCAGCACGGGCACCTCAAGCTCTTTTGCCAGTGCCTTGAGGCTTCGGGAGATGTCCGCTATCTGCTGTTCACGGCTCTCGATGCCTGGGGAAGAGCGAACAAGCTGGAGGTAGTCGACTATGATGAAGCCGCAGCGGCCCTCTCTCTTCAGGCGCCTCGAGCGGGCCCTGAGCTCAGTGATGGAGATGGCCGGCGTGTCATCGATGATCATGGGCAGTGCAGCCACATTGCGGCATGTTTCAACAAACCTGTGCAGTTCGTCTTTGTCAATCTTGCCCGTCCTGAGTTTGTAGCCATCCAGTTCGGCTTCCGAAGAGAGGACGCGGTAAGCAAGCTCATCCTTGGACATTTCCAGTGAGAAGATCACGACCCAGTGGCCGGCCTTGGCAGCGTTGGTAGCCATGTTGAGGGCCAGGGCGGTCTTTCCCAGGCCGGGACGTGCGGCAAGGATGATGAGGTTGCCTTTCTGAAGGCCGTAAGTCTTCTCATCCAGTCCCTTGAAGCCCGTAGTCACACCGAAGGCCAGCGAGTGGTCCGTGAGCCGCAGCTTGGTCTGCTCGTAGGCCTGCTTCACCACGGCCTCGATGGTGCTGTAGCTGGGCTTCCACTTGTCCGATGTCAGTTCGGTTATCTTCTCTTCGGAGTAGGCCAGCAGTTCGGGCACGGACATGCGCTCCGAGACGCCCTCCTGGACGATGGACTGTGCTGCTGCGATGAGGTCTCGCTGCACGGACTTGTTCTTGACCATGTCCAGCGCAACATCGAAGAGGGCCAGGCCGTGCTCATAAGTGGCCAGGTCCGACAGAAACGGCATTCCCCCCACTGACTCCAACTGCCCGGCCGTCTTGAGCTCGTCCATGATGCTGAGCATCCCGATGGCACTGCCTTTGACGCTGAGGCGCTGAATGGCAGCGAATACCTCACGGTGCTGGATGGAGAAGAAGTCGTCGGCCTTAAGTTGCTCGATGGCCACATCCACCTGGGTGGGGTCGTACATCAGGCAAGCCAGGACGCTCTTCTCGGCCTCGAGGTCTCGGGGCATTTTCACATCAACACGTTCGTTCGGCCGGTCCATGGGCCCTCCAATCAAGGCCGCCACAAAGGGGCTACTGTATCACACAATCCCTGGCCAAAGAGAGCTAAATGATGGTGGCCATGGCCGAGAGGGCGGAGACCAGCTCCCGCAGCTCTTCAAGGTCCAACTGCTGCCCACCGTCGGAGAGGGCCGCAGTTGGATGGGGGTGCACCTCCACCATGACGCCATCGGCACCCGCTGCCAGGGCCGCCTTGGCAAGGGGCGTGAGGATGTCTCTCCTGCCTGCTGCGTGGCTTACGTCCACCACCACGGGGAGGTCTGTCTGGGCCTTCAGGAGGCAGACGGCGGAGATGTCCAGGGTGCTGCGGGTAGCATTTTCGAAGGTGCGGATTCCCCTTTCGCACAGAATCACCAACTGGTTGCCTTCTCGCAGCAGGTACTCTGCGGCCAGCAGAAGCTCGTCGACTCTTGCGCCGAAGCCTCTCTTGAGCAACACGGGCTTTCCCAGGCGGCCCAGGGTGCGCAGCAGCTCATAGTTGAACATGTTTCTGGCGCCAACCTGCACCATGGCCACCTTCTGCGCAATCTCCCCTGCCAACGCCGCATCGGTTACCTCCGTGACCGCGCTCATACCGTACTGCTCCGCTGCCCGCTGCAGCAGCTCCACCCCCTGCATGCCAAGCCCCTGGAAGTCGTAAGGCGAGCTTCTAGGCTTGAAGGCTCCACCCCGCAGCAGCGAGAGCCCCAGCTCCGAAGCACGCCTGGCCACGGGTTCAAGGAACTCCCAGCTCTCCACGGAGCATGGGCCGGCGATGAGCACTGGCTTCCCGGCACCAACGGGTGTGTTGCCCACCTGGACCACTTTGGTTCGCCCCGTGCGCCTGGTGACCAGCAGCTCGTGGGACGGTCCCTGCTCCAGATATGTGACGCTGGCCCTGAAGAGTTCCCGAAAGACGTGAGCCACCATAGCCGGGCTCATGGGCCCCCTGTTCGCTGCTTGAAGCGTCTCAATCTGCTGCTTCTCACGCAGGGGGTCGTAGATGGGCAGCCCGAGGCCACGCTTCAGTTCTGCTATCTGCTGCACCAGCAGTGCCCGTTGGTTGAGCAGTTCGAGGAGGCTCTCGTTAATGCCTTCTATTTGCCCCCTCAACTGCCCCAGGTCGCTTCGTTGCTCCATGATTGCCCCCAAGAACGCCATCTGGCCCTGGGTTCTAACCCGGCGCAGCGCTTTGAGCAATATCTGTTAGGCGTTGGGCCACCTCACGGCCCGCTCAGCACCTCGAACTGGTGCGGGCTATCGAAGACCACCTTGTCCCGGCCAAGGTCTTTGGCCCTGTAGAGGTTTCGGTCGGCCCGACCGAGCACGGCATCGGGGGTATCGCCCTTGCGAAGTTCGGATACGCCCGCACTCAGGGTCAGCTTGAGGCCTGTGGTGCTCATCACGTGGGCCGACACACGCCGGCGGAGACGTTCCATGGCTAACACGGCCTCGGGCAGCCTGGTGTGGGGGAAGAAGACCACGAACTCTTCGCCGCCGAATCTACCCGCTGTATCCGAATCACGGGCTCCGTCCTTGAGGGCCTGTCCCACGGCTATGAGTACTTTGTCACCAACGCCATGGCCATGCTCGTCGTTGATGAGTTTGAAGTGGTCAGCGTCGCAGATGGCCAGACAGACGGGAACCTCGTATCGAGTGACCCGGGCAAGTTCGCTCTCCAGAAGCTGTGCGATGTGCCGACGGTTTGGAAGCCCGGTCAGTACGTCGGTAAGAACCATGCACTCCAGTTCGCTGGTCTTGACCTTGAGTTCCTCCTCCATTGCAGTGCGCAGGGTGACGTCCTGGAGAACCACCACCCAGCCCCTCCGGTGAGAGACTGTGTGGCTGAGGGGCAGGCGCCGAACGGCAACGTGGCGGGTGCCCCCAATGGCAGTTCGCAACTCTGCCCGCTGCGGAACCCCCTCGGTCAACAAAACGCTGACGGCATCGGCCTGAGCCCCAACGGGGATGGTGCTTCCCAGGTCGAGAATCCTGGCAGCTGATACATTCATGTCGACAATGCGCCCTTCAAGGTCGATGACCACCAGACCGTCGTCAAGGCTTTGAAAGACGGCGTCGTGGGCAGCGGGCATAAGATCCGTGAAGCGAAGGTGGTGGACTACATAGCCAATAACCATGGATGAGAATGAAAAGAAGATTGGCGTAGTATCAAGATTGGGAAATGGACCTATGCGAAACATATAGGCCACACTGGCCAGCCAGGGCATTGGTACGGCCAGAAGGATTGCCATTGCCTGGGCTCGAAACACCCGCCTGGAGCGCAGGGCCTCGGAGACAAGCATCACAGCACCGACCATGATGTACGAATACATTACAATAATATTGGCCCAGAAGGCCGGGCCACGATGGTAGACAGCATAATTACTACCACCTTCGATAGTCACATCGGACCAGATAAGGCCGTGCCAGTCGTTGGTCCAGGTCAGCACCAGAGCCAACACGGGTGCGATCCAGAGCCCAAGAGTCAGTCTCCGGCCCACGGGACGCCTGAAGGCCAGTTGCAGTGCTACCAGGAGGTAGAGCACGGGGGCCGAAATGATCCCGAGATAGCTGACTTTGGACCAGAGAATCTTATCGGCCACAGAGGTAGCAGAGTCTTCGAAGACCACAGCCAGCGCCCACACTGCCGAAGCAACCAGCAACCCTATGACACTGGGACCCCCGGGGCGCTTTCTGCTGCCCCACACCCAGGCCGCAGCAAGAAGAGAGATCACGCCGCTGGCCAGAAAGGCCCAGGTTGTGGCTCCAAACACATAGCCCGACAATGAGACATCGGCTAGCAACACGCCATTCCCCGTAAGCAGTCTCCAAATGCGCTCATGAACCCGTGTGAACTACGCAGAGAGAGCGTAGGATCAACCAATACGGTTTGGCCTATAGGGGAAAAGTCGGGGCAGCGCAAGAGCAATTCACACGCCGCAAAGAGGGCCGTTGACCGGGGGGGCGGGCTGGGTATCAGGCCGGATACCGGGTCAGGGTTCTGGTGGCTACCACGTCGCAGCCCTCTTCGCCCAGCAGGCCGGAAATGAGCACATCCCCGCGTTTCACCGGCGCCCGGAGAAGCAGCTTGTGAATCTCTGCGGCGGCCTCGATGACCCGGTGTTTGGGCACGGGCTTGGTGACCTTGACTGGCAGTCTCTTCCATCGGGCGCCCTCGATGGCCACGGTGGTGGACATGCCCCTCCTTGGGTCTGTGAACTCCTGCTGGGCGTACTTGGCCCCACGGTTGCAGGCGTGGCCGGAGATCTCCAGGATCTCGGTTCCCTGGTGAGTCAACTGCAAGGGGCACCCGATGGGGCAGCCGATGCATGTGAAGGTGCTGGTTTCGCTCATTTCTCTCTCCCCTGTTCCCAAATCACGCCGGTCGGATGTCGATGCGCAGCGAGTCACCGTGGAAGTGCTCTAGGGCATCGGGCTTGATGTGGAACATGATCATCTCAGCGGGCACCACGAAGCTCAGCCGCTTGGACATGAGGTCTCCAACGTGCAGGCGGCACGGCTGCATGGGATTTTTGCAGCGCAAAAAGATGGTGTGGTCACGGCCGGGACTGAGGGTGTGGGGAACCACATAGCGGACATTCTCGCCGGCCACCACGGTGATATTGTCGTGAGGCCGCCGAATTCCCTGGGCGTACTCACCGGCGTAGCGCCCGGCCCTCATGGACTCCTCGGTCACGAAGTCTACCAGGTCGTGCACATGCAGCACGTTTCCGCAGGCGAAGACCCCTGGCAGGCTGGTCTCCATGGTGGAACTGACCCGTGGCCCCGTTGTGACCGGGTCAAGCTGGATGCCAAGACCGCAGGATAGCTCGTTCTCGGGAATGAGGCCTATTGAGAGCAGCAGCGTATCGCACGGGATGGTGCGGGAGCGGCTCATGTCGGGCCTGAAGCCCTCGTCCACCGGGGCAACCTTGATGCCTTCCACCCGCTGGTTCCCCATGATCTCTACAACCGTGGTGGAGAGATGAAGCGGGATGCCGAAGTCATCCAGGCACTGCACCACATTCCTGGTCAGCCCGTTGCTGTAGGGCATCAGTTCGAACACCCCCACAACCTCGCAACCTTCGAGGGTGAGGCGTCTGGCCATGATGAGCCCGATGTCACCGGAGCCCAGAATCGCGATTCTCTTCCCCGGCAGAACCCCCATCATGTTCACAAACTTCTGGGCCAGTCCGGCGGTGTAGACCCCGGCGGGCCGCGTGCCCGGAATGCGGATGGCGCCCCTGGTGCGCTCACGGCAGCCCATGGCCAGCACCACGCTTCGGCAGGTGACCTCCTTGAGCCCTCGGCCGCTGGAGAGCACACGTACGGTGCGGGTGCCATCGCTATCCAGGCCGACGCCCGACACGTAGGAATCCGACACGATATCGATGTCGTGCTCCATGGCCTTTTCGATGAACCGCTCGGCATACTCGGGGCCCGTGAGCTCTTCTTTGAAGTAGTGCAGCCCGAACCCGCTGTGTATGCACTGGAGCAGAATGCCACCCGCATCGGGCTCCCGGTCCACCACCAGCACCCGCCCAACCCCCGACTCACGGGCCCCAAGCGCTGCTCCAAGCCCCGCCGGCCCGCCGCCCACCACTACCACATCGTATTTGCTTTCAAGCCTGTCTAACATCTGACCCCCTTGCTCCATCGATTCGGCCGCAGGTCCAAAACGGCAGTTCACCAGCCCCCACTACTCAACGTGGTCGTCCATGGGAACGCAGATTTCTGTGCCCGCTCCCCGCTTGGTCACCTCGGTGATTGGAATGGAGAGTCTGGCCGAGAGAATGTCCATGCACCTCGATGTGCAGAACCCTCCCTGGCAGCGTCCCATGCCGGCCCTTGTCCTGAACTTGATACCGTCCAGGGTTCTGGCCCCGTGGTCGATGGACTCATGAATCTCGGCCTCAGTGACCAGCTCGCAGCGGCAGACCACCTTGCCGAAAGCCGGATTCGATGCCACCAACTCCGCCTGCCTCTCGTGGTCCGCTGAGGCAAAGCGGCTGGGCCCCGAAATCCCCGCAACGAACTCCCGGTTTGCTTTGAGCTCAAGCCCTTCTTGGGCCAGGATGTCACGAACGTACCAAGCGATGGAGGGCGCTGAAGTCAAGCCCGGCGACTGAATTCCCGCCACGTTGATGAACCCCTTGACGCTGGTTGTGCCAATGACGAAGTCGCCGGTATCGCTGGCGGCCCGAAGACCTGCAAAGGCCGCAATAGCGTCGCGCTGATCGATGGAGGGGCAGAGCTTCTTCACGAAGGCGAACACAGACTGGGACCCCGGCGCCGACGTGGCCACATCCTCCCTATCGTCGACGTCGTCGGCAGTGGGCCCCACCATGATTGTGCCGTCGAAGGTTGGGATGATGAGCGTCCCCTTTGTCGTCTTGTTGGGAATAGGGAAGACCAGCCTGCGCACCAGCCCTCGCAAGCGTTTGTCCAGCATATACTCTTCGCCCTTGCGGGGCAGGATTCGGAAGGTGTTGCAGCCAACCATGGCAGCGATGGTATCGGCATGCACACCAGCACAGTTAACCACGAAGGGCGCCTCCACGGGGCCGCAGGGGGTCTCCACCAGAAGCGAATCGCCAAGCACACTAATAGCGCTGACCGGGCACCCGACCCGCACCTGCACGCCGTTTCGTTTGGCGCTCTCCTCCAGGGCGAAGGCAAACTCATAGGGGTTGATTACCCCGGCCGAGGGGGCGTAGAGAGCGCCAAGCAGCTCTCTGCAGAGGTTGGGCTCCTCACGCCTCAGCCGCTCCTGGCCCCACAGCTCAAGCCCGGGCACCCCCTTGGCATCCCCCTGAGCCTTCATCCGCTCCAACTCGGCCATGTCCCCTTCGTTCATAGCAACGTTCAACTGGCCGATGCGCTCGAAGCCAAAGTGGAGTTCCTCTTTGAGCTGGTCAAAGGCAGCGTTGCCCGGCGTGACCAGCCGACCTTTGAGTGTGGAGAGTGAGGTGTCGTGACCTGGATGAATAATCCCACTGTTGGTCTTGGTTGTGCCGAACCCCACCTCGGCGTTCTTCTCCAGCAGCATCACTCTCACCCGAAAGCGGCTGAGCTCCCGTGCCACAGAGCAGCCAATTACGCCGCCTCCCACCACCACAACGTCAACCTTCACTGGTACCATTCGACCACCTCCAGACCGGGCTAGTCTACGCGAAATGACGCAAAGCGCAATGAGCTATGACGCGGCAGCGGCGAGGGCGTTGCGGGGCCCATGGGGCTTGAAATCGGGGGGGCAGGCGTGACATAGTTCAGGCACCTTCGGGGCCCCGAGGGATAGGAGGATAATATGGGCAAAACCAAGGTCGCCGTGCTCGGTTTCGGTTTTATTGGCAAGATTCACTGCAAAGCCGTGGAGAACTCATCCACAGGAGAGTTGCTGGGTATTTGGACCCAGCCGGATAAGACGGCCAAAGAGTTCTCGAAGCTCTACCCCGACAAGCGGCTCTTCTCTACCCCCGAAGAGCTGGTGGACGACCCCGACGTCGACGCCGTCGTCATCGGGCTTCCCAACGTTCACCACCACCCCCTGGCCATGAGAGCCATGGAGCAGGGCAAGCATGTGCTGGTGGAGAAACCCATGGCCATGACCGTCGCCGAGGCCGAGGAGATGGCAGCACTTGCCCAGCGCAAAGGGGTATCGCTTATGGTAGCGCACATGTGGCGCTTCGACCGGGAGGCCAGGGCGCTGCGAGAGGTGGTCGACTCTGGGCGCCTGGGAGAGTTGGTCAAAACCAAGAGCTACGGAATCCACGAGAACTGGGGCCCAGCCGGCTGGTTCGTGAAGAAAGAGCTGGCCGGTGGCGGCGCACTCATCGACATGGGCGTCCACGCAATAGATACCACCCGATACCTGCTTGGCGACCCCGACCCCGTGTCGGTCTACGCCGTGGTTGAGACCCGCTATGGCGACTACAACGTTGATGATGCGGGCGTTCTGGTAATCCGCTGGAGCAACGGCGTGACCTCCATCGTGGAGAGCGGCTGGTGGAACAGCCACATGGATGGCCCCGAAGCCTCAACCCAGATCTTCGGCAAGAAGGGCTACGGTCGCCTCTTCCCCACCATGGCCAAATTCTCACCCATGGAAGACCCATGGCTGCCCAAATTCCCCCTCAGGGCCGACCACTGCGAGCAGCCCATGTACGACCTCCAGATGGCCGAATTCCTCGACGCCGTGGCCCATGGTAGAATGGCCGTCCCCGGCCCCGCCGAAGGACTGGTGGTGATGAAGATTGCCGAAGCCGCTTACCGGTCGGCAGAAACGGGTACCGTTGTTAAGCTGTAGGGAGTTCCCGAAGCAGAGGCTGCCTGGCTGACAAGGGCCGGAGCCACAAAAGCAGTGGGCGGAGGGCTTCTTGCATGGACGGATGGGAATGAACTCACGTGGCCCAGCACATCTAAGGTCCGTGGTAGCTGCATACTTCGGTCTCTTGCTGAGTCTCGCCCTGCCCTACCCTACCCTCCAGGCCAGAACCGACCCAAACCTCCAGTGGAAAACCGTCGAAACTGAACACTTCTGGATGCACTTCTACCCCGAAGAAGAGAAGTTGGCCATGCAACTCCTGGCCATTGCCGAAGAGGCCTACGCTGTGCTCAAAGAGCGCTTCGGCTTCGAGCCCGGCCAGAGGACACACATGGTCCTGGTGGATGATGTCGATGACTCCAACGGCTTTGCCCAGAACCTCCCGTACAATCTGATAACGCTGTACGCCCACGTTCCCGACCCGGCGTCGGACCTTGGGTACACCAGCGACTGGCGAAGGATACTGGTATACCATGAATTGACGCATGTTTTTCATATGGAACAAGTATCGGGGCTTTTGGAGCTTGCCAACACCATCCTTGGCAAAGTATTCGTTCCAAACGCCACCCTTCCAACTTACATAATGGAAGGCATTACTGTTTATACTGAAAGCACTATCGGCGTGGGTGGCAGAATCCATAGCCCTACCTACGACATGTACCTGCGAGTCTGGGCCGACAGCTATGGGCTCTTAGACATTGATGAGGTGACGGGGCGCCCGATGAAGCTGCCTCGCGGCAGTGCTCCGTACATGTACGGCGGCTACTTCATGAACTGGATGATGGAGCGGGTGGGACTTGAGGGCCTCTCGGGCTTTATCCGGGAGCAGGCGGGCAAGATAAACCCCTACTCGATCAATATCTCGGCCCGGCGCCACCTGGGCGGGACCATTACCTCCATGTACCGGCAGTTCGTCCAGGAGACGACGCAGCGATTCAAGACCCAGGCCGACGACATCAGAGCCGCTGGTCTTGTGGAGGGGCGCCACCTGCTCTGGGCTGGAGAGGGTGGCCCCGAGCCGGTCTTCGATTCCGAGGGTGCCATCTGGTTCTACTCTGCCACGGGCCGGGAAACTGCCAGCCTCAAGCGCCTTGGAACCAAGGGAGAGGTTGAGCAGATGGTGCTCTGC
>Ga0302238_1002609_pt1 | contig 12424 bp, 8 predicted proteins | sample AAG_UR_Asn_MG_FD_193527 | JGI IMG/M metagenome (GOLD analysis project Ga0302238, IMG submission 193527) | Enriched activated sludge microbial communities from anaerobic digester in WTTP, New Holstein, Wisconsin, United States - AAG_UR_Asn | ecosystem: Engineered > Bioreactor > Anaerobic >...
AGCAGAAGATGCAGATCCGCGTCCTCGCTGTTTAACGACACCTTGGCCCATCTGTATTTGAAGTTCTTCAGCATGTCCAACGCAAAATCCTTCATCGGCACCCCCTGCTGTGCGGCAAACGCCGTCTGTATCATATCAGATTTTGCAAGATTGATGATGCCGTTTACACCGGGCGTTGAATAAAGGAAACCTTTCTCTATCTTTGTCTTCCCGGGACCGAGCGTGACCGGTATCCTGCCATTCATGTTTCCATCACCTACTGCATCTGCGGCCTTGAGCTGCTGGAGGAACTTGCCAAGATTTATATGATCACAATAGAGGATGAACTCGAGATCCTCTCCGGGTACGATGCGCATGGCATGCGAATAGACGTGCCCGCCGCACCATGAGAACCCGCTCTTCTCAACGAAATATTTCTTCGGAGACTCGATCTGGAATTCCACTTCACCGGATTCAAGCTGGAAGTTCCCAGCTGTCAGTTTGGAAAATCTGAGCGGTTGCTTGGGCAACGATTTCAGGGCCAGAAGATCCTGTATGGTGAGGAACATTTCGAGCCCCTCCACCTTCAAGTCCTTTCCCGGAATGGAAAGACTCGAGTTCGTCAGGCTTATCCCCGCACCAGTCTTTATCGTGCCGTCTTCGCTGGTCACCTTGCCCTTTGCCTGCAGGCTGCCCTCAAGCATGATCCCGGCAAATTCAGGATTCAACTTTTCAAAATCAAATGATGTCTTCGTTTTCCCGCCATCCGGGGTCTCAAAGTCAAGGTTATAGAAGATAATTCCGGACTTGTCCAGCCCCGCTTCACCTGAAAAGTCGATCTTGAACTTTTCAAAAACCGTATGGAGAACCCCACCGATGCTCCAAGCAAGATCTCCCGACTGGCTTATGCTTGCATCTATATATCCGAAGTTGGATTTCCCCGAGCTTATCATGCCGCTCTTGATGGTCCCCATGTTCTCATCGAATTCAGCTTCGCCTGGAACCAGCGGCCAGCGGAAAGGAAGCATCGCTTCGATCTTGCCGCAATTAATTGTGCCCATCGTCAACTTTTCCACCGCAACTATGGTATTCCCGGAAAGCATCGGCGCAGCTTTTGAATCAAACCTGAAATCTCCAGCCACCTGGAAATCCGGCACTACCATTGGTTCCCCGGACTTCCTGATCCATTTTATATCGGAGATCCTGACGACATAGCTCAACGCCCCTGAATGCGAGTTTCCATCCCCGGATACGGATAATATCATGGGACTGCATGTGATCTTCTGCGAGTCGTCTTCCATATCTACGGTCTGGCGTATGTCGTGGAGGGCGCTGAAATTCATGTGCCAGGTCGTGTCCTTTTTTAGATCCGCATCGAAGAGAAGCGTACAGTATTCCGACTCCTTCAGCTTCAGGCTCGAACTCCTTGTCCTGCTGTTGAAATAATCCTTGTCTATTGACGCCTTTATCTCCGTGGCGACGCTTATCCCGCTGTCGGTGATCTTGATCTCGCCCCCCGGATCATCCATGCTGAAATCAACAGGCAGCGGCGCCTGCATCCTGAAGGAATTGAACCTGAATGGAAGTGCGTCCCTCTTTATGCCCATCTGGATCACAAAAGGGATCTCCTTGCCGAAACGATCCGTCGCATTGATGAATTTCAATCCGCCATATTGCATGTCCAGATCGGACACCTGGACCTTGAATCCGATGTTCCCGGAAGTGTCGAATGCCGATTCGAAACCGATCGAGCCTGACAGCTTGAGCCCCTTCAACCGATCAGTAAGATCCTGGAACCTGGCAATGGTCATATCCTCGGTCTTCATGCCGCAGAACGCCCTGGTTCCCTTCTCGTCGAAACCTCCCCACATCCTGACCGGCTCACCGCGCGGATACAAGCAGAGGCTCATCTCGTAGTCGGACTTCTTCTTGTCCTGTGACGCACCGCGGCGGTAGTGCATCGCCATTTCGAACGGAATCCTTTGTGTCCTTCCGTCAAGCGAAATTTCCAGTTCGGAATTCCGGATGACGCAGTATCCAATGGTCACGGGGAAGAGGTTCCTTGGAGAACTCTTCTTTGCAGCCATCCCACCCTTGCCGAGACTTCCAATGTCGAGTCCGGGAATATAAATCCTGCCTGAGACAAATCCCGCCTGCAGTTCAAGTCCGGATATCGCGATCGATTCGAGATCCCTGAAGAGGAGCCCGATCAGTGAGTAGTTGATCCTCATCGAATCGATCTTGAGGAAAGGCTCCTTGATGTCCCCGACGCTTATGTCGGATATGTCAAGATGGGTTATCCCGAAGCTGCGGACCTCGCAGTGCACTGAGTTAACCTTCAGCTGGTCTGCGATCCTCGCACACAGGTTGTTCTCGATGTAGTATGGGACGAACAGGCGGACGGCCAGCAGGAAAATCAGAAGGACTACAAGTCCGGTGCCAAGCTTCTTCAGCATCGGAACTTTTTTCTTCTCTTTCTTGCCTTTGCCTTCCATCTGCAGTCCCTCACTTGTCCGTTTTTTCAAATTCTGCGAACTTCGCAAGCAGCTCGGAATATGTCTTTGCCGTCCCGGGATCCGGAGATATCACCTCGGAGGCCGCGGAAAACTTCTCATAATAGGAACTCATCCGTCCGGCACTGATGAAATGAGCGGCCCTGATGGCAGCCCCCAGCGTCGCGGAATCCGCGACCGATATCTTCTCAACCTTCGCCTGGAAGACATCCGCAAGGATCCGGCAGATCCCCGGACTCTTCGATGCACCACCGGTGACCCGTATGCATTTGAAATCCTCACCTATCCATTTCGAATGGAGCTTCATGCTCAGCATCTGCGATTCGACAACAGCGCGCACCTTAGACGAGGCCGGAACTTTTCCCTTGCAGAAGTCAGCCGTACCGGAATACCGGGCGCCCTCCTTGAGCACGAGAGGTGTCGTCTCCGGGACAAAATATGGGAGCATCATGTTGCCGTTGTTGCCTGACTTGCTTTCCGAAAGAGCCTTCTCAAACTGTTCCCAGTCGAGTCCGCATTCGTCCTTCACCTTCTCCCTCGCAAGCGAACCGTTCTTGAAACATATCAGGCTCATGAAACCGCCAGTCGGATTACCGAAGACATGTCCGTATCCCTGCGGATCAGTGCGAGATGATGTCATAGCGGCAAAGAATGTGTCGCTCGTGCCGAGGCTCACTACCGCTGTCCCCGGATCGCCGGCCCCGACGCCGATGAGACTGCAGGGATTGTCTCCGGACCACGCAAGCACCGGTATCCCCGGCTTGAAACCATATTTCTTGAAATAAGGAGAAAGCTTGCCGGCCAATGACGCTGAAGGAACTGCGGTCGGGAGCTTGCTGACAAGTCCTGGGGCCGTGGCTTCGCATATCTTGAAGTCCCATACGAGGGTTTTCAGGTTCAAGAGATTCATCCCTGCACCATCACCGTAGTCTATCGGGGCGCTCGCACCGGCAAGGACTGATGCCATGAACGAACTTACCAGATGGATGCAGTCGGTCTTCTCATAGTTCTCAGGTTCGGTCTTCCAGAACTTCCTTATCTGCGGGCCGGTAAACCTTTCGATCGCGGGTGACCCGGTAAGCTCCTGCAGCTTCTTCACTCCTACCGATTTTGCGATCTCCGCACATTCCGCGCTAGTTGAACTGTCCATCCAGATAGGCGATGTCTTTCTTGAAAGGGCCGGCCTGATCTGTTCCGCAAGAGGTTTCGCCGGGGCCAGCTCCGAAACGATGTCGTCGAACTTGTCGTTCAAATAAACTGAACCGTGCTGCTGGCCTGAACCGCTCAGCGCCAGAACCTTGTCCAAGGGCGCATCAGCAGCCTTGAGTTTTGAGAAAACCAGATCCAGCGCTTCGAGCCACATCAGAGGATCCGAATGTTTGACAAGGGGATCCTTGTTCGGCAGTACGCCGTTAGGGCATCCGTACTTGGGAAGCTCAGTTGAGAAATTCACACTTGCAGACACTGTAACCTTTCCGCTGTCAATATCTATGATCAGGGCCTTCAGGCTCTGTGTACTGCTGTCCAATCCTAGAAACAAACGCATGCCGTCCTCCGGAATATTTTACCATCAATCATATGATAATATTGAATATACACTCATATAATATATTTTCTAAGCTTAAACCAATATATGGGGGCAAAACATGTACAACTGGAAAATCATTCTTCTCACCGCTGTTGCTGCGGCATTCATAATCACCGGATGCGAAACTCTCGACAGGGAATTCGCCAAGCTGACCGGCGGTGCCCAGTCCGGTCTTGACACAAAGACAATTGTCTCAGGACTGAAGGAAGCCCTCTCGACGGGAACCGGCAACGCTGTAGCGCAGACTTCGAAACAGGGGGGCTACTGGCAAAATCCAAGATTGAAGATACCCCTCCCACAGGATCTGCAGGGATTTGCCGACAAACTCCGGAAGATCGGACTCGGCCAGCAGGTCGACTCCCTTGAACTGAAGATGAACGAAGGAGCTGAAGCGGCTGCGAAATCCGCAGGCCCAGTCTTCGTGAAGGCAATAACTGACATGAGCTTTTCCGATGCTAAAGCCATTCTCTCCGGAGGCGACACCGCCGCAACGGATTTCTTCAAATCAAAGACCTCAGCCCAGCTCAAGGCACAATATTCCCCAATAATTAAAAGTGCACTCGACCAGGTCGGGGTCGTGAAACTCTACGATGAACTCTACCAGAAATACAGCCTTATCCCGCTCGCACCGAAGATCTCAGCAAACCTTGAGGACTATGTGACCGACAAGGCGCTTGACGGCCTCTTCCTGGTTATCGCCGACGAGGAGAAGAAGATCCGACAGGATCCAGCGGCACGGACAACGGAACTCCTGAGGAAAGTATTCGGGAACTGAGCGTCAGGCGAATCTCCTGCGGAAACCGCATGTCTTGCAGAGCTGTTCCACGGCACGGCCTTCGGAGAATCCCTTTATTATTTTTTCAGCCCTATCACTTCCTATAATCTGATGTAGCGTTCGCCGTCCCGGCGAAGAGATTTCTTCTCCTTGTCCGAGACGGACAACTCTACATCCGCAAAACTTGCCATCGGATTCAAAAATATTTCCGAGTGGCACCGCTCCATCCTTGTCAAGACAGCACGGCACGACAGTTCCGTCTGCGAGTATCGCACAATGGTCCCGCAGCCCCCTGCAGAATATCTTTCCTTCAGGAAAAGTTTTACCATGGATATCCGGCCATCCAAATTCTTCTGCAAAATTCAGAAATACATTCGGTGCAAGCTCAAGCCCTTTTCTTCCTTTAAAGCACCTGTTCATAATCTTATAATCGCATTGTCTTTCTTTCTCTTCAACGGAGCGCGGGTTTTCCAACCCGCGTCTTGGCGGACAGGAATGTCCACCCTCCTTTGAATAAAAATCCCGTCCCATTGGAAGACAATCAGCAACTTCAACTTGTCCCGACATGGAAAAGAATTCCCCAATCCGCCTAACCATCTCGGAACTCACCTCTGAATCTGCTTTCATGTTCCAGAGCCTGAGAGCAAAATAGATTTGTGTCTTTTGCCTGCCCTCATCGATGAACTCAAGTATGTCGGCCAGATAGCTCGCAGGCAATTCCTTTTCCCTCTGGACGTCCAGGCAGTGTATTGAGAAGTTAACCTGCCTCACGGCTCCCGATGAAATGATTGAATCCCCATGTTTTTTTATGAGGACACCGTTCGTCGCAATATTCACCTTGATTTTGCGAGTTTCGCAAATTTTCAGGATTCCGGGAAAATCCGGATGCATCAGCGGTTCGCCCATCACATGAAGATAGATATGCCCGGCGAACGGCGTTATCTTCCTTAGGACTTCCTCAAATTCTGAGGTGGACATCACTCGATGACTACGTTTAGTTCCCGGACATATCGAACAGCTCAGGTTGCAGGCATTGGTGATCTCAACATATATCTTCTTGAAACGTTTCATATGAATACAATGGGGGATTGGATGGTTGGATGAATGGAGGATTGCAGGAAATTAAAAAAATTCCAGGATATGGATTCAATATCGGTTCAACCCAGCCATACTAACATCCATTCATCCAATCATCCCTCCTCTTACTTCTCCTTCGCAAAGAGGGCCCAGCGCTTTTCATCTATCATGAAGACTCCGATCGTCGAGAAGCCCGCATAATACCTGGATTTTATTTCGCCGGCGGCCTCGTCTTCGTTGACTGCGGGGAAAGGGGCAATGACATACTTTGTGCTGGTAACTTTTCTTATTTCCTCCACAGAAACCATCAATGTTTCGCCGATCTGGCAGATCCCTGCGACCTTCGCAGGAACCTTCCGTACGCAGGCCTTGCAGATCGCCGCGGAAACAGCATCCTGGTCGAGCAGGATTTCGTCGAAGGAGAATTTAATAATCTTAACCATAAAAAATCTTCTCGCCTTTTTCCGGAGCCTTGAAGGTATTTGCGGAAGCCGCAGCAGCAATGTCATCATCGTCGAGATATGAAAGCGGATCAAGTTCGATCACACAGTCCGGCGCACCCTTCGAATCACGGGGGATCTTAACTCCAGCCTTTTCAAGGCGTCGTGCATCCTTGTCGATCAGCATGGCGCGGCATGAAACGACGGAATCCACGCCTTCCGGATTCTTCACCGGTGAAAATTCATCCTCGCGCTTCGCCTCGAAGATCATGGCCTTCTTCGCGAATGGCAGAGCATCGAATATGAATGTCTCGAGCTTGACGGCATTCGGCTTTTCAGGTTTCACGGGATTTCCGCTGTCATCTATGCAAGGAACCTTCTTCTCAGCCCTGTGCCACGGGAGGTTGAGTCTTCCGCCCTCGGTAAGGCGTTCCACGAAATCAACGCTTATGATATGGATCGCCGGACTTCCGGAAATGAACTGTAGCCGCCCGTCGGGGTTGCGCAGTTCGGCAAGATCCTTCGGCATATCGCTGTATTCAATTATATTATGCCTGCCGTTGATGATGCAGAAGTTACCGAGCTTCTCGAACGGGCCTGTCTTCGCGAGCATCCTGCTGCTCACCTCGGACTTCTCCTGGAAATGAAGTCCGATGAAAAGGGGATCAGCGACGCTCACCAGTGGGTTGTCAACCTGGAAATAGGAAATGTATTCAATACCGAGCTGTCTCATCAGCGCAATAGAACCTGAAAGCTTCAGCGCAAGAAGCGTACCGCCATGACCGTTCGGCGAAAGGCACAGCGACTCCTTCGTCTCGAGCAGTACTTTTCCGTCCATCCCAATTGCCGGCATCGTGCCCTGGGAGAAGAAATGCACGAAGGAAGGCTTGATCCCAAAGAAATTGTTCTTCTGGAAAAATTCCCGCGTCTGGGAGTCGTTCGTCTGGCTGGTCATTATGAACCAATGCATCGGACAGTCGTACTTCTTTCCGGTCCGAATGATCTTTTCGGCAAAATACTGGAACAGGGTCTTGTCCTTCACCGGTGTTATCTTGAAAGTGCCCTTGGGGCCGTCGTATCCGAGCCTGGTCCCCTGGCCTCCCGCAACTGTCAGTGCGGCAACCTTTCCCTTGCTGAGCAGTTCGACTCCCCTCCTCTTTGCCGTCCTATACAGCTCCTTCATGTCATCGTTCGAAGGTTCAGAAGGGAAATATGGCGCAGGCTTGATGTCCGACGGGATCACAGTCTCGGGAACGCTTGTCACATAGCTGTGGATCAGCACATCGAGTTCCTGCCAGTCGATCTCCCTGAGCTGTGAGAGTATCTTCTCCTTCTGGCGCATGTTCATCTCGCCGAAAAATCTCAGCAGATGCTCCTGTCCATACTTCTTCAGGACATTGATCATTGAATCATCCATATATGCTCCGGTATTGTTTTGAGGGAACCTTGCTGTCCCTGTTTATTTCGGATTGGAAGCTTCGGCTATCGGCTGCCTTGAATAACGTTCGGCTATCGCCGATATCGGATTCATCTTGTCGCTTATCGCCCTCTGGTAGGAGACCTTTGCCTTTATCGGGACCTTGTCCTTCCTGTATCTCTCTGCGAGCATGAAATAGAAAAGCGTCTCATTGTCAGGATGGATCTTCTCAACATACTTCTTCGCGTCGTCCGCTGAAAGCTTCCCATTCCAGAGCGCGGCAATGATCCCGTAAGTGGCGTCATTCCTACCCTTGTTCTTGGCGATAAGCGCATCCATCAGATCCTGCCATCCTGACATATCGCTGCGCCACATGATGAAGATCTTCCAGAAATCCGGGAATTCGTCAGGAGGCACTGTCATCAGGAGCACATCGTTGGTCTTGCCTTTTGACAGCAGATAGTATTCATGATATATCCTGGCACCCTTTGGATACTCACCTGAGAAGTCGGATTCAGAGGCCTTTCCGTGGATCAGCTTGTACTTCAGGAACTGTACCTTGTATTCATTCGCATACTTTGAACTGTTCTTCAGAACATTCAGATATTTCTCCATGGGGGCCGATGAAGTCAGCATGGAAGCCAGATTTACAAGATCCATGGCCTTATCCTCTTCGGAGAGCCCAAGACCGGTAAGGAACTTGTCATATTCACTGATGGCCTCCTCGCCTTTTCCGTTCCTTATCTTCGCGATTGCCAGAAGCTGGTTCAGGTTCCTGTCCTTCGGCTTCAGCCTTACACAGTCGGCATAAGCCTTTTCGGACTTCGCCCAGTCACGCTTGAGCATGTAGAAATAACCGAGTTCATAGAGGGCTTCGAAGAAATCCGGATTCTTCTTTATAAGCTTGTTGTAGATCTCAATGACCTCGTCGGGCATCGCACCCAGTGACTTCGCGTAAAGGAAACCGGCGCATGAGTCCCCCTTGGACGACCACCAGTCGGAATATATCTCAAAGGCAAGCTTGTCCTGTCCGTTCTCGACAAGTGAATCGTATACAGCCTGATGCATCGCCTGATCCTTTGGGAAGAGTTCTATGGCTTTCTTGTATTCCGTCTTGAACTTCGTAAAATTCCCGCTGGCAACGAGCATCTTCAGGAAATCAACAACCTTCTCCTGCTTCAGGCTTCCGATGTTTATCTTGTCAAGCTGCTTCCCAGCCTCATCCTTCTTTCCTGTCTGCATGAGGAGCTCTGAGAGAAACATTATCGCCGAGCTCTTCTTGGACTCCTCCACGTTCGCCAGGGCCTGGTTCATGATATCGATCTTGTCCTGTGTTTTTTCTGAAAGCTCCGCGGCCGACATGAAGCAGTCGATATCCCGGAACTTCTTGGAACCATAGATGTACATCTCCCTTGCCTGGTCCTTTTCCTGCTTTTTCATCAGGATTGAGCAGTAGAACTTCAGCATGTCGAGAGGAAGGGTGGACTTTTCTATCTTCTTGAATTCCGCGGCCGCCTTGTCTATCTGGCCCATGTTGTAATATGCTTGGGCGAGCTGTATGCCCAATGGTGATTCCGTTGGGAAGAGTTCCCTGCCCTTCTCGAGATATTTGAGCGCCTCGGCGCCTTTTTCCTTCTTGAACAATATTTTCGCGGCCTTGGAATAAGGGGTGGAATTCTCCTTCCAGCCGCCATCTATGCATTTCATGTATCCCTTGATGGCATCGTCGTCCTGTTTAAGCCCGTCATAACATTCGGACTCCCCGAAGACAAGTGCGAGCTCCTTGTCCTTCCAGCTCTCAGTCTGCAGGAGCTGATATGCCTTGAGAGCTTCCTTGAACTTCCCATCCTTTAGCATTGTTGCAGCGTCTGCAAGCCTTTTCTCAAGTTCGGCGATCCTCCTGGCCTCCTCTTCCGCCTTGGGATCCTTCTTGCCAGGCTTGGCACCGCCTTGAGCCGTGCTTCCGCCGGAAGCTCCGGACTTGGACTTCATGGTCAGGAAAACAACACCGCCGACCACTACAAGAACTACGGCTCCGGCAATCATCATCATCTTCGGAGAGAAGTTGAACTTGAATGAGAACTTCTTCTTTATCGCTATCTTGTCCCACTTGGACCCGCCTGCGGAGCCCTCCGGCTGGCCTGCAGCTCCCGGAGGGGGCTGCTCCTTCAACGCATCATAGGGAATGGGTTGCTGGTCGGACTTCTTCTGCTCAAACGAGAAACCGCCCTTCTTGTCCTTTTCAGACTGGCCCAGGACGGGTATGTCTGAGAAATTGAATTCTTCCTGGGAGTCGCCGCCGATCTTCCCCGGAGTATTCTCAAAAGAAAAACCTGAATCTTTTTTCTCTTCGCCCATATTCCGCCGATTGCAAGGTTATTGTTTCAGCAAAGTTTACTTCTCATTTTATAAGTTAGCCTGTCCCAAGGCAATTTGCAAAAATTTATTCTAAGGGTATTGTAATTTTCTGATTTTGGAAAATAGTTACTAATTGTTGTTGACTATAAGTTTGTAATCATCTGTAACTTAAACCAATAAGTTTAAAATAAGGGAAGAGAAAATGACGAAAAGAGATTTTGTCGTAAGGATCGCACAGGAAACCGGACTCACCCAGAACCAGGTCGCAGCAGTTGTCCAGAAGACCCTCGACTACGTATCGGACGAACTTGCCGCCGCCCGCAACATCGAACTCAGGAACTTCGGTATTTTCGAAGTCAAGATCCGCAAGAGCCGCAAAGGCCGCAATCCCAACAAGCCTGAGAACGAAGTCATCATCCCTGAAAGAGTGGTCGTCAAATTCCGTCCCGGAAAAGAGCTCAAGGACCGCGTCGAACAGATCAAGCCTGCCAAGCTGAAAGAGTAATTTCAGCCTAAGCGGCAATCGACAGGGATTCATATGAGCAAGTTCTCGCCTCCACCAGGGACTTCGGATATTTTCCCCGAAGAGATATCCTATTGGCACAGGCTTGAGGACACCGCAAGAAGAATATTCCCGCTCTACGGCTACGCCGAGATGCGTACGCCTGTCTTCGAATACACCGAGGTATTCAAGAAGGGCATCGGCGACGAGACCGAGGTCGTACAGAAAGAGATGTATACCTTCGAGGACCGCGGTGGCAGAAGCCTCACTCTCCGCCCCGAAGGCACTGCAGGAATAATGCGTTCGCTCGCCGGAACCGACGTGATGAACGGAAATGAAAAAAGAGTTTATTACATCGGACCGATGTTCAGAGGTGAACGCCCGGCCGCCGGAAGACGCCGCCAGTTCCACCAGATCGGCGCTGAAGACGCAGGACGTGTCGCTCCAGAACTCGATGCGGAATCGATCGCGATGCTCCTCCACTACCTCGATGAGCTCGGGATCACCGGCTACAAACTCCTGCTCAACACACGCGCGTCCCGCGAAGACCGCAAGCCCGCCGAAGATTCGCTCCGTGCGTATTTCGCAAGTTCGATCTCGACAATGTGCCAGGACTGTAAGAACAGGCTCGAGAGAAATGTCTGGCGCATTCTCGACTGCAAGCAGGAACAGTGCCGCGATGCGATCTCAAAGACACCTGACATCGCAGCACTCTTCGCAGAACCCAGCAGAAAATATTTCGAGAAGGTTTGTTCAGCTCTTTCAGCGATGGGAGTTCCTTTCGAGATCGATTCAAGGCTCGTGAGGGGCCTCGACTATTATGTGCACACTGTCTTCGAAGTGACACATCCCGGACTCGGTGCGCAGAACGCCATTGCCGGAGGTGGACGCTACGAAATTATTGTTCCTGAAAGCGACAAGGCCATCGTTGGAGTCGGATTCGCCGCCGGACTCGAGCGCCTGATCATGGCACAGCAATCCTTAGGTATAAAACCCGGAGAAGGAATTTCCGCACCGCTCGTGTTCCTCATCGGACTCGGCGAGAAGGCGCGCAACGAAAATCTCAAGCTCGCATTCCAGCTCAGAAAGGCCGGAATTCCAGTTGGCGCAGAAGTCGAGGAGAAAAGTATGAAGGCGTGCATGCGCTCAGCAAACCGCCTGGCTGCGAAGTTCGCAATCATCCGCGGTGACAATGAACTTTCAAAAGGTGTCGTGGTCCTGAAGAACATGGCCGACGGCTCACAGTCCGAACTCCCCGCCGATTCCCTTATTGCCCATCTGCAGACCTTGGGTAAGTAACTCTTGCAATACTTGAGTAATTAGCTATCATCTTATTCTCTGTCAGTCAGTTCCACAGAATGGCACCAATGCCTTGTCGTCCGCAATGGCTTGGACAGGTCCAGGACTATTCCATCGAGCGTATGAAAAGCAGCCGTTGGAAAGCAATGCAATGAGCATTGAAAAGCAAAGCAATAAATATCTTCGTGCGTTCATTTGCCCCCCTCCGGCTTCTCCGCTGCTGGGGTGGGAGGCTTTTTCTCATCAACTGCTTTGTCAGAAGTCTTTTGCGTATCTACCACCTTGAAATAGAGATTTTGTACCCTTTTCTTTACACTGTCAGTAAATTCTATGCGTTCACCATGCCTGAATTGACCGCAACCCAGGAGTGTCCCATCTGATTTTGATTCAAAATATAACCCGTGATTTTTGTTAAATATATCTGTTGTCTGCATCCCTTTTAATACGCCATCATTATCAAAAACCATGCTTATTCC
>Ga0302238_1002612_pt1 | contig 12412 bp, 8 predicted proteins | sample AAG_UR_Asn_MG_FD_193527 | JGI IMG/M metagenome (GOLD analysis project Ga0302238, IMG submission 193527) | Enriched activated sludge microbial communities from anaerobic digester in WTTP, New Holstein, Wisconsin, United States - AAG_UR_Asn | ecosystem: Engineered > Bioreactor > Anaerobic >...
TTTCAGCGCAATATCTACCAAAGGAGAAAGTCGACATCCTGCTTGACCGCCTGGTAAAACTCGGTTACAACACCATAAGGATCCACCATTATGAGTTCAATCTGACAAAGACACCATGGAAGCCAGGGTTCGACTGGGATCCGGCGCATGTTGACCAGCTCGATTATCTCATTGCCGGATGTGCGAAACGTGGAATCTGGGTTACCACCGACCTTTTTGTCTCGCGTCCGGTTCCGGGAAAACAGATCGGTCTCACAGGAGATCAGCCGGATCCGGGCAAGTTCAAGATTCTCGTGCCTGTATACGAGCCTGCATTCCAGGATTGGGTGACATTTGCTCGCAAGCTTCTCGATCATGTCAATCCCTACACCGGAAAACGGCTTGCCGAGGAACCTGCCCTTGCCTGGCTCTGCATGATAAATGAAGGGGGAGGATATAGCGTCAAAATTCCCGAATGGCCCGCAGCATGGAACCGCTGGCTGTCATCACGTTATCCGACCCGGGAAGCCCTTGATGCGGCTTTGGGAGATCTCACCGACAAAGAGGATCCGAAGGACGGTACAGTCATCATGCCGGACAACATCAAAAGTGGAACACGCCGTGCCCGCCTTTGTCAGGTATTTTTGGCGGAAACAGAAAAAACAATGATTGAAAGAATGAAGGCGGTTATACGCGATGAGTTGAAGTGTCCGGCCCTGATCACCGACCTTAACTGTGGTCCGTATTCCGTGGCAATGCAGGCGACCCGCAACAGCACCTTTGACTATGTCGACGACCATTTCTATGTGGATCATCCAACCTTTCTTGATAAGCAGTGGCAGCTTCCCAGCAGCTGCGGTAATGCCAATCCCGTCCGTGAAGGTGCGCCAGGTGGCAGCGGCTGTGCAAGTCTCAGGGTCTGGGGCAAACCGTTTACAATAACCGAATTCAATTATTCGGGACCTGGACGATTCCGCGGAGTCGGAGGAATCCTCACCGCGTCCATGGCGTCCCTTCAGGACTGGGATGCTCTCTGGCGTTTCGCTTATGCACACAATGACAAGGCAATATTTGAGCCTGCTCCGATTGATTACTTCAACCTGGCGAATGATCCGCTGAATCAGGCGGCCGACCGGATTGCGACACTTATGTTCCTGCGCCGGGATCTGAAGATGGCCCCTAACAGGCTTGAGGTGGTCATGCCGAAGGAAACCTTGCGCAATCTTCAGGGAAAACTTTCGGTCAATTCAACAGACTGGCTTGCCTGGATCACTAGGATTGGATGCATGGTTGTCGATGATCCGGCCAAAGTACTCGCCGATGCAATTGCAATACCGGTCAATAATGCAGGAGACCAGCAGATGGTAGCAAAAATCCTGTGCGATCGCGGAATTCCAGCGGAGGAAAAAGAAGGAGTGATTAAGGCAGAGACCGGAGAGATAGTCATTGACAAGAAAAAAGGAGTTCTAACAATCGATACGCCATGCGGTGCTGGCGGATATGCTGATTCTGGACAGGAAATCTCAGCCAAGAACGGCGGAGTGAAAATATCTGACATCACGACCGGTGCGACAGTTTTCGTCAGTAGCGTGGACAAAAATCCGATCAAGAGTTCGAGACGCCTGATCGTCACCCATCTTACGGATCTTCAGAACACCGGGATCAGGTACAATGAGACTGCAAGGCAGAATCTTACTGCCTGGGGAACATTGCCGCATCTCATCCGCGATGGTTCTGCTTCAGTTCGGATAACGCTGGCCGATCCAAAGAATTTTTCAGTCTGGGCCCTTTCGCCTGGTGGACGCCGGCTTGAAAAAATTGATTCCAAAGTTGAAGGTAATGAACTTTTATTTACTGCCAAAGTCAGGGGACAGGACAGTGCAAGAATGCTTTATGAGGTTGCCGATAAATGAAAAAGTTATTTTCTTATGAATCTTCTGGTGACCCAATTGGTCGAGGGATGGAGATCCAGCTAAAAACAAAAATTCCATCATTGCTTAATAACCTGACCGTACGGATCAAAGTCAATATCGGAAAGAAAGGATGGAGTTCTAATATTCTGGAATGGGGAAATCCAAAGGAATATTCATTCAGATTATATACCCGTCGTGCAGGAAAGGACCAGGAAGATCTGAAGTGGGACAACATAGAACAGAACTACCTTTCCTTTCCGGATGTATATGGGGCATGCGACATCCTTGAGGCCGATGTGGCCATAAGGAACCATAATCCGGAATGGAAACGCCTGCGTGTCGGTGTTCCAGCCGCAATGATCGGGAAAAACCGACCACTTGATATTGTTATTCTCTTTTCAGGTTCCCGCCTGAGACTTTATGTTGATGGTGTTCTTGTCGATGAGGAATGGCCGGTCGGAGGTATACCGTCTGTACACTGCCCTCTGAAGCTGGGAGACACTGCATTTGATGGAACAATTGAAATGGTCGAAATCCTCCCGTTTTCAGTTACAGAAGAGGAAATTGTCCGGAATGCTGGAGGGAAGAAAAGAGTTTCAATCAGGGAAGAAAAGATACTCGGTCCGGAAAATCCTTGCGCCCAATACTGGACTCCAAGAGGGCACAACCATTGGATGGGAGATGTCATGCTGGGAGATTTGTCTGGATTCGACAACGGCAGCATGCATCTTTACTATCTTACAGACAGGCGCCATGGGGCAAGCAAGTTCAGGAGAGGAGGACATTTTATAGCCCATATGTCGAGTGGGGATCTCAGGAAATGGGATCATCAGTATGAGAACATAGGATTAGAGCCTTGGAATACCATTGGGACTGGGAGACAGATATTCCATAATGGTAAATTGATCCTGTTCTATGGAATGCATACTTCACGCATCATGCCCAAGGAGAAGATCGCTGAATCAGCTGTCGATGCCGACGGATATGCGGAAGTGAAGAGATACCCTGTTGGAGAAAATTATCCTCTGGGGACATCATATGCTGAAAGCAAGGACGGAATAACATTCAAGGAGTCAAGGCTTCTTGTCCATCCTGCCCAGAATCCGAATGTCTGCCATGATGAGACCGGGGGATTTCTGTTGCTTGCCGGATATGGATCAAGGGGTTTGTGGCATTCGAAGGATTTGCAAAGGTGGAAGCTGATTGATGAGGATCTCCTGCCGGTAAACAATGATTCACCGACACGCAACAGCGATGAATGCCAGTGCATGTTTGAATGGAACGGCTGTCATTACATTATCGGCGGTCGTACCGGATATTGGATGTCTCGTAGCCAGAGAGGCCCATACTGGGAAGGAAAAGATGGGAAAAACAAAGGAGTCGTCAGACCGCGTTGGGACATTTATGAAGGGCTTTGGGTGCCGATGGTTGCACCATTCGGCAAAAACCGCCGTATAATGGCTGGATTCCTCCAAGGACCGGACTACGAGTGGGCCGGGCATCTCGTGTTCCGCGAACTCGTACAGTTTAAAGATGGTACACTTGGAACAAAATGGCCTGATGAGATGATTCCTGAAACCAAGTCCGTGAAAAAAATTGGGACGAAAATTGTAAAAGGTGCAGATATTTCAGTAGATGTGCCTTCAAAGACGATTTTTTCTGCAGAGATTACTTGCTCTGAAAGAGTTACCTGTGCAGGAATTGTTTTTTCGGGAGATGGAAAGAACGATTGCGTGTTATCGATACTACCGAGGAAAAACCAGATGCAGTGGAATACAATGAAAGGAACTTCAATTCCTGAACCTGTGCCGACGCTTCAGGAAATCATGGCAATGGACAAGGACTTCATATGGAATATGAAGAATCCATATGTTCATTTCAAAGGATGTGATTTTGCGATTGAAAATGTCGAAGGACTCAACAAGCCTTTCAATTTAAAAATTGTCTTCTTGCATGATCCCAAAAGCAGGAGCACTATCATTGATGCATGCATGAACGGCCAGCGTACAATGATAACCCGGAGAAAAAATCTCATTGTCGGCCAAATCCGCCTGATATCAGATGGGATCTGCGAATTTCGCAATATCCAGCTGGGAGAACTGAAATAATTTAGGGAACATCTAAAAATTCACAATTGGCGCGTTGCGGAAGATTTTTGGAAGCTCAAAAATAATTTCCGAGGAAGGCTTATCCAAGGCGATACGACGGACGAGGAATATTTTTCTTTGAGCCAAAAAGATCCGCAACCCGTAGGGCAACAAATTCTTATGAATATCGGCCGCGTCGCAAAACCAGTTACAGCCCGCTGAGGGGCTGCTCCCGGATTTTGCTTCTCGCCGAATATCCATAATTTATTGTTGCGTACCATTTGTCAAATTTTAGAGGTTCCCGTGAATCAGTTGAAGATGGATTCGGTTCGTGTTCCTTTTGGGAAACTATATCCTGCCCTGACTTTGCATCTGCGTCCTTCATGGATTCTAACTTTGATTAAGTCATTGGAATATGACCAGCCAACTTTACCGAGAGAAGTGTGTATTCCTTCAACTTGCATAGGTTTTGATAGCCATTCTTTTGGTGTTCCAGCACCTATCACAAGTTCAGGTTCTTTCTTCGATTCATCGATGTATGCCAGCATGTCCAGCTGGAGAAGAAGCATTTCCGCGGCGGTCCAGTAATGGGGAGTGATGTGCTTTGGTTTCAGCCAGCCCCTGATGTCCTTCCAGAGCCCGAAAGAATTCTCCTCGCCGTTTCCTTCCCAGTATGTGTAGAGGCCAGGGGAGCATTGGTTCTCCCAGAAATACCTAAGAGTGGTCCATACTTTTTTCGTATCACCAAGAAGGAGCCATTGATGCGTCTCGGCTACATTGAAATAAGACCAGAGTTTCAGTTCGGCACAAAATCCTTTGCTTGCTGAGTCATCCCATCGCTTCTGGAGAGCATCTCTGAACTGTGCATGGTCAGGACCAATTGTCCATGTCGGCCAGATGGCTGAAATGAAGTTCCTGTCATTGTAGAGATCCTTCCTGGAAAAATTCTTCAGCCAGGCTTTCCTGATATCATCTGCGAAATTCGCAAATTCTATTGCCTTATGGTCTTCACCGAGTTTTACTGCGATCTTTGAAGCCTGGACAAGTCCGCGTCGGGAAACTGCGTTGATGTAGAGGAGAGGGAAATGCAGATCCATTGTCCCATTGATCAAGCCATCCTTGGCGGTTTCGCAGATGATCGGAATGATGTCTTTTCCCCTATGCGAAGGAACTATCGGACCAGTCCATGTTTTCCTTATGGTTGATTTCGCTTCGTACATTTTACGGATTATCGAGGCCTTGCGTAAGATATGAGGCCAGATCCAGAGCTGGAACTCCTTGTCGCCGGAAATCAATGCTGTTTCGACAAGCGCATTGATTGCTGAGCCGGGCGCGTCTGCTTCCGGACCGAATCCTCCGAAAAAATCATTCTCGGCAAAATGGACGCAAAGTTCCTTCGCAGTTTCAATCTGTCCGCAACGGGCCATTGCTATCACCGAATAGGCTCCATCACGTTCCCATGCGAGAGGGTAGTTCGTTGGTTCGCCGGGACATGTCTGCTTCCCTATAAATCCCATCATCAGGTTTGCGGCCTGAGCATCAAGGGAATCCTTGAACTCCTTTGAGGGCAGATCCATCTTCAGACAGGATTTTACGGAACTGAAAGAAAGTGGAGATTTGAAAGAAGGCGCGGAAGCATGAATTAAAATTGTGATTGGCTCATTTGAAAATTCAACTTTTGCAAAAGCCCAGCCATTCGGACTCTCAAAGGAAGAGATTTCCTTCCCATGATCTAGTTCGTCCAATGATTCATTGCCGAGATAAACCTTAAGTTGGGATTTTGTCTCAAATGATATTGTCCAACGGTGGTTCAATGTCAGGACTGATCCGTCCAGGAAAATACTTTCGAGCGGTGATCCGGCAGGACCAATGCTGCGGAAGACAATTGCAGAACAGGTATTCATCTTTTGCTTCATCTTCAGATCACAGCGGAAATTTCCGCCATCTACCAACGACCAGGAACAGGAATAATAAGGAGTGACTGTATTGATTGAAGGAACTATTTTTCCTTTTTGCCACGAATATTCCTGTTTTATCTCTCCCTTATCAAGTTCTTCGGTTGATTTAATTCTGTTTCCTTTTGAATCAAGGATCCAGAATGAGACTCCGAAACTTCCAGGGGCAGGACTGAAAAGTCCGCCGGGCTCGTGATAGCCTTTCTGCTCTCTCGGGCTCCCGGGTTCAGCAAGTATGACATGTCCATCTCCTTTCGGCCAGGGATCATTTGGACGTTCCTTCATCGCCTGCAGGCAAATTTCCCTTTGAGTAAGCTTAATATCCATAATTGTGCAATTCCTTTCGCTTTTTATGGGATTAAATATATATTAGAAACAAACTATATAAATGTCTAATATGCGCAATAGAATACGTGAAACAAACATTTTCGGGGAAGGAACAAGGCAGTTCAGCCGAAATGCCATGGATTGTCCTGCTCTTAAGGAAGTCGGAATAGATTCGATCGGGTTTGGTGAGATGGGCAGGGGATATTATTCCGGCAGGATCAAACCGGCATTCTCCCATATGGCAAGTTGTATTGCAGGTATTGGAGAAGTTTACTCCGGAGGCTCGTGGATGTCATGGCGACCGGGAATGAACGTCTTCCAACCTGCAAAATTCGCACATGCCGCAAGAAGCATTGAAGGAAAAACATTCAGTTTCTTCTGGATCCTGATCAACCGAGATTCAGCTTTGCTCAGGAGCAAAGTGTTCCTGAAACCTTGCCAGATCGAACGTGATTCCATAGCGGTTGCAGGAGCGGTGAGAGAGCTCTGCTGTGAAGGTATGGGAAGGAAGAAAGTTTCCGCGGATTTTGAAAAAGCTTGTGCCCAACTCATTTATTCCTGGCTCGAAGCCCTTGTATCCACTGAAGGTCCGAGTGGAAGGCTCGATCCCCTGTGGCAGGAAGTGGAGATGCATCTTGAAAATAAATGGAACGCACTTTCCCTTGCGAAGATCGCAGGCGTGTGTCCGACTCATCTTAGGCGGCTTTGCGCCAATGAAGAGGGAATAAGCCCTATGCACAAATTGACCCTTATGCGTGTAGAACGTGCGAAGACGCTGATGAGTGTAATGAACATGAAGATGGAAGAAGTTGCGCAGAAAGTTGGTTATGCCAACATGTTCGCATTCTCCGCCGCCTTCAAACGATGTGCCGGCATTTCACCAAGTAACTGGCGAGCTAAGGCCCGTAAAACAGTTTAACACTTACCGTCCTACGGCTTGGCCTGCTCCTTGAAGAACTTAACGATCAGTTCCTGTGCGTCGGCGGGAACCGAATGTCCACCGGGATGGATGTATGTGATTACGGGCGTACCTGTCTTGGATTTATAGATGGTGCAGTGTTCGCCCCAGGGTTCTCCTTTTTCGCTGCAGCCGTTCAGCTTGATCAACATGTCAATCGTCTGCTTCTGCCATTCGAACTTAACCAGACCGTCCTTCTCGCCAGCGATATGCATGACAGGCTTCGGTTTGAGCTCCTTCACGTTTTTACTGGCTGCCTCTGCCAGAGCGGCAAACTGCGCCGGGATCTTATTCGGGACGCCGGCGTTCAGCGTCGCTGCAGCACTTGGTGCAACCGCCGCGAACACGTCCCCGCGTTCGCTCCATAGCAGGTATGTGAAGCCACCACCGTTGGAATGTCCTGTGGAATAGATCCTCTTTTCGTCAACTTTGTAGTCCTTCTTCAAGGAAGCCACCACCGCGTCAAAGAACTTCAGGTCGCGGTCGTTCTGATCTCCTGCGAAAGCCTGCCAGCCGGGCTTCTTACCTTCGGGATCGACCAGTCTGCCAGGCGTGTTGAGCCCCTGCATGTAGACCGAGATTGCTTCTGGCCAGAGTTTATAATACGTATTGCCAGATGCGACCTGCTTCATATTGCCACCATGGCCGTGGAACGAAAAAACGACAGGAGTGAGAGTCGTCTTGGCTGCAGGCGGAATGTATACCAGCGCTTCACGTGTGACTCCATCAACGGTCCATTCCATTCGGGCTGGAGCACCAGCTGCTGCCTTCGCGTCTTTATCCGTGTCTGCAGCAAAACTGTTCGTGAGCAGGATGCACACCATGCTCAATGCCACTGCAGCAAACTTCAACACTCGGTAAGAATTCTTAGACATGACCATAGACAGCACTCCCCTTTTTCATATTATATCTGAAAATAAATATCTGACAGTATTACACATTAATCCCGGAAAAGGTTACACGCCAGTCTTCAGAGAAAGGAGCAGAAAGAAAAAGACTTATAGTTTTTCTGGAAGATTCCATATCTCTGATTCCTTCATTTGGATATGCAGGCATCTGCGCCAGCGGTGAGGCATGAAGATGTGCAGCATTCCGTTGTCGGTGATTAGATCGATGTACGAACAGTTCTCCTCGCACCAGGTTCCGGTGCCGTCTGCTGCGACAATGTTTGCAAGAACAAAGCGAGGATTGCTCCAGTTCCGACCGCCATCCTTGGAAAAAGATACCCAAAGCTGTCCACGGTCGCGCATGGCATTGTCGTTGAAGTGGCTTCCTGTATGCGAATTATGATGGAATGCCGCCAGCGTCTTTCCATCGCTTAGGTGGAACAGCATCGGCGGTGCGTCCGGATGGACAAGCGGACTCGGACCCAGTTTGCTCCATGTTTTTCCATCATCAAGGCTTCGCGATGACCAAAGATGGCCTTCACATGTCCGTGACATGAAATAGATTTCTCCACTGCCGATGTTTATCGGGCGTCCTTCATCCATGCGGTTGAACCCATCCGCAAACCATCCGTTCGGGCGTTTGTCAGGCAGAAGAGTCCATGTTTTTCCCTTGTCCTCGCTCCGGAGGATATATTGGCGAGTGCAGGTTGTCATAGAACCATCCTCCTGTTTAAAGAAAGGAGTTCCGGCATGTGCTCCAAGAATCCATGTTCCGCTATCAGTTTCACACATTCGCATTGCAGACATTGCCTGGAACCCCGGATCGTTCACAGGCTCGATTAATGCCACATCGGACCAGGTGAATCCGTCGTCATCGGAATAACGGAAACCGATCGCAGCATTTTCAACTCCATTGAACTTGTCCCAGCGTGGCTGAGTTCCGAATGCATAGAGTCTTTGCGAATTATTCGGAATAAGTGGGATGAAACTATGCATGTTATAGTCAATGTCAAAAGGTATTGAAGGTCCTTCCCAGGTTTCTCCTCTGTCCTTGGATCTGTAGGCGACAAGATTGTTTGTCTTTGTCTTGCTTGACGCATAATGGCCATTCTTTCCAGACTGCCTGACAGTACCGGGCAGAGCATCAGGGAACATCAGCAGATAATCGCCTTTTGGAGTGATCGTCACACGCGTCTCGTAAATTCCCGCATATTTATTTTCATGGATGACTTTTCCGGAGATACCGTTGTTTGCCAGTATAAGTCCTAAAGTGCTGTCAATCTTCATTCCGTCCGGCGGCCTCAACAAGCTAATGCTTTTCCCTCCAACAGATATTTTTTCCTTTAGTCTCATATGGATTATAAAACCCTTTTTATTTTTGAACGTTCCCTTTCCAGCTTCTTCACGACGAGTTTCGGATCAAGATTGCGAGGAGTCTTCTTTTCAATGATGCTCAGTACCGCAGCTGTTCCGGCGGCTTCTCCTGTCGACATGCATGTCTGCTGGATGCGGAGCGATGCCTGTGCCATATACCCGGAAGAAACGATTCTGCCGGCCATGAGGAGATTGTCCACTCCAGAGGCTACAATGCAGGCATATGGGATGTCAAAGTAATCACCATTCATAATCTTTTTCGCGCGTTTCCCATATGCCTTGCTCCTGCTATGGTACCAACGCTCCGGAATTTTTGTGTCATCAGATGGATGGATGTCTATCTCCCATGAAGATTTTGCTATGCTGTGAGGATGTTTCCTGCAGAACCAGGCATCGTCATCCGTGACCTGTGAAATTCCCCTGACGATCCGCGAAGTTCGCACCCCGAGTTCCATGGCGGTATCGATGAGATATTTGTCGGAAGGAAGATTATCTGAATCATCCCAGATCTGCCTGCGCAATTTCCTAGTCGCATCCGAGACAGCAAATGGATCGAGGGGATCAACCCGCTTGAGATCCTTGCGGGTCAGCCGTTCCGGACGTCCTCCTGTATTTGGAATATCGGCAGATGTGGAATTTGTCTTTTCCCAATAATTCTTGCTTCCGGTCCGGAAGTTAAGGGATACGGCCTGCGGCCAGAGTTTTCCAACGATCCCACGATCCCATTTCACTCCTGCCTCGTGGCAGATTATAGCATCACCTGTCGCGTCAACTATGCGCTTACCGAGAATAACGCCGCGTCCTGCTCGAGTGTGAAGCTCAACTCCCTTTATTGTGCCTTTATCGACAAGTACGCCATATACATGTGCGTTGAAGATGATGTCCACTCCGGCATCATCAAGAAGTTCGTCCCAGACCCTTTTCACAGTCTCAATGTTCATAGAAGAACGGTACCAGGTGCATTCTGGATAAAAATGACTCGGACTTTTGACCACGGGAGATATGCCATTCCTCTTCTTCAGCCGGTTGGCCCAGAGGTGCCAGATTCCTTGGAAGTCGATTGCATTTGTGCTGAGTATTACTCCAACCATCTGCGAAACAGCTGCACCTCCGGCAAAGCCGTATTTTTCCACAAGCAATGTCTTTGCTCCAAGATTTGCGGCCGAGATTGCTGCAGCACATCCTGCTGGACCTGCACCGCAAACAATGACATCATATTTGCCAAGAACAGGAATCTTCATATGATATCTCCAATGTTGACAATTGCCTTTTGCCTGAGCAGTTTTTGCCTTAGCATTTTCATATCAACTTTGCTGAAGGATTTTCCAAGCCTTGCCACTTGGTATGCCGCAAGACCGGCAGCCTCACCCATCGCCATGCAAGGGGCCATAACGCGCAGAGGACCTAGCAGATCCCTCTCGACATTTACCGCACGTCCCGGACAGATCAGGTTTGTAACCGGTTTTGGAACCATGATACCATAAGGGATAGGTAAAAACTGTGGCTTATCCACTTTCTTCGAATCCATGGGCTGATGACTTGGTCTCTTCGGATCCGGTAGATCCCATCCATAACTGGTGAATCCGATGGTGTCCGGATACTCGTGTCCGGAAATGATATCCTTTATTTTCATCTTCTCTATCCCGACGATCCTGCGGGTTTCGCGTATTCCTATCAGAGGAGCTATGGCCTTCAGCCTCGCATTCTTAAAGCCCGGGAAATGCCTGCGCATGATATGAAGCAACTCAAGACTTTCCCTCCTGCCGCGAACCATCCCTTCGGAAATGGAAACCGGATCCGTCCCATCGACATCACAAAGGCGGGATGTGTTTATCATCATAACACCTTTTTCATCAAGCTGGACGCTGATGAATATCTCGTAGGGGAATTTCCATATTCCTTTTTTTCGGAGTTTCTTTATCTCCTCTCGGAACCTGGGGGAGTTTTTCTCGTGGATATATTTGGATAAGATGTCCTGATCTACATTGTCCACGTGCATCATAAGGGTTGCCGGGGTCATCAGACCATCCTTTTCACGCCCCTTCACAGTCCTGCATCCGCTGAAAGCTGCGAGATCCGCATCGCCGGTAGCGTCGATGAAGGCTTTCGCAGTGATTGACGACAGTCCGTTCTTTCCAGCGACAACTATCCTCCAGATCCTTCCGCTTCTTACATCCGCATCCACAACTCTCGAGAAGAAGAGCACATCTACTCCTGCGTTCTTCATCTTGCGGTCAAGGTATGCCGCCATCATGAATGGATCGAACGGTATGCCGTGCTTGAGGCCCATGTGCCATCCATGCGGCTGATATTTCTCCTCCTTCCTAATCTTTGGGATTATTGCGAAACCCGCAGATTCGGCCTCCACAGCCATCTCCTTGAAGATTCCGCCAACTACCCATCTCCTGCAATCAAAGCTGCGCCCTCCGAGCCAGTGCGAGACAAGGCCTGATGTTCCCATTCCACCCAACTGCCCCATGTTCTCTATGATAATCACACTGAGTCCGGCCCGACTTGCGGAAAGCGCGGCAGCACATCCCGCAGGTCCACCTCCGCAGACCGCTACATCGTATTTTCCAAGGAATTTTGTTTTCATTTTCTAAGGTATCCTTAAGTTCTTGTAGATTGTTATTGCGGCATCACCACGGGAGATTTCATCAGGCAGGAAAAATTCCTTTGAAGCAAGTTCCCTGCATCTGCGTTTCCAATCTTCTTTGGTCTTGCAATCCAGCATATCCCGTGGACGTGCATCATATGAGTCAAAGAAACCCAGAGTCCCCAGATACTGAATTGGAACTGTCCATGCGTCCGGAGATGACGAATCGATGTCGTTGAAGAACGATAGACAGAATCCATTCTCCGCAAGACGGTGCTTCAGACGTGGAATTTCAATGGAGGATGGAGGTGTCCCGGAATCGATTGAAATGGCGGC
>Ga0302238_1002619_pt1 | contig 12393 bp, 9 predicted proteins | sample AAG_UR_Asn_MG_FD_193527 | JGI IMG/M metagenome (GOLD analysis project Ga0302238, IMG submission 193527) | Enriched activated sludge microbial communities from anaerobic digester in WTTP, New Holstein, Wisconsin, United States - AAG_UR_Asn | ecosystem: Engineered > Bioreactor > Anaerobic >...
GATATGGCCGATGTCAAAGGCCAGGAGTGGGTCAAAGAGGCCCTCGTCGTCTCCGCCGCCGGAGGACACAACGTCCTCATGGCCGGCCCTCCTGGCTCCGGGAAGACGGTGGCGTGGGCCGAGGGACTGTGATTGTGACCACCTGAGGCGTTGGGGGCGACCGGGATTGACCTACAGTTTGGGGCGTCTTCCGGGGTGGCCTTGAAACCATCACCAACCTGGAGTTCATGAACCATGACGATCGGTGATAAGTCTTCTCCTCGCCCCTCGCACCGGCTCGACCCTGGCAGCGAGGGTGGCGTTCTCACGGGAAGCACTCGGGTCGAACTTCAGTCCGCCCCAGGGGCAAGTGCCGACAAAAAGCCCCGCCTACTTGCTCGGCTGCGAGACGGACTTCGATCACGGCACTACAGCAAGAGCACTGAAGAGAGCTATCTGTCGTGGACCAAACGTTACATTCGGTTTCACAATATTAGGAACCCAGCGGAGATGGGGGCGCCGGAGGTAAACGAGTTCCTCACGCATCTGGCTGTGCAAGGCCACGTCAGCGCATCGACCCAGAATCAAGCGCTGTGTGCCCTGATATTCTTGTACAAGCACGTGTTGGGAAAGGACCTCGGTGACTTGGGCCCACTGATCCGAGCGCGAAGACCGACGCGTCTTCCGGTGGTCCTCACCCGCGGAGAGGTAAAGGCCATCATGGCTTACCTTGAGGGAGAGGTTCGGCTAATGGCCCACCTGATGTACGGGGGAGGGCTTCGGCTGATGGAGTGCTTGCGTTTGCGCGTCCAGGATGTGGACATTGAAGCCAATCAGATTCTCGTACGCGACGGCAAGGGGTTCAAGGATCGGCTCACCATGCTGCCTGCAACGTCGAAGCAGGATTTGTTGGATCACTTATGTGATGTGAGGAAGACACACGGAGCAGATCTTGCCGACGGTTGGGGAAAGGTGGAGATGCCGTATGCCTTGGCCCGCAAGTACCCTATGGCTGCCTCGGACTGGTCGTGGCAGTGGGTGTTCCCGCAGAAGAACAGGTGGATCAACCACGCTACGGGCTCGCAGGGGCGCCATCACGTCGACGAATCGGTCGTCCAGAAGAAGGTATCCGAAGCCGTCCGCCGTTCTGGGCTCACGAAACACGCGACGTGCCACACGCTTCGCCACTCCTTCGCGACTCACCTCCTGGAAGACGGGTACGACATCCGTACTGTGCAGGAGTTGCTGGGGCACAGGAATGTCAAGACCACGATGATCTACACGCACGTCCTCAACCGAGGCGGCAGAGGTGTGCGCAGCCCTCTGGACTCCCTCTAGCGCCGGGTGTTATGTGGAAACAACATAGACGGCGCCAGGAGGCTGACCAGGCCTCAACAACGACCGTGTAATCGCACTTGCACCAACACCGGCGCTCGGCTACTATACCGACAGAAGGCCCGCTGGGGCGCGTTAGGTGGAAACCGCATAAACAGTAGTTAGGCCGATGAACGCATGGAGACTCGGAGCGTCTTGAACAACCAACAAACACATAGCCCGGAGCAAGAGAAGGTCGCTCGCCTTGTCGACTATCTGCTAAGACTGGCGACACTACGAACAAAGCTGATCCGCGACGTAGCCGACTATGAGAGGGTGCTTTGGGTTTCGACTGTTCCGCATGAGCGGGGGTGCTTCACACAGGCATGGGGGCGCGATGAGGAACACGAGCCGGACGAATGGCTTGAAGTGCAGAACCGGCGGGAACCGGAATTGCCCGTCGTCCCCGTTCAGTGCAAGGATTGGGTGAGCCTTCCATCGCTCCGAAACAAGAATGACCTGCCCGAACTTCTCCCGGAGATCACCCGGCAAATCCCGAATCCCGATTGGGTCGAGGAATCGGACCAACCGGAAACCATCCCGCAAACCGAACACCTTGAAGATCATCCCGAGGTTCAAGGGGCATGGGATCGCTATGTCGAAGACAAGTGGTTGCCGTGGACGGAAGAACACAATGTGTGGGAGAAAGTTCACAAGGTCTATTCCTCGCTCTTCGCCATCCATCAAGAGCAACTGCGACTTGGCGAGGAATACGAACTCGTGCTCGGTTTGGGCTTGCTGACTTGGCAAACACCTACCGGGCAGCGCGCTCGGCGTCATTTGATTGTCGCCGACGCCATCCTGGAGTTTGAGGCCCGCTTGGGGAAATTCACCGTCCGTCCACACACGGAGGGCGCTAAGTTGCGCCCTGAACTCGACATGCTGGACATCGAGGAGCAACCAGCGCGCGCGGAGGAAACCGCGAAGTCTTCACTGGGCAAAGCCGAAGACGATCCGTGGGAAAAAGGCTGTATTGAAGGCGTCCTTCAGGCTCTTGTGCATTCGATCAACTCGCAAGGCGATTATGAAGACTCGCTGGAAGCGAAGAGCATCCGCGCTTCGACTAAGCCCATTGTGGAATATGCTCCCGCTTTGATCCTGCGCAAGCGTTCCACGAAGGGTCTCACCGAAACCTTAAAACGGATCAAGGAACAGATCGAAAACGGCGAAGCCATCCCCGGCGAATTCGCGGACCTTGCAGAGATTCGCCCGAAAGATAACCGTGAGCCAAGCGACGAACCGGAAGAGGCTAACGCTGCATTCGATGGCGAAGTCTTCTTTCCAAAACCATCGAACGATGAGCAACGCCGCATTGTGGACAAGATTCGAGCGGCAAGCGGTGTGCTTGTGCAAGGACCGCCTGGCACCGGAAAATCCCATACCATCGCCAATCTGATTTGCCATCTGCTTGCCACGGGACAGCGAACGCTCATCACGGCGAAAACGCCGCGCGCGCTTCAGGTTCTTGAGGGGCTTGTGCCTGATGAGTTGCGCCACCTCTGCATCAATCTGCTTGGCAGCGGACTTGAGGAACGCCGTTCGCTCGAATCCAGCGTGGGCGGGATTCTCCGCAAGAATGAGGAATGGAACGAAGATCGCGCCAAGCAAGAGCGTACGGAACTTGAAGATCGCCTGCGAAAATGCCGCGAGGAGAAGGCGAAGGTCAACCGGCGGCTCCGTGACATCCGGGAGTCCGAAACGCATACGCAGTCCATTGCGGATGGAGCCTATCGAGGGACGGCGGCCAGAATCGCCAAAGCCGTGAGCCGGGATCGAGCCGACTATGAATGGTTCACGGATTCCGTTCCTTTGGACAAGACTTGCCAGATCGCCGCAAACGATTTACGAAGCGTCCTTGCGGCTTTGCGCGAATTCACGCCGGAGAAACGCCGGGAACTTGGACTTGCATGGCCCGAAACGTTGCCGTCTTCTGAACGCTTTGCCAATCTCGTGAGGAATGAGGCAAGCGCGATTGAAGAAGAGGAAAGCGCGGCGCGTGGGGCCGACGACCGGCTGGCCGATCTGTTGGCAAGAAACAACCCTTCGAGCATTGAAGCGATCCGTAACGCTTTCTCATCTTTCCGGGACACTCGCAGAAGACTTCTCGCAGCGCCGCATTCATGGATGAATGATGCCTTGCGCGATGTTCTGGGCGGAAATTCGTCCCTATGGCATGAACTCCTTCGTGTTACGCGCGATGTTATTGCGTCAATTGAAGAACTCGTTGCGACAGCCGACGAGACCCGAGTCGAATTCCCGGACACTACCGATATCAAGTCGTTGCATGACGACGCCCGCACACTGAAAGAGCACATGGAGAATGGCGGGAAACTAGGCTGGGGGATATTTCGGCCTAAACCGGTAAAAGAGCGGTTGTACGTTATCAAGGCTGTAAAGATTGGTGGACGACCATGCTCCGCTGTCGAGCATTTCTCAAATCTGGCCGATACGCTGCACGTTCGTATCGAATGCGACAAGGCATGGGGTTTCTGGAAAGGGCGAAGTGAAAAGGTCGAAGGGCCGTATGTACTCCAATTGACCGCTCTCAAGTCGTTGTGTGATGCACTCGAAAACGCCTTGGCGTTGGAAGAGCTCATTGCCAAGTCCCGCGAAGCGATAAGCCAATGCACAGGCATGGGTGAACCTGTATGGGCCGACGAATCCCAAATCGAAAGGATTGTCTGGTCATGCCGCCTTGCAATGGCCCGTACCCGCAAGCGGCTTGCTAGTGAGGGAATCCGATGCGTTGAGGTGCCCATTTCTCGCATGATCGCTGACGGCGACGCACATCCGGTGACAAACGATTTGCTGACCACGATTCACAGTCGTGATAAAGATAAGTTTGCTCTGTGTGTGGACAAGATTCTGGATTTGGAAGAGCAGCGCAAGCACCTCCAGAAGTTGGACGAAGATATCTCGATACTTCGTCGCTTGCTTCCGCAGTTCACGCAATCCCTGGAGCAGACCAGCAACGAATCCTATTGGGAGGAACGAGTCCAGCGCATTGACGAAGCTTGGCATTGGGCGCAGGCGCGATACTGGGTCGAAGATTACATCCGGCAGGAAGATGTTCCCGCGCTTGTCAGGCGCGCCAAACAAATCGAGGATGATATAAATAGTATCATTGCAAAGTTGGCCTCTCTTCACGCCTGGGCGTTCTGTTTCTCGCGGCTTAAGGAAGATCATCGCCGCCATATGGAAGCTTGGCAGCAGTCCATGCGACGGCTGGGTAAGGGGACAGGTAAGCACGCGCCACGCCATCGACGCGAGGCCCAAGAACACCTCAATGAATGTCGCGAGGCGGTTCCTGCGTGGGTGATGCCACTGCATCGTGTTTGGGACACGGTGCATCCCGCTCCCGGCATGTTCGATGTGATTATCGTTGACGAGGCTTCCCAATGCGGCGTCGAGGCGCTTCCCTTGTTCTATCTCGGAAAGAAGATATTAATCGTTGGCGATGACAAACAGATCAGCCCGGATGCAGTGGGCTTGCCCCGTGACTCTGTGCATCGTCTGATGGAAGAATTCCTTTACGATTTCCGCTTCAAGTCATCGTTTGATATTGAAAGCAGCCTGTTTGATCACGGGAAACTCCGGTATGGAACACAGCGAATCACGCTACGCGAGCACTTCCGTTGCATGCCGGAAATTATCCGTTTCAGCAATGATCTCTGCTATTCGGATACGCCGTTGATTCCCTTGAGGCAGTATGGCCCGAATCGACTTCCGCCGCTAGAGCATGTCTTCTTGAGCGGCGGTTATCGTGAAGGTTCAAACAACCGGGTAATCAACCGACCAGAAGCCGAAGCCATTGTCGAAAGGATCGCGGAAATGTGCGGTGACAGCCGGTACGACGGCAAAACGATGGGAGTGGTGGTGCTTCAGGGGGAAGCGCAAGCGGCTTTAATCGAGAATCAGTTGCTCGAACGGTTAGGGGCTGAAGAAATGGAACGCCGCTGCTTGGTGTGCGGCAATCCCTACAGTTTCCAGGGCGATGAGCGCGACATCATATTTTTGTCGCTTGTCGCCGCTAGCAACGAAAGAATTGGTCCGCTCACAAAGGCGGCGGACGAACGGCGCTTCAATGTCGCTGCCAGCCGTGCCCGAGACATGATGATTCTTTTCCATTCTGTCACTTGTGACGATCTCAGCGTATCCTGTCTTCGGCGACAACTGCTCGATTTCTTCGAGAATACAAAGCCCCAACAGATTGCCGGTATCGAACGAGGTGAACTGGAGCGGAGGGCGGTTCAGGATAATCGGCGTGTCGTGAACCCTCCCGCGCCATTCGACAGCTGGTTCGAGGTGGATGTTGCCTTGGAACTGCTTCGCAAGAATTACACCGTACTTGCCCAGCATGAAGTTGCGGGCAAGCGAATAGATCTTGTGGTTGAGGGGGGACAGGCACGGCTGGCGGTCGAATGCGACGGTGACAACTGGCACGGAGCCGATCGTTACGAATCCGATATGCAGCGTCAACGCCAATTAGAGCGGTGCGGTTGGGAGTTCTTCCGGGTGAGAGAGTCGGCCTTTTATTCTAACAAGGAGAACGCGCTCGCGGGACTCTGGCAAGCGCTGGAAGAGCGTGGCATCTTTTCAGGTTCACGATGTGGAAATGCCCCTCCCGAAGACGATTTTGAGGAAGACGATTTCAACGAAGTCGACGACGAAACGTCCGAAAATGATGATAGCGTTTATGACGATAAAGACGGCTCAGCCGGCGATTCAGATAATGGCTACAGTTCATCGGGCCGCCGAGCGGAGGAAATACCCGTAGCAGAAATTCAGGACGCTATCCTTTCTGCTTTATCGAAGTGCCAGAATCAGTCGTGTACGTTGCATTCCGTGACCTCGCGCGTCTTAAAAGAAGTGGGAGTGCTTACTCGTGGAAATCCCCGGTTGGAGTTCGAAAGGAGAGTCATGCGGAGCGTTGACTCTCTGGAGAAACGTGGAAGCATCGAAAAATACAAAGCAAAGAATCGAAGGATCAGGCTCATCAATGAAACGGCCTAACAAGGCGCTCCACCGGACGGCAATTCCGCTGCGCTCCATTGCCGCCGATGAGCTTGGTCGTTATGCTCTGTGAGCCGGGTTATTGGCGAAGCGAACGTATGACGATTACAGCAATAAACGCAAAGGGTAAAAAAAAATGACATGGAGAACGACCAAAACACTTTTACAGCCTAAAAAGCTGGACTTCAATGAGATTGAGATTCTTACTCCCGTAGTTGAGGGCGCCCGAATTGTCGGCATTGGCGAGGGTGCTCACTTTGTCGCGGAGTTTTCACTGGCTAGAGCTAGTCTTATTCGCTATTTGGTCGAGAGGCATGAGTTTAATGCGATTGGTTTGGAATGTGGGGCGATTCAGGCATCCAGGCTATCTGAATGGCTCAACTCAACAGCCGGTGCTCATGAACTTGAGCGATTTTCGGATACCCTGACCTTTTCTTTGTATGGCTCAGTGCTGATTTGGATTAAATCATATCTCCGCGAATCAGGAAGAAAACTGCAGTTAGTCGGAATCGACTTACCCAACACCCTGAACCCAAGGGACGACCTAGCGCAATTGGCCGAAATTATCCAGCTCATCGATCACCTCATGAAACCGCACGTTGATATGTTGACTCACTTGTTGGCGTCCATTGATGGCCAGTCGGCGGTTATTTCATCGGCAAAATGGGGGGAGCTAGAAACGGCTCGGCAGGAGAAAGCTATCTCAGGGGTAACCAGATTGAAGCTCCGCTTGGCGTCGCTTGCCCCCGTCCTGAAAAAACACGTCAACAGCGATTTGTTCCGAAAAGCCTCTGATCGAATAGAGTCGATAGAGTATACGTTGGAAACCTTGCGTATAATGAAAACTTTCTTCGATGGTACCTCTCTTGAGGGAGATACTTCCGTACGTGACTCGTATATGGCGGGCGTAGTAGATGGAATGGTTCGAGCGAATCCGGATGTGAAGATAATTCTGCTGGCGCACAACAATCATCTACAAAAAACTCCAGTCTCCTTTTCAGGCGAGCTTACGGCTGTTCCCATGGGGCAGCACCTCGCCGAGAGGGAGGATTACCGTGCGATTGCATTCACCCATCTTGGACCCACCGTGCCGGAAATGCATTTCCCATCGCCCGACAGTCCTCTTGGATTCTCTATTGTGACCACGCCTGCCGATGCAATCCGTGAGGATAGTATGGAACAGTATGTCATCGACGCCTGTGGTACGGGGGATTCATGTCTGACATTGACAGATGGCCCCATGGAAGCAAAGCGAATGCGGTCCCAAAGCGCCTCTGTAGAAACGAATTTGAGCGAGGCATTTGATGCCATCGTCTGCGTTCCAAGCGCCGCCAAGGACAGCCTGGTTGCCCTATAGGAAACCGGAAATGAAATGAAGGAGCATAACCTGCCAATCCACCGGACGGTTTTCAACCGCCGGTGATCAGCGCGATTAGACACACCCTTCGGGGAGAGGAAAAAATGAAGAAAAATTCAATAGAAGAAATGGTTAAGGTTTTGATCTGCCGCATCGGCAATTTGTGTTTACGATTCCCAAGATACTCCGCCCTGGCATGTACTGGTTTTAGAAGGTGGATTTACCAGGTACGACCGCTTTGTATATTTACCGATCGGAGCAGACGAGGGTCTGCTAAAAGTCTGGCAAGCAGCAATGCTTTCTTTGTTTCTACGCGAAGAACTGATTGACCAGGCACGTGTGAACATGCTCAAAGACTGGAAGCATTCCGGCTTTAGTATTGAGAGCGAAACCAGATTATTCAACAAGGCCGATCGAGAGGCCTTGGGTCAATATGTTGTCCGAGGTGCTACCTGTGCTGAAAGAATCCAATACGACCAAGACTCCGACACCGTAATATGGACAGCCTCCCCAAAGGGCTTCTACAAAGGCAAATCTGAAACCTTCAAAGGATTTGAGTTTGTAGATCAGCTTGCAGCCCATTTGCCTCCAAGGCGAGTGCAGTTAGTTCGCCGCTATGGGGTATATGCGGGAAAAGTCCGTAAGCAATGGCAAGAACGCCCTGGTATTTACCGTCTGGCCCCAGAGGGTTGGCAAAAAGGGCATCCAAGCCAGTCCCAAATTGTTCAAGCAAAACCACCAGAGGCCCTATGTGTTAAGGAAGCGGTACAAGTCCCTGATGGATGGTCTAAACTACGCAAACAAAGCTGGGCACGGTTGTTACAGAAAGTCTACGAGGTAGACCCGTTTGTCTGTCCGAAATGCCACGGGACAATGTCGGTTGTGGCGATTATCGAGGACCCAAAAGAACTTGCCAAGATTATTAACTGGGCAAAGCAGCAAAATCGAGAGCCGCCAGTAACTGTCTGCGCACGTTCACCTCCTGTGCGGGCACTGGTGTCGGTATAATACCCCAAAAACGAAGTTTATACAGAACAGGATATCACCTCGAAATCGGTGCTTATACAGCGACCTGGGGGGGGAGTTATAGTCTTATGGTCTTGAATAAATCCCTAAAAACAAAGCTTGACAGCGTAAATAGACTTGAAATAAACTATCGGTTGTCGGCGTTGCCGAAAAATCTGGTCGGATCAGTTGTTCGGGCTGGGTAAACAGTTGTGGTTCGGGGTAAAAGCCGATTTTCAACGCAAACCCGCAAAAATCCGGAAATGACAGTTCCTATCAGTTAATTTTGCAAATCAAGTGCGATTTAAATGAGTAAAATTTTTGGAATTGTAAATATTACAACGGATAGCTTTTCTGACGGAGGTCTTTATTTAGATTCAAAAAAAGCTATCGAGCATGCTTTGAAATTAGCTGAGGATGGTGCTGATATTATTGATTTAGGTGCAGCATCCAGTAATCCGGACACTACAGATGTAAGTGTTGAAGAAGAAATAAAGAGACTTAAACCTGTTATAAAAGCATTAAAGGAACAAAATATAAAAATTTCGGTTGATACATTTAAACCTGAAGTTCAGCGTTTTTGTATCGATTCTGGAGTTGATTATATAAATGATATACAGGGTTTCCCATTTCCGGAATTTTATGAGGTTTTATCTAAATCGGATTGTGGATTGGTGTTAATGCATTCAATTCAGCGATTGGGAGTTGCTACTAAAATTAATACTAATCCTGAAGAAGTTTTTGGATCAATGATGCAGTTTTTTAAAGAAAGAATTAATGCATTGGTTGCTGCCGGAATTGATAAAGAAAGGATTATTTTAGATCCCGGAATGGGTTTCTTTTTAGGTTCTAATCCGGAAACCTCTCTGTTTGTTTTAAAGAGATTCCCATACATTAGCAAAATTTTTGGTTTACCCGTAATGATAGCTCTTTCTCGAAAGTCTTTTTTAGGAAAGATAACCGGAACAGATGTTAAAAATCGTTTGGCTCCCACTTTAGCTGCCGAAATTTATGCAAACAATAAGGGTGCAGATTATATCCGCACCCATGATGTTAAGTCTTTATCAGATGCTTTAAAAATATTTAAAGCATTGAATTAATTATTTCTTTTTATTTCGTCTGAAAGTATATGCTACGCTGAATCTAAAATTGTGTTGGCGTACTTGACTTAGTTCTTCATCTTTTGAACTATTACTTAAAGGTAAGTCATATCCTAACAAAAACTGAAAATGACTGACTTCTATTCCAGTTCCAATTCCTAAGCTGTAATCAAGAGGGTTCAATGTACCTCCGTCGCTGAACGGCTTTGTTTCTTTTTCCTGTGCCTTGGTTGCCAAATAATAATGTTTGTTCGTTAGACCAAACAAGCCAAAATTAAGTCGAGGACCTCCAAAAATTATCCAATTGGTATTTTTTGCAATGGGCTTTCTGTACATGAGATCCATTGGTATATAAAGATAATAAGTAATCATTTCAGCCGCAGTACCTGCTTTTAACCAACTTATATCATAGTATCTGTCGGCTCTCATTTCAAATAAAGCGGCAATATTTAATGTAAATCTTTCTGAATTGGGCTCCATATCCAGTTCTATTTTGGGACCAACATGGTATCCATTTAGGTAATTAAAATTTCCATTTACTCCATAATTCGATTGTTCAAGACCAGTTAAGGTATATCCACCAACAATACCTATATGTTGAGCAGAAATGCATAAACTTAGTGTAGAGAAGACAGCAGCAAGAGCTAATATTTTATTTTTTTGTTTCATATTTTCGATATTGATGATCGGCGGAATTTCCCGACCTGGCAGGAAGCACTTCGAAATTTCATTACCCATGCCGATGACGCCGGCATCCTGGTAATGTGCAGCGGAGTCGTCGGGAATAATAATCACCGGCCGCTTGATCCGCATGAATTCAGGGGATTCTCATTGTCGGACCCGGTCGCACCACTTGTCTTTATAAATGGAGCCGACAGCAAATCTGCCCAGATGTTTACGCTTGCCCATGAGCTGGCGCATGTCTGGCTTGGTTCCACCGCCCTCTCCGATGTTCCGGTCACGAATGGCGAGCAAAACGACACAGAGTTGTGGTGCAACAGGGTAGCCGCGGAAATGTTGGTTCCGGAAGGCGTATTCCGTACTACGTTTAACAGGGACGCGAGCCGGGACGATGAAATAACACGACTGAGCCGGGTATTCAAAGTAAGCACGCTGATCATTATCAGACGGATGCTGGATCTTGGGCATCTGACTTCCGGTGAGTACTGGGAGATGTATCATCGTGAGGAAGATAAACTGAGAAGATTGCCGAAGAGAAATGGTGGAAACTTTTTCCTTACTCAAGCAGCAAGAACCAGTAAACGATTTACCAGAGCGCTCATTATCAGTACCCTTGAAGGACATACCCTGCACAGGGACGCATTGCGCTACCTGGGCCTTACAAAAACTGAAACATTTCACAAGTTGGGACAGTCTTTGGGGGTCGTATAGCATGTCGTATCTTCTCGATTCCAATATTTTTATTCAGGCAAAAAATTTGCATTACGGGTTTGATTTCTGTAGTCAATAATAATGTACATTCAGCCATGTTTTTCAGGAAATAGCATACTTTTCCTGCCAAAAAGTACTATCATTACGGGTAGTATGAAGACGGAGGTTGTAAGTGAATAAAAAACACGTTCTTCGGGGAGTTATGTGTGCTGCCTGTCTTTTCTTTGTATTGGCCTGTGACGGGTCGCTTCTCGTTTCCCTGTATACCAGCGATATGCTCACGGTCGCCAGGCAAAGCGAGACGGTACTCTATACCAGTGTTACCATCATCGCCTCGGGTTTAAAGGAAGAAAAGGATATTGAGTTCCTGCGGAACAATCTCAATTCGTTTTTAAACTCAACCAATGATGCAACCATCAAAGGTCAGGTTAAAAATGCAAATTCTGACATCAACACTCTTGCAATGCAGATGATCCCTGAAGGATTTCGTGATCTTGTTGATGATCCGGTGCAATACTTGATTGCTGAACAAATGGTTAGAATGGGTTAATTCTCATTTTTACTAAAGACAAAAGCCCTTCAGACTTGGTAAGAAGATTACTGAGTGAAAGGTGAAATGTCATACCAACAGAATATCTGAAGAGAACGGCAGAATCAAGGGAGGGATATTTTTCCCGTATAAATGTAATGGTATTACCCATTTTCCGGGTATATACTGAATGTATTCAAAAGGGGGTTAGTGTGAATGAACTTGTTACCATATCAAAAAAACATGAGAAAAAATTAGTTGTACGTTTCATTCTGATAAACTCGATTATTGCTCTGTGTTTTCTGGTAAACCCGGTACTGCAACGTGCCGGTATAGTTAGGGTATCAGTTTCTATTTTGCTTATCATCATGTCTTTCTTGCTGGATTATTACTTTCTACTGCTGTCACCCTATAAGAAAATCATCTTTCACGATTCCTTTTATTGAAGGCAAATCTGAAACCTTCAAAGGATTTGAGTTTGTAGATCAGCTTGCAGCCCATTTGCCTCCAAGGCGAGTGCAGTTAGTTCGTCGCTATGGGGTATATGCGGGAAAAGTCCGTAAGCAATGGCAAGAACGCCCTGGTATTTACCGTCTGGCCCCAGAGGGTTGGCAAAAAGGGCATCCAAGCCAGTCCCAAATTGT
>Ga0302238_1002621_pt1 | contig 12387 bp, 14 predicted proteins | sample AAG_UR_Asn_MG_FD_193527 | JGI IMG/M metagenome (GOLD analysis project Ga0302238, IMG submission 193527) | Enriched activated sludge microbial communities from anaerobic digester in WTTP, New Holstein, Wisconsin, United States - AAG_UR_Asn | ecosystem: Engineered > Bioreactor > Anaerobic >...
GCCTGATGCCCCACCCCGAGGCATTTGTGCATTATACCCAGCATCCCCGCTGGACCCGCGAACAACTGCCCGAAGAAGGTGACGGCCTGATCCTGTATAAGAATGCTGCGGAATTTGCGAGGAAAAATCTGCTATGAACCTCTATCGCCCGGAAGAAGAGTGCGGCGTATTCGGCATCTACGGCCATCCCGAGGCAGCCAACCTGACCTACCTGGGACTGTATGCCCTGCAACATCGCGGTCAGGAGAGTTGCGGCATTGTCTCATCGGATGGCGAAGGGCTGCACGCCCACAAGCGGATGGGACTGGTGGCCGATGTATTCGGCAATCAGAAGGTCTTTGAAAAACTGCCCGGCAAGGCGGCCATCGGCCATGTGCGCTACTCCACCGCCGGTGCCTCGGTGGAAAAGAACGTCCAGCCGATCATGGTGGACTACTCCCGCGGTTCCATCGCCGTGGCCCATAACGGCAACCTGGTCAACGCCGGCATCCTCAAGGCCGAACTGGAGGCCTACGGTTCCATCTTCCAGACCACCATGGATACGGAGATCATCATCCATCTGCTGGCCATCTCCCGCACCCACTCCCTGATCGAGCGGATCGGCGACGCCCTCAACCGGGTCAAGGGGGCCTACTGCCTGCTGTTTTTGACCGAGTCCCGTATGATCGCGGTGCGTGACCCCTACGGCTTCCGGCCCCTGTGCCTGGGCAAGCTGGGGGACGGCTGGGTGGTGGCCTCGGAAAGCTGCGCCCTGGACCTGATCGAAGCCACCTTCGTGCGTGAGGTGGAGCCGGGCGAGATGCTGGTCTTCACCAAGGACGGCCAGATACAGTCGCTGTTCCCGTTCAAGAAGGTGGTGCCGACCCCCTGTATCTTTGAATTCGTCTATTTTGCCCGCCCCGACTCCACCATCTTCGGCAAGAACGTCTACCTGGTCCGCAAGGAACTGGGCCGTCAGCTGGCCCGTGAACATCAGGTGGAGGCCGACGTGGTCATCGCTGTGCCCGACTCCGGCGTGCCGGCTGCCATGGGCTATGCCGAGGAGTCCGGCATCCGCTTTGAACTGGGCCTGATCCGCAACCATTACGTGGGGCGTACCTTTATCGAACCGGCCCAGTCAATCCGCCACTTCGGGGTCAAGATCAAGCTCAATCCGGTACGGGAGCTGCTGGAAGGCAAGCGGGTGGTGGTGATCGACGACTCGATCGTACGAGGCACCACCTCGCGCAAGATCGTCAAGATGGTGCGCAATGCCGGGGCCAAGGAGGTCCATATGCGCATCTCCTCCCCCCCTACCAGCTACCCCTGTTTCTATGGGATCGATACCCCCAACCGCAAAGAACTGATCTCCTCTTCCCATACCCTTGATGAAATCCGCCGCTACATCACGGCCGATTCGCTCGGCTACCTGTCGGAGGAAGGGCTGGTGCAGGCCACCGGCCTCACCAACACCTCCTTCTGTACCGCCTGTTTTACCGGGGAGTACCCGATCAACTTCCCGATGCCGTCGCAAGTTCCCCAGATGGGTTTATTTACGAAAGAGGAGGAGTACACCGAACAATGACTGACCGTGAAAAACTAAAACGAATCATCCTTGAGCTGTCCTATGAAAAACGCCTGGTAACCCTGGCATCGGGCCGCCAGAGCGATTTCTACTTTGACGGCAAACAGACCACCCTGCATGCCGAAGGTGGCCTGCTGGTGGGCAAGCTCTTCTATGAGGCCATCAAGGATGTGCCCGGTGTGCAGGCCGTAGGCGGCATCACCCTGGGGGCCGACCCGATCGCCACCGCCACCTCCATTGCCGCCTGCCTGGACGGCAAGCCGCTGCACGCCTTCATCATCCGCAAGGAGCCCAAGGGACACGGCACCGGTCAGTGGCTGGAAGGCCGCAAGAACCTGCCCCCCGGCACCAAGGTGGTGATCGTGGAGGATGTAGTCACCACCGGCGGTTCCTCCATGAAGGCGGTCAACCGCGCCAAGGAGGAAGGGCTGGACGTGCTGGGAATCGTCTCCCTGGTGGATCGTGAAGAGGGTGGCCGCGAGAACATCGAGGCCGAAGGCTATTGGCTGAAGGCGATCTTTACCAAGTCACAGTTGGTTGGCCAGTAGGATTCTAGCCACCGAGACACAGAGGGCACAGAGAAACGACAAACAATGGCTTATTGCTTCAATGGTTAGCTTATAGTTTCTTAGCACAATAACCCCTCATTTCGATTTCTTCTGAAATCTCTGTGTACTCTGTGGCAAAGGCCTTTTGCCGTATGACTGCAAAACTGCGACTGGATAAACTGATGGTAGAACGAGGCCTGGCCCCTTCCCGCGAGAAGGCCCAGGCCTTGATCATGGCCGGTCAGGTGGTGGTGGGCGACCATGCCGCAGAAAAGGCCGGTCAACAGGTCCTGCCTGATGTAGAGATCAGGATCAAAGGCGACGTCCTGCCCTACGTCAGCCGGGGCGGCCTTAAGCTGGAAAAGGGGTTGGACTTTTTCAACGTGCTACCTGCCGACCGGGTTGCCATTGACGTAGGCGCCTCCACCGGCGGTTTTACCGACTGCCTGCTCCAGCGGGGAGCGATCCGGGTCTATGCCGTGGATGTGGGCTATGGCCAGTTGGCCTGGAAGCTGCGGGAGGACCCACGGGTGGTGGTACTGGAAAAAACCAATATCCGTCACCTGCCGCCTGAACTGCTTGACCCGCTGCCGGATCTGGCGGTGATCGACGCCTCCTTCATCTCACTCAACCTGGTGCTGCCCCCTACCCTGGCTCTGCTAAAGCGCCCGGCCGAGGTAGTGGCGCTGGTCAAGCCCCAGTTTGAGGTGGGCAAGGGTGCCGTGGGCAAAGGGGGCATCGTGCGGGACCCCAAACTGCATGACGAGGTGCTGCACAAGATGGAGTCCCTGGCGGCGGAACTGGGCGCCGACCTGTTGGGGATCTGCGACTCCCCCATCACCGGCGCTGACGGCAACCGGGAATTTTTGATGGGATTACGCATAGGAGCAACGACATGAACGACTGTATCTTCTGCAAGATCATCGCAGGCGAGATCCCGGCCAAGAAGGTCTATGAAGACGAGCTGATGGTGGCTATCGAGGATATCGCCCCCAAGGCGCCGCTGCACCTGCTGCTGATGCCCAAGCGCCACTTCAGCAACTGCCTGGACATGGCCCCTCAGGACGAGGCCCTGGTCGGCCATCTCTTCCGGATTGCCGGCCGGTTGGCCACTGAGCGCGGCCTCTCGGAAGGCGGCTTCCGCCTGGTGCAGAATAATGGGAGCGATGCCGGACAGACGGTCTTCCACCTGCATATCCATATGCTGGCAGGGCGTGAGCTGCAATGGCCTCCGGGCTAGCATGGTGATGGTCTCTTTTCGCCCTGAGCGCATCACGCCGCGCAATGACTTGCGCGACGTACCAATCTGTACGCCTCCGCACCATTGCTTGCGTGCCGCACTCAGAACGAAAATATCCTCATCGCCGCTGATGCAGTGAAAGAGAGAGACGTGTGAAAGCGACTCCTACAAAAAAGCAGAAGCACAATGACCCACCCAACAAGCTGTGTGCCCGTTGTCGCCGCACCTGCAAACAGCCGGAGTTTGCCGTGGTTTCATCCTGCCCGCGCTACTATCCGATCCGCAAGAAGCAGCTGGTGGTAAAGGAGTGGAAGCAGCAGGACCTGTTCGGCGATGCCTGAGCAGACCGCACTTCCCGTGATCGACGCGGCACGCTGTTCCGGCTGCGGCCGCTGTGTAGCCGCCTGCCCCGAGCGAATCATCACCCTTGAGGCAAGCAGTTACCGCAAGCACGCTGTCATTACGCGACCGGAGCTGTGTACCGGCTGCTATCGTTGTAGTATGTCCTGCCCACTGGAAGCGATTACACCTCCTTTTTATCCTTGATTCACCACTTACTGTTATGATAGAAAATAACGCTTTTTAATTCACACGCCTTCAAGTTGACCGGCGGTGTCCCTTGTAACGTTCGGGGATTTCGAGGGCGGAGGACAAACCAAAGGAGAATCAGTATGTCAAGCATCAGTATGAAGGAACTGCTGGAGGCAGGTGTTCACTTCGGCCACCAGACCAAGCGTTGGAACCCCAAAATGAAGCCCTACATCTTCGGGGCACGCAACGGCATCTACATCATCGACCTGCAGAAGACCGTGCGTTACTTCAAATCCGCCTACAACTACGTCAAGGACACCGCCGAGCAAGGTACCACCGTACTGTTCGTCGGCACCAAGAAACAGGCCCAGGACTCGGTGGCTGAAGAGGCTGTCCGTTGCGGTCAGTACTATGTCAACCAGCGCTGGCTGGGCGGCATGCTGACTAACTTTTCCACCGTCAAGCAGAGCATCGAGCGCCTGAAGAAGTTGGATGCCATGTTCGAAGACGGCACCATTGAGGCCTACACCAAGAAGGAAGCGCTCAACATGAACAAGGAGCGCGAAAAACTTGAAAAGGTGCTGGGCGGCATCAAAAACATGACTAAACTGCCCGGCCTGATGTTCGTGATCGACCCCAAAAACGAAGAGATCGCCGTGCAGGAAGCTCAGAAACTGGGCATTCCGGTGGTGGCCATTGTTGATACCAACTGCGACCCGGACATGATCGACTACGTCATCCCCGGTAACGACGATGCCATTCGCGCCATCCGTCTGTTGACCGCCAAGATTGCCGACGCCGTACTGGAAGGCAACGAAGCACGCAGCGCAGCCCTGCAGAGTGACGCCGAAGGCGACGACGAAGAGCTGGAAGCTGCCATCGGCGATGAAGCCACCTGCGAAGCTTCGGCCGACTAAGCCGCACAAGCGGCAGTGAAGCACCCTAGACATTTCAACACCTATGACCGCCCAAGGCGGTCCGGAGGATAGAGACGATGGCAATTACCGCAGCACAGATCAATGAACTCAGAAAAACCACCGGCGCCGGGATGCTGGATTGCAAGAAGGCCCTGGAAGAGGTGGGTGGCAATATGGAGCAGGCCGTTGACTACCTGCGCAAGAAAGGTCTTGCAGCCGCCTCCAAAAAAGCAGGCCGCGCCGCAACCGAAGGGATGGTGGCCACCGCCATCGCCGCCGACGGCAAGAGCGGCGTGCTGGTTGAGATCAACAGCGAAACCGACTTTGTTGCCAAAAACGACAAGTTTCAGGAGTTCGTCAAGCAGGTGGCCGAGCATGTCCTGCAGAAGAACCCGGCCGACATGGATGCCCTGCTGGCCCAGCCGTTTGCCGGTGACGCCTCCAAGACCGTTCAGACCCTTCTGACCGAAGCTATTGCCGTAATCGGCGAGAATATGCAGATCCGTCGCTTTGCCGGGTTCAGTGCCGACAAGGGCGTGGTCGGCTCCTACATCCACGCCGGCGGCAAGATCGGCGTGCTGGTCGAGGCCGGCTTCGAGGGAACTGCTGACGAGCGTCTGGCTGCCTGCATCAAGGATGTGGCCATGCATATTGCCGCGGCCTCCCCTGCCTACCTGCAGCGCAGTGAGGTTCCGACTGACGTGCTGGAGCGCGAGAAGGAGATCTACCGCGACAAGGCCCGCCAAACCGGCAAGCCCGACAACATCATCGAGAAGATCATCGAGGGTCAGGTCAACAAGTTCTACGGCGACATCTGCCTGCAGGAGCAGGCCTTTGTCAAGGACCCGGACAAGTCGGTCCAGAAATACGTGGATGAGACCGGCAAGGCCCTGGGAGGCACCATCACCCTGAAACGCTTTACCAAGTTTGTCCTGGGTGAGGGGCTTGAGAAAAAAGAATCGGACTTTGCCGCCGAGGTGGCGGCAGCGGCCGGACTGAAATAAGCCAGAAAACGCCGGCCTCAGCCGGCGTTTTCGTATCACCACTCAGCCAACTCCAGACCAGGCTACGGACGTACCCGACAAACGGTCTTGGATGGCTTGGAATCAGGAGGAAGCATGGCACGCAAGTCCTTCAAACGGGTACTACTGAAACTGTCCGGCGAGTCTCTGGCCGGCGACCAGGGCTACGGGATCGACCCCGGCACCATCAACACCATTGCCGCCGAGATCAAAGAGGTGGTTGAAGACGGCGTTGAGCTGGCCCTGGTGATCGGCGGCGGCAACATCTTCCGCGGTCTGGCAGCCTCCTCACAGGGGATGGATCGCGCCAGTGCCGACTACATGGGGATGCTGGCCACCGTAATCAACTCGCTGGCCATGCAGGACGCCCTGGAAAAGATCGGCGTCTCCACCCGGGTGCAATCTGCCATTGCCATGCAGGAGGTGGCAGAGCCGTACATCCGGCGCCGCGCCGTGCGTCACCTTGAAAAGGGCCGGGTCGTGATCTTCGGCGCCGGTACCGGCAACCCTTACTTCACCACCGATACCGCCGCCAGCCTGCGGGCCATGGAGATCAATGCCGAGGCGATCCTGAAGGGGACCAAGGTGGACGGGGTCTACACGGCAGACCCCAAAAAGGACCCCAGCGCCACCCGCTACGACGAACTTTCCTACATTGAGGTACTGCAGAAGGGGTTGCAGGTGATGGATGCCACCGCCACCTCACTTTGCATGGACAACAATCTACCGATCATTGTCTTCGACCTGACCACGCCGGGTAACATCAAAAAGGTTATCGGCGGTGAAAATATCGGCACTATCGTACAAGGAGCATAGCCATGTACAAATCAGTCATAACAGAGATGAAAAATCACATGGAAAAGACGGCGGATGATCTTCGCAAGGAGTTCCAGAAGATCCGCACCGGCCGCGCCAGCACCGCATTGTTGGACGAGATCAAGGTTGATTACTACGGCAACCCTTCTTCGCTGCCCCAGGTAGCCACCCTGGCCGTACCCGAGCCCCGCACCATCACCATCACCCCCTGGGAAGCCAAGATGATCGGTCCGATCGAAAAGGCCATTCTCAACGCCAACCTCGGCCTGACCCCCGGCAACGACGGAAAGATGATCCGCCTGACCCTGCCACCGTTGACCGAGGAGCGCCGCAAAGAGATTGTCAAGGGTCTGAAAAAGATGGACGAAGATCACAAGGTGGCGATGCGCAACATCCGCCGCAAGGCGATTGACGACCTGAAGAAGCTGGAAAAGGACAAGGCCATCACGGAAGATGACCTCAAAAAGGCTGAAAAAGAAGTCCAGACCGTGACCGACAGCCTGATTGCCAAGCTGGATGAGATCCTTGCCCATAAAGAAAAAGAGGTTATGGAAGTCTAGATGATCGAGCTGGACCCTGCAAAACTGCCGAAACACCTGGCCATCATCATGGATGGCAACGGCCGCTGGGCAGAACAACGGATGCTGAAGCGGATCATCGGCCACCATCGCGGTGCCGAGACGGTCCAGATGGTGGTTGAGCAGGCCTCCAACCTGGGGATCGGCTATCTGACCCTGTTTGCCTTTTCAGCCGAAAACTGGTCCCGTCCCCGCACAGAGGTCAAGGCGCTGATGGCGCTTTTAAAAAAGTTTGTGCGCAGCGAACTGCGCAGGATGCTGAAGAACAACATCCGCTTCAACGTGATCGGCAACCGGGCCGACCTGCCTGACGAGGTTAACCAGATCCTCGACGAGGCCCTGCTCCAGACCGCCGTCAACACCGGGATGGTGCTGACCCTGGCCCTTTCCTACGGCGGCCGTCAAGAGATCATCCGGGCCGCCACCCGACTGGCCCAGCAGGTACAGACGGGCTGTCTCGCACCGGAACAGATCACGGAATCCCTTTTCACCCAGTACCTGGACACGGCCGGCCTGCCTGACCCGGACCTGCTGATCCGTACCAGCGGCGAGATGCGGATCAGCAACTTCCTGCTCTGGCAACTGGCCTATACCGAACTGTACTTTACCGACATCAACTGGCCCGATCTGACCATCAACGCCTTGCACGCAGCTCTGGCCGACTACCAGGCCCGCGAGCGACGATTCGGCAAGACCAGCGCCCAGTTGACCCAAAGGAGCTGATCATACAACGCCTGCTGACCGCACTTGTGCTGCTGCCCCTGGTGCTGTTGACCATCATCAAGGGTCAGCCGTGGCACTTTACCCTGCTGTTGATGGTACTCTGCCTGATCGCCATGCTGGAATACTTCGGCATGGCCCTGCCGGCCCGCAAACGGGAACTGCCCCCTTTTGCCCTGCTGGGGGCGCTCAGCGTGGCCACCCCGCTCTTGCCGGACGGTCGACTCTTCATCATGAGCCTGGCAATTGCCTTTTTGCTGACCGGCTTCCATTTTCTCTTCCGTTTGCAGGATATCGGCCGGGTGGCCCAGGAGCTGGCCCTGGTGGTCACCGCTTTCCTGTATGTCCCGTTTCTCTTTGCCCATCTGGTGATGCTCCGGCTGCTGCCGCAGGGCAGCAACTGGCTGCTCTTGATCATGTTGATCGTGATGACCAACGACTCGGCCGCCTACTATATCGGCAGCGCCTTTGGCAAGCACCGCCTGTACGAGGCGGTCAGCCCCAAAAAGAGTATCGAGGGGGCCTTGGGCGGCTTGGGCGGCAGCCTGGCAGGCACCCTGCTGGCAAAGTTTACCTTTTTCCCTCAACTGGGGTATGCTGATATCCTGATCACTGCTCTGGTTGTCGGCCTTATCGGCCAGGTGGGAGACCTGTTCGAGTCCCTGTTAAAACGCAGTTTCGGGGTCAAGGATTCCGGCAACATCTTTCCGGGCCACGGCGGGGTGCTCGATCGGATGGACAGCATCATCTTTGCCGCACCGGTGACCTACTACTACGCGGTCTATCTCTTCGGGAGATTCTGATATGAAACAGATTAGCATTCTCGGCTCAACCGGCTCCATCGGGGTCAGCACCCTAGAGATCGTTGCCACCCATCCGGACAAGTTCCGGGTCATTGCCCTCTCCGGCGGCAAGAACCTTGAACTGCTGGCTCGCCAGATCCGTCAGTTCAGACCAAAATTCGCCGCCGTGGCCGATCCGGCCGACCTGCCGCGCCTGAAGGAACTGACGCAAGGGGTGGAGCTCGAACTCTTGGCCGGCAGTGAAGGGCTCTGCGCCGTGGCCGCTGCGCCGGGAGTACAGATGGTGGTGGCCGCTATTGTCGGCGCCGCCGGCCTTTTGCCTGCTGCAGCCGCCATCCGCGCCGGCAAGGACCTGGCCCTGGCAAACAAGGAAACCCTGGTCACTGCCGGCCACCTCTTCATGGAGTTGGTGACACAGCATCAGGTCAAGCTCTACCCGGTTGACAGCGAACACAGCGCCATCTTCCAGTCCATCGAGGGACACCGCAATCAGGATATCACCAAGATCATCCTGACCGCCTCGGGCGGGCCGTTCCGCGAAACTCCGCTTGAAAAGCTCCAGAGCGTCACCATTCAAGACGCCCTCAACCACCCAAACTGGAGCATGGGACGCAAGATCACGATCGACTCGGCCACCATGATGAACAAGGGGCTGGAGGTGATCGAGGCCCGCTGGCTCTTTGACGCCCCTGCCGAGAAGATCAGCGTCAACATCCACCCCCAGAGCATCATCCACTCGATGGTGGAGTATATCGACGGCTGCGTGATCGCCCAGTTGGGCACACCGGATATGAAGGCGCCGATCGCCTATGCCCTCTCCTACCCCGGCCGGGTTTCAACCGGCGTCAAGCCGCTGGACCTGACCGAACTCTCGGGCCTGACCTTCTTCAAGCCCGATCTCGAGCGTTTCCCCTGCCTCGGCCTGGCCTACCGCGCCCTGGGTGAAGGACAGAGCATGCCGGCGGTCATGAACGCCGCCAACGAGATTGCGGTGGAGGCGTTCCTGGAGGGTCGGATCGCCTATCTGCAGATTGCCCAACTGATCGAGAAAACCATGGACGCCCACCAGTCCCACCGGCTCGATTCCATCGAAGAGGTGCTGGTGGCCGACCAGTGGGGTCGCGTCAAGGCCCGTGAGCTCTGTGCAGCTCTTCAGACAGGCAGGTAACCATGATCGTTGTCAACTTCATCATCGTGCTCGGCATCCTGATCTTTGTCCATGAATTCGGCCATTTCATCGTGGCCAAGTGGATGAACGTCAAGGTTGAAAAATTTTCCCTGGGCTTTGGCCCCAAGCTGATCGGCTGGCATTTGGGTGAAACCGAATACCTGATCTCAGCCTTCCCACTGGGCGGCTACGTCAAGATGTTCGGTGAAGGCGGCTTTAGCGAGATCGAGATGATCGAGCAGGAGTATGAGCATGCCGCCCCGGACACCGCACCGGTCACCCCGGTGGAGGCCTACCAGCTGACCGATGCGGACAAGGCCCGCTCCTTTGCCCACAAAAACATCCCGCAGCGGATGGCGATTGTGTTTGCCGGCCCGTTCTTCAACATGGTCTTTGCCTGGCTGCTGATCGTGCTGCTCTACATGACCGGCCTGCCGATCCTCAAGGCCACCGTGGGTGAGGTGCTGCCCGGCAAACCGGCGGCCCTGGCAGGCATCCAGAAGGGTGACCTGATCACGGCCGTCAACGGCCAGCGGATTGTGCAATGGGAAGATTTTTCGGCCCGCATGGCCACCGTGCGCGACAGCGTCTCCTTAAGCATCCTGCGCAACGGCAAGCCGCTCTCCATCCAACTCAAACCGCAGCTGGGCGAGACCAAGAACCTGTTCGGCGAGATCATCAAAAAACCGATCATCGGCGTCTCCCCCAACTATGACCTGTCTACCGAGCGGTTCGGCCCGCTGGAGGCCATCCAGCTGGGCAATGCCAAGGCGATTGAAGTCACCAAGCTGACGATCCTGTCGCTGGTCAAGCTGTTTGAGGGCGTGGTGCCGCTCAACAGTCTGGGCGGCCCGATGATGATCGCCGACATGGCCAACAAGGCCGCCCATACCGGCGGTTCCACCTTCTTCATGCTGCTGGCGGTGGTTTCCATCAACCTGGGGATTCTGAACCTGCTGCCGGTGCCGGTACTTGACGGTGGCCACCTGATGTTCTACACCATTGAGGCGATCATCCGCCGCCCGGTGCCCAAGAAGGTACGGGAATACGCCCAACAGGCCGGCATGGTGCTGCTGGTTGGTCTGATGGTGCTGGCCTTCTACAACGACATTATCCGCTACTTCTTCAGTAAGGTATGATCACCCTCTGCATTGAGACCGCCACCGCCCGCACCGGGGTTGCGCTGACACGCAACGGTCAGCTGGTGGCGGAATCTCTGTTCGACACCCCCGGCGGCCGCCAGAACCGCCTGCTGATGCCGGATCTGCAGCGCCTGCTGCAGGAATGCGACATCACACCGGACCGGATCGACCTGTTTGCCTGCAGCAACGGCCCCGGCTCCTTTACCGGCATCCGTACCGGCATTGCCGCCATCCAGGCCCTGGCCCTGGCCCACCAGAAGCCCTGTGCGGGGCTCTCCACCCTGGCCATGCTGGCCATGAACCTGCCCTTTGCCGCCTTCACGGTCTGCCCGATGCTGGATGCCCGCAAAAACGAGGTCTATGCCGCCCTGTATCAGGTTAATGAAATCCCACTGCCACTCCTCGCTGACAGGGTAATCGCCCCAGCCGATTTCCTGCAGCAGCTTGACCAGCCCACCCTGTTTGTGGGTGACGGCGCGGTGCGCTACCGCGACCTGATCCGGGAAATCCTGGGGGACAAGGCCCACTTTGCACCGGGACCGCTGCAGGTGGTACGTCCGTCTGCCGGTTGTCTGCTGGCCGAGGATCTACACCAACGCGGCTATTCAGTCCAGCCGGAAAAACTGCTTCCCACCTACCTCCGCCTGTCCGAGGCAGAACTATCCCGTCAACAAAAAATTTAGCCACAACATACTTTTTCAGTAATAATAAAAACGACTTGTAGTCGGAGTGAAGCCTGCTATACTTTTGCCATTCCTGTTCACAAGGAGGATGACCATGCAGCCACTGCTCCGACTGTGCTTGCTCGGCCTTATGCTCGTCTCCCCGGCACTCTGCCAGGCATTCACGGTTACTGGAAACTACAGCAGCAGCGAAGGGACAATGAACCTCCAGCAACAGGGCGACCGGGTCTCCGGCAACTACGCCAAGGATAATGGCGAACTGATCGGCCTGATGTTCGACAATCTCTTCGAAGGGTTCTGGATCGAAGATAACTCTGACCGCCGCTGCTCCACCCCAAAACATGGCCGCTATCACTGGGGCCGGCTCACCCTGAGCTTTACCGACAACAGCTTCAACGGCAGCTGGGGCTATTGTAACGAGCCCCCTTCACATCCCTGGAGTGGTTCCCGCACCTCAGGCGGCCAGCAGTACCAGCCGCCACCACCTCCTTCCGGCAACGGTTACGACCCGCTTGCCGGCACGCACGACGACGATAATCTGGCAGGCCAGTGGCGCTCTTCAGAGGGTGAGATCAGCTTCCAGCAGCACGGCAACCGGGTGGCCGGACACTATGCCACCGATAACGGCGAGCTGGTGGGAACCCTCTCAAACAAC
>Ga0302238_1002624_pt1 | contig 12378 bp, 6 predicted proteins | sample AAG_UR_Asn_MG_FD_193527 | JGI IMG/M metagenome (GOLD analysis project Ga0302238, IMG submission 193527) | Enriched activated sludge microbial communities from anaerobic digester in WTTP, New Holstein, Wisconsin, United States - AAG_UR_Asn | ecosystem: Engineered > Bioreactor > Anaerobic >...
GTGGTCATGACGACCTATGCGGTGCCGTTCTACCGCCAGTACCGTGGCGGACGCCAATTGGCCGGTGTGGTAACCGCCGACATCTCAGTGGACTGGCTGGGGCGACAGGTCTCCGGTTTGCGGCTGTATCGCAACGGCTATGCCGCGCTCTTTTCCCGCAAAGGGATCTACCTGACCCATCCCAACCGTGCGCTGGTGCTGAAGGAATCAATCTTTGCCATTGCAGACTCCCTGAAAAATCCGGCCTTGCGGGAGATCGGCCAGGCCATTGCCCGGCGGGAGACCGGGGTGGTGCGGGGACAGAACATCTACGGCCAGGACAGCTGGATCTATTATGCGCCGGTTCCCAGTACCGGCTGGTCGCTGGCAGTGGTCTTTCCGACCAAGGCCCTGCTGGCTGATGTGCGGACCGCCAGCAGGACCATCGCCCTGGTCTGTGCCGGCGGTTTTGTGCTGCTGGTGCTGGCGATCGTGCTGGTGGCCCGCAGTATCACCAGGCCGGTGGTGGAGATCACCGCTGCAGCGCAACGGATTGCAGCCGGTGATCTTGACGGTAACCTGCCCCGGGTAACGGTGGGGGGGGAGGTGGGTGAACTGGCCGATGCCTTTGGCCGGATGCAGCACGATCTCAGGCAGTACATTGCCCAGCTGACCGAAACCACCGCCGCCAAGGAGCGGATGGCCGGTGAGCTGGCAGCCGCCCATGACCTGCAGATGGCCATGCTGCCCCGGCAACTGCCCGCAATCGCCGGTCTGGATCTGGCAGGTCTCTGTTGCCCGGCCCGTGAGGTGGGGGGCGATCTGTATGATGCCCGTCTGCTTGATGACGGCCGGCTTTTCTTCATGATCGGCGATGTCTCCGGCAAAGGGGTGCCGGCGGCGCTTTACATGGCGATCACGGTCAGCCTGGCCCGCGCCATCGTGCAGGAGGGGGAGACCGGTCCGGCCGAACTGCTGGGACGCATCAACCGCGAACTGGCCCGCGAGAACGACACCAGCATGTTTGTCACGCTCTTCTGCGGCATCCTGGACCTTGCAAGCGGCGAGCTGCGTTACGCCAATGCCGGCCACAACCCGCCGGTGCTGATCAGCCCCGACGGAAGCGCCAGATTGCAGCCGACCCTGCCCGGTCTGGTGGCCGGTTGCCTGGACGACTACGGGTATACGGAAGGGCGTCTGGACCTGGCCCCGGGCACGAGCCTGCTGCTCTACACCGACGGTGTGACCGAGGCGCTGAATCCGGCCTTGGAACTGTTCGGTGAGGAGCGTCTGCTTGCAGCGGCCAGGGGACCACAGAGCGCTGCCCGGACGCTCACCAAGCTGCAACAGGCGGTCAAGAACTTTGCCGCAGGAGCGGACCAGGCGGATGACATCACCCTGCTGGCCATCCACAGAACCGTCAATACAGAGGGCCAGGCAGGCTGAACCTCTGGCCAACAGGCAACCCAGGGAAAACAAAAGATTGTAATGGCCGTTCCGGCTGCGCTGCGCGAGCGATGCAGCCCGTTTGTACCACAAGGCTGCTGAGGCAGGGAGGAAAGATGCGTTTCCGGGCCTGGTTTCGTACCAGTCGTTTCGATGCCTGCGGTGATGCCGGGCAGCAGCTGAAGCAAACGCTGTCGGTCTGGCACCTGGCTGCCATCGGCATCGGCTGCATGGTGGGGGTGGGTATCTTTGTGTTGCCCGGCGTTGAGGCGGCCCAGCATGCCGGGCCGGGGATCGTGCTCTCGTTTCTGCTGGCAGCCCTGGCGGTTTCCTTTGCCGCCCTGGCCTATGCCGAACTTGCCGCCATGCTGCCGATCCCTGGGGGCGCCTATGCCTACAGCTATGCCACCCTGGGGGAACTACCGGCCTGGCTGGTGGGGTGGACCCTGCTGCTGGAGTATCAGGTTGCCGGCGCCATGGTATCCATCGGGTGGTCGGCCTATCTGGTCCACCTGCTGCAAAGTTTCGGTATTGCGCTGCCCCACCAGTTGACGGCCTCACCCTTTGATGGTCAGGCCGGTCTCGTCAACCTGCCGGCCATCCTGATTGTATGGCTGGTGACGTTGGTCACGGCATCCGGTGTACGGGAGAGCGCCCAGCTGACCCTGGTGCTGGTGGTGATCAAGGTTGTGGCGGTGGTGATTTTTCTGGGGGAGTCGATTGGGCATATCGATCCGGTCAACTGGAGCCCCTTTCTGCCGTTCGGCTTCAACGGCGTGCTCACGGCTGCCTCGGTGGCCTTTATCGCCTTTGGCGGTTTTGAGGCCATGACCACTGCTGCGGCAGAGGCTAAAGATCCGCAACGGGACATCCCGCGTGCCCTGTTGCTGTCGCTGGTGGTGGTGGCGGTGGCCTACATGGCGGTTGCCCTGGCCATGACCGGGGTAGTGCCGTTTCATCTGCTTGATGTGGCCGACCCCATGGTCGTGGTCCTGACGGCTGCGCAGCACCCCTGGGTTGCCCGTATGATTTCATCCGCAGCCCTGTTCGGCATCGCCTCGGTGCTGCTGGCATTGTTTGTGGCGCAGCCCCGGATCCTGTTTGCCATGGCCCATGACGGCCTGTTGCCGAAACAACTGGCACAGGTGCATCCCCGTTTGGGGACACCGCTTGCCGCCACCCTGCTGAACGGCGGCCTCATCTCGCTCTGCGCCGGTTTTTTGCCCATCCAGGCCGTGGCGGAGCTCTGTTCGGTCGGTTTTCTGTCCGCCTGCCTCGCCACCTGTCTGGCGGTGCTTGTCCTGCGTACGCGCCAGCCTGAGCGCTTCCGCCCCTTCAAGGTGCCGAAGGCGATGGTAGTGCTGCCGCTCGGGGTGGCGACCTATGCCGGCATGCTCTCTATGCTGCCCGCCGCCACGCAACAGCGCTATGCGGTCTGGACGCTGATCGGGGCAGTGGTTTGGTTGCTCTATGGCCGGCGTTCCAGCCGTTTGGCACAGACCCCCGGTTAGTCTTTTTGCAACGCCCCATCAGGAGGTTCTCCCTATGTACACGGTGCATGAACTGGTTGAACTGGCTCGCGGCAACTCACCCTTCTATCATGAGCTGTACCGCGATCTGCCGCAGTCCGGCTGGCAGCTTGAAGATCTGCCCCTGATCGATCTGGAGGCCTATCGGGAAGCGGATACCTTTGAAAACAACCGGATTATTACCGCTCCGTTGAACGATGCCCTGGTAATACGCACCGGCGGCACCAGCGGCAAGACCAAGCTGGCTTTCTACCGCAACAGCGAGTTGGCCGATATCTGCGGTTATATCAGTACCAGGAACGAGGGGAACGGCATGGCTGCGGGCGACCGGGTGGCGACCCTGCTGCCGGCTGGCAACCTCTATGCCTCCTATCTGTTCAGCGCCCTGGCGTTACACTATGCCACTACCCCGCTGGTGGTTTTTCACTACGGCATGGAGGTGCCGTTTGAAGAATTGGTACCGTCCCTGAAGGAGTTTGGCGTTGATGTGCTGATCGCCATCCCCACCTACTACCTCAAACTGGCCCGCTTTATCGCTGAAAATCGCCTGCACGAGGGGGTGAGGGTCCGCAAGCTGTACTATTTCGGCGAGACCATGTTTCACGATACCCGCGAAGAACTGCTGCGGGTGTTTCCCGGCGCCAGCATCCATTCCAGCGGCTACAGTTCCGTGGACGGCGCCCTGATCGGGTTTGTCGATCTGGGATGCGGTTTCAACGAACACCGCACCCCGGACGGTTTGACCATTGTTGAGCTGATTGACGAGGAGACCGGTGAGCTGATCCGGGAAACTGGCCGTGCCGGTAAGATCTACATCACCAACCTGGCCAGAGGATTGATGCCGGTTATCCGTTACCCCTCCGGTGACATGGCCCGCTGGGTCGAACCGGAGGGTACCCCCAACCGCAAATTCCTGCTGCTGGGCAGGGCCGGTGAAGGGGTCCGCTTCTTCGGACCGATCTTCTACTTTAATGATGTTGCCAACCTGCTGTTTCCGCTCTATGAGACCTATGGACTGCTCAACCTTCAGATGCTGAGCGAACGCCTGGAGGGTAAGGACCGCCTTACCCTACGGGTGGCCCTGAGCAGGCGCCGGGACGATGAAGCCGAGCTGGAGGCGCGGATACGGGGGCTGATGGATGAGCGTTACGGCTATCTCCGGCATAATGTGGCCGAGGGGATCATGTGGCCGCTTGCACTAGAGTTTGTGACTCCGGAAGGGTTGGAAACATCGCCGGTTACCGGTAAGGCGCTGCGGGTCATCGAACGGCGCTTCGGGGCGATCTAGCTATGCAGACGATCACGCTCTCCATCGTTAACGAGCTAGCAGCTTTGCCGGTGCTGCAGGCAGCCGCAGTGGCCTATTGCCAGGCACTCGGCACCGGGCTGACCTTTGCGCGTCAGACAGAGCTGGTGCTGGAAGAGATCATTACCAATATCATCAAGTTCGAATATCTGCCGGGACACCGTGAGCAGATCGAGCTGGCGCTGGCCTGCGAGAATGGTCAGCTGGTGCTGACCATCAGTTTCCGTGGCATACCCTTTGATGTGACGTTTTTGCAGCAGTGCGAGCAGGTCTGCCTGGACCAGATCGTCAGCGGAGAGTCCAGGGGGATCGGACTGCATCTGGTCAGGCAGTTCAGTGATCAGGTGCGCTACTGCAATCTGGGCAAGCAGGGGCAACAGATCACCATCCTGCGCACGCTGCCGCTCACCGGCACGGGGGATCTGCAGCAAGCCGCTACGGTGCAGGAGACGGAACCGGCCAGCGTCATAGGTAAGCCGCTGATCCGCAGGATGCTGCCGCAGGAGGCGGCGGCGGTCTCCAAGCTGGCCTACTTTGCCTATGACTACAGCTACGTATACGAACATATCTACGATCCCGAACAGGTCCGCCGGCTGAATGCCGAGGAGTGTCTGATCAGCTTCGTGGCGATCGATTCTGCCCAGGATGAGGTGGTGGGGCACTGTGCTCTGGTGCCTGACCAGCGCAGCGGCTTGTTTGAGCTGGGGGTTGCCTTTGTCAATCCGCTCTTTAGAGGCGGCGGTTGCCTGAACGAGCTGTCTGAGGCCCTGATTACCGAGGCCAGGCAGCGGGCTGCTGCGGGAGTCTTCGTGATGGCGGTCACCGGTCATCCCTACTCGCAGAAGGCAGCCGGGCGTTACGGTCTGCAGGAGACCGCTCTGCTGGTATCCCGCTTTCATCCTGTCACCATGCTGGCGCTGCATGAACAGGCCGTGGCACGGGAGTCGGTGCTCTTCATGGTGCGCTTGTTTGATCCTTCTGTGTCGCGGACCTACTACGCCCCGGCCCATCACCGGGCCATACTGCAGAAAATCTGCGAACAGTCGGCCCTGCAGGTTTCATGGGCCCCGGCCGGCGAGCCGGTGCTGCCGCAGGAGGCCCGCCTGAGCACTGCGTGTGACCACTACCAGTCCGGCCATATCCATCTGGAGCAGTTTGGCCAGGATTTCCTGTTGCAGTTGAAGCGGATCGTGCGCAGCTGGTGTCTCGACCGCCTGGAGAGCATCTACCTCTACCTGCCGCTGCAGGAACCGGCAACCGCGCTGATGACCGGTCCGTGCGAGGAACTGGGCTTCTTTTTCGCCGGGATTCAACCGGGGGGTTGCGGCAATGACCAGTTGCTGCTCCAGTATCTCAATAACCAGCGGATCGATTATACCGCCCTGGCCGGCGCTACCCCGTTCGGCCGGGAGTTGATTGCCTATGTGGGCAGTTGCGACCCGGACCGGGTTGGTACTGCCGCTGCTGCGGTACACGGCTGAAAGGACCGCTTCATGACACTGGATACGATGGAGATGTGTGGAGGAGATATGTCCGTTACGGCCATTGAGACCCTGTGTTGCCGGGATGATGCCTTTGGTCACAGTAGCCAGCTTGATCAACTGTTTCTGGAGGCGATGCGCGAAAACTATCTCCTGCAGTGGGAACGCCAGCCGTTTGTGCGCTGGCTGGGCGAGCGGGCCGGCTTCGGGCCGGATCAGCTGCAGGAGTATGCGGATATCTTCCGTATCCCGCCGCTGTTCGTGGGCACCATGAAACAGCACCCCTTCAACACGGTGCCGGAATCGGAGATCGTCCTGACCCTGACCAGTTCCGGCACGGCCGGCCAGAAGACCCGTACCTTCATGGACCGTGCTTCACTTGCACGGCTGGAGCGGCTTTCGCGGGCGGTTTTCAAGGCGGCCGGCTACCAGAGCGACATTCCGGCGCACCTCTTTATCTTTAACTACGACCCCAGCCATGCCGCCGATGTCGGCACGGCCTGGAGCGCCGAGCAGAAGGCCGCGCTGACCCCGGCCTTGTCGAAGCAGTGGACGATCCTTTGGGATGAGCAAAAACAGGCCTTTGACTTTGATCCGCGGCGGTGGGCCGAGGCCCTGCTGGCAGTGCCGCCGGACCAGCCGGTGCGCTTGATCGGTTTTCCTGCCTTCATCTACCGCTGCGTGCTGGAACTGTGCAACCTCAACCCCGCCTTCCGGGTGCATCCCCAGAGTTTTGTCATCTGCGGCGGCGGTTGGAAGAACCATCAGGGCGAGGTGCTGACCCACCGCGATTTTGCCGGGTTTCTGGAGCGCTCCATCGGCCTGCCCGCCAAAAACGTGCGCGATATCTTCGGCATGGCCGAGCATGGCATCCCCTACGCAGCCTGCGCTGAAGGACGGCACCACCTGCCGGTCTACGGGCGTCTGGCCGTGGTGGACCCGCTCAGCCTGCGGCCGCTGGCGCTGGGCGAAGAAGGGCTCCTGCAGCTGTTGACCCCCTTTAATACGGCCCAGTCGAACCTCTCGGTACTAGCCACCGACCTGGCAGTGCTGGCCGATAACTGCCCCTGCGGTCTCGCCGGCAGCTACATCGCCTCGATCCGCCGCGGCGGTGTGCGCAAGTACAAGGGCTGCGCCATTGCGGCCCAGGAGATATTGAACCGCGCAGGAGGCCAGTCATGAGTATCAGCAGCTTCAACCACCTGATCTTCGGGGCGCGGCGCCAGTACGGCGCGGAGCTGCCCCTTGATGAGGCCCGCGCGCTCTTTGATGAATCCCGGCTGCTTGAACATTCGCGCCGGTTCATGGCTGTGCCGATCGATACCATCCTGGCGGTGTTGGAACGGGCGGCGGAGCGGTTGTGCGATCCTGCCGGGGAGCTGTATTGCCGGGCCATGGCCTTGCTGCCGGAACATGTCGGCTACTCACCGGCCATGGTGGCCCACGGCATGGCCGCCTTCCGCAGCAGCACCTCGCGCCGCGTCCTGCAGCAGGTCCTGCGGCAGCTGGGTCCCAAACGCTACTGTCTGGATCATTTTGTCAATCTGCGGGGCGGGCGCAGCCAGCGGGCCGTTCCGCTGGGCAGCGTCTGTCATGTGGCCGCCGGCAACATCTTCCTCGGTTCGGTGGGCTCCCTGATCCAGGGGATCATCACCAAGAACGTCAACATCCTCAAGATATCCTCCCAGGATACCGTCTTTCCCAGCCTGTTTCTGGAGGCCCTGGAACAGGCCGACCATGAGCGCCTGATCCTGTCGCACCAGTGCGTGACCTACTGGCAGCACGACAACCGTGAGATCGAGGCGCTGGTCAAGCGGGCCTGCGACGCCATCCTGCTGTTCGGGGGCGAGGAGTCGGTGCTGCGCTATAAAAACGGGCTCTCGGCCAAGGTGGAGATCCTGGCCTTTGGCCCCAAGATCAGCTTTGGCCTGGTCTTGCGGGAGCTGGACGACGCGGCGCTGCGTGAGGCGGCCCGCGGTTTTGCCCGCGATGTGGTGCTCTGGGAGCAGCGGGCCTGCACCTCATGCCAGAACATCTTTGTCGAGGATGGCCCAGGTGCCGGACGTTTCAGCGAGTACCTGGCCCAGGCCCTGGAGGATGAGGCCCGTGCCTTTCCCCAGCCTGCGGTGCTGCTCGATACGGCGGTGGAACTGCGCAAGGAGCGCGAGCTGCAGAAATGGCGGGAGTTTAACGGTGAGGCCCGGCTGATCGAGGGCCAGGGGGCAGGACACAGCGTGATTGTGCAACGCTCCAGCAGGCTGACCGATTCACCGCTGCATCGCACGGTCTACGTCAACCTGGTGGGCAGCTGGCAGGAGTTGTTGAACCCCGAGCTGCAGCAGATGCGCTACTACCTTTCCACGGTGGGGCTGGCGGCCGGTTCGCAACTGCAGCAGGTGGCCGAGGCGTTTATCCAGTCCGGCATGCCCCGCGTGGTGGCCCCCGGTCTGATGTCGAGCGGCCGCGACCCGCAGGCGCCCCATGACGGCCGGATGATGGTGCCGCAACTGGTACGGCTGGTCAGCAGCGAAGGGCTGCCCTGGCAACGCTTCGGACTTGAAAATCTGCCGCCTGCAACCAAACAGCCGCTGCTGCTGGCACGGCTGAACGATCTGCTGCTCACCAGCCGTGAGGCCCCCTTCTACCGGGAGCATCATGCCGGCGTGACCCTGCCCCTGACCAGCCTGGGGCAACTGGCCCAGGTGCCGGTGCTGGAGAAGCAGCACCTGTTCGACTGCTCGGCCGATGAAAACCTGCGGATGGCCACCGGCCCGGCCCAGGACTGCTATGTCTTTGCCTCCGGCGGCACCACCAGCCGTCCCAAATACCTGCTGTACAGCGTGGAGGAGTTTGAGGAGTCAAAGCGGGTCTTTGGCGAGGGGATCCGGGCGGTGGGGATCAACCGTGACGACGTGGTGGTGAACTTCCTGAAGGCGGGCGGCTTCTACACCGGTTTTCTGGCGGTCAATGCGGGTCTGGAGGAAACCGGCTGCCGTATCCTCTCGATGTCCTGCAACCAGCCCGAGCAACAGTCGCTGGAGTACCTGCAGACCTTCAGGCCCAACACCATTATCGCCTTCCCGTCGGGCCTGATCCGCCTGGCCCAGGCAGCGGAGCGCAACGGCTGCGACATCACGCTGGAGAAGATCTTCTATGCCGGCGAATACATCTCAAAGCCGGATATCGACTATGTCTGTGGCGTCTTCAAGGCCACGACCTTCCAGTCCTTCGGCTATGCCGCCGTGGAGACCGGGCCGATCGGCTACCAGTGCCCCCACTGCAGCGAGACCGAGCACCATGTCACCGAGGAGTGGTGTCTGGTTGAGCTGAACGAACAGCAGGAGGTGCTGGTGACGGTGCTGGGGCGTACCCTCTTTCCGGTGGTACGCTACAACGTGGGGGATCTGGCCCAGTGGGTCAGCGAGCCTTGTCTCTGCGGCCGTACCTCGCCGAAGCTGCGGCTTTTGGACCGTAGTGCCAAGTGCATCGTGCTGCCGGCGGGCAGTATCTCGTTTCAGGATATCACCAATGTCACCGCCACCATTCCCGGTCTGACCTCGATTTATCAGGCCGTGGTCGCAGATGGCCAGGACGGTGCGGTTGAGATCAGCCTCAGGGTGGAGTGCCGCAGCACGGAGGATGCTGCCAGGCCGGAGCTGCGCAGCGAGCTTGAGGAGAGCTGCCACGCCCATATCCATGCCCTGCGGGATTGCTGGCAGGCCAACCGGATCGGCAGCTTTACGGTGGAACTGCTGGGGCCGGGCGGGATCGAGGGCAATCAGCGCACGGCCAAGACCAAGCGGATCGTGGATCTTAGGAAGCCGACGACGTAGCCTTTGGTGCGGCTTGGTATCTGGCGCCGATCAGGGTCACGCAGCAGGCCAGCAGGCCGCAGATGGTGAAGCTGTCATGAAACACCTGCAGCACCACGGTTGGCGGGGTCTCGCTGGTCAGCAGCCCGCCGCCCCTGGCCACGAGCAGCAGTTGCAGGAGCAGGGCGCCAAAGCCGATCCCCAGGCTTAAGGAAAACTGATAAAGCGTGTTTTGCAGGCTGGAGGCCCGGCTGACCTGCTCGTGAGGCACATCCAGGTAGGGAATCACGTTGATGACGTTGCCGTGGATAGATAACCAGAACCCGTACAAAAACAACACCAGCATGATCACAGGGTAGGGGAGCCCTGGCGAGAACAGGCGGAAGCTGAGCAGGGTGAGCCCGATCAGCAGCGGGTAGGCGGTGAGCACCCGGTGGTAACCATAGCGCTTGAACAGGGTGGGGATCAGTGGTTTCATGGTTACGACCCCGATCACGGTGGCTACGGTCAAGAGTCCGGACTGGAACGCGTTCAGGCCGAACCCCAGTTGGAACATGGTCGGCAGCAGGGCCTGCATCCCCACCTGGGAGGCCGTACCGAACAGGGTCAGCAGCGCCCCTGACCGGAACGAGGGGATGCGGAACAGTCCCAGCTCAAAGATGGCGCCGGACCTGCCCAGGGAGTGACGAATCGCTGACCCCATCAGCACCAGGCCGATCAACGCGGCTGCGCCGCTTACCATGAACGGCACATGCTGGTCTTCAACAATCTCCAGCGCAACGCTGATCAGGGCCAGCCCACTGCCGGCCAGCAGGAAACCGCTCAGATCAAAGGCGGCAACCTCTGGCTGGGGCTCGTTTTTGACCAGTCTGGCAATAAAGAAGCAGGCTAGTAGGCCGATCGGCAGGTTGACGAAAAATATCCAGTGCCAGGAAAGGTGGGTGGTCAGCCAGCCCCCCAGCACCGGCCCTAACAGCGGACCAAACACGATCGGTATGGCCACAAACCCGGTCACCTTCTGGAAGTTCTCTTCGCCGCTGCCCCGGAACAGCCGCACCAGGATGATCCGCGATACCGGGGTCATCATGGCGCCCCCGATCCCCTGCAGAATCCTGAACAGGATGAACGGTCCCAGCGCGGTGGACAGGCCGCACATGACCGAGCTGCAGGTAAACAGGGCCGTGGCAGCCAGCAGGGTGCGCTGGGGGCCGACCCGGTCCGCCACCCAGCCGCTGATCGGGATGAAGATCGCCAGCGTGGCCAGGTAGGCGGTGATTGCCATCCGCAGGTCAATGATGTTGCCGTTGAAGGAACGGGCAATGGCAGGCAGGGCGGTGTTGAGGATGGTGGTGTCCAGCAGCTCCATCAGCGTAACGCTGGTGACGGTCAGGGCCACGCCGTACTGGCCAAGGCTTATGCGATTCTGCTGGTCTGGCTCCATGAGCAGTTACTATAACAGGACTCACGGCGATTACAAATCAGCGCTCCCAGCCGCTATCATGACTGCGGATTGGGCTTTCGCGCTTGCAGAACCGGAAACATCGGCTACGCTGTGTGTGCACAGTGCCGCAGCTACCACCGCCAGAAGGAGTAAAACCGCTTTGATATCCCCTCTGACCATCGGAACCTCTGCTCCCCGTGGCGATGCTGCTGCCAAGGCAGCCGGCACAGAACCGTACGCCGCAGATCGCTATCCCAAAGACTGCCTGTGGGCCGGGGCGGTGCGCTCCAACCTGCCTGCCGGACGGATCATCGCCATCGACACCTCTGCTGCCGCGGCACTGCCCGGTGTGGTCAAGGTGCTGACTGCGGCAGATGTTGCTGGCAGCAACCGCCAGGGCATTATTCACAAGGATATGCCGGTGCTGTGCGACCAACAGGTGCGCTACAGCGGTGACCCGCTGGCCCTGGTGCTGGCTGAAGACCGCACCACCCTGCAAAAGGCAGTGGCTCTGGTCAGGTTTGAGCTGGAACCGCTAGCCGGTCTCTTTGATCTGGACAGCGCCCTGGCCCCGGATGCGCCGCTGATCCATGAAGACCAGCCAGGTAACCTCTTGGCCCAGGCCACCATCTGCAAAGGCCAAGGGCTGGATGGCTTTAGTGGCTGTGATGTTGTGGTGGAGGCTAGCTTCAGCACCCCGGTGCAGGCCCATGCCTTTCTGGAAACCGAAAGCGGGGTGGCCCGTCTGGAAGAGGATGGCGGCCTGCTGCTGGAGGTCTCCACCCAATCACCCTTCCGTGACCGCTTTGAGATCAGCCATGCCCTGGGCATCCCCTGGGGCAAGATCCGGATTGTGGCCCCGTCGCTGGGGGGTGGTTTTGGCGGTAAGGACGGCGCCACGGTGCAATGCCTGCTGGGGCTGGCTGCCCAACATAGCGGAGGCCGCTGGGTGCGGATGCAGTGGGATCGTGAAGAGAGCTTCAAGGCCGGCTACAAACGCCATGCCTGCAAAATGGAATACAGGCTGGGCGCCAGCGCAGACGGCACCCTGCAGGCGCTGCATGCCAGACTCTGGTACGATACCGGCGCCTATGCCCACCTGGGGGCCGAGGTGATGGAACTGGGCATGGAGCATGCCGGTGGCCCCTACCGCATCCCCCACACTCAGATAGATGGCTGGTGCGTCTTTACCAACAACCCAATTGCCGGTGCCATGCGGGCCTTTGGGGTCTGTCAGGCCACCTTTGGTTTTGAATCCATGATGGACCTGCTGGCTGCCAAGCTGGGCATGGACCCGCTGGAACTGCGCCTGAAAAACGCCCTGGTGCGGGGGGATGAAAACTGCGCTGGTATGCGGCTGACCAGCTCCACCGGCATCAAGACC
>Ga0302238_1002628_pt1 | contig 12360 bp, 9 predicted proteins | sample AAG_UR_Asn_MG_FD_193527 | JGI IMG/M metagenome (GOLD analysis project Ga0302238, IMG submission 193527) | Enriched activated sludge microbial communities from anaerobic digester in WTTP, New Holstein, Wisconsin, United States - AAG_UR_Asn | ecosystem: Engineered > Bioreactor > Anaerobic >...
AGTGGAGGGGAAGATTGTTCAAACCACCACTCTACCAGGAGCAACGTCTGTTTTCCTCAACCTTTGGTTGCGGCCGAGCGCAGCGAGGCCGCGCTAGGATGTGAGGGACGAAGTGCAAGGCGAAATTGGCCAACGCTTCGCTGATCGCCGCGTGCAACGCCGGCCCCACGGGGCGCCTGGCGTTCAGGCCCTCTTCCACACGGCGTCTGTCTTCCGCGGGGCATTCGCTCCGCCGGGCGAGGCGTTCGTAGTACGAGACCAACTCGGGATGCATGATCTCGCGAACCTTGGGCGAGTGGTCCCCGCGCAGCCAGCCGCCCATGTTGTCGCCATCCATCATGATGACTGCGTAGTAGGCCGGAGGCTTGGACTCGGACCTGCGGGCCGCGTCGCGGATCGTGTCCCAAATGTCCGCGGGACATGAATCGCCGGGATCGAATTCGGGATTTGGCCAGTGCAGCCACTGACCGCTCCAGCGGTTTTCCGGGTGGCGTCGGCGGATCTCACGGGGATCGAGCTTGGCGTGCTCGAGCCATTTCGCCGCGGCGACGGTGGCCGTGTCTGCGTACGTGAGATCGTCAAGATCCAAATCAAGTGCCTTCGCAAAGTACTTGGATGCACCCCGTTTGACCAGGGCGACGGCGCTGAGCTGTTCTTGTGCGCGGAGCCGCACGCCTGCGGTGCTCCAAGACGCGGCGGCTTGCTCCCAGAACTTCCGGGAGTCCGCCAGCCCGCCCGGTCCCATTTGTTCGTAGCTGCCGAACAAGCTGCACTTGGGCGGGAACTGTTCGCCTTCCGTCTTGGGCTCCGTCGAGGGCGGCACGTGGCGGACGGCACGCTGGGACTGCATCAGTCGGGCGGACAATTCGACTTTGGCCTGCCAGCTGCCCGCGGATTTCTGTGGATAGCCCGAAGGCTGCTGGGGATAGTCGGGGCGCTGCTCCACGGGAATCGCGTCGGCCAGACTGCGGACGGCATCGGCGTGAGGAAAAGCGGCGGCGAAGCCCCCTTCTCCCGCGATCAAGCGGCCGACCTCCTCGTCGTTGTTGGCCGCCTGCCACGGCAGCACGGCGGTGCGGACATCGAAATGGTGCTCGATCTGCTCCGCCCACCGCCGGTCCCAATCCGGCGGGGCCGATTTCCAGGCCCGCTGCAGGCTGGCTCGTACCGATTCGGACATCCCCCGCCACGCCTCGTGCGCAGCGAGCCGGCAACGGTCAGCCAGTTCTCGCGCGATGCTCCCGTCCAGCCCCCAAGGCACCACGGCCAGGAATCGGTTTGGGATGCAAGGCGCACATAGCCGTTTCGGTTTCGGGGGCTCGATCGACGCAGCCAAGTGCTTCGTGCCGCGGAGCCAAAGATCCAGCCAGGGCAGGCCTCTCACGGCAGGATACACCAAAGCGGTCGGGCCAAGACAGTCAATAATGGGCAGCATCCCTTGAAACGTCAGCCAGGCCAGGATCATGCTTCCCGACCAGAGGTCCCGCAGGGAACGAGCGGCGGCGATGAACGACTGGACAGGGCCGAGGGAAAAGGACAGAAACGCCGCGTTCGCCCCGCTCCCCGCCTCCGCGGCTTTTAACGCCGCCGTCGTGTCCAGGTGCTGCCAGATCGTGTGATCGGGGATGCGCGTGTCGGCCGGCAGTCTGGCAAACCACTCGCCGCACTCTCCGCTCAACAGTTCGGGCAGGCGGCGCCAGGCCAGGAGGAATCGCTGCTGGGTATTGTCCGGCTCGGCTACCAAGCCCTGCATCGCGGCCCTGACCTTCGCTTGGCTCCAGCTCCCGAGTTCCAGGGTTTGCCGTGCCCCCGATAGCGGATGACGGATCTCGAGTGCGTCGTCTTCAGAGGATACTCTACAGAACTTCCAATACGGCGCGGGCAGACGCTCGGCGACGGCAGCCAGCGGGTCCGAACGGTCTTTCAATTCCGCTTCGCTGACGTTGTCTCCCAACACGAACTGCAGGTAGCTGCGGGCACGTGCCTCGTGTCCGGGGATTTGCAGGGCCTTGTCCGGCGGATCGTGAAGGTAGGCCACGAGGATGTCTCGCCACTGGGTCGTCATGGTGAAAACTCCGTATGCTCTTGGCTGGTGGCGCCGCCTTCAGGCGGTTGGCGTTGGCGTTTGGCCGGCCAACAACCGCCTGAAGGCGGCCCGACGGACTTGCGACACCGCCTGAAGGCGGGGCGACGAACGGGTAGTATAGCCCTTGCCGCAGCGGGAGTCCATCAGCGGACAATCACCCAGAGCCGCGCCCTGGCGTGTCGGCGGACGACACCATCGTCAGCGACAACCAGATTTACGTCGGCGGCCCGGTCGATCCCCTGGTCAAGGGCATCGTCCTGACGGAACCGGCCCGCGATCTCCTTGTCCACGACAATCTCATCTGCGGCTGCGGGATCGGGCTGCAGGGTGGGAAACGGACCGGGCGCATCGCCGAGGCGATCGACTCGCGGACGTTCAAGTCGAGCGGCCCGCTGCCCTGGAAACAGCCACGATGCACTGTCGCTGTCTCACTTGGGACTGCCCGATCAGATTTCCGTCCAAGCGCCGGGGATTGGCGCGGGGTAGCGGCCTTCGGCGTCGGCCTGGACAGGGGCCGGCGAGTCGGCGGTCAGACTGTCGACGTTCTTGCAGAACATGAAATCCGAGGCCATCGCTTCGTCCCAGGTGACGACCTTGCCCGTGTGAACGGCCGCGCGGCCCATGATGGCTCCCAGGTTCGAGAGCGCCGCACGCCGGGCTTCGTTGTGGGGCCGGTCGTTGCGGATTGCGCCCAGCAACACGTCCCATTCGGCCTGCCAAGGATTCACCGCTTCCTTTTCCGGTTGCCAGACGAGGTTCGTCGGATCGATGTGCTGGTCCTTGCAGATAAAGCACGTCGGCGCGTGAATGTCGCCGGAGAACTTCGCGCCGCACTTCGTCCCATGCACAAAGGTGGCGAAATCGTTGTGGCAATTCCGGATGTAGCGGCCGGTGACCATCGCTTTCGTGCCGTCGGCAAACGCGTACTCGATCGAGTAGCTGTCCAGGTTCTGACTGCAATCCTTGCTGCCGGCGAAGCGACCGCCGACGCCGTGGGCGGCGACGGGCCACGAATCCTTGATCCAGAAGCACTCGTCGATCTGGTGGATCATCAGTTCGATGAGAATGCGATTGCCGCGAGTCGCCGGCGTTTCCCAGCACCAGTCCGCCCGCCGCCATCGCATTGGCCACGGCGCCGCTGCCGCGTCCGCCGCAGCCGATCAAGGCCAGGCGAATCGTGTTGTCCTCCGCGGCGTAGACGTGCGGCAGGTCCAATCCGGCCAAGGCCGACAGCGCGGTGACTTGGCCGGTTCTCTTGAGGAAATCACGGCGGCGCATTCCAGGCTGCTTGCGCGTACTCATGGCGAGTCTCTCTTCCCACAGGGTTTGCAAGGCTTGGCTTTGGCCCCGATGCGGGGCGCAACGGCCGTTATCGTTCCCGATGGGCGGCCGGAAGTCAAGTTGCCCTACCCGCGCCCCGTCGATTTTCAGTGTGGCCATCGGTACCAGCGACGTGCCGGGGCAGTAGCCGCCGAGGATGACTCCGACTCCCGTCACCATTTGTGGCCGTCGTCAAGTCAAATAGGCGTCGGTGGCAGCTCGGCGATAGGTGTCCTCCAGATCGACGGAGATGGCGGTCTGGACGGTCAACGGCAAGGGCATCTTCGGCAACGGCTGGTCCACGGTCAGCGCGCGGCGCCAGATGGCCACGAAACGACCGCCTTGCGGCGCCGGTTCGCCAACCCGATAGGCCGCCGCCAGCGGGGCGGCCAACGCGGGCATGGAGATTTGCAGTTCCTGCTCCAAGGCGTCCGCAAAGGAGAACGTCAGCGGCCGGCGATGGACGTCCACCAAGAGCAGATGAGCGCCCTCTTGCAGATAACTCAGGTACCGGTGCAGGTAACTGGACCGTGCGCTCGGACGATCCTTGTTGCGCGGCGAGATCAGCTCCAGGGCGGCGACCAGGCGTCCTCGGAAAGCGACGTAGAGCGCGGTCTGCGGGTCGAGCGTCAGCGTGGCCGTTTCTATGACGGGCTCCTCGAAGATCGCTTCATCCGCGGGGACCGGCGCGTCTGTGTCCTCGACCGCAGGCTCCGGCAGCCAGTGCCGGATCGCTACGTCCGGACGTTCGCTTTGGCCTGTTACGCCTAAGGTCGGCACAGAACCGACGTAAGCGCGGTACTCCGGCGGCAAGCGAGGTCGAATCCAGTGGAACAAGTTCGTAATCCAGAAATGATGTACGCCGTCCCAACCGGTCAGCTCGTCCCAGTCGTGCAGAGGCATGGCGTGATCCTGCCTTTTGGCAAAGGTGATGGGATTACCGGCGCCGCCGCATGGCCTAGCCGGACGGCGCGGTCGCTGAACATATGATAGCGGGAACGCGGCCGGATCGGGAGGCGATTCGACGAACGGGCAGACGTTTGCGAACTCCGGGCACGCCGGCATCGTACCGGCCAACTTGCTTTTCGGGGAGAGACGTGACGGCGGGTACGGCGCGGCCTTCCCCAGTTCGCATCCAGAAACTAGAATGCATTTGTTGTCGGGAGCGGTTCCGGGTTGAACAGAGGCGATTTCCAGTGGAGAGGTAACCAGCCAAGGCAGACAGAATTGACCGTCGGTGTTTTTTGGCGAAGGGGGTTCTGGGAGCGGCAGCGGTCGGCGCCGTACACACGAGCATCGAGGAGCGGACGCTGGCAGCCGCCCTTCAGGACGGGACGGCTCAGGCCGGTCAGCCCGCGCACCCGAAGACCGACATTCCCCCCGGCAGCCTGCCCTGCGGCAAGATCGGCAACGTGTCCCTCAGCCGGCTGTTCATCGGCGGCAACCTGATCGGCGGCTGGGCCCACAGCCGCGATCTGATGTACGCCTCCAAACTGTTCACGTCCTACAACACCGAGGCCAAGATCTTCGAGACCCTGGAACTGTGTCAAGCCTGCGGCATCAACGCGATCCAGCTGGACCCGGCCTGCTGGGGTCCGATCACGAAATACAACGAGTCGCACAACCCGAAAATCCAGACGATGGTGTGCGTCCCGTTGATCGAGGACAAGGCCAAGATGAACGAGGCCATCAAGCGGCAGGTCGACCAGGGAGCCACGCTGCTGTACTCGCACGGCGGGAGCCGGACCACGACAAGAACAACGACAACATGTGGTGCAACAACCCCGAGGAGACGGCCGCCTTCATGGAATCGGTCTCGAAGCCCTGGGTGGCGTTCAAAGTGATGGCCGCCGGGGGGATCAAGCCGCAGCTGGCCTTCCCCTACGCCTATCGCAACGGCGCCGATTTCATCATCGCCGGCATGTTCGACTTCCAAGTCGAGATGGACGTCAAGATCGCCCTGGAAGCCCTGCAGAAGTTGGACAGCCGCAAACGGCCCTGGTGCGCCTGACGCCCCGCCAGAAGACTTCGTGGACCTTGCTGAAGTCACGGCTGAAGATGGCAAGGTCCGCGGACTTGCCCGGTTCGAGGCTGCCGGTGCTGCGGCCGAGCCCCAGCCAGTTCGCCGGGTTCAGCGACGCCATGCGCATCGCCTCGTGGACCGGTGCGCCGGTGAACCTCAGGAACCGCCGGAGGCCCTCGTTCAACAGGATGCTGCTCCCCACCAGCGTGCCGCCGTCCACATAGTAGACGCCCTGCGCGGAACTCCTCACCTTCCGGTTCATGTACTCGTACTCGCCGGGCTTGGCGCCCGCCGGCGCCACGGCGTCGGAAATCAGAATGATGCGGTCGGCGGGCTTCGCCCTGTGCGTGATCTGCAGCAGGTCGGGCGCCACGTGAGTGCCGTCCGGGTTCAGCTCGACGTAGACGCGCCGCTGGTTGAGCCCAAACGCGGCGAGGCCCGGCTGGCGATGGTCCAGGCCGCTCATCGCGTTGTACAGGTGCGTGCAGCAGACTTGGCGGCGGCCGCACACGTCCGCGGCCTGTGAAGCGCTCGCCAAGCTGTGGCCCACACACGGCAGGATGCCGAGTTCGCGCATCGCCGCCGGCAGCTGTTCCGCGCCGTCCAACTCGGGCGCGAACGTCATCATCCGGAGGCGGCCGCCGGCGATCTGTTGCAGCTTGCGGAGATACGCTATGTCCACGGGCCGGACGTATCGCGTCTGGATGCCGCCGCGCTTGTCGAGATTGACAAACGGACCTTCCACGTAAAAGCCGGGCACGCGGTCCGCGCAGGATGCGCTCTCCAAGAGGCTCGCCACACGCCGAATCACGGATTCGTCGGCCATCATCGCGGGCACGAACTGGACGATGCCGTGCGCCAGCAGCATGGCATCGAACTGCTCCAGTCCCTCAGCCGTACACGTCTCCCAACCCACGAGGCCCGCCCCGTGGATGTGTACGTCAATCAGTCCCGGCGTCACGTACCCGCCGCCGGCATCGACCTCGGCGGCGCCGCGCGGCGTCTTCTTCGCCTTCCCGGCGTACGCGATGCGGCCGTCCGCGAACACGACCGTCCCGCCCGGCAGCGACCGATCCGGCAGAACTACCTCGCCATTCTGGATACAAATCGCACTCATGCCCGTTCCGCTCCCAGCAAGTGTCGAATGGCGTCCTTGGCCGGTTCTTGCCGCCTGAAAGGCGGCACTACGAACCTTTCCGCTCCCAGCAAGTGTCGAATGGCGTCCTTGGCCGGTTCTTGCCGCCTGAAAGGCGGCACTACGAACCTTTCCGCTCCCATCAAGCGTCGAATGGCGTCCTTGGCCGGTTCTTGCCGCCTGAAAGGCGGCACTACGAACCCTTCCTCTCCCATCAAGCGTCGAATGGCGTCCTTGGCCGGTTCTTACCGCCTGAAAGGCGGCACTACGAACCTTTCCGCTCCCATCAAGCGTCGAATGGCGTCCTTGGCCGGTTCTTACCGCCTGAAAGGCGGCACTACGAACCTTTCCTCTCCCATCAAGCGTCGAATGGCGTCCTTGGCCGGTTCTTGCCGCCTGAAAGGCGGCACTACGAACCCTTCCTCTCCCAGCAAGCCTCGAATGGCGTCCTTGAGCAGGGCTTCCGACTGTGGGCCGATTGTGGACGCCGACGGCTCGTAGCCGCCTTCCGTGGGGCCGCCGAGCCAAACGCCGCCAGCGCCGCCGCGGTCTCGCAGAACTCACGCCGATTCATGCTCCGAAGTTCAACTGTCATGGATCTACCTCTCGGGTTGAGACTGTTCGATCGTCCCGCCTTGCCGCCGAACGTAACCAACAAAGCCCCAACATCTCCTCCTATCGATTGTACGCGGGTGTCGCCCGAAAGGGCGCGCCTGTCCACGATTATTCTCCTCCGCGTCACGGTGTTTTCGCAAAGGGCGGCTGCACGGACGGGCTTGCCGGGGATGCGACGCGGTCCCGGCGGATCAGGATCGGCTCGGCCCAGACGGCGTGGTTGGCTTCGTTGCCGGTCTGGCCGGGGTGGCCTTCCGAGACGAACTCCAGCGTCCCGCCCGCGGCGACTGGGATGACGATCTTCTGGGCCGGGGAGCCGGCCTCCAGCACGCCGCTTTCGAACGCGTTTTTGCCTCCGAACCGAACGGTCAGACGCAACTTGGCGCCGGACGGGTGCAGGCCCAGCTGCGAGTGCAAACCGGCCGTGCAGCGGAACTCCTGGAACACGCCCGCCGGAATCTCGTAGCTGAAGCGGCAGCAGCCGGTGCCGATGCCCTTCGGAAGCACGACCTCCCGCCTCGGTTCGTCGGCGTCCTGAAGCCAGAGCTGCAGGGGGACCGGCTCGCGTTTCATGTTGACACTACAGCCGTAGGCCAACGGGCTGAAACGATAGGGGAAGTTGATCAGCGCCGGGGCCGCCATGGGGACCACGTCGGTGAGGTCCATCGTTTCCAGGGCCTTCACATCCTCGGGCTCAAAGCGTCCGGCGGCCAACGCAAAGCACGTGGAGAACATGTCGGCCACCAACTTGGCGTCTTCGACGGCCGGAGGAGTCATCGCCTCGACCGCGCCGCCCACGTCGCCGGCGTAGACGCGAGTCAGCGTGGCGGGCAAGGCTTTGCGGGCCAGTTGCCGCAAGCGGCAGCAACGCACGTACAAACGAAACGCGACTTCCTTCGGGTGCATTCCCAACAATTGCGGGCGGTAGCCGTCGAGCCGGACCACGAAGCGCGGATCGCTGTCCAGGCTGATGATCGACTGGGGCGCCCGGTTCCAACTCTGGTCTTGCGGCGTGAAGAGTTCGTCGAGCACGGTCCAGGGCATTCCGTTGATGCCTTCCAGGGCGTGACATTGCGGCTGGCTCAGGTCCTCCAACACATGGGCGAACGCGCCCGCGAACTTGGCCGCCTCCGCATCCTCGCCTTCCCGCAGCTTGTCCACGATCAGCCGCACGTACCGTTCCGCGCCTTCCATGAACACCTGGTAGTCTTCCCGGTTGTCCCGCGGGAAGTAGTGGAAGAGCCGCTTGTTGACCACGATCAGGTAAGGCTTCGCCTCGGCGTTGTCCGGGCCCATGTCCACATAGACGCAGTATTTCTGGAACCCGGCTTCGCTCTCGCGCCAGCGGGCTCGCTGCCACTCCGGGAGCGAGTCCAGCGCGGCCTGCGTGATCTTCCCGTGTCCGCTGCCCCAGCCGTAGCAGAGACTGCTGCCGAAGAACACGCCCGCAAGCAGGGCGGCGAGCGACCGAGCGATGGTGATGGTCTTTCCGGAACGAATCATTTGCGTTACTCCTCACCGCCACCGGAGTGCTGACGCCCGCCGTTCGCCTGGTTTCAGCCGAGTTTCGTGATGCCGGGCAGCATCGCGGGGTAACAAGAGGTTTGAGCATATCCATAACGGCGCCGTCGCTGGCCGTCAAGAAGTCGCTTTCTTTGGAATCGCGCATGTTGGCGAGTTCCGTCCGCGCTGGTAGGATGTCGATCGTCAATCGGGCAGTTCGAGTCATTTCCGCCTCCATCGAGACGGCTCTCGGACTCCCTGAACCTGAGGTATCATCCGATGCGACTTCTTCCGCTACCGGCAGCAACCGTGCTCTTATTCCCGATCTGCCCTTCGGGTTGTTTCGCTGACACGCCGCCCGGAGGTGATCCGGCCGAGACGCTCGTGTTCAGCTCGTTTCGTGGAAATGGCGAGGACGGCCTGCACCTGGCTTGGAGCAACGACGGCTACACTTGGACTCCGCTCAGGGACGACAAGCCGCTGCTGCGTCCGGAAGTGGGCGGCGGCCTGATGCGGGATCCACACATCCTCCACGGCCCCGATGGCAAGTTCCACATGGTCTGGACGACGGCCTGGAACAAGCACGGGATCGGCTACGCCAACTCGAAGGACCTGATCCACTGGTCGCAGCAGAAGCTGCTGGACGTGATGCAGAACGAGCCGCAAGCCCGCAACGTCTGGGCGCCGGAGATCTTCTACGACGCCGCCCAAAAACAATTCATGATCTTCTGGGCCTCGACGATCCCTGGCCGCTTTCCAGCCACGGACAGCACGGGCGACGGCGGCTACAACCACCGCATGTACTTCACCGTCACGACTGACTTTGAGCGGTTGGAACCGGCCCAACTGCTTTACGACCCGGGCTTCAATGTGATTGACGCTACGATCGTCCGGGAAGGCGAGCGGTACGTGATGTTCCTGAAAGACGAAACCCGGCATCCGCCGGCCAAGAACCTGCGGGTGGCGACGGCCGACGCGCCGACCGGTCCCTACGGCCCGCCGTCGGCGCCGATCACGGGCAAGTATTGGGCCGAAGGCCCCACCGCGGTCCGACTGGGCGACAAGTGGTTCGTGTATTTCGATCGTTACACCGAGCATCGGTACGGACTGGTGACCTCCCAGGATCTCGTCCATTGGAACGAGGAATCGGACAAGGTTCGATTTCCAGCCGGCCATCGGCACGGCAGCGTGCTGCGCGTCGGCCGCGAGGTTTGGAAAGGCTTGATGGGGCTGTGATCCGCGCCGCGCCTGATTGCTTAGCCGATAGCCGCGAAGAAACTACGAGGATCAAGATGAAACACACACTTCTCACCCTGGCTGCCTTGCTCCTGGCTTCACCAGCCGTGGCTGGCGCCGCCGCGAGCAACGCCGCTCGGCCCAACGTGGTTGTCTTTCTGGTGGACGACATGGGTTGGATGGATTGCGGCGCGTACGGCTCGAAGTATTACGAGACGCCGCACATCGACCGCTTCGCCGCGCGGGCGATGCGATTCACCGATGCCTACGCGCAACCGCTCTGTTCGCCCACCCGCGCCAGCTTGCTGACCGGCAAGCACTCCGCGCGGCACGGGATCACCAGCGCCACCGGCCATCAGCCGCCGCAGCCGGCGGGACACCAGTTCCTGCCCGACACGGCCGGGCCCGCACAGCCGATGTTGACGCCTCAGAGCAAGAACTACCTGGAGCCCTCGGAGTACACGTTGGCCGAGGCACTGCGCGACGCGGGCTACCGCACGGCGCACATCGGCAAGTGGCACCTGGGGCTGACCCAGCCGCACTGGCCGGAGCAGCAAGGTTTCGACGTGGCCTTCCACTGTCACCCCGACCCAGGCCCGCCGGGCAACTATTTCTCGCCCTACGGCGTGAAACCCGACGGGGAGCCCAGGGGCCAAAACCGCGCCGGCACCATCACCGACGGCCCGCCCGGCGAGTACATCGTGGATCGGCTGGCAGACGAGGCCGTCCGCTTCATCGAGGCGAACCGGGACCGGCCGTTCTTCCTGAATCTGTGGAACTACGGCGTCCACGGGCCGTGGGGACACAAGGTGGAGTATACGCGTGCCTTCGCTTCCAAAAAAGACCCGCGGGGCGTGCAGGGCAATCCGATCATGGCTTCGATGCTCAAGAGCGTCGATGAGTGCTTCGGCCGCGTCCTGGACACGCTCGATCGCCTCCAGTTGACGGACAACACGATCGTCATTTTCAACTCGGACAACGGCGGCAACACGCACAGCAACACGGACCAGGACGCCAAGGCGTTGAAACGCAAACCGAACGATCCGCTGCTGACGGATTGGCGCAAGTGGGCCGGCATTCAACCGCCGACCGTCAACACGCCGCTGCGCGACGGCAAAGGCACGCTGTACGAAGGCGGCACGCGCGTTCCGCTGATGTGGTCGTGGCCGGGCCGCATCCAGCCCGGCGCCACCAGCGACGCGGTGGTCGGTCACATCGACCTGTATCCCACCCTGCTCGACCTGCTCGGCCTGCCGCGGCCGGCTCAGCAGCAAATGGACGGCATGAGCTACGCCGCCGTGCTCCGGCAAACCGGCACGCTCGACCGGCAGGCGTTCTTCAACTACTTCCCGCACGGCGGCAGTCCCGGCCGCGCGGGCGGCGCGTGGGTCCGCGCTGGCGATTGGAAGCTGATCCGCTGGTTCGGCGTGCCGGCAGGAGACGAAGGCCGGCACGAGCTGTACAACCTGCGCGACGACCTGGGCGAAACGACGAACCTGGCCTCCACAGACGAGGCTCGCGTCAAGGATCTCGACGCGCTGATCGACCGTTTCCTGGCCGACACGGGTGCGACGTATCCGCGTCCGAACCCCGCCTACCGGCCCGCCGCCGCAAAGTCCGCGGCGACGCCCGACGACCCGTTGGCGGGCTGGAAGGCCCGCCAGTGCGTCGCCGCCGTCAAGGATGGCGTAGTGACGATGACCGGCACGGGCAAGCCCGGCACGGCGTTCCTCGGACACGGCATGGGCAAGCTGGGCGGACCGGCCACGGTGCAGCTCCGCGTCCGCGCGACCGCCGGCGGGGCGGGAAAGATCGAGTGGCTGCCCAACGGAGCCGGCGACCCAACGGGCGTTCAATCCGTCCCGTTTGACGTGCCAGCCGGCGATTGGCAGACTCTTTCCGTCGAGGTCCCCGCGCAAGGGCCGCTGGGCGTCGTTCGTCTCTACCTTCCGGCCAGCCAAGGAAAACCCGTGGAACTGGATTGGATCGAGGTGCGGGGCAAGGGAACGGGCGTCAAGCCACAGCGGTGGGAATTCGCGGGGCGGGGCTCCCCGTGACTTCGTCGCGGCGAGATCGTGGGGAACTCGGCGATCACCGGGACATTGACGCCACGCGTATGTCCACGCTGGCTCGGTGCGCGGTCAAGCTTTCTTTTTCGGCCAACTGCTGCACGTCAGCGGCCACGTGCCGCAGGCCCTCGGCAGTGTAGGCAATGACGCTGTGCGCGCGGAGGAAATCGTTGGCCGACAAGCCAGAGGCCCAGCGCGCGGTGCCGCCGGTCGGCAACACGTGCGATGGGCCGGCGACATAATCGCCGACCGCCACGGGACTGTAGTTGCCCAGGAACGTGGCGCCCGCGTGGTGAATCTTCTCCAACAGCCGCGCGGCGTTGTCCGTGGCGATGTGCAAGTGCTCCGGGGCGATCGAATCGGCGGTGGCGCA
>Ga0302238_1002631_pt1 | contig 12356 bp, 10 predicted proteins | sample AAG_UR_Asn_MG_FD_193527 | JGI IMG/M metagenome (GOLD analysis project Ga0302238, IMG submission 193527) | Enriched activated sludge microbial communities from anaerobic digester in WTTP, New Holstein, Wisconsin, United States - AAG_UR_Asn | ecosystem: Engineered > Bioreactor > Anaerobic >...
TGACGATTCCAGGCCCAAGTAGAAAAAGAGGTTTTTTCTTCTTCTTGAATTTCTTGATAGTTTATTTGGCCGGAAATATTAGCGCCATCAGCAATATCCGCGGGGAGTTTAGCTGAATAGTTTAAATCGCCATTAATTACTGTATCTTTAGCAATAGTTAGACCTTGATTTTGACCATAATTTTTTATGTCCGCGTTTTTACCAATTTTACCGGCCAAAAAAATTTTTTGTCCATAAGCGCTTAAAGAACCATAAATATTTCCCCGAATTCTGGCTGAGGAAACTGAAACTGTTAACACATCCCAACCAACGCGAGTATTTTCACCAATAGTAACATTAGAACCAATAGCATTTAAATTTCGGGTGATGTTTGAATCAATATTAACTGAATCACCAAAAACACGAACATTACCACCAACTTCACCCTTAATTTCAATCTCTTGGCTCAAAGCTAAAATATCACCTTCAATTCTACCCGTGACCACTAATGATTGCGCGGCTACTATTAAATCACCGCTAATAGTGCCATCAACAATGATGCTTTCCCCGGCAGCGATTAAGTTACCAGAGATAATCTCATCTTTAGCAACAAATAAAGTTTCATTACTTGTATCGCTTGTTGCCTTTAAGGCCGTTAAAGGAATAATAATAAGGCCAAAAATAAGGAAAAATTTTATTAGTTTGTTTTTCATAATGCTGTTGTTAAATTTGAAAAAATATTGTATTCTAAATAAGATTACGTCTTAATTATACTCTAAAAAAATGTCCGAAGCAATAAAAAATTTAATCTTAAAAAACGCCTCAAAAGTGGCTAATAAAAATGATTTAGAAGAAATCAAGCGTTTTTATTGCAAAAAATATGGTTTAAGAACCATTTTAAATTCGGATATTTTAGAAGTATACCGTCAGTTAGTCAAAAGTCGAAAAATATTAGCCAATTCAAAGTTTGAGTCAGTTTTAAAAAAAAGAGCCATTCGCACTATTTCCGGAATAGCGCCGGTAGCTATTTTAACTAAACCTTATCCTTGTCCGGGTAGTTGCGCTTATTGTCCACACGAAAAAGATGTACCGGTTAGTTATTTGTCAAACGAACCAGCCGTCATGCGCGCCATTCGTTGTCAGTATGATCCTTATAAACAAGTAGTCTTAAGATTAAAAGCCTTGGAAAATAATGGACACAACCCGAACAAAATTGAAATTATTGTCATTGGCGGCACCTGGAGTTATTTACCAGATAAATATAAATATTGGTATATTGCCAATTGTTTTAAAGCAGCTAATGATTATAGTTGTTTAAGAAATAAAAAATTATCCGCTGGATTTTCCGAGCAAAATTTTAAGCGTCAATTAAAAGCCGTTTATTCACAAGCAGAAAAATTAGTGAATTTAAAAAAAATTCTAGCCCGAGAACAAAAAATAAATGAAACAGCTAAATATAGAATTATTGGTTTAACTTTAGAAACACGACCCGACTATTTAAATGAAAAAGAGTTGTGGCAAATGAGAGAGTTGGGGGCAACTAGAGTTGAGATTGGTGTGCAAGCGATTGATGATAAAATTTTAAAACTAAATAAACGGGGGCATGGTATTAAAGAAATAATTGACGCCACCAAATTATTAAGAAGTTTTGGTTTTAAAATCACTTATCATTTAATGCCCGGTCTGCCCGGTTCAACAAGCAAAAAAGATTTAGTCATGTTTAAAACTTTATTTAAGGAGGCAGATTTTCAACCTGATCAAATAAAGTTTTATCCCACCGTGGTAACGAAAGGCAGCTTACTTTATAAATGGTTTAAAGACGGTAAATATAAAGCTTATAGTGATCAAGAGTTGCAAACCTTAATTATTAAATGTAAGGCCGTGGTGCCAGAATATGTGCGCATTATTCGTTTAATCAGAGATATCCCGGAAGAATCAATTATTGCCGGCAATAAAATTACCAATTTAAGACAAATCATGAAAGATCAAGGCGTGAAATGTCGTTGTATTCGTTGTCGTGAAGTAAAAGATGGTCGTATAGTTTCTCCACAAATAAAAATCATTACCTATCCTGCCAATCCGGGTCAAGAATATTTTATTAGCATGGAAAGCAAAGACAAAAAAACTTTGTATGGTTTTTGTCGTTTACATCTTAATCCTAATCACCCCACCTTAAAAGCAATCATTAGAGAATTACATGTTTATGGTGAACTAGTGCCGGTCGGTAGTAAAAAAATTATTCAACACAGTGGTTTTGGTAAAAAATTATTGCGTGAAGCGGAAAAAATTGTTTTAAGAAATAATTTTAGCAAAATTTGGGTTATTTCTGGAATCGGTGTGAGAAACTACTATCGCAAGCAAGGATATCGTTTGGAAAAAACTTATTTAGCTAAAAAATTAAAATAAATTCTATTTTTGACAAAAGACCTTGGCTAAACTAAGATAAAATTAGTTTTTAAATAATAAAAATATGAACTATCGAAACTTAATAAAAAACGATCCTGAGATTTTTTCCTTGATAAAACAAGAGGCCTTGCGCCAGCAAGAAGAGCTGGAATTAATTGCTTCTGAAAATTATGTTTCTTTAGCTGTTTTAGAAGCTTTAGCTAATGTTTTTACCAATAAATACAGTGAAGGCTATCCGGGCAGACGTTATTATGGAGGTAATTATTTAGTTGATGAAGTTGAATCTTTGGCAATTAGTCGCGCCAAAGAATTATTTGCGGCTGAACATGTTAATGTTCAACCTTTATCTGGTTCGCCGGCTAACGCAGCGGTTTATATGGCCTTGTTAGAGCCGCAAGATAAGGTTTTGGGTTTAAAATTAGATCATGGCGGTCATTTATCACACGGTCATGAAGTAAATTTTTCCGGTCGTTTATATAATTTTGTTCAATATGGAGTAAGTGAAAAAGACGGAAGAATAGATATGAATGAAGTTCGAGAAATTGCTTTAAGAGAAAAGCCAAAAATGATTGTGGCGGGCTTTAGCGCTTATTCACGAGAAGTTGATTGGCAAAAATTTAAAGATATCGCCGATGAAATTGATGCTTATACTTTTGCCGATATTGCGCACATTGCCGGTTTAATCGCAGGTAAGCAACTAAAAAATCCTGTGCCAATTTTTGATGTGGTTTCCACTACTACTCATAAAACTTTACGCGGACCCAGAGGAGCGATTATTATGTGTAAAGAAAAATTTGCCAAACAAATTGACCGAGCAGTTTTCCCGGGTATGCAGGGTGGTCCACATGATCATATTACGGCCGCTAAAGCAGTTGCCTTCAAAGAAGCTCTTTCGCCTGAGTTTGTTACTTATTCTGAGCAAGTAATTAAAAATGCCAAAGCCATGGCCAATGAGTTTTTAGATTTAGGTTATAAAATTGTTTCTGGTGGGACAGATAATCATTTGTTGATTGTTGATTTAAGTAATAAAGATTATTCTGGAAAAGAAGCCGAGCAAGTTTTAGAAAAAGTTGGTATTTCGGTTTCTCGGTCAACTATTCCTAATGATGCGCGACCGCCTCTTAACCCATCAGGGATAAGAATTGGCACGCCGGCCGCTACGACCAGAGGCATGAAAGAAAATGAGATGCGTTTAATTGTTAATTTAATTGATGAAGCTTTTAAAAATAAAGATAATGAAGAAAAATTAGTTGAGTTAAAAAAAGAAACAAAAAAACTTTGTCAGAATTTTCCCATTCTCGGTTTCCAAATTTAATTTTTATGTCTGTTATTTATGCCTGTTAAATTAATTGATGGTAAAAAAATTGCCGAACAAGTAAAAACAGAAATCGCGCAGACCGTCTTCAAATTAGGCGGAGCTAGGCCAAATCTGGCTATTATTTTGGTGGGCGAAAGAGAAGATTCTAGTTTGTATGTATCTTTGAAAGAAAAACAAGCCAAGGGAGTTGGGATTGATACGCATGTTTATAAATTAAGTAAAGATGCTAAGGAAGAGGAGCTTATGACCATCATTAATTTTTTGAATGAAGATGAATTGATTGATGGAATTTTAATTCAGCTACCACTGCCGACTCAGTTTGACACCAATAAAATTATTACTGCCCTTAATCCTTTAAAAGACGTTGATGGTTTTCATCCTCAACATCCCAACTATATTGTTTCGCCGGTTTTGGCAGCTATTCAAGCTTCTTTAGATGAAATTGATATTTTTGATAAAGAAAAATCAGCCTGTTTATTTTATAATTCTGATGTTTTTGGGGAAAGCTTGACGGAGTTAATCAAAAAAAACGGTTTTAAAATTTTAAACAAACAAGACAGTCAGCAAGCGGATTTAATTGTGAGCGCTTTAGGTGAACCGAATAAAATTAAAAAAGAAGCAGTTAAGGATGGCGCTGTCATTATTGATATTGGTATTACTAAAGTTGATAATCATGTTTATGGTGATGCGGATTTCAATGATTTAAAAGATAAAATCTCTTATATAACACCGGTTCCCGGTGGTATTGGGCCAATGACCATTGCTTTTTTATTTAAAAATGTTTTAGCTGCTTATCAGGCGCGTCACCAAACAAAATAACAGAGAAGTCATTCAATAAAAGAATAAGTCGTTAATCAAAATAAAAAAGCAAATATTTTTCCTTAATATTTTTAATGGTATTTTTTCATGACTAAAAAGAAACAACAATTAGTAGAGCTTTTGAAAATTCATTTTGGTTATAATTCATTTCGACCGGGACAAGAAAAAGCGATTGATAGTATTTTACGTGGTCAAGACACTATGGTTGTTTTGCCTACTGGCGGTGGGAAATCTTTGGTTTTTCAATTACCCGCCTTAGTAATGGAAGGAGTAACGATTGTTATTTCACCGCTGATCGCTCTTATGAAAGATCAAGTTGATTCTTTGGAGAAAGTAGGAATTCCGGCTACTTTTATTAACTCGGCAATCTCAACTGGCGAAACATTAAAAAGATTAGCAAAAATAAAAGCCGGATTTTTCAAATTAGTTTATATTGCGCCGGAAAGATTTTATAACCGGACTTTTTTAAATGATTTAAAAAACATTAAGGTATCTTTGTTTGCTATTGATGAAGCGCACTGTATTAGTCAATGGGGGCATGATTTTCGCCCCAGTTATTTGCGTTTAAAAGAAGCCATTAAATTAGTCGGGACGCCGCCTGTAGTTGCCTTAACCGCGACGGCCACTATTGAAGTAAGAGAAGATATTATTAAACAACTTGGTTTAAAAGAACCAACTCAAATAATTACTGGTTTTGCTCGACAAAATTTACAATTAGCTGTCATTCCTTCCAGTAATGGTCAAAAGATAGAAAATATTTTAAATTTTTTAACTACTAATCCTAATATCGGCGCAGGCATAATTTATACCGGTACCAGAGCCAAGGCAGATGAAATTTTAGAGTTATTAATTGAACATGACATCAAAGCGGTTTCCTATCACGCGGGTATGGATCAAAGCAGTCGTGATTGGGTACAAGAACAGTTTATGAAAGGTGAAGCGCAAGTAGTGGTCGCTACCAATGCTTTTGGTTTAGGAATTAATAAACATGATATTCGTTTTGTGATTCATCATGATTTGCCCGGAACAATTGAGGCTTATTATCAAGAAGCCGGACGTGCCGGGCGAGATGGCTTGCCCAGTTTTTGTTTACTTTTTTATAATCAACAGGATCGCTATTTAAGAGAATTTTTTATTAAAGGCGATAATCCCGACCCAAGAATAATTATTGAAATTTATGATTTTCTATTACATAAACTGGAACTGGAAATTGATCAAAACAATTCTTTGCTGATAACTTACGCGGAAATTGCGCAAAATTTATCAGAATCAGTGCCGGAGATGGCGATTGGTACGGCTCTAAAAATTTTAGAAAGAGAAGGTTATATTTCTCGACCTAATGATAAAAACAGTAATTCATTTGTGAAAGCCAAGAAGCCATTAAGGGAAATAATTGAATCATCAGGCAAAAGAGCGCGAACACAAAAAGAAGTTTTAGAAAAATTATTAGATCGCTATGAATCAGAGTTGATGAATGGTTGGGAATTTGTGCCCGAGGAAGTGGCGGTTGTTTTAAAGATAAAAAAAGATTCATTGGTGAGAGTAATAAAAAAATTAGCGGAAAAAGATTTGTTTATTTATAGACCACCCTTTCGTGGAACAGAAATCAAAATTTTAAAAATAGTTGAACCGGAAGATTTGGACCTAGACTTTAAAAGTTTAAAAGAAAAGGCGGCGCGCGCTTATGAAAAATTAGATGAAATGGAAAATTATGTTTATCATCTTGGTTGTCGCCAAGAATATATTTTGAAATATTTTGGTGACGAAGAATCTGCGTGGTCGTGTGGTAAGTGTGATGGTTGTTTAAGAGGGAAGAATCATCGGTTAGTTAAAAATAATCAACCGCCTAATAAAAATAATCCGCATCACGAATATTTAATTAATTCATGAAAATCACTGAGATAAACAAATTAAGATCTTTGGTTAAAGACAATTACGAAACAATTGCCACGGATTTTGATTTAACTAGAAAAACAGCGCTTTGGCCGACTGCTAAAGAATATTGTCAAAATATTTCTGCTGGTCAAAAAGTTTTAGATTTAGGTTGTGGTAATGGTCGTTTGTTCGCGGAATTTAAAAATAGATCAATTGTTTATTTAGGAATTGATAATAGCAGTACCTTAATTGAATTAGCTAAGAAAAATTTTCCCGAAGGCAAATTTATGGTGGGCGATATTTTAGATTTAAATAAAATTATTAGTCGGGAAGAAAAATATGATTATATTTTTTGTTTAGCGACCCTGCAACATATTCCCGGTAGAAAATTAAGAATTGAGTTATTAAAAAATATCAAAGATCAACTTGCACCCAATGGGGAAGTAATTATTAGTAATTGGAATCTTTGGTCGAGCAAGCATAAAAAACTAATTTTTAAATTTGCCTTATTAAAAATTTTAGGAAGAAACAAGTTAGATTTTAAGGATATTATTTTTTCTTGGAAATCAAATCAGGGTGAGGCACTAAGTGATCGTTATTATCATGCCTTTTCTGGTCGAGAATTAAAAAAGTTAGCCATGGTGGCCGGCTTTAAAACAATCCAGTTAAAAAAAGATCAGTATAATTATTGGTTATATTTAAAGAGTTAGTTTTTTTATTTAATATAAGCTAAAAATAAGGATATTAGTTTTAAAATATGGAATGAACAAAGAATAAATATTATAATTGAATAATAGCGATTAAAAATATTAAAAAAATTAATTAATAATTAAATAAATAAATTTATGTCTAAAGCACTTGATGTAAATAAAAATAATTTTCAAACAGAAGTTTTATCCAGCCCAGTGCCGGTGTTAGTTGATTTTTGGGCTCCTTGGTGCATGCCTTGTCAAATGATGGCGCCGATTTTAGATGAACTAGCTGAAGATATGGCGGGTAAAGTTAAAATTGTGAAAGTGAATACTGAAGACAGTGAGAACCAAGAGTTAGCCATGCAATATCAAATCCAAAGTATTCCTAATTTAAAACTTTTTAAAGATGGAAAAGTGATTGGTGAATTTATTGGCATGAGAAATAAAGAAACTTTAAGGGGTGATATAACTTCTTTGTTGACTATTTAGTTATATTGGCTAATGGTTTTAATAATTAAATAACGGATTAGCGTTAGTTCAGCAATAACCCAACTAACTCTAAACTTAAACCAAATATAAAAACAGCCCAATGTCGGGCTGTTTTTTATTAAAAACGTATTTTAATTTAGTCGCAGCATTTTAATTGCATTCAGCTGTGGCCGCGTTATTACTGGTTCCACTACCAAAACCGGGGCTAGGAGTTTCGCTGGAAAGATTGGTATCACATTCTTTAGGAGCAACATCAAAAGCTGAGCAGATTACATTTAATAATTCTGAAGCACTTCGTCCGGATTTTACGTTAGTACTATTGATGACTAGGGTTGGCGAACCACTAACGCCATATTTTTCATTATCATCCTTATAAACATCAAATCCAGGGAAAGATCCTTGGAAACCAACTTTATTTTTAAAGTTTTCAGTAATTTTGTATTCTTTGTCAACTGCTGTTACGCAAGAATTTAAAGTAGACTTTTGAACACCAGCTTCAGTTAAACAGCGATTTGTATCACCATCAACTAAGAAACATTTTAAATAATTCATTAATTTATTGCTTTGTTTTTCTTGAATACAATATTGAACCATTTGTTCCTTTAATTCAGTTTCACCGTGCATGGCGTAATCAACAAATTTTAATTTAAAATCAATTTTATCACTCAAGAGATTAATAACTGGCAAAAGACCTTTTTCAATTTGGGTTCCGTAAGGGCAATGACTCATGGTGAATAATTCAACGACTGGTTTAGCGCTGGTAGGAATATTTATAACGACCGGTTCATTAATCGGCTCTTTTTCTAACTCAGTTCTCATCTCTTCTATATTAAAAGCTTGAGGAAAGAAAAATTTTCCATCTTTACTTAAATAAGATTCCACAACGTCACTCGTAATATCAACTTTTAATTTATAAAGACCAAAGTCTTCTTTAGTGATTTCGGTTATCTTGGCTTTTGTGCCAGGCATCATTAAGAAATCATTAATGAAATTTTCGGCGATTGTTTTTGCCTCGTCCGCCTTTATTGTTTTTGCTTGTGATTTACCGCTAAAAGTGGCAAAGCCGATAACCGCTAAAATAGCGACTAATATTATCGGTAAAACAATTTTAGTGAAAGTCGCGGATTGAGCAAGTCTCTTAAAATGTTTTTGCATAAATTTATAGAATTAAATTTATTTTATTAACTATATTAAATTTATAAATGTTATTATACAAGAAAAAAATCAGCAAGTCAAAGTAGTCTAGGCCTTTAGATGATTGATAAATTCTTCAAGTTCAAGCGGTAATTTAATTGTAAAATTTTTTTCTTCTCCTGTTAAATCAGTAAAGGATAAATGATTAGCCACTAAAAATATTCTACCCAAGTTTAATTTTTGATTTTTAAGTTTGGTTTTTTTAGTAAAGTAAAGATTGTCACCAACTAAAGGATGACCATAAGCAAAAAAATGAACACGAATTTGATGCGTTCGTCCGGTTTTTATTTTTATCTCTAAAAAAGTATAATTAATAAATTTTTTAATCACTTTAAATTTAGTGATGGCCTCTTTGGCTTTGAGCCAGCCCGCTAAATTACCTTCATCACGATTTTGCAAATTTATTTTTTTACTTAAAGCACCAGAATTGATTGGCATGGCTGCCATTTTATAGCCATCTTTGGCGCGTTTGATGGGAAAATTTATTTCCCCCTCATCTTTACTAACTTGTCCATGAACTAGGGCAAGATATTGTTTATTAATGTCTCTTTTTTGAAATTGGTTTTTTAAATCAGTAAAAGCTAAATTATTTTTGGCGATCACCATCAAGCCACTCACTTCTTTGTCCAGACGATGCACAATTCCGGGACGAATCGGATCTTCGCCTACGTTTTTGATGGTCGGATAATTTTCTAGTAACCAATCAGTCAAGGTTTTATCTTTTACAGACGTACCACCATGAACCGTTAAACCAGCCGGTTTATTGATAACTAAATAGTTTTCATCAGCAAAAATAATTTTCGGAGTGAGGTCGCGACAAATTTTTATAGATTTTGTGGAATTCACATAATTCATAGATTTAGTTACTACTTTATAATCCACTAGGGCCATAGGTCTGACCACTGCTTGATTTTTTTAGAATAGCTTTTAAATCACCCTTTTTTATTCCCCTAAACATAAATAGGAATAAAAAGTATATTACGCTCGCTAAAGAAATAGTTAAAATTAATTTTAGAGTACCGGCTTGAAATTGAGCGGGATAATAATAAAGGAAAACACCCATGATAATGCTAGCCAACATTGATTTGAACAAAACTTTTAATTTAGGAAAATAACGACTGTATTTATAAACACAATAAGCAGAAAAAATCGCAATTAGTGCTTCACTATAAATTGTAACAGCCGCGGCACCAAAATAAGAAAAACGAGGAATTAAAATTAGATAGGCCGCTAAAGAACTGGCACTGGTAAAAACATAATAAACAATTAATTTTCTTTGTTTGTTAAGAGCGATAACCGCGTGCGAAAACATCGTGCCTAGGAAAATGGCGGCGACAGCAATGATTAATAAATTTAAAATCGGTCCGGCCTCATAAAATTCTTCACCGGCCACCGCGACAATTACTGGTTCAGCTAAAAAATGTCCACCAACTATTAAAGGAAAAGCTAGAATGGCCATAAAGTCAAAAGATTTCTGCAAAATTCTTTGGAAATATTCTTTTTTACTTTCTAGCCAAGCTGCTGTTAAAATTGGTAGAATCAAACCCGCAAACATGAAAGGCAAGGTGGTTAGAACATCAACTACTCGATAGGCAGCGGCATAAAGACCAACTTCGCCCGCTCCTTTGAAAATAGAAAGAAAAATAATATCTGCTCTTAAATAAATTAAATTAAGAACAATGGTAACGGCCAAAGGCCAAGATAAAGAAATTATTTTTTTCCATAAAGTCCAGTCCCAAGCAAAAGTTATTTTGGCATAAGGACGCGCAAATAAGAAATGAAAGAAGAAACTACTCGCTCCAGAAATTACCGTGGCAATTAAAACCCCGTTTAAACCTAATTTAAAGTGTAGAACTACTAATAAACCACCAATCAAAAAAAGACGACTAATTACTTCCGCCAACGCCGCTCTGTCCATGCTTAATCTTTTTTGTAAAAGACCAACAATTATTTGTGTTAAAGCGGGAAAAATAAAATAAGGGGCGGTAATTAAAATGCCGAATTTTATACTGGCGCTGTAAGGGAAGAAAATTAAAAATAGAGGCGCCAGTAAAAGCAATAAAATAATGGAAACAAAACGGAAGCTAAAAAGATTGTTAAGAATATGTTCTTCTTTTTCTTTTTCTTTCACACCACTAATCATTTGTACCGTTACTAAAGTTAAACCAAAGTCAGCGATAACGGCAAAAATCGTTAAAAAAGCAATGATAGTGCTATATTCACCATAACCTTCTTGACCAAGATAACGCGTAATTAGGCCTAAAGAAAAAAGACCCAAGACGGTCGAAACAATTTTTCCTACCATTTGGATGATGGTATTTTTGGCAATTTTTCCCGAAAGACTCATTTTCTTGTTTTTTACTGGCTATTCTTATATAATATTATTAGCCAAACTAATTATATCATTATTATGAAAATAACTAAAAAAGGCAATCTTGTCTTAAAAAATATTTTTTCCGCTTTTCTAATTCTACTTTTTCTTTCTCCTATTTTTATTAATCATTTTAATTTAACACCGGTTAAAGCTGATCAAGAATTATGGACAAATCAAGAAGGAATGACCGACGTCAGTCGAGTTTTTGGTGGAGCTAGAGCCGAGCAAGATCCACGCGTGGTAATTGTTCGCGTTATTTCTATTGCCCTAGGTTTTGTGGGCGCGATTTTTTTAGCTTTAACTGTTTTTGCCGGTTTCAAATATATGACCGCCGGTGGTAATCAGGAAAAAACCGCTGAGGCCTTAAAAACAGTTCGCAATGCCGCTCTGGGCTTGATAATTATTTTTTGCGCTTGGATTATTACCCGCTTCGTGATTGTGATGCTTAACCGAGGTATAAAAGGTCAAGATACTAGCTTTTATCCTTTGGGATCATATTAATCTCAACGTAATTTAAATGTAATCTAAGTGTAATTTAAGTTTTTGACAAAAAATTTTTTAAGTGATATAATATATTGTATAGAAAGCTAGTTGTTTATAACAATTAGCTTTTTCTCTTAAATAGGAGCTTAATTACTAAAATAATATGTTTTCGCTATTAAATTTTCTATAAAATTAAAGTAATATTAAATAAAAAATATGTCAGACATTAATAATGCCATCAAACAGCTTTGCGAAGAAAAAAGCTTGGATTATAAATCAGTCTTAGCAGCCATTGAATTAGCTTTGGCCGCTGCTTATCGCAAAGATTATGGCGAAAGAAATCAAAATATCAGAGTAAAATTTGATCCCAAGAGTGGTAAATCAGAAATTTTTGATGTTAAAACTGTGGTAGAAAATTTGCCGGCTGAAGAAGAAGCGGAGATGCTCAAGAATTTGTATAATCCTAATTTAAAAGAGATAAGACGTGAAGAATTGCGTCAAGAATTTCGTCAGGAAGCAAATTTGCCGGCTGAAGAAGAAAATGCGGAAGAAGGCAAGAAAAAATTTAATCCTAAAACTGATATTCAAATAAAAGAAGCCATGATTTTGAAACATAATGCGCAAATCGGTGATGAAATTGTTACTGAATTACCAATTCCGGAAAGTTATGGTCGCATGGCCGCGCAAACCGCCAAGCAAGTAATTATTCAGAAGTTAAGAGAGATGG
>Ga0302238_1002642_pt1 | contig 12315 bp, 9 predicted proteins | sample AAG_UR_Asn_MG_FD_193527 | JGI IMG/M metagenome (GOLD analysis project Ga0302238, IMG submission 193527) | Enriched activated sludge microbial communities from anaerobic digester in WTTP, New Holstein, Wisconsin, United States - AAG_UR_Asn | ecosystem: Engineered > Bioreactor > Anaerobic >...
ATAGGAGCAACATAGTCCCTGTTTGTTATTATAATGATGTTTTCCGGGGTGGTAGAGGACTTCAGTCTTTCTACGGTCTGTTCGATCAGCGTCAATTCCCCTACCAGACGGAGAAGAGGCTTAGGATTTGATGAACGGCTCTGTGGCCAGAACCTTTCTCCTTTTCCACCCGCCATTATTACAGCATAAAAATCTTCTCTCATCATCCCGCCTGTGGTTCGTTCAACCACCAAGTTTGTTGATGATGGCGATAAGTGGCATGAACAGCGCGATGACAATTGTTCCGACAACAACAGCCAGGAATATGATCATCAGAGGCTCGATCATGGACGTCAGGGCTTCAACTGCATTGTCGACCTCGTCGTCATATGTTTCGGCGATTTTTTCAAGCATGTCCGGCAGCTTACCTGTTTCCTCACCGACTTCTATCATACTTATGACCATGTCCGGGAAGATTTTGGTTGCGGCAAGAGGAGGTGCTATACCTTCACCTTCCTTTACGGCATCATGAACTTTCTGTACGCCATTTGAGACGACTTCATTTCCTGCCGTATCTCTGACGATCTGCAGAGCATTCAGCACTGGAACACCTGAACTCATGAGAGTTCCAAGTGTTCTTGAGAACCTGCCGATTGCCGATTTCGAGATTATTGGACCGAAAAGTGGTGCCCGGTATTTGACCCAGTCGATTGCGAACCTGCCCTTTTTTGTCTTTCCAATAAGCACATATATGACTGCTATTATCGCAATAACTATTGCAGATTCTATGAAATGTTTCTGCATGATGTTACTGATACCAATGACGAACTGGGTCAGAGGAGGGAGTTTTTCACCTTCAAGCAGTTCTGCGAATATCTTTTCGAACTTGGGAACGATGAAAATCATCAGTCCGGATGTGATCAACATGGCGATTGTCAAAACAACTACAGGATATATCATTGCGGATTTGATCTTACTTGCGAGTTTCTGGGCCTTTTCCATGAATTTTGCAAGACGGTCAAGGATGACTTCCATTGCACCTGCAGCCTCACCTGCTCGTATCATGTTCAAATACAGCTTGTCAAAAGTCTTTGGATGCTGCGAAAGAGCTTCGGAGAATGTAGCTCCTCCTTCTACTGAATCTGCAGCATCCTTCATGACTTTCTTGACTGCAGGATTCTTGGCCTGTTTTTCGAGAGTCCTTAATGAACGGACAAGAGGGAGACCTGCATCGAGAAGAATAGCTATCTGTCGAGTAAGGGTCGTCAAATCTTTGTTCTTTACCTTCGGTGAACTGAGTGAAAGACCGAAACTCATCATCGATTTCTTGCCAGCTTGTTGCCCGCCGGCGCCTGCCGCTGCCCTCGTTCCCTTTTTTGCACCCGCAGCTTTGTCTTCTTTGATTGAAGTCGGGAACATTCCCTGTTCCTTGAGAGCAGAGTTTACTGCCTGTTCATTGGCAGCCTCCATCTTACCCTTCTTCTCTTTTCCAGAAGAATCCATTGCTGTGTATTGGAAAATGGGCATGGTGAACTCTCCTTCTTTTTATTTAACAGTATAAAAATACAAAAAACATTATTAAATAGAGCATAACATATGCCTTAAGCACAAAGGCAGATATTATTTCTCCAATAATCTACCTTCTCTTGTTTGCACCTTCAAGTTTTTGCAGGATTCCTTGGGCATCCTGAGCCTTTGTAATCATTTCACCGTATGAGATCATTTGATTCTGATAAAGTTCAAGCAGGTGTGAATCGAGTGTATTCATCCCGTATTTTGCCCCCGTCTGCAGTTCAGACGTTATCCTGAATGTCTTATTTTCACGTATCAGAGCCTGAATTCCAGGGGTAGATATCATAATTTCAAATCCTGCTACACGGCCCGGCTTGTCCACCCTGGGTAGGAGAACTTGGGAAATGACTGCTATCAGGGAGGAAGCCAACTGGGTCCTGATCTGCTCCTGTTGGTTAGTGGGGAAAGCGTCAGTTATCCTGTCAACAGTCCTTGCTGCTCCGGTTGTGTGAAGGGTTGCAAAGACAAGATGTCCGGTCTCTGCTGCAGTTACAGCTGCTTCCATCGTCTCAAGATCGCGCATTTCACCGACCAGGATAACGTCGGGATCCTGTCGTAGGGCCCTTCTTAAAGCCTCGGCAAAAGAAGGAACGTCAACTCCTATCTCACGCTGTATGACCACGCTTTTCTTATGGGTATGATAGAATTCTATGGGGTCTTCTACAGTTATTATATGGCAATCTCTTTCGTCGTTTATGATGTTTATCATGGAGGCCAATGTCGTACTTTTTCCACTTCCTGTAGGACCAGTCACCAACACAAGTCCCCTGGGCCTGAACAAAATATCCTTTATCGATGGAGGAAGACCTATCTGTTCAAGTGAAAGGAGCTTGCTGGGAATCTGCCTAAGAACCATACCGTAATATCCCTTCTGCTTGAAGCAACTGACACGGAACCTGGCCTTGTCACTGAATGCAAATCCGAAGTCGACTCCACCATCCTGTTTTATCTTCTGCTGATGTGTTTCTGAAGCAACAGCCTTGACAAGCCTCTCAGTATCTTCAGGGGTTAGAACGGGAGCGTCGACCGGAGTAAGAGAACCGTGAAGACGAAGCATCGGCGGATCACCGACCTCTATATGCAAATCACTCACACCTTCGTCGACGACCAACTGAAGCAGATCGCTCATGTCCATATCCATAAGATCACCTTCTATATAATGTTTCCCTCTAAAATGTTACGTATACTTGAGAACCTCTTCCATTGTGGTCTCACCGTCGAGAATGGATCTGACACCGTCCTCCCTCATGGTCCTCATTCCAAGTTCCCTTGCCTTTTCCTTTATCACTATGGTGGGGGCCTTCTTTGAGACAAGTTCACGAATTTGATTTGACATGACAAGCAGTTCAGATATTGATTTTCGCCCCCTGTATCCGCTCTGGTTGCAGTTCGCGCAACCCTTGCCATAGAAGAATTTTCTTTCTCCGACCTCTTCCCTTGAAAGCCCAAGCATCTTTATATCGTCGTCTGTAGGAACAAATCCCGTTTTACAGCTGGAACAGACCTTTCTGATGAGACGTTGTCCGAGAATTCCAACGAATGAAGAAGTGATCAGGAAGGGCTCAACTCCCATATCTATGAGACGTGTCACTGCGCCAGCAGCATCGTTTGTGTGGAGAGTGCTGAACACAAAGTGTCCTGTCAGAGATGCTTGAACGGCCATCTGTGCAGTATCAAGGTCACGAATCTCCCCGATCATTATGATGTCAGGATCTTGTCGGAGGAATGCTCGGAGAGCACGTCCGAATGTCATTCCTATGCCTTCATGAATTGGTAGCTGGATGACACCTTCCAGATCGTATTCGACGGGATCTTCGGCAGTAAGAAGTTTGTCCTCTGGTGCGTTACATTCCTTTATGCATGAATAGAGGGTTGTTGTCTTTCCTGATCCTGTAGGACCCGTAACGACGAAAATTCCATTAGGCATATGGATCAGCTGGCGCATGCTCTTAAGAACGTCTTCGGCGATTCCAAGGACATTGAGATCGAGATTGACTACGGATCTGTCAAGCACACGGAGAACGACGGATTCTCCATGGGAAGTTGGGAGGCTTGATACTCGCAGATCAACCGGGCGTCCTCCGATCTTCAACTGTATTCGTCCATCTTGAGGACGTCTGCGTTCGGAAATATTCAGGCCACTCATGATCTTCACGCGGCTTATCACGGGGATGGCCAGGTTTTTAGGGGGAGGAGCCATTTCATAAAGCGCTCCATCGACACGATACCTTATCTTGAACTCCTTTTCAAAAGGTTCGAAATGTACGTCACTTGCCTTGGCCTTGATGGCCTGATACATGATTACATCCACGAACCTAACAATGGGTGCTTCGTTTGCCATACTTTCAATGTCCTCGACCTTTGCATTGTCAAGGTTATCGATCCCCTCTTCGACATCAACTTCCCCGAGGGAAGCAAGCATGTCATGCATGGATTCAGATTCGACAGGATAGAACTTTTCGATCGCCGCATCAATCTGCTTTTCCTTTGCGACCACTACCCTGACTTCCTTGTCTAATATGAACCTCAATTCATCTGATATCTGGTAGTTGAGAGGGTTTCTTGATGCGACAGTAATGGAAGTTCCATCGGTGGAGATAGGAATTATTCCATACATCCTGATAGTCTGGGAATCAACGAGTTCTATAACTTCCTTTGAGAGCTCCAGACCAGTAAGATCAATTACATCGGTTCCAAGGCTTGTGGCAACAAGCTGTAGAAGATTTTCCTCGGTTATGATCCCAAAATCCATAAGGAGCTGCGCAAAAGGCTTGCCAGTCCTGTGATATTCTTCCTCTATCTCCAGAAGCTGGTTCTCAGTGCATATGTCTTCCGACACCAATATGCCTTTTAGGGTTTCACTTTCAGGATCAAGCATTTGAAACAGTCCTTGTTTAGATTAATGGTCTGAAGATTCATCCATGACAGTATTGGCCAGAACTTCCGCAAGGGTGGTTGTTCCAGCGGCAGCTTTCCTCAATCCGTCTTCGCGAAGTGTCCTCATCCCTGATTTTCTCGCAGCTTCACGTATCACGCTTGAAGAAACTTTTTCAAAAATGAGATTCTGGATCTGTTCAGAAATCATGAATATCTCATATATGCCAACCCTGCCTCTATATCCGGATCCACCGCATTCATTGCATCCTCTTCCCTTCATCAGAGTTGAACTTTTGACGAATTCCTTGTCGAGCCCCATGATCTGTAGCTCATCTTCCGGGGGCTCGTATGGAACAGAGCAGTTCTTGCAGTTCCTTCTGACGAGGCGTTGAGCCATGATGGCTTTCACGGCAGATGCAACAAGGAAGGGTTTGATTCCCATATCTATGAGTCGTGTAACCGCACCAGGGGCGTCATTTGTATGAAGCGTGCTGAACACAAGATGTCCGGTCAGTGAGGCATTTATCGCGATTTCAGCTGTTTCCAAGTCTCGGATCTCTCCAACCATGATTATATTGGGCGCCTGTCGCAGCATTGCACGGAGGGCGGCAGAGAAGGTGAACTCAATTATAGGATTCACCTGGACTTGGTTTATTCCTGCAAGCTGATATTCAACGGGATCTTCAACGGTGATGATTTTACGATGGGGGGTGTTGATTGTGTTTAGGAATGCATACAGAGATGTCGTCTTGCCTGAACCTGTAGGACCTGTTACCAGGAATATCCCGTCCGGCATCGCAAGAATCTTGTTTATCAATTCATTGTCATCACTGTAGAAACCAAGTTTCGGGATATCAAGCTGAATGCTTGATTTGTCAAGGATTCGCATGACTATGCTTTCACCATGGGTGGTGGGGATTGTGGAAACACGAAGGTCAATTTCTTTTCCACCTTCCATCTTCAGCTGGATACGACCATCCTGAGGGACGCGTTTTTCGGATATGTCGAGCTTCGACATGATCTTCAGACGGCTGGTGATATTTGCCTGCAGGTATTTAGGTGGACTTTCCATCTCACGAAGGGCACCGTCAATCCTGTATCTGACACGGTAGCGTTTTTCAAGAGGTTCGAGATGAATATCGCTTGCCCTCTTCTTGAAAGCCTCCAGAATTATGAGGGACACAAGCTTGATTATGGGGGCATCATCGTCTACGGCCTCCTCCGCACCTCCTATCGCGCCTGCAACCTGAGATTCAACATTTCCTTCCTCCATTCCTTCCAGGAAGGAATCGACGCTTTCTCCTACGCTTCCGTAGTAATGGTCAATTAGCTTCGATATCTCCTCTTTTGAAGCCACTACCGCCTCAATATCGCATTTAAGCCTGAATCTCAAGGCATCAATGGTTTCAAGATCGGAAGGATCGCTTATGGCTACTGTTACGGTGTTCTCATGTTTCATCACCGGAACTACCTTGTATTCCTTGACAAGTTCCGGGGTCATGGCCTCAACTACCTCGGGAGGTATTTGATAGTCCATAAGTTCAATGGTCTCCAGACCATACTGCTGGGCGAGAATCTGGAGAAGCTCCTTTTCATCAAGGAACTTCAACTCCTTGAGAGCGTCAAGTATGTCGAGCTTTCCGCCAGAGTCAGCTACTTTCTGCCATCCCTGGTCAATCTGCTCCTGAGTGAGCATTCCGGATTCTAAAAGAAGCTCAAGAGTGTATTCGCTGTTTTTCGCCATATGCTCTTTCGTACCTCCGGTTAAGACAGGAGAAGATAGCAAATTCCAATTCATTTTGCAAGTCCGAATCGAAAAAAGCGAAAACATGGATCGGCTATGCAAAATAACTGATGTCTTGAAATATAAGGCTACTATGGAAATTATAAAGGTTGATTTTGAAAAAAATCTCCTTGAAGAAACGGCTTTGAATATTAAGTTACTCCTCCACGCCAGCTTAGCTCAGTGGTAGAGCTACGGTTTTGTAAACCGTCGGTCCCCGGTTCAAATCCGGGAGCTGGCTCCAGCTTCAATCTCCCACTTCTCCCTCCTCTTAAGCTTTGGAACCGACTTTGCAATGTCATATACATGCTCACCCTTGATTATTCTCATGATTAGATCAGCGGTAACATCTCCGACGCCTCCTATCTCAAGAAGTTCATCCTTGGACAATGAGGCAATTTGATTATTGTACTCGATCAGGGGGATAGTGGATCTTTCAAGTGCGGACACGATTGCTCCGTTCCTTCCTTTGAGAAGCATCTGAAGCTTGTATATCTTTTCTATTATTTCTTGATTGTCCATTTCTGAATAATACTTCAGCCGGCATCAAATTCAAATATAGGACAACATGGGAAGATTCAGGATTTTCCTGATAGAATCTGTGGTCTGGAAAATTGGAAAAATCTTCAGACTTGAAGTTGACAATATTTATTTCTATATTAAAATACTGTTATAGAGCATTATAACAGATAACATTAAACATTAGAGAGAAAATGAACAACAGGATAAATACATTTAGCGAAGGGGGAATCCCAAAATATTATCAGCTTCAGGAAAGGATTTATGATCTCATAAAAAATGGGAATATGAAGGTTGGTGACAAACTCCCTGGCGAAAGAGAACTCGCCAGGCAGTTCAATGTAGCTCATATGACAGCAAGGCATGCGGTCCAGTCCCTCGTAAATACCGGAGTCCTCCACAAGCAGCATGGCAAAGGAACCTTCGTTGCCAACCTGAAAAAGCTTTCCACATCGGAGATTGAAGGTAAAGCTGTTAGCAAGACAGTTACAGTTGTTCTGCCGGCAGTTCCTAAAAGCCCCAAGATAACAGTTACATTCATGAGATCCGGAATTCTCGAGGCGGTATGTGAGGCGATGTCGGAAGTGAACTATCAGGTGAACATCTCCTATTTCAACTATTCCGAGAAATCATCTCCTCTTGAAAGATGCATCGCAAACAGTCCGGGTGGAATTATTTTCTGGCACAACGAGACTCCGAAGAACCTCTTCATGCTCAAGGAACTCAACGAACGCGGAATTCCGTTTGTACTCGTCAACAACTACAGCAATCAACCTTATGACTACGTCGTGGCTGAGAACAGGATTGGAGCCCTGAAAATGGTCGAACATCTCCATGAACTTGGCCATAGGAAAATTGCATACGTTGACAGGCAGGAGAATGAGACCAGTGTCAATGAGAGAAGAGAAGGATTCCTTGAAGGAATAAAAAAATTCGATTTGAATGAATCTGGAATTATCACCCTGAAATATGATTTCAACGAGGATGACATGAGGGAATGCGTGAAAGATCTGGTCAACAGGAAATTTACTGCGATCTTCGCGCACAACGATATGGCTGCAATATCGGTGATTGAATCTCTGCGGGAAATGAACGTCAAGGTGCCGGATGAGATAAGCGTGGTCGGATATGACAACATCGACATGGCACAGTTCCTTACTCCACCGCTTACAACGGTCCATCAGGACTTCCATGAGATGGGTCGTAAGGCTGCGGAAATCCTTCTCGGGAAGATGACCGGGAATAGCGGCAGGAAGAAATTCAACGGGAAAATAAGACTGGTTCCTGAACTAGTAGTCAGGGAATCCTCTTCGGCTCCGAAAAAATAAACCCGGAGATTGAGGCAATGAGGAAGGTATTCACATTGATTGAATTACTCGTAGTTATTGCGATCATCGCAATCCTTGCCGCAATGCTTCTTCCGGCTCTGAAGAACGCCAGGGACAAGGCGAAGGCCTCTATCTGCATGAACAACATGAAGCAGCTCGGACTGGCCTTCAGCAGCTATGCGTCTGACTTCAACTTCTATATGCCCCTGGGGACTAGGTCGTGGCAGCCGTTCACGACTTGGGGACAGGCCACGTTTTTCAACGACTATCTGAACGGGAAGGCTATATGGAATGGAACACAGGTCACAAATCAGTCGGCCATTGCACAATCCAATGCCGGTTCGCTATATCACTGTCCAATGGGTCCCCAGCTATCGCCATCGACATGGCCCCAATTCGACAATATGCTGAGCTACAGCAGGAACTATCAGACGGCGGACTACTGGGAGACCTGGTGCAAGGCCTCCAAGATCACGGTTAGCAAAGCGGACAGATGGGGAGTCCTTATTGAGACTGATAAGGTCTGGGATGACGCATATACCGACAAGAACGATGTGTGGGTGAGTTATAAGTTTACTACACGACATTCAAAAGGGGCCAATGTCCTATTTGTTGATTCCCATGTTGAATGGATCGGATACTTCGATTTTAAGCCTAATTATCTAAAACTGTGCTGGGCGCAATGAAAAGAAACATGGTAAAATTTACTCTTGTTGAACTATTGGTCGTCATAGCAATAATTGCGATTCTCATGGCAATGCTTCTTCCTGCTCTCAAGACAGCCAAGGACAAAGTTAAAGCTGTAGTATGCATGAATAATCTGAAGCAGATTGGCCTGGCGTTTACGAGCTATGCAGGAGATAATGACCTGTATATGCCGCTTGGAACCCGTGCCTGGCAGCCGTTTACGACATGGGGTCAGTCCACCTTTTTCAATGACTATCTTAACGGCAAGGCAACCTGGAACGGGACCCAGGTGACCAACAAGAGCGCAATCAAAAAGTCAAATGCCGGTTCACTTTATCATTGTCCAATGGGGCCGACGACGTATCAAACCAACCAATTCGATGAACTTTTAAGCTACTGCAGGAATTATCAGACGGCAGACTACTGGCAGTCCTGGTGCAAGGCGTCAAGGATAGATGTCGCCAATCCGGACAGATGGGGCATCCTTATTGAAACCTATCAGGTTTGGGATGATGCATACGTCGATAAGTATGTGGCTGGCGTAGGGGGATCCCTGAATACACGTCATAGCAAAGGGGCGAATGTCCTGTTCATCGATGGACACGCGCAGTGGATCGGATATTTCGACTTCAAAACTAATTATCTAAAGCTCTGTTGGGCTCAATAGAAAGGAATAAAAATGTCCAAGATTACTTTTGGAACGGCAATTATCTTTTCAATGACAATGTCCTGCTTTTACGGATTGAGTGTTACAGCAGGTTCTGCAGTTCCGATAGTGAACGGTGAATTCGAAAATGGCAAGACATCCTGGTGGGGTGAAGGCGGATTTTCGATCGTTGGAGAAGGTGCAGCCGAAGGCAAGTCATGCCTGAAGCTCGCCGGAGGATTCGCCTGCCAGGACAAGATCAAGATCGAAGGGGGGAAGAAGTATAAGATCAGCATGAAGATCAAGAGCGATGGCGCTCCCGAGGGATCGGTTTTTGTGCAGATGAGCTACCGCGGCGAAGGGTTTGAGGCGAAATGGTATGGCCCGTCAAAGGCGAATGGAGAGGCGGCCTTGTTTTCGACTGGAGGCACACATGACTGGAAGGATTTTTCAGTTGTGGTGAAATCTCCCAAAAACGCAAATCAGCTCCTGATATATCTGAGGAAGGCGGGAGGCAGCGCAGGTATTGCATATTATGACGATGTAAAGGCGGAAGAGACAAATGATGAGGTGACCGGTGCTGTGAAGACTGCCGGCGGAGTTCCGGGGAAGATTGTAAACAATGGAAATTTTGAAAACGGGAAAGCGGCGTGGTGGGGAGAGGGGGATTTTGCGATCTCCGCAGAAGGTTCAGCAGAGGGGAAGAACTGCATGAAACTCACAGGAGGATTCGCCTGCCAGGACAAGATGCCGGTAGATGAAGGGAAGAAATATCTGATCAGCATGAAGATAAAAAGCGAAGGTGCTCCTGAAAGATCTATATACGTGCAGATAAGCTACCGCGGCGAAGGATTATCTCCGGGATGGAGCGGTCCTGACAGGATTAAGAACGAGGCGGCCCTTTTTGTTACTGGAGGCACACATGACTGGAAGGAGTTCTCCGCGGTGGTGAAGGCTCCCAACGGTGCCGACCAGCTGCTTGTTTATCTCAGGAAGCTCCCCAAAAGCGATGGAACCGCATACTACGATGATGTGAAAGTCGAGGAGACGGACAAGGAAGTGACGACTGCAGCAAAATTGCGCAGGGATGCATTTGCAAAGGAAATCCTGACGCAGCCGGGTCCAGACGGCACGGCGGAGGCAGCATTGAATAAGATCGCTGCGGATGCATCATCAAAGACTGTGAAGTCCGTCCAACTTGCAGAAGCCGGCAAACCTGCCTGCCATATACATGTAGGATATGATGAAGGTTTGATAGAACTCTCTGCGGCTGCAGAACTTGCAGATTATCTCAAGAAAATTTCAGGGGCTGACTTCAAGCCTCTCTCCAATGACAGGAATCCGCTGGCGGACCTGCCGCTTATCATTGTAGGACGACATAACAAGTTGACGGAAAAACTTTGTCCGGACATTCCATATGACAAACTCGGTGCGGACGGATTCGTCATCCGCACCGTCGGTCAAAACATCGTGATCGCAGGTGCAACACCGCGCGGAACGATGTACGGAGTGTATTGGTTCCTGGAAAAAAATCTCGGTGTCAAATGGTTTGCGCCAGACTGCGAGAAAGTCCCGACGAACGCCTCCCTGTCGGTTCCTGCGATGAACGAGGAGAAGATACCGAGGTTTGCGTACCGTGAGTTCTTCTCCAGGGAGGCTCATAACGACAAATATGCGGCGCACAACTTACTCAATGGCAGATCGCACGGCCGTGCATATTCACCTTCGGCGCCAGAGATAGATGACTGGGAGTCATGGTGGCATGGCAAGCAGGGATCTGCGACCTTCTGGGAACTTGTGCCCGACAAGAAATACCATACTGGCGGTCAGATCTCCATGATGAACGAGGAGGTCCGCAGGATCACGGCGGAATCCATAATCTCCAGGCTTAAGAAGTTGGACGACTACCGTTCGCAGGTCTTCAACCTGCATGATCTGGACTGGGGCTGGCAGATGGATACGGAGAGCAAGGCATTTGCTGACAAGCACGGTGGAAACCCGTCCGCGCCGCGTCTCGATATGGCGATCGACGTCGCCAACCGCGTCCGCAAGGTCCTTCCGGAAGCGAAGATTTCCTTCAATGCCTACCACTGGAGTTTCACCCCTCCCACAGGCATGACAGTTCCTGACTATGTCCTTGTATATCCGATGACGATACATGTCGACTACAGCTCTCCTCTCAACAAGGGACCGAACGAGAAGCTTGGACAGGACATCGAGGGATGGTGCAAGATCTCGAAGAAGGTTTTGGTCTGGGACCATACGATAAACTTCCTTGGATACATCCAACCTACGCCGAATCTTTATCCGATATGCGAGTCCATCCAGTGGCTTGGGACTCTCGGGCCGGTGATGGGATATTTCGCAGAGGACTCCTGGGAGACCGAAGGTGCGGAATTCGCGGCGATGAGGACCTGGGTCGCAGCAAAGCTCCTCTGGGATCCGAAGCAGGACTACAAGGCCCTGATAAAGGAGTTTGCAGAAGGTTATTATGGAAAGGCGGCGCCGTACATGCTCAAATATATCGAACTTATGCATGAATCGATTACCAAGACAAAGGATCCCCTGCGCGAGAAGACGACCCCGACCGGCGCATATTTGAGCTTTGAATTCCTCAATGCGGCCGACAAGCTTTTCGAGGACGCCAGGAAAGCCGTGGCGGACGATCCGCTTGCGCTGAAGCATGTCGATACCACCAGCATGTCGGTTGACTATGTGATCCTGCTGCGCCGTGCGAATTTCGCAGAAGATGCGAAGACGGCTGGAATCCAGTGGAGTCCTGATACGGAAAAGAGAAAGGAAAGGCTTTTCAAGAACTATGAACAGGCAAAGATGTCATGTTTCTTCCAGGGAGGAAAGCTGGATGATCTCAAGGCGATGGTTTCCGTTGAACGGCGTAAGCCATCAGCTCCTGATATCGCCAA
>Ga0302238_1002646_pt1 | contig 12298 bp, 5 predicted proteins | sample AAG_UR_Asn_MG_FD_193527 | JGI IMG/M metagenome (GOLD analysis project Ga0302238, IMG submission 193527) | Enriched activated sludge microbial communities from anaerobic digester in WTTP, New Holstein, Wisconsin, United States - AAG_UR_Asn | ecosystem: Engineered > Bioreactor > Anaerobic >...
CCTGACAACAACTGTGGCACATGTGGTATGTGTGACGGTTCAGGGCTCTGCATGCTTGTTCCTGCCAATCAGGACTACATGGACGAATGTGCAACTTCTGATCCGGGCACCTGCGGCACCAACGGCTCCTGCTCGGGCAGCGGCTATTCTTGCGCTTTGTGGGCTCACGGCACGCTGTGCACCAGCCAAGCTTGCCTGGGCAGCACCGTGAGACCTCCCAACATCTGTAACGGATTGGGGGCGTGCATCGCTCAGGCGGAGTACAGTTGTTGTCCCTACGTTTGTGACGGTGCCCTGTGCAGAACCTCCTGCGGCAGCGATTCGAACTGCTGTTCTGAGAACATCTGCATGGCCGCCGGGACAGCGTGCCAGGGGTGCGAGACGACCTCTCCGTGCCCGCCGGGGGCAACACCGTGCTGTGGTGGCGCTTGCACCAACCCAATCCAGCTTGAGGTAGGCACCGACCGTGGCGTCACGAGGTCTTACGCCGGTTCAACTTTCGGAGCGCCGGCCAGCACACACAGCTTCCTCTCTGGCGGCAACACCTACGGCTTGACAGAGCCCGAGAGGGTCTTCCGCTTCAACGTCAACTCCGACGAGGGGGCGCTGGTCCATGCCACACTGACCTACCAGACAATCCAGTGGTACCCATCGCTGGTAGTCAGGCAGGATGGTTGTGGAGGTGCAGTGGTGGGCTCCAGCATCCACTGCGGAGACGCCGATGGCTGCACCGTGAGCTTCTTCGCCGAGAAGAATCGCAACTACTTCGTGATAGTTGACGGAACCAGCGGAACCAAGGGTGACTTCAACCTCTCCATGACCTACTACCGCATGTGCGGCGACTGCCAGTGCAGCGGACCGGCCTACGGGGAGGTAGTGGACGGACTGGTCTGGATGCAGCCTGCTTCTCAGATCTCAACCGAGTCTGCAGGGTCCAACCCTGTGGATTGCAGAAGCCCCAGAGACTTCGCCGGAAACGCCAGCGTCCTGGATCCTCACCAGAACTGCGAGTCGGGGACCATGTGCCACTTGGCGGTCATGGGGACCTGGTCGGGAACGGGGACCAACCTTGGTGGTGCCCGCGACGACTGGAGGACATCCAGCGGCTATACCACGGTTGAGTGCAACAAGCCTGTGGGGTCAGCCACCTATGCCGACGGTGTGGACCACTTCTACTCGTTCCAGCTGCTGCACGAATCTTACGTCTGGATCAGGCTGGAGAAGAGCGGCGCGTGGAGTTCCGGGCGAGGCCCAAGGCTGCACCTGATCTCAGGCACGGCTATGGACCAGGTTGGCACAGACAAGTACGTCTGCACCGACGGTGACGGGCTTGTGGCCGACTACGGCGCCTACCCGGACTCCTGGACTCCCGGCTCAGACACCTACCAGAAAATGCGGCTGGTGCCAGGCTGGTACTTCATCATCGTTGACCAGAACTTCGGATCCTATTCCACCGTTCATCCCTCGGAAGCGACGGCGAACTACATCCTGGACATCTATCTGTTCCAGAACCCGTAGAAATCGTCACGGGGGGCAAGACAGCGGTGTCACCCCCCGCCCGCCCCTTCCGGCGCAGGGTACCCAACCACTTGCGGTCATGGATCGCAGCCCACCTCAATGCATCGACGGAGACCTTGGCCATGAAGGCTCCCACGCTGCTGTCCCGGCCTCTCTAACCGGACAATCCATAAGTAATCGGGAGATATTTACATATGCCTAAATGGATACAGGGGATATTGGGCTCAGGCTTTGTCTGCTTCCCACACTTTGGCTTGGTTACGCCCCTCGGCTTTAGCTTTGTAGAGCACCATATCGGCACGGAAGATTAGCTCATCGACACTGGTTTCTGTTGAGTCGGCCACTGCAACACCGAGACTTACAGTAACCCAGAGCGAGTGGGGGCCAACAACAATAGGAGTTGAGCCGCATGAGAGCCTGATTCTCTCGGCCACGGTGAGCCCCTGGTCCACGTCGCAATCAGAGAGGACCACCAGGAACTCCTCACCGCCATATCGGCCCAGGACGTCGTACGGCCTCAGGCCATCCATGATTCGCCTGGTGACCTCGCAGAGCACCGTATCGCCCACCTGGTGGCCAAAGCCGTCGTTGATCCTCTTGAAGAAGTCAATGTCCAGCAATATGGCCGCCACCGAGTAGTTGCCACGGCGAGTGGATCTGGTGAGTTCCTTGCCAAGAAACTCGATAATCGCCGTTCTGTTGTAGACCCCGGTCAGCCCGTCGTGGGTTGCTCGTCGCTCCAGTTCTTTGTTGGAGGCCAGCAACTGTTCCTGCAGGTCCAGGATTCTTGCGGCGGTTCTGATTCTTGCGTGAAGCTCATCGTGCCGGAATGGTTTGGCAACGAAGTCGTCGGCGCCAGAATTCAGCCCCTCAATGAGATCTCCTCCGGCGGATCTTGCGGTGAGCAGAATCATATAAGTATAGCTCACCCTGTTCATTGCCCGCACCCGCCGGCACAGGTCAGGACCGTCGATACCGGGCATCATCCAGTCCAGAATGGCCAACGGGGGCGCATCCGGCCGCTGGAGCACTTGCCATGCTTCGTCTCCATCGGAAACGCACGTGAGCTCGTGGCCCGACTTCTCAAGCATGAGCCTCAGCATCTGCAGGGAGACAGGGTCGTCTTCGGCCAGCAGTATCCTCATTGCTGCTCCTCCAAAGCTTCCGGCGCTTCCATCCGCAGAGCCTCTCTAAGTGCTTTGGCCGCGAGTGGAAGATCTCGAACCACATCCACCGCCGCTTCAAGATCTCCACTTATGGCGCTATCTTCGATCTCCCGTGCCATAGCACTGATCGATCGAACACCCAGGTTGGCTGAACTGCCCTTAAGGCTGTGAGCGTGGCGTCGAATTCGCTCGTGGTCGCCAGCCTCCATGGACTGCTCAATGGCCTGAACATGTCGCGGCAGATCAGTCAGGTAGAAGGAGAGCAGCCTGACTACAACGCTACGCTCCAATCCCAACTGCTCACAAGTGGCTCTTAGATCAAACACCGGGAGCGAATTGGCCAAATCGGACTCAGAAGCCAGGGGCGGCACTTCCAGAGAACCCGGCCCCCCGGGTCCACCCCACGCAGTGTCGGCAAGCGCAGCCACGGGTATCTGTCTTGAATCCATATCGACGATGAGGGGAGAATAGTGAGCGTGGGCGGGGGTACCGGCCAGCCTACCTCGGACAGCTCCAATCTCCTGCCACAGATCCGCAGCCCGCACGGGCTTGGCCACATACCCGTCCATGCCGGACCTCAAGAAGCGCTCACGATCCCCCTTCATAGCGTGTGCTGTCATCGCGACAATGGGGACATGATAAGGCGTGCCCAACTCAAGCTGTCGTATGGCCCTCGTTGCCTCAACACCATCCATCTCGGGCATCTGGACATCCATGAGGACCAGGTCGAAGGCCTCCGCTTTCCATTTCTCCACAGCCTCACGACCATCGTTGGCAACTACCACGTTGCAGCCGCCACGATTCAGCATGGCCCAGGCAAGCGCCAGATTCGTTGGGTTGTCCTCCGCCACAAGCACCTTGAGCCCCTCGCCCCTCACCAGCGCTGGTACCACCTGGCCTCCAGATTGCGGGCTCTTGCTCTCGTTGCGACGAGTTTGCGCAGATTCCAGCCCAATAGCCACCCGGACCGCATGTCTTATGGCGAACCGCATCGCAGGCTTGAGAAGATACGATGGCGCACCCAAAGCCCGGCACCTGTCAGCATCCGTGACGACGCTGTCGGGAGAGAGCATTGGGATCATGACCGTGCGGTTCCTTGGGTCTTCGTTCATCCGGGCCGCAAGATCGTAGAAGCCCAACCCCTGCACATCGGAGTCCACGATGGCCAATTCAAAGGGACGACCTTCATTCTGGGCCTGCAGCAACTCATCTAGAGCCTCATCGCCCGTGGAGACTCCAAAAGCGAAGAGCCCCAGGAAACGAAGGTCGCGCAGCAGAATCTCCCTGGCCTCGCTCTCGCTGTGGGCCACCAGAACGCTCAGCGCCGGCATGTCCAACAGACCCGCCCCTGCTTTTGCATCAGAGATTGTCTCCAGAGGCAGCGTCACATGGAATGAGCTGCCTCCTCCCAGTTCGCTCTCCACCCAGATCCTACCCCCCATCAGCTGCACAAGCTGCCGCGTAATGGCCAGGCCCAGCCCGGTTCCTCCGTATTTTCTGGTGGTACCGCCATCAGCCTGGACGAACGCCTCGAAGACCCGTTCTGTGTGTTCTGGCGCGATTCCTATGCCCGTATCCCTAACCTCAAAATGCACTTTGACCGTCTGCCCAAAGGTCTCCTCAGCACTTACAACAAGCCGAACCTGACCCTCCGATGTGAATTTTATGGCATTTGATAGAAGATTTGATATAACCTGACGCAATCGAAGCGGATCACCCAAAAATTCTTCTTGAGTATTCTCATCGATATCGACAAGGAGATCGAGCCCCTTGCCGAAGGCTCGGGGGGCATTGTTACGGATGGATTCTTCAAGGGTCTCGGACAGCCGGAACGGAATCCTCTCCAGTTCCAGCTTCCTTGCCTCGATCTTCGAGAGGTCCAGCACATCGTTAATGATAGAGAGGAGGGTCTCGGCAGAACGCCGCACCGTTTCGAGGTAGCCGCGCTGCTCCTGAGTCAGGTCCGTATCCAGCGCCAGCTCCGCCATGCCGATGATGCCGTTCATTGGCGTTCTTATCTCGTGGCTGGTGTTGGCCAGGAACTGACTCTTTGCTCTGCTAGCTGCTTCGGCAGCGGCTCTAGCCCTTCGCATCTCCTCTTCTGCCAGCCGGCGGTCGGTAATATCGCGGGTTATGGTGAGCACCCTATCTGCATCAAAAAGCGTACAGCGAGCCTCGAAGTGGCGCTGCTCCCCCTTCACAGAGAGCACAAACTCCGTGGTCTGTGTCTGCCCAAGGTCTCGCACCCGGTTATGGGCCTTCACGAGTTGCAGAGTGGACTCCTCGGGGAAGACACTGCTTATGGGCCGACCAATCATGGCCGCTGCGTTGAGCGGGAGAGCATCGCCGGGCATGTTGATGCAGTCCAGAATCTGATGCTCGGGGTCCGTGACCAGCATCCAGTCGGGCATCGCCAGAATGAGGGTTCTAACTTGCGACTCACTGGCCCTGAGGGCCTCCTCTTGCATCCGAGCCTCGGTGACATCCTGGTGCACACCACGGTGTCCCAGGTAGTTCCCACGTTCGTCCCGGACGGCCACAGCGCTTACGGAAAACACTATGAGGCGTCCATCCCTTGTGTGGGCTCGCCAGATGACATTCTGGATAGGAGCACCCTCGGAGATCATGCGGGTTATCACTCCCGCTACACGGGCCCGGTCCTCCTGGTGCACGAACTCCAGCAAGGGGCGCCCCACAAACTCCTCGGGCCGATACCCAAGTGAGTCCTGGACCCTCTCTGAGCAGTAGACATATCGTCCAGCGCTGTCGCTCTCCCAGACCCAGTCTGCCAGGGCAAGGGAGACATCACGAAAGCGTTGCTCGCTAACGAACAACGAACGCTCCACGTCCAGCCTGTGGAGCGTGGCCCCGAGGGCAGTACCGGCAGAGCAGAGGATTGCCACCTCCGCATCGTCAAAGAAGCGCTCTTTGTCCACACATTCGAAGGATAGGAAGCCCCAGAACGACTCCTCCGCTGGCACCGGGATGAGCATCAGGCTCTTGAGTTCTCTCTGCTCAACCACTGCATGAAGCCCGGGGATATCACCATCCACACCGGTGAGTATGGGGCGACCCTCTCGCAGGAGGGAGAACCAGTGAACGGGCCACTCATCGCCCGTAGTGCCGGTGCTGCCCGCTGCGTGAGCCGCCGGGGAGACCCCCGAACGCACCCACACTGCTCTTCGGGCGGCTACGGGGCCAGTGCCATCTGAAGCAGCCACTATTTCGAAAGCCTGCACTCGGTCAACGCCAACGCCCAGCCCCAACTCCCTTATGGTTCGTTCCATGGCATTGGAGGCGCTGGTTAGACCCAGCATCCCCGCTGCGCTCTTGGCCACGGCCTGGAGCAGCCGGTCCCTGGATGTAACCGCTGTCTCCACGGCCTTTCTGCCGCTTACATCGCTGCCCACGACGAGATAGGAACCCCTGGAATCCTGGTCCGCCCTCATAGGTGAGATGGCAAGACTGAGCCAGAAGCGGCGGCCATCCTTGGCCACGGCAAGCCAATCCCTCTCAACCACGGTCCCCGATGCGACCAACTCTCTGATGGCCCCAAAACCGGGGTCTACCGTCCGCTCCAATTGGGCCGACACAAAGGCAGCGTATCCTTCGACCTGCTGATGGTCCAGGAGAGTGAGCAATTCCAGGCGCCCAACGGCCTCTTGTTCCGAGTAGCCCAAGGCCCTCTGCGCCGCCCGGTTGATCATTTCGATGCGACCCTGATCGTCAACCACCATAATCAGATAGCTGCCCCCGTTCACCAGCGCCTCGCGCATGGCGACCTGCCCAGCAAGCTGCCCCTCCACGACCCGCACCTTGGCCTTGTAGAGGGTCAGCCTCCTGAGCCACAGGTAGAAGCCCGAAAGCGCAAGGATGAGGAGAGCCGTTGCCCCCATGACCATGAACCGGAGCCCCATGAAGATGGCCTGGGACGAGGTGGGTGACAACTCGACATCAGGTGGGCCCAGCCAAGCAACCACAGCCCAGCCGCCAACCAGCACGATGCCGACGGCAGTCCAATATAGCTGGCTGAATAGCCGCTGCATCGTTCCAGCGTATTTTTTGCACTCAGAGCGGAACTCCTCGATGCGTCGGCGAAAAAGCAGACGAACGAGCATGAAGCCGACAGCTATGAGGGCTAGGAAAATCAGGTAATCTATGCGCACCAGCAGTTCCCAAAACCCCATCTTGCCTGCCACTCAGAAAGAGGATTGACGGCTAGTAGCGTAGACCACCGGCTCAAAGTGTCAAGGGTTGCTGCGAATTCTCGACCACAACCGGCCGGCCCCGCTTGAAGACGCTGGCCACAGGATTCTCTCCGAACTCATAAAGGGCCCGGTTCCAGTCACCATGACGCAACAAAACAAAGTCCGCCTGGCTTCCTGAATCCAGCGTACCAAGATCCTCTCGGCAGAGTGCCAGGGCCGCACCGCGGGTCATAGCGTTGAGCATCTGCGCCGGTGTCATACCGTAATAAGCGCACCCCAGCGTGCCCATGAGCCACATGTTCATGGTGTGGCTGCTGCCAGGGTTGAAGTCCGTGGAGACCGCCACAGTGACCCCGTGCTTCCTGAGCAGATGCGCCGGTGCATAGTTCTTCTTGCCCAGAAAGGCCGTGGCACCAGGAAGCAGCACAGCTATCGTGCTGCTTGCCGCAAGGGCCTGCGCGTCCTCTTCATCAATGAACTCCAGGTGATCGGCACTGACGCAGCCATAACTGGCACCAAGCCTGGTCGCTCCGGAGTGGGTCAACTGCTCCGAGTGAATCTTCAGCCGAAGCCCCGCAGCCCGTGCGGACTGGAAGACCTGCTCGGTCTCCGCCAGGGTGAAAGCCCCCGCCTCGCTGAAGACATCCACGAACTCTGCCAGCCCTAGGCGGGCCACCTCTGGGATCCATTCTTGACATACAAGCCGAACATACTCCCCTCGGTTCGCCTTGAACTCCGGCGGCACCGTGTGCGCAGCCAGGAAGGTTGATACCACCTCGAATTCGCTGTGACTGTTCAACTCCCTGGCCGCCTCCAGCATCCTGAATTCAGTCTCACGCTCCAGACCGTAACCGGTCTTGGCCTCCACCGTGGTGACTCCATAGCCCAGGAAACGGCCAAGCCTCTCAACACCTAAACCAACCAACTCCGCTTTGGAAGCTGAGCGGGTTGCCTTCATGGTGTTCAGAATCCCTCCCCCGGCCTCGGCGATGCGCTCGTAGGATGCCCCGAGGCACCTCAGCTCAAATTCGTGGGAGCGGTCACCAGCAAAGAGAAGATGGGTGTGACACTCTACCAATCCCGGCATCACCACCGCACCTTGGGCATCCATTGCGGGAAACCCGCTGTACTCCGCTGGCAGATCCAGTTCCGCCCCCCTCCACACCACTCGCCCCTCCACAGCCACAAGCGCTGCCCGGCTCACCAGCCCCAGCGGCTCGATGCCCTCTCCCCACGCAGGCCCGCTCATGGTCAACAGCTGACCTATGTTTCTAACCAGCAGTCTCAACCTCTGCCTCCATGGTCACGAAACGGTCCAATGAACGATAGTCGAACGATGCCGTCGCACTTGCCATCACCTTAGCCTCTGGGGAGCATCGGATAGCTCATTCGGAGATTATGCCGGCATATCGGAAGGCCCAATAAGGAAGCAGCCACGCCAGCGGCCCGTTCACGTTTCGCCCATCGCCGCCGCTGGTCACAACGTGCAAGTTGCCGTTCCACCAGATGGTCCTGATTTCGTCGTATGGGTAGACGTTCTCGGTCTGGGGCTTGTCGAAGCGGTCCAGGGGCCAGGGCAATGAGTCCTTGCGATGGGATTGATCAATGGCCCACTCTCTGAGGTCCCTTGGAATCTCCTGGAGGCTGACCAGGGTCTCGGCTACCTGATTTGGGTCGGTCTCCATAGCCAGGGCCGCATATGCTGCCCAGAGGGGATTTCGCTCTACAACTTCATAATCATAGAAAAACTTAAACCCATCTATCCACTTCTGCCTTCTTTCAGGATTCGGCTCATATCTTAGCACTGTCTGATAAGCCAACATCGCAAGCTCATGGTCGGAGTGGTTCATTATGCTTGGATTAGTGACTGTCAGCGTGTCCTGGTGAGGAACCAGCAAGTTATCATATCCATGAACCTGAATAAGTATCTCATATGCATCATAATACTTCTTGTCTCCGGTCATGTGATATGTAGCAAGCAGCGCACCTACTATTTCGTTTCCATTCAGCCATCCGCCACCATAGTATGAATCCACACACCATGCCACCAAATCAACCATATTCGGCTTCCCCTTAGCCGCTGCCATACACTCATTGAGCCCTATTCCTGCAGAACCAATTGTATCCGGGCCCCAATGGCCGTGGGTTGTCTTCTCACCGTCAAGGTCTATCAGGAGGTAACCATTATCCAGGATGTAGTCAAGCACTTCTGATGCATATTTGGCTACTTCCTGCTTCTCCTCCTCTGTCTTGGCACATAAATCATAATATAACGGGAAGCCGTAAAAATGACCATCGATTTCATCTGATGATGTATCATCTTTCCAATAGTATGTCTTCCCCTCCCATTCCACCTCGTGCCAATTATCCCTCTCCATCTTCGTATTGAAAACTTCCCCCTCATCATCCCTCACGATTGATCTGGCAATGAAGCCCCGTTTTCCGAAGGTCACTGCAGGGAGATCTACGAGCATAAACATATTTTTCATGGCCTTCCTGGCCGCCTCATAATACTTCTCGTCTTTTGTTACGGCGTATGCATAGCAGAAGGCCCCAATCTGCATCTGTGTCCATAGCCCATCATTGTCTTTGTCCCAGCGCAGCCAGTCTACGTCCTGGTAGTACTGGTCCGGGTGCTCCAGGATGGCGTCGGAGGAGACGAAGCCATCCATGCGCCAGAACTGGCGCTCCAGCATCTCATGGAAGAACGCCTCCTTTTCTTCATAGGTCATTTGCAGCAGCTGCCTCTTGGCAACACCGCCGGAGGTGGCCATCCAGACGTTGCCATCTCCATCAATGGCAACGGCGTAGACGCTGTTGCCCGGCAAGAAACGCTTGGAGTGGTAGTGGTCAAACCGCTTGAACAGAAGATCGCCCTTCAAGGGCTCCTCAACCACCGTTGCCCCAACTTCGTGACCCAGCACCAGCATCTCCTGTCCCACCGCAATGCTGAGATGAGCCTCCGTGGGCAGCATCCCCACGCCCGCAGTAAGAATCTTGGTTTCCGCTCCCTTGATTCTGACCACTGAGGTTGGGGTTATGGCCCAGATGAAGTTGGCCGAGTCCACAAAGAGAGCACGGACATCGTCGTCGGGCAGGTCGCCGTTGGCAGCGTTCTTTCTGGAAATCTCGTCGCCGGCCAACACCAGGATGCCTTCTGACGTTGCCACCCAGATCGTACCCGACGGTCCATAGGCCACATCCCTCACCGCAGGCGCAAGTGGGCCTCCTGCGCTGCCTGCCGGCAGGTAGTCCGCCGGCGTGTTGAGAATTACTCGAATGAGGCCCAGCCCCTTCGTCCCGGCCACCACATCGGTACCCTGAACTGCCACGCTGGTGAACTCCACAGCGTCGTCAGGCAGTGGCAGGGTGCCCGTCAGGGCGCCGGCAGGCTGGAACCAGATTATTGCGTCGGTTGCGGCAACGAAGAAGAGCCCATTAGTACTCATGTTACCAGCAATATCAACAATCGATTTATTTTCTGTAATTGGTACAAGCTCGAAAGCATCTGTCTCCGGAAGATACTTGAACAGCCCGGCGTCGGTGCCAACCCAAAGGGTACCCGAAACCCACTTCACCGCCCTGGCCGCCGTTCCAGGGAGGTGGTCCGGGCAGCGATACTGCACCGTTTCATCGGCCACGAAGGTGCTGGCAGCGCTAACCAGGGGCTGGGCCTCCATCTTGTTGACAATGGCGGGGTCGGGGTAGTCCCAGGTCAGGGTGTCAACCTCCTCGACAACCTCCACGACCTCGGGTACCAGCTCCTCGACCTCGACGACATCCTCAATTTCCGGGGCGACGTCCTCGATATCCTCCACTGGCGGCAACTCTTCGGGCTCCAGGTCTGCCGCAAGTTCCGGCTGAGAATCGACCTGCACCTCCGAGACCACGTCAAGGCCGGTATCAGGGGCCTCCTGCTTGGAGTCGCTTCCGCATGACCATGCCACCACCATCGACAGGAATAACAGCACACTGATTCTCATAAGCAACCTCCAGCTCAAAGGGACCCAAACCATGCAAGGAAGCCAAAAACGCCTGTGGAAGTCAAGGGAATCGCCGACGCCGATGATGCGTCCAGCCCTATAGGGCTCAAGCGACGCAGCCCTGAGTGCCACCACGCCTCACGGGCAGAAGTACACGGCTGCTCACATATCTCGATCCCCCCAGCAGCCGTGTACCCTGAGCGAGGCCAGGGACGAGTCGAAGGGGGGACGAGAATGGCGAGCAGTGGTTTACCTCCGGCCCAAGCCCTAGCCTGCCTTCTGAACAACCACAACGAGGAATCCGCCAAGTCTGGCCAGGGCAGAGTTCTGGAGCCTTCGTTCCAGAGCAACGGTGGCTGTGCCAAGCAGCGGAGCGTTATAGAAATGATAGGTGGGGGCCAGCACGCGGATGCCTGCAACCTTCACTATCTGTGCCCCCGACGGAAGATAAGAGGCTATGTCCGACAACGAATCGAACCGTGTGTAGACCTGCTCATCGGTGGTGGAATCGGCGACGGAATGGGCCGGCTTCAGCAGTTTGACCAGAGAGCGAACAGAGTGCTTGTTGTAGAACTCCAGCACAAGATGGCCCCCGGGGCGCGTGACCCGCACGGCCTCGTGCAGGGCCTTCTGAATCTCCTCCACGTGGGCAAGCACCTTGAACGAGACCACCGTGTCGAAGGAGCTGTCCGAGAAGGGCAACGACGTGGCCGACGCCTGCTTCACCGTAAGCCCCCGCTCCTTGGCCTTCGCCAGCATTCCTTCGCTCAAATCGATACCCACGGCAGACTCGGCGACCTCGGCCAGCGGCGCTAGAAGCAGACCGGTGCCACAGCCAACCTCAAGCACCCGTTTGCCCTCGCAGTAGGGCCTGGCAATGCTCAGCTCGCTCTCGTCCAGGAACCGATGATAGCGCTTGAAACGCTCTTTTTCATATCCCTGCGAAAACTCATCGTAGTATGTTTTATTATCTTTTCTCATACTTAATCCCCTTACTATCAAGAAGTTCCTTATATAACTCTCTGTACTTGGAGGCCATAGCGGCAGGTGAGTACTCCTCATCTACCAGGGCCTGGCCCTCTCGCCCCATGGAAGCCCGCATCTCCGGGTCCCCCAGCAGCCTGTTCACGGCGGCCGCCAGAGCCCCCGGGTCCTTCACGGGCACGACACTGCCCACGGGGCGGCGCAGAAGCTCCGGAAGAGGGCCGTGGTCCGCCACCACCACAGGTACACCCTCTCGCAGCGACTCCAACAGCACCAGAGGGATGTCCATCTTGGCATAGAGAGAGTCTGCCGGCATCACCTGCACGGTGGCCGCTGCGATGAGTGCATCCATGTCGTCCACTTCGTTGAAGAAGAAGACCCGGGCAGCGCAGCGGCTATTGCAGATTCCCTCTCTAATGCTGGCCTCCAGAGCCTTTCC
>Ga0302238_1002647_pt1 | contig 12286 bp, 10 predicted proteins | sample AAG_UR_Asn_MG_FD_193527 | JGI IMG/M metagenome (GOLD analysis project Ga0302238, IMG submission 193527) | Enriched activated sludge microbial communities from anaerobic digester in WTTP, New Holstein, Wisconsin, United States - AAG_UR_Asn | ecosystem: Engineered > Bioreactor > Anaerobic >...
ACCGTTTCAACATAAGATATCTTTAAGGCATTCAGGCGGCTGATGAGTTTCTGCGTTGGCTTGGAAGTGTCAGACTTGTTGAGGACAGTGATTACTGGAATTTCTTTTTCCTTGAATGCCTCAAGAATATCTTCTTCGAAGGAGCCCCATTTATCCGCGACGGCTACTATGATCGCGAGGTCGGTACGATCGAAGATCTTTTTGGTCTTATCAACGCGCTTCTTTCCAAGTGCGCCAGTGTCGTCTATGCCTGCGGTATCGATGAATAACACAGGTCCTATCGGCAGGAGCTCCATGGGTTTCTCGACAGGATCTGTAGTCGTTCCGGCGACATCTGAGACGATCGACACCTGCTGGCGTGTCAGGGTGTTGAGGAGCGAGGATTTTCCGACGTTACGGCGTCCGAAGATCCCTATGTGGAGCCTAAGGCCTTTTGGTGTGGATTGCATAAATTATCAAATTCCAAAATCCAAATTCCAAACAAGTTCCAAGCTTTAAAATTAAAATTCCAAACTGAGATCTTCTTTGGACATGTTTGATGATTTAAAATTGTTTGAGGTTTGGTGTTTGGAATTTGGAGCTTATTAAACCTATGGTTTAATTTCCTGCGCCAACACTATCCTGAATCCGATATCTGCGGCTTTGAAGTCAGGTGAGTCGGCATATCTTGCAGAAGAGCGGCAGCGTTTCGGATCGAAGCACCAGCTTCCTCCCTTGAGGAGCTTGTTGTCTCCTTTTACGGAACATGGATTTACCTGGCCTTCCTTGAAAGTGTCATTGCTAACACCGTTCTCGCCGTAGTTGCAGGAGTCCATGCACCATTCCCAGACGTTGCCGTGCATGTCGTAGATGCCCCAAGGATTCGGGGACTTTGTTGCGACATCCTGGGTGCTGTTCTTGCTGTTGGTTCCATTCCAGGAGATATCTTCGACCTTCCCGGAATAGTCACCGGTGGTTCCGGCCCTGCAGGCATATTCCCATTCAGCTTCAGTGGGCAGGCGGTATGCATATCCGGCGGGAAGGCTTCCAGCCTTCTTTTCGCTCTCAGTCAGTTTCCTGCAAAATTCCATGGCCTCCTTCCAACTGACCTGTTCGACAGGTGAATTGTCTCCGGCATACAGGCTGGGATTGTTTCCCATGATCTTCTCATACTGGGCCTGTGTGACTTCGGTCCTGCCTATCCAAAATTCATTTGTAATCCTGACCTTGTGTGCGGGTTTCTCGTCTCCGGCCCACTGGTCCGAGCCCATGACGAATTCACCAGGTTGCACATTGATCATGACCAGGTTAAGATCCTTTATCGTTCTGCCGTTGGCACCTTCAGGATTGGTGGTTAGGCATCCTGCGGCGATGAAGATGGAAGCGAGAGATGCGATGAAAAGATATTTTTTCACTTGGACCTCCGTTTATAGTTTGTAAAGTTTTAATTTACTTCGATAAGCATATTATTGCAATATTTATGGAGTGCTGAAGCTTGCTTCAGCTTTTCTCCAGCGGAGCTTGCTCCGCTCTATCTAAAAATCATCTTCTATGTTTATTTTCTCAGAATTAAAGCTCATGACTTTGTTCCTAAATGTCTTATCAGTATGTGTTTCAATGAATGAAGCTGAGCAGAATTCATATTCCGATGCTGTCCTCATCAGCTTGTGGTGGACGGGATTGTTATTGACGTAATGCAGCCTCGCCAAATAGCTCTTCTCATAAGTAAGACAGGTATCCCAATATTCAAACCATATCTTTCTTCCTGGTTTGCAGTCAAGCTTGTTTATGTTAATGGAGGTAACTGAGTGAAGCTTTTGAATCATTTTCTTCAAGGTGTCTGAATTTTCCGGGGATTTGGCGATAACATGATAGTGATTTGAAAAGATAGCCCAGCTTTGAAGCTCCCAATTAAATTCCGAGGTGACAGCAAACAGATTGTCTTGAAGGAAGCTGAGTCTTTCCCTTCCTTTGAAGAAGTATTCCTTGTTCATAGTTCCAGCGGTGATGATATACGTTGTTTTAGGCTCGAAAAGATGTACTGGCCTGTGATGCCATCTCATGAAACACCGGATTTTAAAAAGTTTGATTTAGATTGTTTTTATTAATGACGCGGAGCAAGCTCCGCTATTTAAGGCTGAAGCAAGCTTCAGCACTCCATATTAGCTTCCGAGCCGCATCACGGCTTCGGCAGAGGTAAGTTCATCGAAGTCTTTACCGGAAAGAATTTTCCTGTATATCGCAATCTCCCTGAGCGATTTTCCTGTCCTGCGAAACTCGCAGGTTATCCCCTGGGCCTTTTCATATCCGATCCTGCCGACGAGGGCGGTCAGGGTGGCGGTTGAGTTTTCAACATGCCTGCGGCATGCCTTCTCATTCACCTTCAAACCTTCCACGCATCGGTTGCAGAGCATGGATGATGAATTTATAAGGAGATCCAGACTTTCAAGATAGGTGTCGGCGATCAATGGCATGAAGGCATTAAGTTCAAGGTGTCCCATTGCGCAGGCATGAGAGAGAGTAGAGTCGTTGGACATCACCTTGAGTGCCGCTTGGACCACTGCTTCTGGAATTACAGGATTGATCTTGCCGGGCATGACGGTCGAGCCGGGCTGGCAGGATGGAAGGATCAGTTCGCCAATTCCTGCGTCAGGTCCTGAAGACATGAATCTCAGATCGTTCGAGACCTTCATGAGGTTCACGGCGCATGCCTTCATGATCCCGCTGACCTCGGCGAAGGCGTCGGTGTTCTGGGTGGCTTCGACCAGATTTTCAGCACGGGCGAGCCCATAACCTGTCAGGTCCTTGAGATTCTCAACGACTTTGAAGATATACTGGCGCGGAGCGGTAACCCCGGTTCCTATCGCGGTTCCCCCGAGATTGACGACGCGCAGGCGTTCCTCGCATTTGAATACACGCCAGCGGTCGCGTCCGAAGGCTTCGGCATATGCCGACATTGTGCGCCCCATTGTCGTGAGTACGGCATCCTGGAACTCGGTCCTTCCGACCTTCACGACATGTGCGAACTCCTTTTCCTTCTTCTGGAACGCCTCGAGAAGTGCGACGAGTTTCTTCTCAAGCATTCTCTGCTGTTTTATTGCGGCCACCTTCAGAGCCGTGGGGTAGGTGTCATTCGTGGACTGGTGCAGGTTGATGTCAGCGAGCGGGTGGACGAACTTGTAGTCGCCTGTTTTTTTACCGAGGATAATCAGTGCGCGGTTTGCAAGCACCTCGTTGATATTCATATTGGTGGAGGTTCCCGCACCACCTTGAAGGGCGTCGACGATGATGTGGGCATCAAGTTTTCCCGATGCCATTTCCTCGCAGGCCTGTTTGATCGCCTCGAATTTCCTCTTGTCAAGTTTCCCGAGATCACGGTTTGTGATTGCGCATGCAAGCTTCACAAGCCCGTAGGCATGTATCAATGCCGGATTTACGTGCCGGTCTGACAAAGGAAAATTCTCGACGGCACGCAAGGTCTGGATGCCGTAAAGCAGATCCGACGGCACCTTCATTTCCCCAAGCAGGTCTTTTTCTGTTCTAAGTTTTGACATGCTATATTATACCCCGAAAAACGGCAAATCATATGGTAAGATTTTCAAAGAAAATATTTTCGACACCCAGAATGTATCCGGCGAATGGTTTCGAATATCCCGGTGTAAAAGCTGTTTTCTATGACGGTATGCCTTATCAGGGACGGAATACCAGGATTTTCGCGTGGTACGGGTTCCCGGATAGATTCAGTGGAAAAGTTCCCGCAATTGTTCTCGTGCATGGCGGTGGCGGGACTGCGTTTCCGGACTGGGTCAGGCTCTGGAACTCGCGGGGATATGCCGCAATAGCGATGGATACCTGTGGCGGAGTTCCTGCCTGGTTCAATTCAAATTACTGCCGGAACCCATGGCCGAGGCACGAATGGTCAGGTCCACTTGGCTGGGGATTGGACAAGGTTTCATTCGCTCCTGAACTTCCTCCCGAGGAGCAATGGCCGTATCATGCAGTTTCAGCGGTCGTGCTGGCACATTCCCTTATACGATCTTTTCCGGAAGTTGATGCAAATCGAATTGGAGTAACCGGTGTTTCCTGGGGAGGATACCTGACATGTCTATCGGCCGGCATTGACAACCGCTTTGCGTTTGCCGCACCTGTCTACGGCTGCGGATTCCTAGGTCGTACTTCCGTCGGGCTTACCTTCGAATCAAAAGGCCGGAGAGATGAGATTCGCCATAGGAAATGGCTTTCAATGTGGGATCCCGAACATTACCTTCCTGACGCGAAGATGCCATTCCTATGGGTTAACGGGACAAACGACTTTGCCTTTCCGATGGATTCTATGCAGCTCTCATACAGGCTGACAAGGAAACGTCATCTTGCGATCCGTGTACGGATGCCGCATGCCCATGGTGGAGCCGGAGAGAAGCCGGAGGAAATCCTCATGATGGCGGATCATCAATGCAAAAAGGGACCAGTTCCTGCAATATTCACTGCCCAGGGAAGACGAAAGCAGAATGCCTGGGCCCGGTTCAAATCTTCACTGCCAGTGAAGTCCGCAGAATTGAATTACACTAGGGCGCTTGGCCACTGGACGGACCGCACTTGGAATACTGTTCCTGCCGAGATATCTGGCAACTGTGTTTCAGCGGTACTCCCCAAATCAGCAACAGTCTATTTCTTCAATATATTCGATGAAACCGGAAGAGTGGCGAGTTCGGAACACGTGTGTCTCGGAAAGGGATGAATCAGTTTCCCAAAAAGGCTTTCCTGTATTGTTCAATCCGGAAATCGTCCGCGTCAAAATCCGGGCCGGCCTGCGATTTCCGCAGCTTGAATGCGGAACTGAGCCTTATGCCCCGCAAAGCCATGTTCGATGGAGAGTAGAGAACTGCGGTCCTTATCTTCCTTCCGTCATCCGGCAGGATGAAACTTCCAGTCCTTTTATCTTTTTCAGTGGATGCGGAAAAAGATTTATAGAATATTCTTTCAACAAAGGAACTCGTAAAGAGGATTGTACTTATTGATCTGTTCTTGGCAAGCAGTCTGTGCAGGCCGTTGTTGAATTCGATGTCGCGAAGGTTCTGGTCGAGGGCGCTTCTTGCCGGAACACGCCGGCAGCGGTGGACGACGTCGGACATAGCAATCTTCCTCATGCGGAGCAATGCTTTGATTTTTCCGGAATTGTCAAGTTTCCCTGCATTGAAGATCGCCGAAATAATCATCCAGAACCTGTTGCTTCTGCTGCCGTAGTAGAAGTCGATGTCACCGGACTGAAGCTTTTTCAGCCTGTTTATGGAAGGGGAATCATCAAACGTGAAACGCCAGGGTGGAAAGCTGCCGAGGACCAGCCTTGTGGCGCCACCGGGAACGAACGGCTTGTAGGGATGGGTTTCCATTCACTTCCCTATGCAGAACCTGCTGAAGATCTCGTCGAGGATGTCAGGTGATGCGTCTTCGCCGGTGATCCTGCCGAGTGCAGATATTGCTGCGCGCAGATTCACGGATGCCAGTTCCCATTCCTGGGATCTTATCTTCTCAACTGCTCCTGGAACAGCTTCAAGAGCTTCCACCAGAAGGGCGGCATGTCTGCTGCTGACGGCGGTCTCCGGTTCGCTGGCATGCGGATAGCCCCAGATCATCTTCTCGATGTGGTCCATCAATTCATCAATGCCCGACCTTTCTTCTATTGAAATCTTCACAGTCTCAATTCCTGTCGCTGGAAGCTTTGCGGATTTCGCAAGAAGGTCGGTCTTGTTCCAGACGGCGATCACATTTTCCTTTCCGGAAGCATGTTCATTCAATGTCTTGATTTCCGCGGTAGGATTTGCGGAAACATCAAGGAGCCAGAGGATGATCTGGGCCTGTTTTATGGAAGCGAGGCTTCTTTCAATTCCCTTGTTCTCGATGATGTTGTCCGCTTCGCGTATGCCGGCGGTGTCGATGAGCCGGACAGGTATGTTCCTTATCGACGCAAGTTCCTCGACCGTATCGCGTGTTGTACCGGGCAGGGAGGTGACTATTGCCCGGTCATAACCGAGAAGAAGGTTCAGAAGGCTGGATTTTCCGACATTCGGCTTGCCTGCGATCACCACCCTGACGCCCTCCCTGAGCACAGCGCCTTCAGTCCTGTATTTCAGTAGAGCGGAGATTCCCTCGGAAGCCTTGTCGATTGTTGAAATTAATTTTTTCGGGCTCTGCCAGTCGAGGTTCTCTTCTCCGAAATCCATGCGAGATTCGCATTCGGAAAGGACGTTCACAAGCAAACTGCGGATTTCGTGGACATTTCTTCCGAGAATCCCAGCGGCCTGTCTTTCTGCAAGATTGAGGGCCATTGAGCTCTGTGCGGAAATGATGTCGCAGACCGCTTCGGCCTGGGTGAGGTCAAGCTTTCCGTTCATGAAGGCCCGGAAGGTGAATTCACCGGGGGCGGCTTGCCTGGCGCCGGCCATCAACGCAATTTCCAGGACTTTCCTCGTCACAAGGGCGCCTCCGTGGCATTGTATTTCGACGACGTCATCACCGGTATACGAGTGTGGAGCCTGATAGAAGATTGCTATTGCCTGTTCGGAAAATAATGGGTTGCGAGATGTACATTTTCCGAGAATGGCCTTTCTCCTGTTCCGGGGGGACAGCTTGAGAGCTCCATGCCAGATTGAATTTCCTATGGCGAGAGAATCCGATCCAGAGATGCGGATTATTGAGACGGCTCCACCGGTGCCGGTTGAAATTGCCGCGATTGTATCTTCAAGATTTCCCATATGTCTGCACTGATTTAAAAAAGTTTTGCAAGTCTTGTAATTTAAAGGAAATAAGTGTAAATTTCGGTTTAATCGTCTTATTACTATATGTTGTTTGGGATAAAATCAATAATTCACACGCATTCCGGAGGTTGATTTTTATGGATAAGAAGTTTTTCAAAGACGTCCCCCCCGATATTAAAAGCAAATATCAGACGGCGCTGACTGCAAAGGACATCGAATATGGAATAATGCTTCTCAAGGGAATCCTTGTGAAGGAGCCTGCTTTCTGGGAAGCCAGGGAGCAGCTGAGGAAACTGGAAAGGCAGAAGACCGCCAGCCTCGGATTCGTGGCCAAGCTCACTAGTGGATTCAAGATTTCCGGGATAGTCACAAAAGGAAAGACCCAGCTTGCGATGAAGAAGCCTATGGAGGCGCTGAAGCAGGCCGAGGAGGCTCTCTCTCTCAGCCTGGCCTCTCTACAGGGACTCAACCTGATGGCTCAGGCCGGCAGGGATCTGAATGCCCGCTTCATATCGATTGAAGCCCTGGAAATAGCTACAGAATACTTTCCGAAGAACGTGGTAGTCCTTGACTGGCTTGCTGAAGAATATGCCGCCGACAAGCAAGGCAGGAAGTCCCTTGTAACCAGGCAGAAGATAGCAGCCCTGAAACCCGGGGATCTCGATGCCCAGCAGAAGGTGCGCGCCGCCGCTGCTCTTGCCACCATGGATGACAACAAATGGGAGGACAAGACGGGTGGAGATGAGCAGTACCGCAAGCTTCTCAAGAGCCAAGATGATGCGAAAAAGCTTGAGCAGCAAGACAAGATTGTCAGGAACGTGGATGACGTCAGGGATCTGATAGGGGATCTTGAGAAACAGATGGCTGCAGGCAAGGGGACTCTGGAGACGAAGCGCAAGCTGGGAGACCTCTACCAGAAGGCCGAACAGCATGACAAGGCGATCCAATATTTCAACCTCGTTGTCCAGGAGATGGGCGTCATGGATCCTTTCATTGACAGGGCCATCGAGAAGTCCACCGTGAGCAACTATGAAAAGAGCATAGAACAGTGGAGACAGTACGCCAATGATCCGACGAAGAAGGCGGAAGCCGACAGCAATATCGCGACGATCACCGGCCAGATGATGAACTTCAAGCTCACCAGGGCACTTGAGCGTGTAAATAGCTATCCCAACGATCTCCAGCTCAGATATGAACTGGCAGTCATTTACTTCGATCTTGAACAGTATGAGAACGCGCTGCACCAGTTCCAGCTTTCCCAAAAGAATCCACAGAGAAGGCTTTCTTCTATCGTATATCTTGGCCAGTGCTTCCACCAGATGAAGCAGTATGACATTGCCATAGAGGAGTTCAACAAGGCGATCGGCGAGATGATACCGATGGACAAGCAGAAGATGGATGCCATGTATTTCCTGGCGCAGACCTACGAGGAGCTGGGAAGCAACGACAAGGCCCTCGACAACTACAAGCAGATCTACAGGGCCAACATCAAGTTCAGGGATGTGGCGGACAGGATAAACAAGATGACAGGCAAGACCTGATCAGCAAGTTTCGCCAAAAACTGAAATTTCATACGGATCCTTTATGGATATAAATCCCCTTTTCCAGTCCGCACAGCGGCTTTTCACGAGGATTCAGAAGCCTTTGGAGAGCGATCCGTCGCTTGAAACCACGCTTCCTATCTCGGAAGGCGACAAGGAATTCGAGTCTCCAGATACATTGCCCGTGGAGGTCCTGAAGAGATATATAATAAGGAAGCCCCTGGGCAAGGGCGCTTTCGGAATAGTTTATCTTGCAGAGGACAGGAAGATAGGGCGCCTCGTGGCGGTCAAGCAGCTTGTGAAGCAGGCCGACAAGGCTACTGAGATCTATGATAGATTCATGCAGGAAGCGAGGATCGGCGCACAGCTGGATCACCCCAACATCGTGAACGTATTCGCGCTTGAGGAGGATGAGAAGTCCGCCTGCATCATCATGGATTATATCGGCGGTGGAAGCCTGGCTACATACATCAAGAACCAGAAGAAGATCGATCCTCAGACCGCGGTCAGGATAATCACCGGTGTGCTGACAGGACTCGATGCCGCGCACCATATCATGGTCATACACCGTGACATCAAACCGCAGAACATTCTTTTCGGTCCTCAGGGGGAACCGAAGATCTCTGACTTTGGCGTGGCCCATCTGCCAGTCATGGCCGGAGGTATTGTCGAAGGTCCCGAACAGCAGTCCCGGATAATCGGAACCCCTCTCTATATGGCTCCGGAGCAGATCTCGCAGAAGTCATATGACCACAGGGTGGATCTTTACGCCACCGGAGCGGTCCTCTATGAGATGCTTGCGGGCAAGAAGATATTCAGACCGCGCGGAGATATCAGCATAGAGACGATGAGGAACCTCATACTTACGATAGAGCCGGATCCCCTGGACAAAATACCCGGAGTTCCCCAGCCTCTTGCAGCGGTCGCCATGAAGCTGCTTGCAAAGAAGCCGAATGACAGGTTTCCTGACGCCAGAAGCACGATCATAGCCTTGGAAAGGATCGATCTCTCCGAGTCCGGCATGGTTCATGATGCCGGTTCTGAAACAAGGGTTGGCAGCTACGGTCCGTTGATAAGTTCGCCTGCGGCGATGCTTGAGGATGTGATAAGGCTCTTTCTGATCGATGGAAGCATCTCACCCGCCGAAAGGCGAGAGCTCGAACGCCGTTCTGAACGTCTCGGAGTAAACAGGCTCTACTCAAGGGCTATTGAAAACAAGATCAGGATGGAACTTTCCTATCCTACACTTGAAGCCGTAGATGAATATTCGGAGACTGTCAGGATACTCCTTCTTTCATCACCCCAGGGAAAGATGAGCGATGAACATCGTGCAAAGCTTGAAAGAAAGCGCAAAAAGCTCAAGATATCTCCAGAGGAAGCAGCAGAACTTGAAAAGCAGATGACCGAGAAGATCAAGTATGATGCACTCAGGGAGCCCAGAAAATAAAACGCCTGGAAAAACTTCCAGGCGCTTTTATTATGGAGCATGGATCTTATTTCTTCAGGAAGAACTCCACTACAGGAATCGCCACCTTGGGTTTCATCTGTGGAAGCGTGATGGATACTGTCTCACCTCCACCGAGAGAGTGCTTGGCCGCCTGCCATGGTTCAAGCCCCTTGAGCGCGATCTCCGAACCGTCATGCAGGAACTGCGCGTACTCGATCCGCTTGAATGCATCTCCGACCATTGTGATGTGCTTGTAGGGCCAGTTGAGGATGTGCAGGTAAAGCCTTTTGTTCTCTTGGTTGTAGGTGAGTTTGCATCCCGCAGGACACTTGAACTCCGCCGGAGCCTCCTGGCATCCGTAGATCGAGCGAGCATGGCGTTTCATCCATTCTGCGAATTTCGCAAGACGGTCCTGGGCCCTGTAGTCGAATTCACCACGGGCGGTCGGACCGACGTTCAGAAGGAGATTTCCGCTCTTGCTCACGCAGTCGATGAGCGTCGATATGAGCTCTTCCGGTTCGCGCCAGCTCATCTCGTCACGGTAATATCCCCATGAACCTGAGAATGTCTGGCATGCCTCCCATACGATCGGCTTTCCGTTCTTGTCCTTGAGTCCCTCGGTCGGCTGGAACTGTTCCGGGGTCTCGAAGTCGCCGGAGCCCGGCAGGTCGAGTCTGTTGTCAACCATAATGTCTGGTTGGAGCTTCCTTACAAGTTTCAGAAGCTTTTCTGATTCCCAGTCCTTGTGTCCCTTGCCGTCATCTCCTGGATAGGAGAAGTCGAACCACATGATGTCGATCTTGCCGAATTTTGTCAGGAGCTCAGTAACCTGGTTGCGCATGTATGCTGCGTATTTGCGGACATCGCGGTTCTTCTCCTTCTCGCGGAATTTCTTGTCGTCGCGCTGCGGATGGATCCTGTCGACAGGGAATTCGGGGTGATGCCAGTCGAGGAGCGAATAGTAGAATCCGACCTTGAGCCCTTCGGCCCTGAACGCTTCGACCATGGGTTTCAGGAGGTCCTTGCCCCAGGGGGTTTTCGTCGCCTTGTAGTCGGTGTATTTTGAATCCCATAGGCAGAAGCCCTCATGGTGCTTGGTCGTGATCACGAAATATTTCATTCCTGCGGCCTTTGCCATCTTAGCCCATTCCTTGGGTTCATAGAGATCCGGTGAGAAGCGCTTGAAGTATTTCTGGTAATCCTCATTGCTGATGCATTCCCTGTTCCTGATCCATTCGTGCCTTGCCGGCATCGAGTAGAGCCCCCAGTGGATGAACATCCCGAAACGGTCGTGCGTGAACCATTTTGTCTTTGCAGCCATGAATATGTCTCCTTTTTTTGAACTGCACCTACCTTATTGCCGCATGATCAGGTCTTCAATGAATGAAAACACCGAATATATGTACAGAACTAACATTTGAAAACAATGGGCTTATGCTAAATTATGTTAATTTTATAAGGAGTCAGAATCCAGGAGTCGAATTCAGAATATACTTAGTTGTGAATGCAAATATCCTTCTGAATCCTGTATTCTGTCTTCTGAATTCCTGTAAAATATGAGTTTTGTAATTGAAAAAAATAGACATTGCCATGAATGAATATTTCAATCCTGACATAAAGATACTAAACATCGAGTTCCAAGCACTGGGGAAATACTGGAACATGCCTGATCTTTCCGCACCATACTGGCGATTTTATTGGAATGAATCCGAGGGTGCTGTGGCATGGTTCCACAAGAAGGGATGTCCTTTGCTTCCAGATGAAATTACCCTTATCCCGCCGAACACATCTTTTTCCGCGGCATGCAAGGGAACACCGCGTCAGTTCTATGTGCATTTCACCGCAGGACCGCCCTTCGATGCGATCGCTCCCCAGATAATGACGATTGCACCCGGCGAAGAGCTACTGCGTCAGATCAAGCTAACGGCGAAAACCATCGAAGAGGGAAAAGCTGATCCTGTCAAGCTCTCAATGGAGGTGATAATGTTCATCCTTTACGGGCTATCGAAAATCCCGGAGAGATTCATCATGCACAGGCAGACTGATCCGAGGATAAGCCGTGCGATGAAGATGATAGACGACAATCTTGCGGAACCCCCATCGAACACATCTATCGCCAGTGCTCTGTGCATGAGTACGAATGCGTTCCTTAGGCTCTTCAAGCAGAACACAGGCGTCAGCCCGCAGTTGTATTCCAGGAACAGGAGGATCGACAAGGCCTGCATCCTTCTTCACTATTCTGATCTTGACATAAAGCAGATAGCGGCTGAGACCGGGTTCTGTGATAGGTTCCATTTCAGCAGGGCATTCAGGAAGTTGCGCGATTGCGGTCCGGCCGAGTTCAGGAAGATGCTTTCCTGAGCTTTTCTATCTCGGAGATGACCTCCTTCATCGACCCCGGTCTTTTTGCAGGATCCTTTGCAAGGCACTTTTCGACAACGAGGTTGTTCCAGTCTTCAGAAACATCCTTCCTTATCTCGTGTATGGCTGGAGGTTTTTCCAGCTTGTGCTTCTTGAAAAGTTCCAATGATGATTCGGCCACGAATGGCGGTGAACCGGTTATG
>Ga0302238_1002650_pt1 | contig 12277 bp, 4 predicted proteins | sample AAG_UR_Asn_MG_FD_193527 | JGI IMG/M metagenome (GOLD analysis project Ga0302238, IMG submission 193527) | Enriched activated sludge microbial communities from anaerobic digester in WTTP, New Holstein, Wisconsin, United States - AAG_UR_Asn | ecosystem: Engineered > Bioreactor > Anaerobic >...
ACTTGTCCCAGTCGATGATGTGGCCGTCGATCTCGGGGCCGTCGATGCAGGCGTGCTTGCGCACCAGCTTGCCTTCGAGGTTGACCGGAACCATGCACGCGCCGCACATGCCCGTCGCATCAACCATGATCGAGTTGAGGCTGGCCACGGTCTTCACGCCGTAGGGCTTGGTCAGGTCGCTGACGGCGCGCATCATCATCGGCGGGCCGATGGTGACGATTTCGGCGATCTCGCGGCCCTTGCTCTTCTTGCCGTTCTTGAGCATTTCCTCAAGCGGGGTGGAGACGAAGCCTTTGATGCCGAAGCTGCCATCGTTGCTGGTGTAGATCACGTCGAGCTGGTCGCCGAACTCGGCCTGCAGCTTGCCGACGCGCTCGTCTTCCTTGGTCCAGAACAGCAGGTCGGCGCTGCGGAAGCCGGAAATCAGCGTCACGTGGTTGCCCATGCGCAGGTGTTCGCGCGCGATCGGGTATACCGGCGGCAAACCGACGCCGCCGGCTGTGAACACGACCGTCTGTTTCTTCGCATCGTAGTGGTGCAGTTCGCTCGGCTGGCCCAGCGGACCGGCGATGCCGGCGAAGGCCTCGCCGACCTGCATGCGGTTGATCTCGATGCTGCTGGTGCCCATGCCCTGGACCACGAGGCAGATGGTGCCGGCCTTGGCGTCCCAGTCGGCCAGCGTCAGCGGGATTAGCTCGCCGTTCGGCCATGCCAGCACGCGCACGAATTGCCCGGCACGGGCGGAACGAGCGATCAGCGGCGCATGCACGATGAACTCGACGATGCCCGGGGTCAATTCGATCTTCTCCAGGATCGTCTGCGGCGCGGCACCGAGGTGCGAGTAGCTGTTGGCCTTGGCGACCATGCGCCGGATTTCGTCGGCGGGCATGTCGATGTCACCGACGATTTCCCTCGCCGCGGCCTGGCCGTCGCCGGCGGCACGGATGGCCGTGGAACCGCCACGCGCGGCATCGCCGCCCGAGTAGATGCCGTCGAGTGAGGTCTTCTGCGACCCCTTGGCGCCGAGGTCGATGGTGCCCCACTTGGTCGTCTTCAGGCTCGGCTCGGAATCCCGAATGATCGGGTTGGGATCGTTGCCCAGCGCCATGATCACCAGGTCGGCCTTCATCAGTTCCTTCTCGCCGGTGGCGATCGGGCTGCGCCGGCCGGAGGCGTCAGGTTCGCCGAGTGCCATCACTTCGAGCATCGCGCCGGTGACAAAGTGCGTCTTGTCGTCGCCGACGAACTCGCACGGCGAGCGCAGCACCTTGAGTGCGATGCCCTCTTCCAGCGCGTGATGCAGTTCCTCGACGCGCGCCGGCATTTCGCTCTGCGTGCGGCGATAGACGATGGTCACGTTGCCGCCGAGACGGCGCGCCGTGCGCGACGCATCCATCGCGGTGTTGCCGCCACCGATGATGATGACTTCCTTGCCCTTGGTTTCCGGCAACGGGGTTTCATAGTCCTCGCGCAGCCCCTGCATGAGATTCACGCGGGTGAGGAACTCGTTGGCCGACATGACGTTGAGCAGGTGCTCGCCGGGCACATTCATGAAACGCGGCAGCCCGGCGCCGGTACCAACGAAGATCTTCCAGAAGCCGGCGTTGCGCAGATCCTGTAAGGTCGCCGTCTTGCCGACAACGAAATTGGACACGAACTTGCCGCCGAGCAGCTTGATCTTGCCGACCACGTCGTCGATCAGTTCGTTGGGCAGGCGGAACTCGGGGATGCCGTAACGCAGCACGCCGCCGAGCGCGTGGAAGGCCTCGAAGATCGTCACAGGGAAGCCTTCGACGGCCAACAGGTAGGCGTTGATCAGGCCTGCCGGGCCGGAACCGACCACGGCGATCGGCGGTTTCTCGGCCTTCTCCCACGGATCGGGGAAGCCGGCGAAGCGCGCGGCGATGCCGTCCGGATTGACCACCTTCTCGCGCTGCGGCAGGAACCATTCAAGCTGGCCGATCTCGATCGGCTGCTTGGTGTGGGCACAGACACCCTGGCATTGCAGTTCCTGGGGGCACACGCGGCCGGTCACGTTGGGCAGCGGGTTGCAGTTCTCGATCAGCTCCATCGCTTCGCGGAAACGCCCGTTACCGAGCAGATCCAGCACCTGCGGGATGTGGATCTTGACCGGGCAGCCGCCCTTCGGCTCGAACTTGCCGGGCACGTGCAGGCCGACCTCGCAGGGCTTTTCGTCGCACTGCTTGTCGCGCAGCACTTCGAGCCAGACGATCAGGTCAACCTCGCGTGCCGTGTAGCCGAGGTTCATGTAGCCCAGATACCCCTGGTTGACCAGCTCAAAGTCTGTGGAGCGCTCCTCCGGCGAACGGATGTACGGCGGGATGAAGCTCTCTGCCGGCCAGTTGTTCGACAGTCCCTTGAACATCGGGTAACGGTCCGAGAGGTGCTTGTCGAGCGCCTTGATGAACTTGCGCTTCAAGCCCAGCGGAACGCCCCACACGAAGCGCATGAGGATCTTGCTCATGTCGTCGTCGCGCAGCAGCAGTTCCCAGAAGGTACGAATGAACTCAGGAGAGAGTTCGTCCTGTTTGAACTCGGCGACGATGGCGGCAGTGCCGTCGGAGATGAACATGTCGCGGAACGCCTGTGGGTCATTCAACAGGCGTCGGCGCAAGAGGTCCATCTGCCGGTTGAAGGTTCCGACGGCGGCCGTTTGTTCCAGTGCCTCGACCTGCGAACGCGTATCCTCGAGTGCGTTGCTGGCGCTCAGGTAGCGCTGCAGGTCCTCCGGGCTGAATGTGCCGGGATTGTTTGCCGGTTTAGGGGTGGAGGCACCGTTGCTCATCGAATGATCTCCGCATCGCAGTTGGCCGATACCCGCTTGATGCGAGCCTTCAGCTCCGGGGTCACGGTAACGCGTTCCAGGGCACCGGGGATCAGGCGTGCCACTTCGCGGCTCTCGCCGTCGATCACCATGCGCGTCTTCTCGAACAACTCCGGGAGGTCCTGGTAGCACGTCTTGCAGTTGGTACATTTCACCTGGTCCTCGGGCGCCAGGGTCACCAGCGCATCGGCCACCGCCGCTGCCGCACACCCCGCCGTCGCCGGCGCTCCGGAGGCGATGGGCACGATCGGGATCACCGTGCCGCCGCCAACCGATGCCTTGGTCGAGGAGGCCAGTTCCGACATCGCCCGTGCTATCGCGTCGAGAGACGTGTCGTGCTGCTTCAAGGAATCCTTGTACTGCGCCTGCAAGGCGTCAATGCTCTGGCGGTGAGTGGCATCCATGCGCGCGACGTGGAAGCCGGCCAGGTATTGCAGCATCTGCCAGTTCTTGCGCCGCTCCTCAACCAATTCGACGATGGAGAGGGAAACGCCCACCTTGACGAGGTGCCGGGAGGCGTCGACCGAATAGACGAACGGCGTCTTGCCCTCGCGCGCCTCGGCAGGCAGGTCGATGAACTCGACGACCGGCACCAGGTTGGCGGCGTCGGCGGCCAACTTGCGGAACTGTTTCTTGAAACGGATTTCACCGAGGGCAAAATCGGCCGGAGTCAACTGCACTTCCATCAGCTTCAGTTCGCCACCCTCGTCAAGATATTCCAGCGTGCTCTTCGTCCACGTCTTGTCGAGATCGGGGTTGCCGTCGAGTGAAAACCACTCGTGCAGTGTTTTGCCCTTGCGCGGGTCATGCACGAACACGGGGTTCATGCGGCTTTCCACGGCCAGTCGTGCCTGTCGCGCCGAAACATTGTCGGCAATGCCATGCTCGCCCTGGCACGGTGTGTACACGTCGAGCACTGCCGGCGCATCGCTGTAGGAGAGGAACTCCATGGTGTTCTTCAGGTAATGCCCCTGCAGCGCCGTGGTCGTCGAACAAACGAACACATTGGGATGGAAGGAGGCGATCAGGCCGAGTTCCTTGCGTGACTCTTGTTTGCCGCTGTGCGCACCGCCGTGCCGTGCCAGGTCTGAATCCTGCCCGGTAAAGCTCGACGTCGAAGCCTGCCCGCCGGTGTTGGAATAGGCCCCGGTATTGAGCACCAGCATCTTGATCGGCGTATTACTGGCCAGAATGCGCGAGAAGGCGCCAAAGCCGATGTCGTAGGTGGCGCCGTCGCCACCAATGGTGATCACGGTCGGCAGAAGAGCAAGCTCTTCCTTGGTAAACAGGTTCCACGACAGGAAGCGGAACTCCTGGTCATGCTGTTCCGGCACGTAGGCATCGTCCAGTTCAAGCCGGGCCAGGCGCATGGCGCGCACGTCCTGCACGTTCTGCGCCGCGACGCCCTCGAAGATGCCCTTGGCCAGCGGCTGGGCGTCCTGGAACAGGCTGTTGACCCACGGGTCGTTGTAGGCGTTGAACGGGAAGGTCGAGGCATACACGCTGCTGCACCCCGTCGAATTGGCGATGATCGCCCCGGCCGGACCATTGCCGGTCGGCCCCCCCTCGAACAGGTACAGGCGTTTTTCCAGCGTGGCGATGAGTTCGCCGATACGCCGGCTGCGCTCGGCTTCCTTCTTGCCCAACGCAGCCTGCTTGGCCACCAGATCGGCGATCAGTTTCTCCAGTTCGGCGATATGGTCGACCCGGCGCTTCTCGGTGATAGCGTGGTTGGTGGCCATAACCAGCCGAATAGCGGTGACTTCGCCGCAACCGCGGCAGCCACCGTGGCCACCGGTTGTCGAATAGTAGTTGTCCCGGTCGAGCAGCAAGCGCTTGATCTCGCCTCCGGCCTCAATGGCGTTATCGACGAAGCGGTCGGGCGTGTTCGGAGTCTTGCTCATGAAGTCGAATCGATCCTGCAGGGTCGTCAGCAGCGCCGTGTCCTGATCCTTCGAGACCAGCGCGCCGGGACCGCAGACATCGACACACTCCAGGCAGCCGGTGCACTTCCACGGATCGACATTGGCGGCGAACAGTCCGCCGCTGCCCGCGCTGGTCTTTTCCATGGCATCGAAGAACGGGCGTGTACGTGCAACGGGATAGGTGGCCAGCACATCAACGAGCTTGCTGAAGTTGCCAAGCAACGTGGCCTGGCGCGTCGGCAGCTTCGATGCCGCCTCGGCTACCAGTTCGTGGAAGGCGCGGGCTTCCTTGCTCTGGCGATAGGCGTCGCGCACCGCCTCGGCCACGCCGTAAACCTGTGCGCGCATGGCTTCGCGCTGCGCCTCGGTGATATCGAGCTGGCGGATGCCGGTGAGCAACAGTTCGTGGATGTCATGTACGGTGTTCGGAATCGCGGCATCCGGGCAGACCAGGGCGCACTCCATGCAACCGGTGCACAGGTCGGGATTGAACAGTGGCACGCTGCGCCGGAACAGCCCCTTGTCCTTCGAACCGGCTGTGCCGGCGGGCATGAACAGGCCACTACCCGGCAGCACCGGTGCCTCACCGATGGTACCTTCGCGGAATGGCGTAGCGATCATGTCGTTGAAGTATTCACGGTCGAACAAGCCGCACCCGGAGGCGCCTTCGGGCTGGCACATCGAGGCCGACAGCGACACATTGCGCAAAGTGATCGGTGCGGGTTTCGCATCGATTTTGGTGAAGGCAGGCTTGCTGTAGTCAACACGCACGGTCGCCTCGATGCCCTCCTCGATAACTTCCATGTTGCCCTCGACGACCGCGCCGCCCTTGGTGCCGAACTTCTTGGCGATCTGCTTGCGAATCTTCTCGAGGATGGTCTTGGCCGATGCACCCGCCGACACCTGCTTGACGTGTCCGGCCACCGCGCCGATAAAAGCGATGCCCATCATGCGCGTGGCCAGTTCGGGAGTCGGCGCATGCTTCTTGGCCACGGCGAAGGCATCGATGATGAAGAAATTGATCTTCTTCTCGCGGATGGTCTTCCGGGCCTGCGCCGGCAATTCCGCCCAGACTTCTTCCGGCGTGGCACTCGACTGCAGGATGAAGGTTCCTCCCGCAGCCAGCCCCTTCAGCGGATTGGTATGACTGAACGCGCGGTGATCCGGGGAAATGACCACTTCCACATCTTCGAGTTCGGCGTTGGTAATCTTGATCGGTTCCGGGCTCAGGGTGATGTAGTAGTTTGTCGGCGCACCGCTTTTTTCCGAACCGTACTTCGGCGCCGACTTCGAATGCATATCCAGCGCGCCAGCCAGGATGTCGGTGAGCAGTTTGCCTGACGCAATGGTGCCGTAGCCGCCGACCGAGTGGAAGCGAACGCGGAAGGCCGATTCCGGCAGCAGGCGCGGATTGGCCTCGGTCTCAAGCGCCATCAGTTCGGTTTCCGGATAGGCGGCTTTCATCCGCTTCTGCAGTTCGGCCATGCGCGGATTCGGGTCCTTGGAGAAGAACTGGGAGCCGAGATAGATCAGCGAGGCGCCCTTGCCCGTTTCCATGTTCTTGAACGCGGCGATCAGGTGGCGCGGCTGCAGGTCGTGGCCGCCGAGACCGAAGATCGCCGTGGTCACTTTCGGGGAAGCCTTGATGGCCGGAATACCCACGTGGCGCTCGGACTCACCGCGCTTCAACTCGGCATTTTCACGGGCCTTGAACAAAGCCTGCATGACCAGCGGGGTCAGCGCGGCCTGGTCGGAGCGTTCGAGCACCGTCACTGCCTTTTTTCCGGCCAGAGCGGCAACCACTTCGGCCTCCGGGAACGGCTGCAACAGCTTGATCGACACCAGCCCGACTTTCTTGCCCTGGCTGCGCAGGTGGGTCACGACGGCTTCAACGTCGTCGCACACCGAACCGAGGCCGACCATGACGGTTTCGGCGTCGTCGCACATAAACGTATGGACCGGCGAATAGGTACGGCCGGTCAGCGCCGAGTACTCGGCCATAGCCTGGCGTACCAGCGCCGGAACGCCGCTGGCGAAGTGCGTGCGATGATCGGCTGCACCGGCCTGGAAGTCTGGCTGATTCTGCACCGGGCCAGTCAGGCCTGGATTGTTGACGTCGACCAGCGCGGGCACGAGTTGCCGCGTGCCTTTCTCGAAAGCGTTCAACCACTGGCGGCGCCACTGGCCCTGCAGTTCCTCGGGCAGCCAACCGAGTGTTTTTCCCACCAAGGCCCCTTCGTTGTCCTTTTCGACCTTGGCGGCGTTGGTGTCGAGATACTTTTTCAGCGCCGCCAGGTTGGTTTCGGTGATATCCGCGGCATGGCGAGCCAGATACTGGTTCAACTGGAAGACACGGCCCTTGGAACCAAACAAGATTTCCTGTGCCAAAGTCGGTGCCTTGATACGTCCGGCCGGATCACCGAGATACTCGCGAAGCAGTTCCGGTTCCGGCAGCAGCGCCTCGCTCATCATGTGGCTGGTTGAAAAGCCGTCCATGGCATTGGCGACGGGAATCAGCGATAGCGCAGCGGTGCGGTAGGAAATGGCCGCCAGGTCAGCCGCTTCCTGTGGGTTGGCACCAAACAGGATGGTGTAGCCGGAAGGCAGCAAGGCATAGACGTCGTCATGCCCGGCCATCACGTTCAACGAGTGTTTGGAAACGACGCGCGCTGCTACCTGCAGCACGAAGCCGCCCACCTTTTTACCGACGGTCACGAAGTGTGACTCCAGCGCATACAGGATACCTTGGCTGGAAGAGGCGTTGGAAATGAACTGGCCGCCCGTCAGCGCCGCGCCCAAGGCCCCACTCTGTGCCGAATGCTCCCCCTCGGGTTCGAAGAAAAAGGGGTGTTTCCCCCACACGTTGACACCGCCTTCCGAGCGGAACGCTTCGTAGATCTCCGCGATTTCCGTAGATGGCGTGATCGGATAACCGATAACGCCGCCGCAAACCTGGCTCATGACATGAGCAACAGCGCCGTTGCCGTGGATGACGTTGGAGATGCCTGGGTATTTCGCTTTCTTGGCTTTCATGGTGGGACGTCCAAATGAAGGGTGGGAAATTCAACCGGGCAGGCGAAAGCCCGCCGGCTTGCTGGAAACCGAACAACAAAACAAAAGGGAAATTCTGCGCGCGTCGTGCGCTGCGGATGCCAAAAACGGCCTGACCGCCACCATTGTGGTGACGGATTGGCCTGACCGACCGATGAAGCGCACCCTGACCATATGTTCTCCGTATAGAGGTTATCGGAGTCTCGTGGGCACAATACTTTGTGCGAATATGGAACAACTACATGACGCTATGGAACAAATTATTCTACTACCAACTCTTGGAATTGCACAGGCCGAAATGAAATTTCAGAGATCGGACAATAACCCATTGGCGCTAAAAACAAAACCGCGCCTCAAGGACGCGGTTTCATGACAAAACGCAGTAATCCAGGACAAAAAAACCGTCCTGGAAGATCCGTCGGACTAGCGGAAAAACTCCCCCACCCGCTCGAAAACTTCGTGCCCGGCGCCGTGGCGATGCACGTCGAGGACGTCCTCCAGCTTCTCGATCTGGCGGATCATCTGTTCCAGCCGCGCATCCTCGTTGACGGTCAGCCAGATGCGGCTGGTTTTGCCGTTACCCACCGGCATGCACAAAATGCCCTCGACGTTGTAGGCACGGCGCGAGAACAGGCCAACGATGTGCGACATCACGCCAGCGTGGTTGTTCACTGCCAGTTCCAGCACAGTCTGGGCCTGACCCGGCTCATGGTTTGTTTTGGTAATCGAATTCATCATCAGCCTCCAATCATGTCCTTGTTAGCAGCACCCGGCGCCACCATGGGCAGCACCTGCTCATGGCGATCGATACTGGCGTGGATGAACACCGGCCCGCGCACGGACAGCGCCGCAGCCAGGGCCGATTGCGGGTCGCTCGCCGTATCCAGGTCGAGCGTCTGCCAGCCGAATCCTTCGGCGATCTTCAGGAAATCCGGCTCTCCCTTGAATTTCGAGGAAAAGATGCGCTGCCCGTAGAACAGGGTTTGTTGCTGGAAAACGAGGCCGAGCGACGCATTGTTCATCAGCACCACCTTGACGTTGACATCCTCCTCGGCCGCCGTCGCCAGCTCCTGGATGTTCATCAGAATGCTGCCGTCGCCCGTGAAACAGACCACCGTCCTTTCCGGCTGGGCCATCGCCGCGCCGATCGCCGCCGGCAAGCCGAAGCCCATGGTGCCGAGACCGCCGGACGTCAGCCACTGATGCGGACGCCGCAAGGGATACGCCTGCGCCACCCACATCTGGTGCTGGCCGACATCGGTGGCGATGATGGCGCTGTCGTCCAGGCAATCGGCGACCGCACGAATCAGGCCGTACGGGGTGCGCGGGTCGTCGATGCCCGGCATCTGCAAGGGGCAGGTCGCTTTCAGTTCACTGACACGCGACAGCCAATCCTGGCGCAAGCTCGACTTGACCTGCGGCAAAAGCTCGCCGAGCACCTGCTTGACGTCGCCACGGATACCGACATGTGCCATCTTGATCTTGTCCAGTTCGGAACGGTCGATGTCAATGTGGATGATCTTCGCATTCGGACAGAACGCCGCAACCTTGCCCGTGGCGCGATCATCGAATCGCGCGCCGACCGCAATCAGCAGATCACACTCCTCCATCGCCAAATTGGTGCAGCGGGCACCGTGCATGCCGAGCATGCCGAGCGACAAGGCATGATCGACCGGCATCGCTCCCAGCGCCATCAGCGTCATCACCGTCGGCAAACTGGCCTTCTCGGCCAGTTCGACAGACTGCGCCGCCGCCCCCGAATGCACCACGCCGCCGCCGAGGTAGAGAATCGGCCGTTGAGCGTCGTTGATCATCGCGGCAGCACGCGCGATCGGGTCAGGATCTGCCTCCGGCACCGGGTCGCGGCGGCCGGGTTCTGGCCACTCGCTGACTTCGATGCGTTCGTTCTGCACATCCTTGGGGATATCCACCAACACCGGCCCCGGACGGCCGGAAGCCGCCAGACGGAAAGCCTTGGGGATCACTTCGAGCAGTTCGCGCGCCGACCCGACCAGGAAATTATGCTTGGTAATCGGAATGGTCAGTCCGTAGGTATCCACCTCCTGGAAGGCGTCGGTGCCGATCATCGAGGTCGCGACCTGGCCGGTAATCGCTACCATTGGAATCGAGTCGAGCTTGGCGTCGGCGATTGCCGTCAGCAGGTTGGTCGCGCCCGGACCGGATGTCGCCAGACATACGGCGACCTCCCCGGTCGCCCGTGCCGCACCTTGGGCCATGAAGCCGGCGCCCTGCTCGTGGCGGGTCAGCACGTGCTCGATCAGCGTGGATTGCGACAGCGCATCGTAGAACGGCAGGATGGCGCCGCCCGGAATGCCGGGGATTCGGCGTATGCCCTGCCTTTCCAGCAGGCGTACGACAACCTGCGACCCGGTGAGGGTTTCTGTGGTGTCTTTGCTCATGGACATCTCCTTTCAGTGGGACGGGGGATGCCGGGTTGCCGTTGGCGGGGGCAGAAATGAAAACCCCCGCTCGGTTTGCACCGGCGGGGGTTTGAAAATCGGTCTGGTGTTTCTCTTACCTTCTTCTGGCCCTCGACGGTGCGCGCGGTACTACTACGCTTACTAGGCGTACTACCGGTACTACACGAATCGAGACGACCAGCGCAACCGACGCCATCGCGGCAGCGATGAACGGAACGGAAACGATCAGGTCAAGTAAAGGCATGTCGGCAAGCCAGAAAATTGGTTCAGTAGCGATTAGAAACGAGCTCGGCGAAAAACACAACCCTTTTCGTTGCAGGGATAAAACAGGCGCTCAGCCAGAATTCAGTTAACCATGTGGAACATTTTGAACGTCTTGTCGAGGACCCACGGCTCGATCACCCGGTTGACCGTGGCGAAATGATCCATGGTCATGTGGTGCTGGAAAGCAGCCTCGTCGTCGTAAACCTCAAAGAGGAAGAAATGGGCCGGATCGTTCTCGTCGACGGTAACGTCGAAACGGCGGCAACCGGGTTCCTTCTCCACGGAACTGCGGGCATTGATCAGCATGGCTTCCTGGAAATCGGCGACGTGATCGGGCTTGATCTGGAAATTGACGGTAACGACGTACATGGAGGCCTCTGCGTAAGGTGGGTTCAACGGCGGATGATTCTACCAGCCGCGCGCGTGGATCCCCATCGCCGCATCATGAATTTGCGTGCTTCCTCCAACATGCCGAAGGCCAGTGCCAGCGCGACGAGCCAGACCCAGATTCCCGCCGGGAACGCCTGCGTGGCAAACAGCCAGTTCCCTGCAGAGGAGAAGACAATCACCAGCAGTAAAGAAATTTCCGCTGCAAGGCCGAGCAATAGCAGACGATTTCCTGTGACGGGGAACGAAAACGCCGCTTCGCGCGGATGGCGGCAAAGAAATACGTTAACCACCTGCGCGACCACGATCGCCGCCAGGCAGGCCGTTGTCGCCTGCAGATAGAGCGGATCCCGGATGTCGAGCATCGTTCCGTACTGCCAGCCACCCGCATGCAATACGATGAAAAATGCCGTGAGCGACACGGCGGCCTGCAAAGGCCCGAGCCACAGATAGGCGCGCGCCACCAGCGGCCAGGACAGCAGACGCTCATCCGGACGGCGCGGCGACTGGCGCATCACTTCCGGATCGGGACGCTCGGCGCCCAGCGCCAGTGCCGGCAGCATGTCGGTCCCCAGGTCGACGGCCAGAATCTGGATGATCGTCAGCGGCAACGGCACGCGCAGCAGCACATAAGCCAGGTAGGGCACGATCTCCGGGATGTTAGAGGTCAGGATGTAGGTCATGAACTTGCGGATGTTCTCGAACACCGCGCGCCCTTCCTCCACGGCATTGACGATGCTGGCGAAATTGTCGTCGAGAAGGATCATGTCGGCGGCGGACTTGGCCACGTCGGTCCCGGCCAGACCCATGGCGATGCCGATGTGCGCCGATTTCAGGGCCGGGGCGTCATTAACACCATCGCCGGTCACGGCCACGATCTCGCCCTTGTTCTTGAGCGCATTGACCACCAGCATCTTTTGTTCGGCGGTCACGCGGGCAAAGATGATTTCCGGGCTGTCGAGCGCTGTCTGCAGTTGAGCGCGGCTTATCCGGCGCAACGACTCACCGAGGATGACACGTGGCCGCTCGCCGTTTTTCTCCCTTTGCACCAGACCGATCTCGCGGGCAATGGCCAGTGCCGTATGAGGGTGATCGCCGGTGATCATGATGACCTTGATTCCGGCCGAGCGGCAGCGGGCGATCGCTTCGGGAACCTGGGGTCGCGGCGGATCATAGAGCCCGATCAGGCCGGACAGGACCATATCCGTTTCCCTGGGGTCCTCGCCTGCCTTCAGGCGCCGGTAAGCAAACGCCAGAACCCGCAGACCCGAATCAGCCATGTACTGCTGCGCTTCGACGAGGTGGTGGCGCCCATGCTTGTCGAACGATACTTCGCGACCATCGATCTCAATCGTGTCGCACAG
>Ga0302238_1002653_pt1 | contig 12268 bp, 15 predicted proteins | sample AAG_UR_Asn_MG_FD_193527 | JGI IMG/M metagenome (GOLD analysis project Ga0302238, IMG submission 193527) | Enriched activated sludge microbial communities from anaerobic digester in WTTP, New Holstein, Wisconsin, United States - AAG_UR_Asn | ecosystem: Engineered > Bioreactor > Anaerobic >...
CAGATCATCGCCTACCAGCGGGGCCTCTGCGCCATCAAGGACGGCGACCCGCATTTCCTCTCCGAAATCGGCTCGCCGGTAAAGAAGCGCAACGCCTGGCTGCGCCGCCTGCGCGCCCGCCTCTCCGGCATGTTCGACAAATAAAAGGCCCGCCCCCGGCGGGGGCGGTAAGCCCGGGAACTAGAAGAGCAGCTTAAGCGAAGCCGTGAAGACCCTGCCCGGCGACAGACTGTCGTCGTCTTCGGTGTAGACCTCGTTGAAAATATTGTCGCAGGCCAGGGAGGCGTTGAGCCGCTCCGAGAACCGGCGCGACACGGAAGCCGAAGTGAGCGAGTAGCCCGGCAGCGACGTCGCGTTGGTGTCGCTGGTATACTGCCTGGATTTGTGCAGCCAGGTCAGCCCGGCCCTGGTCCTTTCCCAGCTATAAGAGGCTCCGGCCGAATAGATCTGCCCGGGCGCGAAGGTGAGCCGCTTGCCCTTTATGTCCGTGGCGTCCGAAACGCCTTCTTTTACCTCCGAGCGCGACAGCGCCCAGGAAGCGTTCAGGGTCAGGGCGCCGGCCGCGTATTTTACCGGCAGTTCGAAGCCGCGTATCTCCACCCTGGCCATGTTCCTGTACTTATAGAAAGGGCTGGCGGTCAGCGTGTAATAGATTAGGTCTTTCGCCCGGGTATAATAGACCGACGGGTCGGCGTAAAGGCCCGGCAGGGGGTTCCACTTCAGGCCGGTCTCGGCCGTGTCGGCCGTTTCCGGGTCCAGGTCCGGGTTGGCGATCTGGTACCTGGTGCCGCGCTTCAGGCTGAGGGTCATATTCTCCAGCGGCGGCGCGCGGAAGCCGCGGGACCACGAGGCGTACTGCGACAGCCCGTCGGAATACTTCCAGCCGGCGGCGAGCCTGGGCGAGAATTTCTCCCAGCGCTTGTCCGGCAGCGGCCCGTTGCTGGCGCTGAAGTTTGCGTGCGAGGTGTTCTGCGTGAACGCGTCGTAGAGGCTCACCCTGTCGTAGCGCAGGCCGGCCGCCAGCGTAAGCCTGTCTTCCAAAAACTTCCGCTCCAACTGCAGGTAAGGCGCCACTGCGCCGGTTTTGCCCCTGTCATAGGAGAAAGGCGCCGCCGACGGCGAGCCGCTGCTGTCGCGCCCGTCCAGAACGCCAAAGCGCAGGTCCACGCCGCCGCTGGCCAGCAGGCCGCCGGCGCCGCCGCGAGATACGGAAACCATGGCGCCCAGGTCCTTGCGGACTATGTCGGCGTAGGCGGCGGTGCCGCCCTTCTGCGAGACGTTCTCGTCGTCGGTCCTTAAGAAATAGGGCGCTATATGCCAGGACCAGTCGCCCCGCCCGGCCTTCCACGAGGCCTGCAGGCGGTTGGTGACCTTCTCCCGGTACTGGTCCACGGTCTCGTTGGAGCCCGCGCCGTTGCGGCCCTTGAAGTAGTCGTACTTCAGCTCCAGGGCGCCCATTTCCTTAAAGGCGTAAACCGCCTTGGCCCCGGCGGACTTCTCTCTTGCGTCGCTCTTGATCGTATAGGCGTTGCGCAGGCTCTTCGGCGCCGTTATGTAGCCGTCGCTGGAGAGCGTGCCGGCTTCGGCCGAAACTGACAGCCGTCCCAGGCCGCCGCCGGCGCGGACGCGGGTCTTGAGGGTATTGTAAGTGCCGTATCCGGTTTCCAGGTCCAGGCCTTTGCGGGGTTTCCGGGTGATGATATTGACGGCGCCGGCCATGGCGTTGGACCCGTACAGGGAGGAGCCGGGGCCTTTGAAGATCTCCACCCTTTCTATATCCAGGTCCTTCAGTGCGTTCCACTGCACGCCGCCGGTGGCGGCCGAATTCAGCGGCACGCCGTCCACCATTACCAGGGTCATGGCCTGCCCGGTCTCGCCGCCGGGCATGCCGCGCATGGCCAGGTTGGAACCGTGCGCGTAGAGGCCGGCGCCCCGGTTGCTGTTGAGGCCGGGCACCAGCGCCTGCAGCTTTTCGTCCAGCGTGACGCCGGCGGCCTGCTCCACCTGTCCCGGCAGCAGCGCTTCCACCGCGCCGGGGACCTCCCCAAGGCCGCGCGGGGAGCGGGAGGGGGTCTCCACCGTTATGCTGACTTCCGCCGCGCCGAGCGGCGCGGCCAGCAGCAGGGCGGCCAGGGCGGTCTTGAAGGTATCGTTCATGAGTATGTCCCGGGGGCGGTTTGTGTTCACACTATTCTATAAATAAGTATGAATACGAGCAAACCGCGCCATTTTTACGTCGGACGCGGAATTTGCAAGCGTTCATACTAACTTGTAGAATGTTGTGAATATGAAAATGGACCGCTTCACCCTCTGCCTGGAAAAAGGCCTGCTGGCCAGGCTCGACGAGATCGCCGCCGAGCGCGGCTACCCCAGCCGCTCGCAGGCCATGGCCGATTTTATCCGCCGCGCCATAATCAGGAAGGATTGGAAGGCCGGGCGCGACTGCGCCGGCACCGTTTCCGTGCATTATGACCCCGCCGACGGGCGCCCGGGCCGCGCCGTGGAGGCCGCGCTGGCCCGCCGGCGGAGCAATGTGGTCGCCGCCCAGCTGGCGCTGCTGCCCAACGGCCGCGTGCTGCTGACCGCCACCGTTACCGGCCGGCCCGCGGACCTGCAGCGCCTGGCCGACGAACTGCGCGCCGTGAAAGGCGTCACCCACGGCGCTTTCTCGCCGGTGGCGCCGCTGTGACGGGTTCCTTCACGGCCAAGGCCCTGCTCTGGCGCAAGGCGGCCGTGATAGGCAGCCTCTGGGCCGCCTCGGAGATAGTCCTCGGCAGCTTCCTCAAGAACGCCCATATCCCTTTCGCCGGCCTGCTGCTTACCGGCATAGGCGTCGCCGTGCTGGTGGCGGGGCACCGGCTCTGGCCGGAGCGCGGCCTGCTGTGGCGCGCCGGGCTCGTTTGCGCGGCCATGAAATCCATTTCCCCCAGCGCCGTGCTGCTGAGCCCCATGGTGGCCATTTTCGCCGAGGGCGTCTGCGCCGAACTCGGCGTGCTCCTGCTCGGCGGCAACCCGGCCGGCTACGCGCTGGCCGGCGGGCTGGCCATGAACTGGGGCCTGCTGCATAAAATAGGGAAACTGTACCTCGTCTACGGCCCGGAGTCGCTGGCCGTTTACGCCCGCGGGCTGGAGAAGCTGCGCGCCTGGCTGGGCAGCCCCGGCGGCGTGTGGGAGCCGCTGGCCGCCCTGCTGGCCCTCTATTTCCTGGCCGGCGTCCTGGCGGCTTTCATAGGCCTGCGCGCGGCCGCCCCCGGCGAGACCGTGCCGCTGAAAGACGCCCTCGGGCATGTTTTCAAGCCCAGGACCGGAGAACCCGCCGGTTATTATTCCGGCTTCTTCCTTCTGCTGCACCTCGCGGCGGTGACGGGCCTGATGGTATCCGGCAAGGCGCCGCTGGCCGCCGCGGCCGGGCTCTCCGCTCTTTACGGCCTGGCCTGCGCGGCTTTCTACGGGCGCCCGGCGGCCCTGCTCGGCAGGAAAGGGCTGTGGCTGGGCCTGGCCTTAGCCTCCGTGCTGGCCGGCTGGCTGCTGGGCGACTGGGCCTCCGGCCTGCGCATGGCGGCCCGGGCTTTCGCGCTCACTCTGGGCTTCGCCGCCATAGCGCAGGAATTGCTGAACCCCGCCGTGCGCCGCGCCCTGGAAAGGGCGCTCGGGCGGGCCTTTTTCGACACGCTGGAATACGCCTTCGCCTCGCTGCCGCTGGTGCTGGCCTCGCTGCCCGCCGGGCGCGACATGCTGCTGCGGCCCGCGGCCTCGCTGCGCACGGTGATAGCGCGCGCGCCATGCCTGCTGGAGCATCCCCGCCGCAGGGCCGGCGTGATCACCGGCGGGCGCGGGGCGGGCAAGAGCACGCTGGCCGCGGCCATGGCCGCCGCGCTGGAGCGGCGCGGCCTGAAGCCGGCCGGCATAGTGGCCTTGGGGCTGTGGGATAAGGACGAGCGCGCCGGTTTCGACCTGGCTGACCTCTTTAGCGGCTCGCGGACTCCGCTGGCGCGGCGCGGCCCGGGCGGCGCGGTGCGGGCCGGCCCTTTCCGCTTCGAGGCGGCGGGGCTCGCCGCCGGCGCGGCCGCTTTCGCGCCGGAAAAGGTCTCCGCCGCCGGAGCCGTTTTTATAGACGAGCTGGGCCCGCTGGAACTGGAAGGCGGCGGCTGGGCCGCGCAGCTGGGCGGCCTGCTGGGCACCGACGGCCCGCCGCTGGTGCTGGTGGTGAGGGAAGAACTGCTGGAGAAGGTGCTGGCCCGCTGGCGGCTGAAACCTTCCGCCGTCTGGCGCGTGCCCGGCGCCGATCCTGAAAAAGCCCTGGACGACCTGCTCTCCGCGGCCTAACCGCGCGGCGGCTCCCAGACTATAAGCGCCTTGCGGGCGCGCGTGACCTGCTTTATCACGCCGCCGCGGGCCGAGCGCGTGAGCAGAGGCCCCAGCCACTTATAGTCCGGGCGCACACTGTTGGCCTTCATCGCAATCTCTATTTCCTTCATCGTCTCCGCTGGCGTCATGGCCTTGGTCCAGCCGTCGCGGATATACTTGAGCCGGAACTTGCGCTTCAGCGCCCGGAGCACGGGCAGCACCAGGTCGGCGCCGTGCGGCGCCTTATAGGCCAGGCCGTGATGCCTGTAGACTTTCTCCAGTAAGGCGTTGCGCCTCACGCCGGCCCAGCCGATATACACGCATTGGGCGGCGGCTCTTTCCATTTTCAGGACTTCGGCCTTATTGTGCACGGCCATGGTCATGCTGGCCAGGGCTGTGTCGAACTTGCCGGCGGTGGCCCGCCCCGGCAGCCGATGCCACTTGGAATGAACGGCGCGCGCGTTCTTTATGCCGCGCGCCCGCGCCTGGGCCCTGAAAACCTTCAGCATCTCGGCCGAGCCGTCCACGCCGGTCACGGCGCGGCAGCGGGCCGCCAGCGGCAGGGCGTAGTTGCCGGTGCCGCAGCCTATGTCCAGCAGCCGCCGCCCCGCGAACACGGCGCCCAGGCCCTCGGCGAGCTTTATGATGCGCCGGGACTTGGTGATCATCTCGCGCTCGAAAGGCTGCGGGTAATTGGCGGCGCGGGCGTTCCAGTAGAATTTTTCGTTGGCGGGGGTGGCCTTCATATATAAGGATTATATTAAAAGCGCCGGGTTGACTTGCCCCTCCCTATCTGACAGAATGAGGGCAGGGGGAGAAAGATAAAAAAAGAGCGGCGCCATAAGCGGTATCCGCCTTTGCCGCGCCCCACCTCTTGACATTGTCTAAATTTAGATGTAGTATAAATGTATGGACAAGAACGCGCAGCTGCTTAAGAACGGGGGCATCCGCCCCACCCTGCCGCGCCTCGCGGTGGCGGCCAAGTTCTTCGGCAATTTCAACCATCCATCGGCCGAGGAAGTCTGGGCCCTGGTGAAGGCCGCCTACCCCGGCGTGTCGCGCGCCACCGTTTACAATACGCTCGAGCTGTTCGCCGCCAAAGGCCTGGCCCGGCGCCGCGCGCTCAAGGGCGGCCGCGCCGTGTACGACCCGGTGACCGAGCGGCACCACCATTTCGTGGACGGCCGCACCGGGCGCATCTACGACATCCCGTGGGAGGCCGTGCGCCTGCCCGCGCATATCGCTTTGCCGGATTTCGAGGTGGAAGACTACCACCTGGTGATCCTCGGCAGGAAAAAGGGAAAGTAATTTAAAGTTACAGGAGGAGATCAACATGATACCTAACAAGAAAATGGAAGCCCTGCTCAACAAGCAGATGAACGCGGAGTTCTACAACTCGCACCTTTACCAGGCCATGGCCGGCTGGTTCGAAGGGCAGAACCTGCCCGGTTTCGCCAGTTGGATGGAGATCCAGGCGGGCGAGGAGCGCGGCCACGCCATGAAGTTCTATAACCACCTCAAGGAGCGCCGCGGCAATATCGTCGTCGGCCCCGTGCCCGCCGCCCCCACCAAGTACAAGGGCGCCACGGACGCCATCCAGGCCGCCTTCGACCACGAGGTCCACGTGAGCGAGGAGATCAACAAGATGATGGAGACCGCCCTGGCCGAGAAGGACTACGCGGCCGTGGAAATGCTGCGCTGGTTCGTCACCGAGCAGGTGGAAGAGGAAGCCAGCGTGGACGCCATCCTGCAGCAGCTCAAGATGGTGGGCGAGTCTAAGGGCTCGCTGATGTACATCGACCGCCACGTGGGCAAGCGCAAGGCCGACTAAAAGCCGCCGGGCAGGCCGCCCCGGTTTGACCGGGGCGGCCCATTTTGCTAGCATGTAGTTATTGGCATATGCCAATAACCGCATGCCCAGACCCTGTAAAAAAAGAAATATCACGGCGCGGCCGCGGGCTTATTACTTCAAGCCCCGGGCCGTGCCGCTTTGCGAGCTGGAGGAAGTAGTCCTCCGGCTCGACGAACTGCAGGCGCTCGAGCACGCCGACCTGGCCCGCAGGGACCAGCGCGCGGCCGCGGCCGCCATGAAGGTCTCCCGGCAGACCTTCGGCAATATACTCGCTTCCGCCCGGCGGAAGCTGGCCGACGCCGTCGTCCGCGGCAAGGCCCTTAAAATAGAGGGCGGCCCGGAAGAACTGCGCCGCCCGCATTGCGGAGGAGCCCACAAATGAACATCTGCGTACCCGTGGAGAACAGCGACGGCCTGAAGTCCAAGGTTTACGGCCATTTCGGCAGCGCCCCTTTCTTCGCCATCTGCGGCGTTGAGAGCGGTAAAGTGGAACTGATCGACAACGCCAACCAGCATCACGAGCACGGCCAGTGCAACCCGCTGGGCGCCATAGCCGGCAAGGCCGTGAGCGCCATCCTGGTGGGCGGCATAGGCGCACGCGCCCTGCAGCGCCTCAACGAGGGCGGCATCAAGGCCTACCGCGCGCCCCAGGGGCCGCTGTCGCAGGCGCTGGACATGTTCAAGAAGAAGGAGCTGCCAGAGATCCTGCCCACCGACGCCTGCGGCGGGCATGGCTGTCATTAAGCATAAGCGCCACGGCGCCTGCGTGGCCTGCGGGGAAAATAACCCCGCGGGCCTGCGCCTGCGCCTGCGCTTTGCGCGCCGGCCCGACGGCTCCGTGCGCGCCGCCACTTACTGCCGCGGCGAGCTGACCGGTTACGACGGCCTGCTGCACGGCGGGGTGGCGGCCCTGATGCTCGACAGCGCCATGGTCAACTGCCTGTTCGGGCACGGGGTGACCGCCTATACGGCCGAACTCAAGGTAAAATATAAGGCGCCGGTGAAGATAGGCCGCGCGGCCGAACTGCGCGCCCGGCTCGACAAGGACCATGACCCGCTTTACCTGACCAGCGGCGAGCTGGTACAGGACGGCGAGATTAAAGTCTCGACCGAGGCCAAGTTCATGAGGGAGTAATGGAAGACAGGAAAATGCAGCTGGAAGAAGCCGCGAAGAAGTACCAGGGGCGCCTTAACGATCCCGACGCCTCGGCCTCTGTCACCGGGCCTTGCGGCGATACCATGGAGTTCTACCTGAATTTCTCCGACGGCAAGGTGAGCGAGGTGCGCTTTCACGCCGACGGCTGCGGCTATACCTCCGCCTGCGGGGCCGTGGCCGCTTTCTACGCCGACGGGCGCCCGCTGGAGGAGGCCCTGTTCGTTTCGCCCGGGCTCATCCTGCGCACGCTCAAGAACGTGCCGGAAGACCACCGCCACTGCGCCATCCTCGCCGCCACCACTCTGTACAAGGCCATAGCCGACCATCTTTTGAAAGACTAGTTTTGTAAAATGCTCTTATGAAGTTCCGGGCCATAAAAACATTGCTGTGCCTGGCCTTCGCGGCGACCGCCGCGGGGGCCTGGGACCTGCATATGCTCGGCCCCGCCCACGAGGCGGGGGAGAACTGCCAGGTCTGCGCGGTAGCTTCCGCTCCGGAACTCAATGCCGACTGCGGCAGCGCGCTGCTGTCGCGCCCCGATAATTTCGTAGTGACCGAGGCCGCCCTCCCCGGGCTGCCTGTAGAAACCGAGTTCGCAGCGGCCTTCCTCGGCCGCGCCCCTCCCCGCTAAAAGGTAGCTGCTACCTGTTATTAACAACCGTTCCCTCAAAAGGTACCTGGTACCTTTTGGGGCGTATAGCGTATGTATTAGGGAGATTTATGGGGAAAATAATAGCTTTAGCTTTGCTTCTGGGCGCTTGCGGGCTGGCCGCGGCGCAGGAGGCGCCGCAGACTGCCGGCACGCTGCCGCAGGGCATGCGGGGCACGCCGGCCAACCTGCCGGATATCAGCGTGATAGGCGTGATAGAAGGGCATACCAGTTCGAACAAGGCCGATGACGGCCGCGATAAACTGGAGTTCAGTGAGGTGGAGACGGCCTTCCAGGGTTATATCTACCCGGAGATGAAGGCCGACGTGTTCCTGGCCCTGCACAAGCATGGCGACGAGTATGAAAGCGAGATATGCGAGGCCAAGGTGTCCTTTCTGCGGCTGGCCGACGGGCTCTCCGCGGAAGTAGGCAAGGTGAACGCCGAGTTCGGGAAAATGAACAAAGCGCATACCCATACCCGGCTGATGATAGACCAGCCGGCCGTGCTCAATAACTTCCTCGGGACGCACGCCTTCAACCCGCAGGGCGCGGCGCTCAAGTACCTGCTGCCGCTGCCTTTCTACGCCCAGGCCCAGGTGGGCGCCTGGAACATGGCCGGTCACGAGCATCATGTGGAGGCGGACAATACCGGCGACGTGCTGGATGTGGACGGGAGCACCGTTACGGTGGTGCTGGCCCCGGAGGAGACCGAAGAGTTCTCTCCAGCGGGCAAGGTGTACACTGCGCGGCTGAACATGTCTTTCCCGCTGACCGCGGGTTCCGAGCTGGAGCTCGGCGTGAGCGGCCTCAAGGGCAAGGGCAGCCACTGGGAACATCACGAGGACAATATAAAGATGTCCGGCGCGGACTTTACGCTCAAGCTCTGGCCCGACGCCTACCGCCGCTTCACCCTGCAGGGCGAATATATGCGCCTGGTGCGCGAAGTGCCGGTGGGGACGCTGCGGCGCGACGGCCTGTACCTGTTCGCCAATTACCGGGCTTCCAAGTACTGGAATTTCGGGGCGAGGTTCGACTATGCCGAGAACGCCTTCCCGACCATCACCTACGAGCGCGATTATTCGCTCATCGCCACGCGCAGCCTGACCGAGACCACCACCCTGCGGGCCCAGTACAAGCATGTAAACCTCTCCGGCGAGAAGGCGGACGAGGGCTGGCTGCAGCTGACCTTCGGCCTCGGCCCGCACAGCCACGAACTGGAATAAGGAGGAAAGATGAGAAAAATATTATTGAGCGCCGCCGCGCTGGCCTTAACCGCCGGCGCCGTGCGGGCAGAGATAAAAGTAGTCACGGCTTCCACCGACCTTAAGTATATCTGCGAGAGGCTTGGCGGCCCCGAGGTGAAAGTGGAGAGCCTCGCCTCCGGCGACCAGGACCTGCATATGGTGGAGCCGCGGCCGAGCATGGTCTTCAAACTCAAAAAGGCAGACATGGTGGTGCGCGTTGGCCTGGACCTGGACATGTGGTTCGACAGCCTGATAAACGCCGCTAAGAACAGGCGCCTGTTCTACGGCGCGCCTGGCTATGTGGACGCCTCGGCGGGCGTGCCCCTGCTGGAGAAGCCCGAAGGCAAGGTGGACGCCTCCATGGGCGACATACACATCTACGGCAATCCGCATTACTGGCTGGATCCGGCCAACGCGAAGATAATGGCCGCCAACATACTGGTCGGCCTCAAGCGGGTGGCGCCTGACAAGGCCGCCGTGTTCGAGGCCAACCACGCCGCGTTCATAAAGGAGCTGGACGCCCGCCTGGAGGGCTGGCGCCGCCGCGCGGCGGCCGTTAAAGGCCTGAAGGTGGTCACCTATCACGGTTCCTGGCCATACTTCGGCCGGCGTTTCGGCCTGGAGGTAATAGGCCATGTGGAGCCCAAGCCCGGCATACCGCCGACAGCCGCCCACCTGGAGGCGCTGGTGCTCAAGATGAAGGCGGAAGGCGCGCGCGTGATACTCACCGAGAGCTATTACCCGCGCAAGGGGCCGGATTTCCTGGCCGGCAAGACCGGCGCGGCGATACTTACCGCCGCCGTGAGCGCCGGCGGCACGAAAGAGGTGAAGACCTACTTCGACGTGTTCGACAAGGTGCTGGAAGCGCTGGAGAAATACTCCGGCCCCGGTTTCTTCGACGCGCTCAAGACCGCCGGCGGCTGCGATAAAGCGGCCGAGGCCTGCGGTAAGTAAGTTGTAAAGACCCGGGGCGGGCGGGCCGCCCCGGGTTTCTTCCTGGAGGAACTATGCTGGAGATAATGCTGCCGGCGGCCGCCGCCGCCGTGATACTGGTGGGTATACACGCCTACCTCGGGATACATATACTCGCGCGCGGGGTGATCTTCGTGGACTTGGCCCTGGCGCAGATAGCGGCGCTCGGCGCCATCACCGGAGTGCTGTTCGGCCTGGAACTGCATACCGCCGGTTCTTATTTCGCTTCGCTGTTCGCCACCTTCATAGGCGCCGGCGTTTTCGCCTTCAGCCGGGGCCGCCATACTACCGGCGCCGTGCAGGAGGCCGCCATCGGCATAGTTTACGTGGTGTCGGCGGCCTTGGCCGTGATGGTGCTGGACCAGTTGCCCGGCGAGGCCGAGCATCTCAAAGGCATGCTGGTGGGCAATATCCTTTTCGTTACCTGGCCGCAGGTCCTTAAGACCGCCGCCCTTTATGCCGCCGTGGGTCTGGCGCATTATGTTTTCCGCGAAAGGTTCGGCGCCATCTCCTTCTGCCCTGCCTCGACCGCAGACTGCGGCTCCAATGCCCGGTTCTGGGATTTCCTGTTCTATGCCCTGTTCGGCTTCGTGGTTACAAGCTCGGTGGAACTGGCCGGCGTGCTGCTGGTATTCACCTTCCTCATAATACCGGCCGTGGCGGCGCGCTTCTTTGCCGCCACCCTGCGCGGCCGCCTGTGGCTGGGCTGGGGCCTGGGCGTGGTCACTAGCCTCGCCGGCATAGCCGCGTCGGCAGCTTATGACCTGCCCACCGGCCCGGCCATAGTCTGCGCTTTCGGCCTGCTGGCAGTAGGCGCCTTTGTTCTGGGCCGCGGGTGTAGCGCCGCCAAAGCGCAATAAAACAGGGGTTTTAGCGCGGCCGGAAAGTTCTAGCGCCAGCCGCCCTCCTTAAAAAACAGAAAGGCCGCGCCAAAAGCGCGGCCTTTCTTATTGTCGCTATGGCCTTTAGATGTCGCTGTTGGCCAGGCCGGCGTAGATCAGGGCGCCGCCGCGCAGGGCCGAGATAACTGCGGCGATCTGGCTGGCCGCCACGGCGGGGCAGCCATAGGAGCGTCCCTGTTTGACATTGGCCTCCTGCACGTAAGTGGCCTCATGTATGACTATGGCGCGGTCCATGGCGTTGGAATTGGTGGCGGAAAGCCCCTGCAGGCGCATGGAGCTGCCATGCTTGCCCCTGTAGGTGTCTCCGGTCAGATAGAACCCCAGCGAGGAGGCGTGGGAATCCGGCGTATTGCTGAAGATGGTGGCGTAGCCGTCATGGTCCCGGTCCGAACCCTGGCCATGCGCCACCCTGATGGCCCTGACCTCTTCGGAGCGCAGGTCTATGATGTAGAAACGGGCCTGGCTCGAGTGCTGGGAGAAGTCTATTATCGCCATATAGTTCTTGTTGGCGATCTGGCCGGAGTTGGCGTTGAAGTACTGGCGCGCCCTGCGCAGCAGGTCCTGGGGAACCTGGGACAGGGAAAGGGTGGCGCCGCGAGAGGGGGTTGTCCTGGAGGGGGCCGGCTCGGCCAGCTCTCCAAGCGGTTCATAGGTCTCCCCGGGAGAATAAGTCTCCGGCTGATCGTCGTCCTGGAGCTCGCCTTCCAGGCCCTGCACCGGCGGCCTGGGCGCGTCTATCTCTATGTCGCCGCCGCCCCTGAAGAGCAGCTTGAGGAGGCCTATCAGGCCGCCCTCCGCTCGGGTGGGGGTGATTTCGGCGGGGTCGCTGTTGCCGTCCGGCCGGACCGCCGCGACTCCAAAGCTTTCTCCCGCGGCGCGGTCGGATTCCGGGCCGGCAAAGGCCAGGGAAACCGCGGCGGTAAGGGCGAGGATGGTCAGTATGAGGGTTTTCATAGCTTCTCCCGTGCTTCCGCTGCTTAAATAGGATAATGTATGAGGCTTGACGTGTCAAGGGCCGATGTGCCCGGCCGCGGCTGTGACATTAGGCGCGGCCTCCTGTGGGCGGGCCGGGACCCGCCCGCCGGCCCTGGGGGCCTTCGCTTTAGCCGGGGTGTCGCGAAATTCGCAAAATGGTAAGATATGCGC
>Ga0302238_1002655_pt1 | contig 12256 bp, 7 predicted proteins | sample AAG_UR_Asn_MG_FD_193527 | JGI IMG/M metagenome (GOLD analysis project Ga0302238, IMG submission 193527) | Enriched activated sludge microbial communities from anaerobic digester in WTTP, New Holstein, Wisconsin, United States - AAG_UR_Asn | ecosystem: Engineered > Bioreactor > Anaerobic >...
AGGTCGTGATGCTGCCTTGGCCCGCAGTGATGGGCTTGATGCCCTTGGCTCCCGCATGGACCTGGCCAGCAAGCGATACTTGGACGGTATGAACCCTCGGTTGGTGTCGGTCAGGCAGGAGAACGCCAAGCGCATCATGGCCTCCTTGGGGGCCACGACGGAACAGTGGCACGATTGGCGCTGGCAGCTTCGACATGCAGCAGGAAGTGCCCAGGAACTCGCTGCCATGGTCAAGCTCTCCGACGACGAGTATGGGAGAATTGCGTCTGCTGTATCAAGCCATGTGCCTTTTGGCGTTACACCATATTATGCAAGTCTGTTTGCAAACCAGCCTGATGAAGGTTACGATCTCGCTATTCGGTCATTGGTTATTCCCCCGGAAGAGCTGCCTGAGCGTGAGCCAGTGGGGGAGCCCGACGGCGACTATGTCGACTTCATGAAGGAGGGCGAGACCTCTCCAGTGGACATGGTGACCAGGCGCTACCCGGCCATTGCCATCCTGAAGCCGTGCACGGTGTGCCCGCAGGTCTGTGTCTATTGCCAGCGCAACTGGGAGTTGGACGGCATTGCCCACGACGAGATAGTGCCTCCCGGCGGCACCCTTACTGAGGCGATAGAGTGGATTGCCGACCACCCGACGATTCGGGAGGTACTGGTCACCGGCGGCGACCCGCTGGTTCTCAGCGACCATCGGTTGCGCCTGACGCTGGAGGCCCTGGGCAATATAGACCATATCGAGCGAATCCGGGTGGGAACCAGGACGCCGGTGACTATGCCCATGAGGATTACCGACGAGGTGGCGGATATGCTGGCCGGTGTTGCCCGTCCCGGCTACCGAGAGGTCTGTGTGATGACCCACTTCGAGCACGTAGCGGAGATAACGCCCGAAGCTGTGGAGGCAGTCACCAGGCTCAGGCGGCGGGGCATCCCGGTGTACAACCAGCTTGTCTACACTTTCTTCGTCTCTCGGCGCTTCGAGGCGGCCCAGTTGCGACGCAAGCTGCGCCTGGCAGGAGTGGACCCCTACTACACCTTCTACCCAAAGGCCAAGAACGAGTCGGCGGCTTATCGTGTACCCCTGGCCCGAATCCTCCAGGAGCAGAAGGAGGAGGCACGCCTGAGTCCGGGCCTGGAGCGCACCGACGAGCCGGTCTACAACGTCCCCGGCCTGGGCAAAAACCACCTCAACGCAAGGCAGCACCGAGACCTGATCTCCGTCCTCCGTGACGGCTCCCGAGTCTGGGAGTTTCACCCCTGGGAGAAGCGCATCGCTGCTCAGAAGACCTACATCGGCAACGACGTCCCCATCCTTGACTACCTGACCCGCTTGGGAGAGTTAGGCGAAGATCTAAATGATTATAGGAGCATTTGGTATTACTTCTGAGCGGAGCAGAGGGGCAAGGCATCACCGAAAGCCAAGCCGCAACAGGCCAAAGCCCGATGAGCAAGGGCATGATTGTCCGGTTTGTGACCATGGAGCGGTAGCATAGTCCCCAGATGTCAGGCCCGCCCCAGGATGAGCACAAGAAAGGCCTGGAAAATCTCCTTTGGCTATCACATAATCAGCAGCCTGTGAGCCTCCCTTCATGCAGGGGTGTAATGATGTCTTGGCTTGACAGCGTTTTGGCAACGCCAACAGTTGGTCTACGATTGAAGCCGGTGTTCAGGACCGTGTTGTCGTACCCGTCGCTCCTGGGCAGTTTCGTTGACTTGCTTGTGCGGGAGGGGCGTTCAGTGAACGTCGAGTTGCTGCAAAACGCCGGGTTCCAAATCTCGCTCCAGGACTCGGGACACTTCTTACGTTTCGAGGCCACTTCGGTAGTAGCTGGTTTCCAGTATCCGCTGGTTGGCGAAGTCTCACCGGGTGGGGTTCCCAAGATGAGGAACTATGTGCCTCGCCCTTACACGGAAGTTGCCCAGGAACTGACGGACCTCCTTGGCAGAGGCTGCGAAGCTCTTGCTGAGTCTGGGAATCCTCTGCTGTGTGAGAGGTTTGGACTAGTGGCTCAAACGTCACTTGTGGACGAATCGGTGCCACCGGGTGTGGCGCTGCTGAGGAGCAGGTTGCTGGGGAGTTGGAACCATCCCGTTATCAAGCTCGATTCCACCGTGTTGGCACAGCTTTCGGAGGATGAGAGCGGGGTTGAGCAGTGTCACCATCGGGTAGTCGTTGATAGTGCGACCCAACCGGAGCGGTTGACCCTGGTTCTGGATTGGCAGAGGAGATTCAAGTCTCCCCAAACCCTCGAAACTGGTAGTACTGCTGGCCTCTTTGCATCAGCACTGAAATCGGGTATTGAGTATTTCGAGCTTGTGGCCGAAGGAGGCTTCGACGATGTCTGATGTTTCCCGTAGTGCTGCGACGGTCCTTTCTGCGGTTCTGGCGGGGGCGGCCCCAACAGCGGCTACTGTGGAGCGTGTCTCGTCTTCCGTGGCGGAAATCCGTCTGGCAGGTGGATGCGGACCATCAGAGCTGACTACGATGGATTGTGCCTGTGCCCAGCCAATGGGTGTGCCCTCAGGCTCCCTTGAGGGAACCTACGGTCTCGGGGCTGCGATGGCATATGCTGGGGACGGTGGTGTGCGGGCTCTCGTGCTTGCGCAGTTGGGCCAGAGGGAGGCCGCTTTGTACCAAGAGCACGGAGCGCTTGTCGATCGGAGCTTTGAGGTAGGGTTGTCGCCCAAGGAACAGAGGCGACTGGACTATGTTCGCTGGCAGCTTCATCAGGTTCAGGATGCGAGGCAGGGCCAGCGCCTGGAGGAGTTGGGAGCCCGGGCACGAGAGTACGCGGCGTTTGCGGAAGAAGTGGCGAGATTGAAGGCCGATTTGCTCGACCGATTGCCGAAGCGGCGGGCCTAGGAATCCGGGACTTGGGAACGAGCATGGCGCCTCTCCAACCACACATCGCAAGGTCTAGGCCCACAGCACATTCTTGGGGGTGTTCGTTGAATTGACGGACGCTGCCCTGGCGTCGCAGCGCAAAGGACTGTATAGGACGTCTTGTTGTTGTCCTTGTAACCCCAATCGGCGAGTCGGTACCTTTGGGGGGGGCCAGCCCGGCCCGCCGCCGTTCGGCCGCGAAGGTGAACCATGAACCCCATTGAATTTGAGAAGAAGTGGAGCCAGACAACCCTCAGTGAGAGTCAGGCATCGCGGGACCACTTCAATGATCTGTGCGACCTTGTCGGCCACGGAAAACCAGCGGAACTCGATCCTACGGGCCAGAGCTTCTGTTTCGAGAAGGGGGCGACAAAGGAGGGCGGCGGGAATGGGAGGGCTGACGTCTGGAAGAGCGGGTTCTTCGGTTGGGAATACAAGGGCAAGAAGAAGGACCTTGAGGCTGCCTATGCTCAACTCCTGCTGTACCGCGACCAACTGGAGAACCCTCCCCTCCTCGTTGTTTCAGATATGGACCGCATCATTGTCCGAACCAACTACACCGGGACGAAGGCTGCCACGTACGAAATCTCCTTGGCCACGTTGGGAGAACCCAGGTCGCTGGAGATTCTTCGGGCCGTCTTCTTCGAACCCGGCAAGCTGCGTCCGGGGATGCCGTCAAGGACGGTTACAGAGGAGGCAGCAGGCAGTATAGGGAAATTGGCCGAATCACTCCGTAACCGGGGACTGGAGCCTTCGGTCGTGGCTCGCTTTCTCGACAGGATGGTCTTCTGTTTCTTTGCGGAGGATGTGGGGCTGCTTCCTGACAATCTCGTCACCAGAATCATTGGAAACTCCTTGGGCAGCCCAGAGACATTCGCCAAGGCCATCGCTGCACTGTTTGAGGCCATGCAAGCTGGGGGGCTTTTCGGCGCCGACGTCATCCCCCCCTTCAACGGAGACCTGTTCAGTGATGCCCTGGTGCTTCCGTTGCAAGCGGACGAGCTCGCAGTTCTCCTGAAGGCGGCCAGGCTGGACTGGGATGCAGTGGACCCTTCGATTCTTGGTACTCTCTTCGAACGTGGGTTGGACCCATCGAAGAGGAGTCAACTGGGGGCTCACTACACCAGCCGGGAAGACATCGAGACGTTGGTAGAGCCTGTTGTGATGCTCCCGTTGAGGGAGGAGTGGGCTGAGGTCAGGTCGCAGGCGGAGCATCTGCTCGACACGGGAAGGCTCGGCCCCGAATCGACAGGGAAGGCCCTGAGCGCCAAGGCGGCAAGGGAGCAGGCCGAAGCGCTTGTCTGGGGATTCCAGCGGCGCCTCGGGCAGATTCGGGTTCTGGACCCAGCTTGTGGCAGCGGGAACTTCCTGTACGTGACTCTTCAGAAGCTCAAGGACCTGGAGAAGGATGTCTTGGTCTTTGCATATGAGCGCTTCAAGACCATGGCACTTCACTTGGTGAACCCCACCCAGTTCTTCGGAATCGAGATCAACGAGTATGCCTTCCATTTGGCTCAGCTCACGTTGTGGATAGGCTATCTCCAGTGGTTGCGGGCCAATGGCTTCAGTCTTGTGGAGCGGAATCGACCGGTTCTGCAGCGCTTGAGCGGCTTCCAGCACAAGGACTCGATCCTCGATCTTGGCGACCCCAGTGCGCCGAAGGAGCCGGAGTGGCCTGAAGCAGACTTCATCGTGGGCAACCCGCCGTTCCTCGGTGGGAAGAAGATGCGCACTCAGTTGGGAAACGCATATGTGGATGGGTTGTTTGCCATTTGGGGACACCGCGTTCGAAAGGAATCAGATCTGTGTGTCTATTGGTTTGAAAAGGCCCGCTCCCAAGTCCTGCAGGGGAAGACCTGCAGGGCCGGGCTCCTTGCCACCCAGAGTATCCGGAGTGGGGCGAACAGGGAGGTATTGCAGGCCATCAATGGCGATGGAACGCAGATCTTCTTCGCTGAGAGCGACCGTGCTTGGATTCTTGATGGAGCAAATGTGAATATCAGTATGGTTGCGTTCGATGATGGTCATGAAGATAGAATCATCCTTGACGGTATGCGTGTGCAGAAAATCCATGCAAACCTGACTTCTGGAGTCGACCTGACGAGGGCCCGGCGGTTGGCGGAGAACATGGGAATTGCGTATATGGGAACGACGAAGGGCGGAGCGTTCGAATTGCCTGGGGAGGAGGCCCGCAGCCTGCTTCCTGTTGCCAACCCCAACATGCGTCCAAACAGCGATGTGCTTGTTCCATGGATTAATGGAAAGGACATCACCGAGAGAAATCGAGGAATGTGGATTGTCGACTTCGGCGTCGGACTGCCAGAATTTGAGGCTGCCCAGTATGAGAGCGTCTTTCAACGAATCACGGAGGCAGTATATCCGGTTCGCCTAACAAACAACAGGGAGGCTTATCGGAAACTCTGGTGGCAGCACGTGGAGGCGCGGCCCGAGATGAGGAGCGCATTTGCCGGGCTGCCCCGCTACTTGGTGACCGTGCGAATTGCCAAGCACCGACTATTCCGTCTTGTCGGATTTCCCACTCTCCCAGATAGCAGACTCATTGCTTTTGCGAGCGCCGCCGAGGAGTTCTTTGGGGTCCTTCAATCCTACCTGCACGAACTCTGGTCTCTGCGGACGGGAAGCAGGCTTCAGACCCGGCCCGCTTACACGCCTACCACGTGTTTCGAGACCTTTCCGTTTCCCCGCCCGACACTCGAACAGAGGGGGGCAATCGGCGAGGCTGCTCGCCATCTGCATCAGCTGCGAGAGAACTGGTTGAACCCGGTCGAGTGGACCAGGGAGGACGTCATCGAGTTTCGAGCGTCAATGGATGGTCCTTGGGCAGCGATGGTTGTGCAGCCGGATTCGAGGGGGGTGGGCACTGTGCGTTATGCGACCAGGGTCCCGGTGGATGAGGGCGCAGCGAAGGAGCTTGAGAAGCGGACCCTGACCAACCTGTACAACAAGAGACCATCCTGGCTTGCGATGGCGCATGAGAAACTGGATCGAGCGGTGTGTGCAGCATACGGATGGGATTGGCCGCTGCCAGACGAAGTGATCCTCGAACGTCTTCTTCTATTGAATCTGGAGCGGGCCGAGGAGCAGAGGCCGGTGACCGATTGCCCGCCGGATAATGAGTTGCCAGACGAGGAGTAAGAACCATTTCGCACAGAGGAGTACGCAAAAGAGTTACCCACCTCAGGAGCGTAGGGAAGACTCAAAATCAATAGGTCGCAGACGAAATACTGGTTGACACGCTAACAATTAGAATATATTTCTGGAGAGGCAGCCGGAAGGCCGAATCGATGCGGTCTGGCTCAAAGGAGGTGCCCATTCCAGTCAGGACTCCGTCTTTCAAGCGATATTTCCGAGTATGCCAACTGTGTCTACTTCACGCATCGTACATTATAACTTTCCGAGCCATATCCGAAATTTATCATTCCATTTGAAAAATTGATATGCCATGGCCAGCCATTGCCCAAGTCTTCTAATTCTGAGACTGACCAATACTCTCCACATTGCCCCTGAACTTCTTCACTCCAATAGCAACCGTCTGCACTGCCCCCCATGTAGGCGCATCCATTACAAGCATCATCTCGGCAGGACCACGAGAGGCACTTTCCGTCCTGAACGTTACAGGTACCGCCGATTTCTGAGGCATTGCAGCCAACGACAAGGGTTCGCAGTTCTCCGACAGTTGGAAGGCGCCACCCTGTGCCCCCTGAATCCAGGCCCTGACAGTACTCCTTGGCTTCCGGCCAAGCCAGCTTCGTCGGAGAAGGTTGCACCTGCCATGTCAGAGCAGATGAAAGCGAGTCAACGCCATCTGACCACCCACGCTCGGTGTCCGCTACGTCAACATCACAACCCAGCCCTGAGTCCCCACATTCTGCCGCACAGGGACCTGATGGGCAGCAGACTCCCAAAACGCACTTAAGCCCGGGCAGACACTGAGACTCAGCGTCGCACTCACCGCCCTCCTCCACCTCACCACAGGCGGAAACCACCGCTTCGCCGCATGTTACCAGGTCCCCGGTTTGGCCTCCTGACCCCCCGCATGAGAGCAGTAGGGTCGCACAACCAGCCCACACCATCTTCAAGAATGCATGGTCTAACATGGGTCGAATCCTCCGCCCAAAACGTTCATATGCATATCTTCATACCATGCTATGGACCCCGCCGCAAGCCGGACTGGTAGGGAACGATTTTCTAGACCGATTGCCGAAACGGCGGGCCTACACGGCTTTTCAGATATCTCGATCCCCCAAGCAGCCTCAGAGCCGAAGGCAGGCCCTTCGATGGGAGCGAGGCCTACGCCGAGTCTAAGGGGGGGGCGAGAATGGTGAGCAGTGGTTCAGGAACCCGGCACTTGGGAACGAGCATGGGGCCTCTCCAACCACACATCGCTAGGTCTAGGTCCGCAGGACAGTGTTCGGGATGTTGGCTGAATTGACGGACGCTGCCCTGGCGTCGCAGCGCAAAGGACTGTATAGGACGTCTTGTTGTTGTCCTTGTAACCCCAATCGGCGAGTCGGTACCTTTGGGGGGGGCCAGCCCGGCCCATGCAACTCCCTGCCAACTCAGGCAGCGCCCACATGGCTCACAAATGGCCCAACGCTGCCTAAACCACTGCTCGCCATTCTCGTCCCCCCCCTCGACTCGGCCTTCGGCCGGCTCGGGGTACACGGCTGCTGGGTGGATCGAGATATGTGAGCAGCCGTGTAGTCTGCTGTGCTTTGCTACGCCATTCGCACGGGGACGAGAGGGACAAACCACTATGATCTGTATTTTTTGGTACCCCCGACAGGAATCGAACCTGCGACCTACGGATTAGGAATCCGGCGCTCTATCCTGCTGAGCTACGGGGGCAAACATGCAAACAACGGCGGCATTTCCGCCGCAGCAGTTGCGGAATGTAGCCAACAGCGCCCCGGGGCGCAAGAGTTTTTTCCATCACCGCTTGCGCTCAACGCCCAGGGCAGGGCAGAAGGGTTGCAGAGTGCACCTGGAACAGTGGGGCGATTGTGGCCGGCAGAGGTTCTGGCCGAAGGCTACCAGCAGGTAGTTGTACCGTATCCAGTGGTGCTGTGGCAGCTTGGAGCGAAGCACCATCTCGGTCTCTTCGGGGGTGTTGGTCTCCACGTAGCCCCAGCGGTTGCTTATGCGGTGCACGTGGGTATCCACGCAGATGCCGGGCAGCCCGAAGCCCTCGGTGAGCACCAGGTTGGCAGTCTTCCGGCCCACGCCGGGTAAGGCCAGCAGGGTCTCCAGGTCGTTGGGAACCTGGCCTCCGTGGCGGTCCAACAGGGCTTGGCAGCACTCCAGCACCGTCCTGGCCTTCACATGGTAGAACCCCACAAGTCTGATGGCCTCCTCAATTGCCTCCACGGGCACCTTCACCATGTCGTGAGGGTTGTCGGCCAGAGCCAAGAGACGTGGAGCGGCGATTCGGGTCTGTTCATCCCTGGTGCGCAGGCTCAGCAGCGTCGCCACCAGCACCTTGAAGGGACTCCTCTCCAGCTTCACCATCTGGCTGACTACGGGCTCCTCCCACTGCACCACCATCTCCTCGACCAGGGCGATGGCCCGCTCTATAGGGAAGCTGTGGTTCGAATCGTTGCTCTTGTGCTTGCCCATGCCCTGAATGCCTCCCGAGATGGGGACGCGTTGGGTGCGTCCGCTGGCGGCAGTGTAGCCTCTGTGGGCGCCCAGCGGAAGGGGGTGCGGTTCCATTGCCGGGGACCGGCACGTCCGCCGGGTGTATTTCGTGGCCGTAGTCCCGCCAAAGGCGGGTTGACGTCGCCGTCGCCGTCGCCGAAATGTCTAGGAGGCTGTATGACATTGCCCGTTCTACTGCGAATTCGCAATGCACCCCATCTGCGGCCCCCAACCTGTGGGCACATATTCCCGATATGCACCCACATCTTGTGGTCCACATCTGGGGCACCTATCGAATTCTCGCGACGAACATCAATGCCCTACAGCCTCCTAGCAGCGTGACATAGTCCAATTGCTCTCCCGGTTCGGGAACAGCGCACAGCGGAAGGCTAAGTTCTTGACCTTGGCGCAACTCCAGACTACCAATTGAGCGATAATGGGGGTGTCTCATGAGAAGGTTGTTTCTGACTGTGTCGCTCCTGGGTGTGTTTGTCGTTGGGCAGGGGTGTGGAGAGTCATCTACCACCGTCTCAAAAGATACGGGGCCATCCGTGGACCTGGCCGATGCAGCGGAAGAGCCCGACCTTCCCGTCTTCCCCGATGTGGCGGGTGAGGATGCCGCAGAGGTCGCTCTGGACACGGGGCTGGACGGAGATGATTCCGACTGGTGCCCCAACTGCGTTGACCTGGAGGGCCTGGACCTCACGCCCAACGATTTTGGGAAGCTGTGCACAGGGCCTGGTGATTGCGACTCAGGACAGTGTCTGCCCCATATGGGTGACTATCGATGCACGGTCTATTGTGTTGATGAGTGTCCGGGGCCCGAGGGTGAGTACGCCTGTGAACCCTTGACCCAAGGAACCGACCCCCAGTTCGCCTGTATCTCGAAGTTCCCGTGGCTCTGCTACCCCTGCATGGCCAGCAAGGACTGCCTTGCTTCGGGGTCCAGGTGCGTCATGGCGCTGTCGGGGGAGGGGGCCTTCTGCTCCTCGGGATGTGCAGAGGGTGACAACTGCCCGGCAGGCTACGAGTGCTCCGAGTTGAAGAGCACCGAGGGCGACATAGCCAAGGTCTGTCTCCCCGCCCAGGGCGAAGCATGCCAATGCTCCACCGCTGCTAAGGCCGCCAATGCCGCTACCACCTGTCTTGTCACCAACGAGATAGGCACCTGCGTGGGCACCAAGTCGTGTGGGCCCGATGGGTGGAGCGACTGCACCGGCGCCAATCCTCAGTTGGAACTCTGCTTCAACCAGTTGGACGACGACTGTAATGGCATTGTGGACGACCCGCTAATCTGCAACCAGTGCTCGTGCGGCGACGGGGTCTGCCAGGCCCAGTGCGGCGAGGCCTTCGTTGGGGGCGAAGCTCCAGATACCCAAAAGTCCTGCGCTGCCGACTGCGCCTCCTGTGGCAATGGTTCTTGTGACCCTGGCGAGGGGCCCTCCATCTGCCCCCAGGACTGCTGCGGAAGTTGCGGCGATGGCGTTTGTGGCGCCGGCGTTTGTGGTGAGGACGAGACGGTTTGCCCCCAGGATTGCCCGGGCAGCTGCGGGGATGCCGTCTGCGACCCCAACGAGAATGCCGTCTCTTGCCCCCAGGACTGCCCCAAAGGCATCGTCGGAAACGGAACCTGCGACCCCGAAGAGTACCACTCCACAGTACCCTCGGAGTGTGGCCCCGGCTGCGGCGACTGTATCTGCCAGCACGATGAGTTCTGGGGAACCTGCCCCATGGATTGTGGCTATTGCGGGGATGGATACTGCTTTGACAACTGCCCGGCTATGTATGCCGCTGAAACGCTCTTGTCCTGCAAGATTGACTGCTGCATTCCCGACTGCACCGGCCGCGTCTGCGGCGACGATGGTTGCGGCGGCTCGTGCGGGGAGTGCCCCACCCAGCACGTCTGCAAGAGCGACGGCCAGTGCGTCTGCGTGCCCATGTGCGAGGGGTTCCAGTGCGGCGACGATGGCTGCGGTGGCTCGTGCGGCAACTGCGGGGTGGGAACCAAGTGCGTCGATGGCATATGCCAGACTGGGTGCGATTTGGACTCACAGTGCGCATGGGACGAAGAGTGCTTGGATGGCTATTGTGCGAACAACCTGCCCGATGATGCTCAACTAATCGATGTCGGGCCCCTGGTCCTGCTGCCTTTGGCCGCAACACCTCTGTTGACCGCCAGGGTCTTCGAGGCGGAACTCACGCCCAATCAGGGTGCTGCCTTTGAAATCGCAGCAGAGTTTGGATGGGGCAGCGCTGAGGTGAATCCTAAGCAGTCGCCGGCAAGTTGGACCTGGACCACGGCGTCGTTCCATAAGGACGACGAGGGGTGGGACTACTACCAGGCCAGCTTCACGCCTCCCGGGCCCGGAGAGTATGGCTTCACCTTCCGGTTCTCACTCAACGGAACGCCCTGGGTCTACGCCGATGGCGACGGCCTCGACAATGGCTTCGACCCGGCGCTGGCGGGCCGCATATCGGTTACCCCACCTCCGGCCATCACCCAGGTCAGCCCAAAGCACCCATCCGTGCTTGGCGGCGACAACATCCTTGTCACAGGCACGGGCTTCATAGCCGATGGGATAACGCTGCTTGTGGATGGGCTGGCCGTGGTGCCCGTTTCGGTAAGTGCCGACCAGATACTGTTCAAGGCCCCTGCGCACGACGCAGGTGCCGTTGAGGTGAAGGTTGTGAACGCCGACGGCCAGTGGGCCGCATCGCCCGCTTCGCTGAACTATGTTCGCCGCTTCACACCCACGGTAGATGGCAATCTCTCCGAGTGGGATGCCAGGCTGAGAGTGGGAACTAATACCTTGGTGAGCAACTGGGATCAGACCAAGAATTCACTTGATTCACTCTGTCTTTCATTTGATGGAAATAAAGTCTATATCGGAATAAAAGGCAAATGCGAGGCTCAGAACTACATAGTAGGCTATCTGGATGTGGACTTCGGGGCCTCCAGCGGCGTGGCGCAGATGGCATGGCTCTCGGACAACGCCGGGGACGGCGACCTTGACGACGCGCTGAGCAGTATACTGGATGTTACGGTGTCAGGTTTTGGAGCCGACTGGGGGTTCGGGTCCAAGGGGATGGCTACTTTCCTTGAGGGCAGTGATCTGGGGAACTCGAAGTTCGTTGGTTGGAGGGCCATGGGGACTCCTTATAACCTGCCATGGTGGCAGGGCACGGTGGCCTGCTCGGCGTCGGGGTGTGAGGCATCGTTCTCCCTGGGCACCATCTTCCCTCTGGGGGTGCCGGCCCAGGGGACGACGTTGGGGCTCTTTGCCCGCATAACCGATCGATACGGCGACAGCTTCGGCATATCCAACCAGGGCCTGCCAGAGTACTACGACGCCGGCAACCCCCACCTCATAGGGGCTGTGGCGCAGACTCTGCTTGTTCCGTAACCGGCCTTATGTGGCTCTCGACGGTTTTTGCCCGGAGCGGTCAGGCACTTTTTGCTTGCAATAGAGCGCCGTTCGATTATCCTTCCGCCTCCTGAACTTCAACCGCTGCGGCGGGGGTATAGAGATGGCGAACACAAAGAATCTTAGCAGAGAGAAGCGCAAGGAGACCAAGAGGACTCAGCGCAAGGCGTACAAGGCCGTCGTGGCGAAGTTGACCAGCAAGCTGCGGAAAGAGTTCGACAAGAAGCCCAAGGGCGGCGTCAAGGGCTTCTTCCTGGGCACCAACGAAGAACTGGACTAGTCCAGTAGCTTT
>Ga0302238_1002660_pt1 | contig 12231 bp, 8 predicted proteins | sample AAG_UR_Asn_MG_FD_193527 | JGI IMG/M metagenome (GOLD analysis project Ga0302238, IMG submission 193527) | Enriched activated sludge microbial communities from anaerobic digester in WTTP, New Holstein, Wisconsin, United States - AAG_UR_Asn | ecosystem: Engineered > Bioreactor > Anaerobic >...
AAACCTCGTGGACATCGCCGTTTCCATCGGGAAAGATGTGGGGGACTCGGTTTTTGCCCAGGTGAACGACCGGGCCTACAGCCGTCAGCGGTACTGCCAGAAGTGGTACCGCCCGTGGATGCATGCCGAGGGGAACCGGATCCGGGCATTGCGGAAGGATATCTCCGCCGCCCACCTCACCGGCGCGGAGGAGCGGGACCTCCTGGCCCGGTCCGCCCGGGGCTTTTCCGCCGCGTCCGAAACCCTCGCCCGGGTCGGAGGACAGCTCGCCGGACTGGGGTTTTCGGAAATCCGCTCTGCCGACGATTACCTCGATGCCCTGGGCCGCCTCGCGGGACAGGCCCCTCCCTCCGCTCTGGCCCGGGATGTGGAAACCCTGTTTCCCCATCTGGGAGATCGGGAAAAAGAGAATGTCTTCGCTGTGACGGCGGTCCTCCGCTGGTATTACGAGGATGCCGCCGAGGCGGCGCGGGGGGAGGCGGAACTCCGGGCCGCGGGCCTTCTGGCTGAAAGACACTCCGCCCGGGAAAGGTACCGGGCCATCGTCGAAGATCCCGGAGCCTCCCCGGCGGAGCTTCGGGAGGCCATGACGGCCCTCTTCGGGGCAGGAGCCTTCAGCGAGGAGAAAAAATCGGAGTTCGATATCGCCGTCACCCGGTCGCTGGCCGCCGACACCATCCCGGGGGGCGGATACAAGCTGCGGCTCCTCGCCGGGGATCTGGAGAATCTGTTCGCGGCGAAACTCTCCGCGATCATGGAAACCGCCCGCCTCGCCCTCGAGGGAGAGGGGGAGGCGCTGGAAAACAGGCGGTCCCAATGGGCCCGCCGGCTGGCGGATCTCTACCGGGCGGGTCGGGAGGGCTGGCGGGACGGGGAGGGGCTGCTGGAGGATGTCCGGAGCCGTCAGTGGAACGACCTGACGGACGCCTACAGACGGAGCGTCGATCTCTGGGAGGCGGAACGGGAGCTCCTCGACCGGAGCCGGCACGAATGGGCGGTCTGCGGGGCGGAAATGACGGTGCAGGCGGGGGTGGAGGACCTGGCGGGACAGCTGGGGCTGGACCGGGAGCGTCTCATCGCGGAGGTGGAGGGGGTCCGGATCCCGGACATCCTTTTCTCCTCCGGCCTTTCCGACAAGGCCGCCGGGATCTGGAACCGGTCGTTTCTGGATTCGCTGGGGCGGACCGCCGATCTTCTGGCGGAAAGGTCGGGGGAAAGGCGATCCGTCTCCGCCGCTGCCCTTCCCCGGATCTGGCGCCCATCCCCGCTGGTCGGCGCCCGCGCCGTGGCGCGGGAAATCGAGGAGGATATCCTCCGGGGCGCCGCTTTCGTCACCGCGGTGGAATGGGGCAAGGCGGTGCGGGAGGTCCGGGAAGGGGCGGCCCGGCGGGTGGCCGATGCCAACCGGTCGGTGGATAAAAGTCTGGCGGACACCTTGCGGGGGGCGGGTTACGCCAGGTCGGGAAACATCTTCACCCGGAGGGCCGTCATCGACGAGACCCTGTTCGGCGGGATCGAACGGGAGAGACAAACCATCCAGGGCTACCGGCCTTTCGAGGCGCCGGATTTCGACTGCGGGGCGGATCTGAGTCGGGACAGTCTGACAGGCAAAAGCGGCGAGTACATCGCCGCCATGGTCCGCCTGGCCCGGGAAAATATCGGGAAATACCTTGCGCTCATCTTCGGGAGAGACAACACTAAAGACATGGACAGCCTGTGGCGGGGAGCGGCGGGTCAATTGCGGGAGTCCTTTGAAAAAGCCGAATCCTCCTATCGGGCGTCCGCGGGATACGGCCGGGTGGAGAACGGAGTATCCGTCAACCGGAACGCGGACGGCCTTTTCGCCTGGCATGTGGGCTACGCGCCGGTGATGAAGACGAACGATCCCGAAAACGTGGCGGAAGCGGGTTACGGAGAGATGGGCAGGATCATGACCCTGTTTTTCCGGAACCAGGCCCGGCAGATGCGGGGCCTCGCCTCCTTCGATGTGACCTGGTACAACAAGAAGCTCTGGGACGACGATAAAAACAATGACGGCCGGAGCGACGGTTTTTTCGGGGCCCCCACGCTGCGGAGCGTGGCGAATCTGGCGGTGGGAATAGCCGCCACCGCGACGGGAAATGTCTGGGCCGCCGCGGCGCTGAATCTGCTGGACGACGCGGTTTTCACGGCCATGGACGCAGCCGGCGGGACGGTGAGCCTGTTTTCCGGTTTCAGGGACCTGGGACGGCAGGCCGCCCTCAGCGCCGTCGCCCTGGGAGTCTCCGACGGGTTCAGGATCCTGGGAGGGGTGGCGGGGAACGGCGGAGTCCTACAGAACACTCTGACGAAGGGGACGGGGATGCTGGCGTCCAATGCCGCCGGCGGAGCCCTGCAGGCCGTCCGGCTGGGGTCGGGGGGCCCCGATTTCCGGTGGAACGTGTTCCGGGAAGCGGTGGCCGGAGATGGGGCACTGGCGTCCTACACCGGAGGCCTGCTGGGGACCTTTCTTGCCGGAAGCGTGGAGGGGCTCGGCGCGGCGCGTCTCGGGGAGGTCCGTTCCTTCGCCGATTTCGTCGGGGGAATGGCCGCCGCAGGGACGGAATACGGTCTCACCGGCCGGACCCGGCTCAACATCGCCGATTTCGGCATCTTCGGCGTCTCGGCGGGAGGCCGGACCCTCCGGGGCGGAATGCTGGAATTGAACCTGGGCGGTCCGGGGGCCCTTTTTTCCCTGGGGTCCGGCGGGACCGACGTCAGTCTGGGACGGATCCTGGAAGCCGCCGCCGGGGCGGGAGCCTGGAAGAAGAACATCCAGATCCAGTTTGCCGATCTTCGGGGAGGGGCGGAGTTCGCCGGCGACTACGAGGGGTCCCGAAGCGTCGGGACCGCCCTGCGGGCCCTGTACAGTTTCGGGGATGCCGCAGGCCAGGTCCTGCTGGACCGGCTCCTGTCGGGAGACATGAACCTTCTGGTGGGCTTCACCCAGGCCCGGGGGGTGACCCGGGGGAATGAGATCCATCTGGCAGGCCTGGAGAGTCGGGGCGAGGCGGGGTTCCTGGCGGGCATCACCCTCCAGCACGAGGCCCACCGGAACGGCGTTCCGGTGGGAGACCTGCATCCCGACGGGACCCGGGAAACGGACGAGAGCAACTTCGCCGAACTCAGGGCCGGCAGTCTCGCCCGGCTCCAGATGGCGGCGAAGATCGACGGCGAGCGCCCGGGGTTTCTCGCATCCAGCCCCCACCTGGAATTTGAACTCCATCTCCACGGTGAGGCTTCCCGTCAGGGGAGGGAGGAGCTTTTTCTGGAATACCTCCGGGACGCATACCGGAACGACGAGGATTTCTACCTTCCCCTGGTGGTCACCGGGGGGGAATACCAGAACTCCCCGGGCCATGTCAATGTTCCCCTTCTGGGGGAGATGACCCGGGAGGAGGTGGCCCGGGAGAACCGCCGGCGAACGGAGGATGCGGCTGCCCGGTTCCTGCAGGACGAAGCGAAAAGCAATGGCTACGCCGGGGACGAGGAGGGCTACCTCGCCTCTCTGGGGGTATCCCGGGAGAAATTTCTTGACGGTGCGGAAAAAGAAAAAGATTTTATCGCAAAATTCAAACCCGCCGAGCTGCAGTATGTTTCCTTGGCCTCCTCCGGCTGCATGCTCACCGCGGCTATGTACTGCGCCGAGACCATCACCGGCCGGAACCTGTCCCTGCCGGAGGTGAACCGGGCCGTCCGGGATGCGGGCCTCTTCCTGAACGACTCGGACCTGTCCCCCGGCAAACTGGCGGAGGTGGTGCGATACCTCACCGGGGGGGAGTTCCGGCTGGAGCTGCAGACCCTGAAAGACGGCAGGCCCGGGGCGGAGCTTCTCCGGGCGATGGAAGGGGCTCCGGAGACCTTTCTGGTCCATCTCCGGATCGGAGACGAGAAGGACAGGAAGGCCTATCACTCCGAGGCGCTCTCCTCCATCGACTGGGGGCCCGGGGCGGCGACGGGGGATTTTTCGGAGATCCGGGGAGTCCATACCGCGAACCCCTGGAAGGGGAATAATTACACCGGGCGGACCTGGCGCTCTCCGGGGGAGATCGCCCGCTGGGACATCTACAAGGTGGTCCCCAATTGGACCCATTACCACATGCTGTATCGGGAGCGAAGAAACATGCTGCCCTTGGGAGGAAGACAATGAAAGCGTTGCTGGTCCTGACGACACTGCTGGCCCTGGCCCCCATACGGGGGGAATCGGAGGAAGACTTCAGGTTTTTGACGGCGAACGAGTGGTACATCGATTCGGGGATCGATGTGCACTATGACCAGACCGTCCTGTTCCGGCGTAACGAACTCCCCAGGGAAACGGTCTTTTACAAGGAGAAATTTTCGCTCGATGGCACGCATAGATATTTGAGTTTCTTCTACGACTACACCGGAGATCATGTAAAAGTGTACGATGTGGACGACAATAAGGACGGCCGGGACGACACCCTGAATGTCGTATGGCGGGAAGGAGATTCACTCTACATTTTTGAAAACCCTGACGACAAGCTGATCAGTTCCGGTGGCGGAGGCAAACGTCAAGGGCCCGTCGCCGACCCGGACCACCCCCTGGTGGGCTTATGGGGGCATCCGGATAATTCTACGTCCCGGCAGGTCCGCCTGGTCAAAAGCGACGATTACTCCTTTTTCATGAACCTTCCAACCATCCGCCATTTCGCCTTCCGCCGGGGCTGGTATCTGCTGAAGTATCTGGGCGACAATATCTTCGAAACCGACGATACCTTCCCCGACGGCAGGTTGCGTCTGGAGGTGAAAAATGCCGGCCAGATTATCCTGACGCCCCTGTTTGCCCTGCCCGCCTCGGAGGGGCTGCTGGATTCGGTCCTCATCCTCAACGGGCACCGGCGCTAAGCCCGGGGACGGCCGGACCGGGCGCCCCGTCAGGGAACGCCTGACCCGGCGGCGCCGGGGAGGCGGGGAGGCGGGGAGGCGGGGAGGCGACGGACCGGACTCCCGGCGGTCCCGGGGAGGGGCGCTATGGCCGGGCCCGCGGCCGGAGAGCCCCTCCGGCTTCGGGAAATACGGCGCCCATCCTCTTGCGTTTTTATCGGGATGCCGTATACTGTTTTTACATGAAAGTGCTCATGAACATGAACCCCGTGCTGGCCGCCTTCCTGGCCACCCTTTTTACCTGGGGTCTCACCGCCGTCGGGGCGGGAATGGTCTTTTTCTTCAAGAACCTCAACAAAAAGGCTCTGGACAGCATGCTGGGCTTCGCCGCGGGGGTGATGATCGCGGCAAGCTTCTGGTCCCTTCTGGAGCCCGCCCTGGATATGGCGAGGCAGATGGGCATGGTTCCCATCCTGCCGGCGGTGGGCGGATTTCTCGCCGGAGGGGCCTTCCTGAAAATTGTGGACAAGCTCCTGCCCCACCTTCATCTGGGACAGGACAGGGACATGGCGGAGGGTCTTCACACCACCTGGAAAAAGAGCATTCTCCTGGTTCTGGCCATCACGCTGCACAACATCCCTGAAGGTCTGGCCGTCGGGGTGGCCTTCGGGGCTCTCGGGGCGGGGATCGAAACCACCGCCTGCTGCGGCGGGGCCGTCGCGCTGGCCATCGGGATCGGCATCCAGAACCTGCCCGAGGGCGCCGCGGTGTCGGTTCCGCTCCGGCGGGAGGGCCTCTCCCGGTGGAAGAGCTTCCTCTACGGCCAGGCCTCGGGCATGGTGGAACCCATCGCGGGGGTCCTCGGCGCCATGCTCGTCATCGCCATGAAGCCCATCCTCCCCTTCGCCCTGGCCTTCGCCGCGGGGGCGATGATCTATGTCGTGGTGGAGGAGGTCATACCCGAGGCCCAGAGCGGGGGGAACAGCGATGTGGCGACCCTGGGGGCCATGCTGGGCTTCGCCATCATGATGACTCTGGATGTGGCGCTGGGCTGAGCCCTTCAGCGTCTGCCGGTGACCCCGGGAGCCTGAAAGTTCAATTTTTCCCATCGGATCACGGTGCCGTCCACCGACAGATGGTAGAGGCCGCAGTGGCCCATGGGAAAAAGGGGAAACCAGGAAACCTCCCCCGAAACGGCTTTGATGAGCCATTGCAGAATCCCCGCGTGGGCCACCGCCAGAACCCCGAAGGGTTTTGCCGGACCACTCCCCGCCGGGTCCCCGCTCCCGGATTCTCCAGCTCCGGAGCCTCCGCCGGGAAGAGCTCCCTCCTTCGCCGCCGCCGCGGCTCCGGCGATGAGGTCCGCCCAGACCGCTTCCGCCCGGCGTCGCAGGGCGACGGAGCTTTCGGCTCCCTCCACCCCGTCCCAGCTTAATTGGAGAAACCGCGCCCAGGCCTCCGGGGAGCGTTTCCGGGCCTCCTCTAGGGTCAGGCCGGTGTAGACGCCGGTGTCCATTTCGATGAGATCCGGCGTGGGTCTCGGGGTGGTCAGGCCCGCCTCGCGGCATACCAGTTCCGCCGTTTCCCTGCCCCGGGCCAGGGGGGTGCAGAGAGTGAAACGGATGCCCCGCTCCGCCAGGAGTCTGCCGGTCAGCGCCGCCTGCCTCCTTCCCTCATCGCTGAGAGGAGAGTCGAGCCTCCCCTGGACGATGTCCCGATGGTTTCCTTCGCTCTTGCCGTGGCGGAGAAGGTAGAAATCGATTTTCCCCAGGCGGGCGAGGGGCGAAAAATCCATTGTCATAACGGGTCCCCCCATAGGCCTGCGGGGGAGCGGAGTTCCACCGGCTCCCAGCGTGAAGCGCCGAGCCGCATGCCGTAGTTGTTTTCCATATTCCAGGCGAAGCCGGAGCGCAGGGTCGCGGCCAGTTTTTTCAGGTCCCTTTCCGGGTTCGGGTCCGAGGGGAAGGCGGGGTCATCGGCGTAGAGACCGCAGGTCAGGAAGTTCTCCAGGAGAAGCTTCGCCGCCAGGAAACGGCGGGACTTCTCCACCCCGAGGATCAGCGCGTCGTCCAGCAGCCCCAGCACCTCCCAGGTCACCTGTTCGGCCTGGGAGTACCGCCCTGCGTCCTTGTCCTGGTCGCTCCATCTGACGGGAAGGCCGGCGATGATGCCGTCGATGTTCCGCGTCAGATGCTCCAGGTCGAAGAGGCCGGTGGCCACATTGAAAAGAATGGGCCGCCCCTCTCCCTCCCATCGGGCGACCTCCCCGGGGGAAATGGCGGGGCCGATGTCGGCGCAGTTCAGCCGGCCGTCCCCGTCCACCACCAGGATGCCCCCCTTCCGGTCCACCGCGGTCTTGAAGGAAAACTCGAAGGCCGCCTTCCTCCCGGACAGGGCCAGAAGGGCGAGCCCCGCCGGGTCCGGTGTGTAGCCCAGATTGTCCACATTGCCCAGGTACGCGAAGCGCTTGCCCGATTCCCGGAGACGGCGGTACACATCCTTCAGAACGAGAAAGTTCTGCCCGTGCCCCCCGGGAAGCCCCAGGGTCCGCCCGGGGATTCCTCCGGCTTCGGTGAAGAGCGATTTCCGCTCCCCCTGGGAGGAGTGGGTGAAGGCGGAGATGAGGGGCTGGACCCCCGTTTCAACCCGGGTGATGTCGATGCCGGTTCTTTCGATCAGGGTCCGCAGGGCGGGGCTGTCCCGGTAGGAAAGAAGGGCCCGGGAGACTTCCGGGTCGGTGAAGACACTGGTCATCTGAAACATCGGCGCCAGAGGCGGCGGCGCATCGGGGAGATCGGCTCCGGGGACCGCCGCCCCCGGTCCGGCCCTCCCGGGGGGGAAGGCCGCGGCGGCCGCCCGCCGGCGGCGCAGGACCCCCAGGAGAAGGGCCCGCATCTTCAACTCGATGAAACTGAAACCCGGGCTTCCGTCGGGATTGACGTAGGCGGGGGTGATGCCCTTGGGTCTGTCCCGGCAGAGTTCGGCGGAAATCCGGAAAACCGGCTCCATGAGGCTGAAGAGCTCCCCGCTGAAGGCCCGGTTTATCTTGCCGTCGGCGTAGCTCGTGGCGGAGCCGCCGTTCAGAATGCCGTAACTCAGAAGGGGGTAGAGCAGGACCCCCAGTTTTTCCAGCGCGGCCCGGGAAAAGACCAGGGAGCCTCGCCCGTCGGGCTCGCCGAAGGCTGCGGCGTCCAGGCCGGGGATGAGGCCCGCCAGATTGTCCCGGGCTTCCCGGAGCGGGACGGTGAAGGGGCCCTCCCCGGTGAAATCCAGAACCCGCCGTCCGTCCAGGGACGGGATGTCCCGCACTCTGACGGGTCCCTGGTCCCGGTGGCCGCCCCGGTTCCAGCGGTCCAGGATCCGGAGGCTCAGATCGATGTCTATCCGGTTCCGTTCCATGTCCTCCCGGATCGGGCCGGGAATATGGCTCTTTTCCGGGTTCATGGGGTCCCTCCCTCATCGTCCCGGGGCAGGACGGTGTCCGCGTGGGCGGCCCCCAGAAGGCTTATGCTGTAGTCCCGGACGATGTACACCGGGATCTCCCGCAGGATGTCCCGGATGATACGCCGGTACCCCAGAGAGAAGGCTTCCATGAATCCCCCCGGGCGGAGGAACCAGTCCCGGTTCTTCGCGGCGATGCCCCCGGCCAGGTAGAGTCCTGCGGTGGGGAGGAAGACCGTGGCAATGTTGGCGGCGACCCGTCCGTAGAACCGGGTGAAGAGCCGCATGATCTCGGCACATTCCGGGTCCCGGTCCGCCCAGGCGGAAATCAGCGCGGGCTTTTCGTCGTCCCCGACGCCGTCGATCTCTCTCATTGCCGGACTGACGGGTCCGCCCCGCCGGCGGCGCACCATGTCCCGGATGTTCAGAAGACCCAGGCCGGAGACCAGAAGCTCCGCCTCCGCGACGCCGCCGATGCGGTCTTCCAGCTCCCGCACCAGTTCCCGGCTCTCCCGGTCGAAGCCGCTGAAATCGATGTGGCCGCCCTCGGAGGGGATGGCCAGGAACCCCCCGCCGGTCTCCACTAAGCAGCCCACGCCGAGGCCGGTCCCGGCGCCGATAACGGCCCGCACCGTACCGGAGGGGGAGGGGAGGTGGCCGTCTTCCCGGGGAATGGGGGTCAGAGCCCGGGGGTCGGCGGGGTCCAGAAGGGGAAGCCCGTAGGCGATGGCGGTGAAATCGTTGATGATGCGGGTGGGGATTCCCAGCCTCCGGGAAAGCTCGCCGCCGTCCGCCACCCAGGGGGCGTTGGTCAGGCGGCAGACATTGTCCTTCACCGGCCCCGCGGCGCTGATGCAGCAGCGCCGGATCCGGAGGGAAGGCCTGAGCCGGAGAATTTCCCCCAGGGCGCCGGCCGCGGCCTCTCCCAGGGAGCCCAGGTCCCGGGTTCTGAACAGGAACTTTCCCAGAAGGAAGTGCCTGCGCCCGGACCTGCCCGCCAGGGCGAAGCTGGTGTTGGTGCCTCCCGCGTCGCCGACGAGGATGTGCTCTTCAGCCCCGGCCTCGGGGTCGATCCAGATGATGTCCACGCCCCATCTTATCGTGAGATCGGCGGAAAAGGCAAGGAAGTTCCGGTTTCCCCCGGCGGGACGGTCAGCTGATCCGCCGGACCAGGGGCAGGAACAGGCTGATCCAGACCACGGCCCCGGCGAAGGAGATCAGGGTCCCGGCGACGATGCCCAGCCGGGGGTAAAAATAGGCCACCCCGAAGGCGTAGACGATGATGTTGGAGGAGGAGAGCATCAGGACCTTCCCCGTGGCCCGGGTGAAATCCGGCCCCTGGGTGAGGGTCAGGATGACGAAGGTGGACATCATGACCGCCGGAAAGCTGGCCAGGATCCCGGTGACATAGGGCGGGGCGATCTGGGCCGCCAGGACCGCCGAGGCCACCACGGTTCCCGCGAAGAGGGCCCGGATAAGCATCCCCCGGGGGTTCCAGGGGGCGGGTTTTTTGGGGACCGAGCGGATCTTCGTTCCGAACTCCGCCAGCAGGAAACCTCCGACGCAGACCAGGAGATAGATGACCAGAGAGAGGGGCAGGCTCCTGATGGGGAAGGCCGAGGCCGCGGCGGCGACGGCGAACCAGGCCGCCAGCGAACTGAGGACGGCGAAAGGGAGGCTCCTGCGCACGGCGAGGATGAAAATGAAAATGAACAGGGTGTTGATGGCCATTCCCAGGGGGATGGCCCGGGCGGCGTCGGCGGTGAACGCGACTCCCCGGGTCAGGGCCACGAAGAGAAAGGAGACCACGATGTTGGAGGGGAGGTTCACGATGAGCCCCCCGGCCCGGCTGCCCAGTTTTTCCCCCGCCAGGGTCGCCAGACTGATCCAGGTCCCCGCGGTGAGAAAGGAAAGCGCCACACGGATCGCCAGTTCGCCGGTTTCCATGCCCTGAAAGCCCCCGATTCGGTCCCCGCCTCCGGATGCCGGTTCCGCCGCCGCGCCTGAGACGCAAACGGGCGGCGGCAGGCTGAGTCCGGGCCTCTTTATGGGGATCGTCAGGGGCAGGGTATAGCCGGATCCTGTTTCCGTCAAGGCGGTTCCCGCATCTTTCCCTTTGAAATCCCGCCGCTATCTGTTACATTTATAGCAATGCTTTCCAGCGGCGATGGATCTCGAGACGGCATGATGGTGTTCACCCTCACCGGGACGGACCCGGCGCTCAATCTGGCGCTGGAGGAGCATCTTCTGGAAACTCCGCCCCCCGGGGTCGGCGGCGGCCCCCTGCTGCTTCTGTACGAGAACTCCGAAGCGGTTATCATCGGCAAGAACCAGAACCCCTGGCTGGAGGTCCCGCCGGCGGCGCCGGCCCGGGGGTCCCCCCCCCTCTACCGCCGTGTTTCCGGCGGCGGGGCGGTCTACCACGGCCGGGGGAACCTGAACTTCGCCTTCATCCTCCCCCAGGCGGGTTTCTCCAAGGAGGGCAATCTGGACCTGGTCCGGCGGGCCCTGGCCCGGCTGGGCCTGCAGGCGGAGCGGACCGGGCGGGGGGACCTCCTGGTGGAGGGGAGGAAAATTTCCGGCAACGCCCTGTGCTACCGGAAGGGCCGGGTCCTGCACCACGGAACCCTTCTGGTGGACGCGGACCTCCGGGCCCTTCGGGAGTCCCTGTCGGCGGGCCCGCCGGACCCGGGGGGTTATCACATCGAAACCCGGGCGGTGGCCTCCGTTCCCATGGGGGTGGCGAACCTGCGGGATTTCCTCCCCGGGCTGAGCCTGGAGGAGACGGTGGAGGCCCTGGCCCGGGAGGCCTCCGGGGCGGCCCGGGATTCCGGCAGGCCCCCTGCCGAGGTTTTCGAGCCCGGCCCCGAGTCCCGGGAGGACCTGGAACGCCGCCGCCGGCGTCATCTGGACCCCGCCTGGGTCTACGGCCACACCCCCCTCTTCACCTGTCGCGTCGGAAGGGACGTGTACCGGGTGGAAAACGGGGTCATCGTCGAGGTGGGGGGGGAGGGGGTCCGCGCCCTGAAAGGACGGTCTTTCGACACCGCGCTCCTGGAGGCGGTTGTACAAAACGACAGGTAAAGAGGAGGCAAACCATGGATATGCGGGACATGTTTCGCAGGCTGGACAGAATTCTCGAAAGCGCCCGGGTCGGGATTCTGACCACCGTGGACGAGAGGGGCTACCCCCACAGCCGGTGGATGACGCCGGGCCTGGTGCCGGGGAGAGAGGGGCACATCTACGCCGTCACCTCCCCCTCGTTCCGGAAGGCCCTGGAAGCGGCCAGCCACCCCCAGGTGGGCTGGATTTTCCAGACCCGGTCCCTGGACGAGATCATCACCGCCGGGGGGAGAATCACCATCATCGACAACCCGTCGCTGAAGTCCGAAGTGCAGGAGGCCCTGGGGACGAACCTCTCCGTCTTCTGGCGGGTCAACCCCAACGAGAAGGACCTGGTGGTCCTGGAGACGGTGGTGGAGGAGATGGTCTATTTCAACCCCATCAAAAACGAAACCCATCGGATGGTGGTGTGACATGAAAAAATACGACAAGGCTTTTCTGCACAAACTCCTGTACGAGATGATGCTGATCCGGCACTTCGAGGAGAAGGCGGGCCAGATGTACGGCCTGCGGAAGATCGGCGGGTTCCTGCACCTGTACAACGGCCAGGAGGCCATCGCCGTGGGGGCCGTGGCGGCGCTGGACCTGTCCCGGGACTATGTCCTCACCGGCTACCGGGACCACGGACACGCCCTGGCCTGCGGCACCGACCCGAAGCCGCTGATGGCGGAGCTCTACGGAAAGATAACCGGCTGCTCCCGGGGCAAGGGCGGATCCATGCATTTCTTCGACGCGGAGAAACATTTTCTCGGGGGAAACGGCATCGTGGCAGCCCAGATTCCCATCGCCACCGGGGTCGCCCTG
>Ga0302238_1002662_pt1 | contig 12224 bp, 10 predicted proteins | sample AAG_UR_Asn_MG_FD_193527 | JGI IMG/M metagenome (GOLD analysis project Ga0302238, IMG submission 193527) | Enriched activated sludge microbial communities from anaerobic digester in WTTP, New Holstein, Wisconsin, United States - AAG_UR_Asn | ecosystem: Engineered > Bioreactor > Anaerobic >...
ATGAACATCCGGATGCAGACCGTTACAATGCGGCTGGAAGAAATGGGGCTGTCCCGGAATATGTCAATATAGTTGACACCTGGTTCTTCCTGATCTTTGACATTTTTAAGACGCCCTGTTCAGCCAGACCACTCGGTTCGGAGTAATCTGTCGGGGGCCACGAACAAATCGTTCCGGGTTTACTCCAGCCGCCCTGTCCAAGGTCTCCTGGCGAAGGCGGAAAAGGAGAATGTCTTCTCCGGTATGCTTCTGCTGCGGAGTAACATATCCGATTCCCGAATGTCGGTGATGAGTATTGTACCAGTCGATGAAACGGGAGAACCATTCCCGGGCCTGCGCGATCCCGGTGAAAACCTTCGGATAGCCCACACGGTATTTTACCGTCTTGAAAAAACTTTCGATGAACGGGTTATCATCACTTACCCGTGGCCGGGAAAAAGACAGGCCCACCTGCAGTTGTGTCAGAAACGCTACCAGTGAGAGTCCCTTCATGGGGCCGCCGTTATCCGCATGGACAAACCGGGGACATACCCCCTGGCTCCTGATGACACGCCGGAAAAGAGCCTGCGCCAGATCCGTACTCTCAGTTTCCTCGATACTCCAGCCGACGATCTTTCGGGAAAACACATCCAGGATCACATAGGCAAAAAGATACACGCCCTTCACATCGGTTTTCAGCCAGGTAATGTCCCAGCTCCAGATCTGGTCGGGACCGGTGGCCGCAAGCTCGGGCGGTCTTTCCCGTCTTACCGGTTTTCTGCTTTCAGTCCGGGACTGAAGGGCATTTTTAGTCCTCAGGATCCTGTACAGAGTGCTCTCACTTCCGTAGTAAATCCCTTTTCCATATTACATGCCCGCTGTATCGGCCTTTCAATTCAGGAGTTTCCGGCTTTCCCTCATTCCCCCCAACTCTTCCTTGACAGCCTGGCCCAGGTGGAATAGCCTTTTCCCCATGAAGGCGCTGGTAAAAACCGCCCGGGGGCCGGGCAATCTGGAAATCCGGGAGATGCCCGAGCCGGTCTGCGGCGAGGACGGGGTCAAGATCGAGGTGGCCGCCTGCGGGGTCTGCGGGACGGACATTCATATTCTGAAGGATGAGTTTCCCACCAGCCCTCCGGTGATTCTGGGCCACGAGTTCTGCGGCCGGGTGGTGGAGGTGGGGCCCGGGGTGACCCGATTCAAGCCCGGGGACCGGGTGACGGCGGAGAATGTCTGCCTCACCTGCGGGGAATGCTACATGTGCCGGACCGGCCACTACGCCATCTGCGTCAGCCGGGGGGCCCAGGGGCTCAATATCGACGGGGCCTTTGCCCGCTACATCGTCTGCCGGGAAAAGAATGTGTACCGCATCCCCGACAATATCTCCTACGAGGAGGGGGCCCTGTCGGAGCCCATGGTCTGCAGCGTCCACGCGGTGCTGGACCAGACCCGGGTGGGGGCGGGGGATCTGGTCCTGGTGGCCGGCCCCGGGGCCATCGGCCTCATCTGCGCCCAGGCGGCAAAGGCGGAAGGGGGGACGGTGATCCTCTCGGGGACCACCGCGGACCGGGAGCGCTTCGCCCTGGCCCGGGAGCTGGGGGTGGACCGCTGCGTGGACATCCTCACCGAGGACCTGGCCGAGGTGGTGCGGAGCATGTCCGGGGGCGACGGCGCGGATGTCTTCATCGAGTGTTCCGGGGCAGCTCCGGCGGTGGACACGGGGATCGCCCTTCTGAAAAAGCGGGGCCGCTTCACCCAGGTGGGGCTTTTCGGAAAGAAGGTCCCGGTGGACCTGGACGCCCTGGTGGTGAAGGAGATCTCCATGCGGGGATCCATGTCCCATACCTGGAATGCCTGGAAGCGGGGCCTTGACCTGGTGGCCCGGGGAGAGATCAAGCTGGGACCCCTGGTGACCTCCGTCTACCCCCTGGACCGGTGGGAACAGGCCTTCCGGGAATTCGAGGAAAGGAAGGGAATCAAGATTTTGCTGAAGCCGATCTGAGCGGGGTTCAGTTGATGGAGGGCATGTAGCCGGTGTCGGCCACGAACTTGAAATAGCCCCCCTTTTCGCTGAGGGCGGTCTTCCATGCCGTCTCCGGGTCGGGGTGGAAGACGATGTCCGCCGTGGCCTGGTGGGTGAACCAGGAGTGCTCCCGCAGTTCCCGCTCCAGCTGTCCCGGGGCCCACCCGGAATACCCCGCGTAGAGGCGGATTTCCGGCTTCCCCCCCCCGGCGCTGCCCGGCCACTCCTCGGAAAGGTAGCGGATGAGGTCCCTGGTGGCGGGTTCGAAGACGACACCGGGGATGGGGCGGACGGCGGATTCGCCGCCGGATGTCAGGGGCAGCCCCGAATGCAGGGCGAAGAGGTAATCCTGCTGAACCGGGCCGCCGATGTACACCGGGATGTCCATGGCCGCGCCGGAGACCTCCGGTGTGAGGATCTCTCCCAGGGTCCGTTCCGCCGGGCGGTTCACCACCAGGCCGAAGGCACCGTCCTTCCCGTGCTGGACCATGAGGACTACGGTGCGGAAGAAGTTGGGATCGTAAAGCTGCACCCCGGATATGAGAAAGTGACCGGTCAGAAACCTGGGATCCGCCATGACGGCCCCAGTCTACACCGGGAGGGAACAAACCGCAAGACGCGCCGCCGGTGACGGGCCGGGACCCGGGAGGGGCGGAGGACCCGAAGGGCCGTCAATTGACAGGCGGTCGGCGCCCGGCTAAGATTGCCGGACCGACAGACGGAAGGGGGCGGAAATGCGGCCAGTGGAGAAAGCCTGCATCACCGGAGGGTCCAGCGGCATCGGTCTGGCAGTGGCCGGAGAGCTGGTCCGCCGGGGCGCCGATGTCCTTCTCATCGCCCGGGACCCGGGGCGCCTGGCCGAGGCGGCGGAGGGGCTGAAGACCCGGGGGACCCGCCCGGGGCAGATCGTCCGGACCCTTGCGCTGGATGTGGGTGACGGGGCGGCGGTGAAGGCTCTTCTTCCCCCGGCGGCCCGGGCCTTCGGAGACCCGGACCTTCTGGTGAACTGTGCCGGCTCGGCCTATCCCGGCTACTTTGCGGAAATTCCCGACGGGGAGTTCGAGAAGGCCCTGGATGTCCATCTGAAGGGGACCTGGTACGTCACCCGGGCCCTCCTGGATGGACTGGTCCGGCGTCGGGGCGTTCTGGTCAACGTGTCCTCCATCGCGGGGCTGGTGGGAGTCTTCGGCTACTCCGCCTACGGTCCGGCGAAGTTCGGTGTGATCGGGCTGTCGGAGGCGCTCCGGAGCGAACTGGCCCCCCGGGGGGTCCGGGTGGCGGTGCTCTGTCCCCCGGACACGGACACCCCCGGCTTCCGGCGGGAAAACCTGACCAAGCCCGTGGAGACCCGGGCCGTTTCGGGCAATGTCAGGGCTTTGAGCCCCGAGGAGGTGGCCCGGGAGCTTTTCGCCGGTCTCGGGAAAAAGAAGTTCCTCATCGTCCCGGGTTTATCCGGGAAATTCGCGGTTTTCATGATACGTCGTTTCCCCGGCCTGACCCGCCGGGTCATGGATCATCAGATCAGGAGGGCCTCCGTCATGGGCCCCTCCCCCCGAGGAGGAGTCGAAGATGAAGGGTAAGCGGATTTTTCAGAAGGACGGCCGCCTCGCGGAGGTGCGCCGGGCCAAGGCCGAAGGCTGGTACCCCTATTTCCGTCCCATCCAGGGCTACCGGGGTTCCCGGGTGGTCATCCAGGGGCGGGAACTGCTGATGGCGGGTTCCAACAACTACCTGGGTCTTTCCCTGGACCCCCGGGTCCGGGAGGCGGCGGTCCGGGCGGTGGAAACCTACGGGACCAGCTGCTCCGGCTCCCGCTTCATGAATGGGACCCTGGACCTGCACGAGAAGCTGGAGTCCCGCATCGCCGCCTTCATCGGAAAGGAGGCCGCCCTCTGCTTCACCACCGGCTACCAGACCAATCTGGGGGGGATTTCCGCCCTTCTGGGCCGGGGGGAACACGTGGTCACCGACAAGTACAACCACGCCTCTATCATGGACGGCATTTTTCTCGCCCAGGGGATGACCCGCCAGGTGGGGGTCCACCGCTTCAGCCACGGGAACCTGAGCGACCTGGAGAAGAAGCTCGAGACGATCCCCGCCGGGGAGCCGTCCCTCATCGTCACCGACGGGGTCTTCAGCATGGAGGGGGACATCGCGGACCTTCCCGCCATCAAGGCTCTGGCGGACCATTACGGCGCCGGGCTTTATCTGGACGAGGCCCATGCCATCGGGGTCCTGGGTCCCGGCGGGCGGGGCACCACCGAGCATTACGGCTCGGCGGACCTGGCGGACATCGTCATGTGCACCTTTTCCAAGAGCTTCGGCTCCATCGGCGGTTTCCTCGCCGGGGATGGGGAGGTCATCGAGTACATCAAGCATGTGGCCCGTCCGCTGATCTTCTCCGCCAGCATGCCCCCGGCCAATCTGGCGGCGGTGCTGGCGACCCTGGAGATTATCGAAAAGGAACCGGAGAGGGTGCACCGGCTGCAGGCCATCGCCCGTCGGATGATCGAGGGCTTCACCGCCATAGGCTACGACATCGGTGTCGCCGCCACCCCCATCGTTCCCCTCATCATCGGGGACGACGAGAAGACCTTCCTGCTGTGGAAGGCCCTGTTCGATCGGGGCGTCTATGTGAACCCGGTGGTCTCTCCGGCGGTGCCGCCCAACCGGGCGCTCCTGCGGACCTCCTACATGGCCATCCACACCGACGAGGAGCTGGACCTGATCCTGAACATCGCTGAGGACGAGGGCCGGAAGCTGGGGATCATTTAAGAGAGTCAAAAAAAAACCGGCGGCCGGCCTTTATCGGCGGCGCCGGGGTCGGCCCTGCCCGTCGGGGTCCACCCTTTCCGGCAGGCGTCCCATGCTGTCACCCGGGGGCTGTGGACCCAGGGGCTGTGGACCCGGGGCGCAATCCTGGCCCTGTCGCCGGAGGGGAATCCCCCGGCGGCATGGAACCCCGTCAGCCCTGGATGGAAATATCCACCGTGGGCCGGTACCGGGACAGGACCTCCATGGGCTTGTGAACCGGGTTGTTTCTGAAAGCCTCGATGAGCTTCCGGTCCACCGCCTTGCCGGCGTCCACATCCACGAAGGCCTGCTGGGTCAGGATGTAGTCGAAGCGGGGCGCCCACTTCCGGGAGCCCAGCCGGGCGGTGGTGGAGCAGTTGTCCACCATGTAGGAGACCCCCCGGAAGTGCATGTAGGGGTTCAGGGAGTCCACCGCCTCGATGACCGACTCGTTGACGATCTCCGAGTAGGCGTGGCCCTTCTCCTCCAGAAGATCGATCTGGGCCATCATGACGGCGATGTAGACTCCGGCGGTGAAGGGGTTGATGGGAATCTTCTCTTCCACCCGGGCGGCCCGCACATCCTTGCCCACCTGCCACATCCGGGTATTGTCGATGATGCCCATGGGGAAGCGGTCGAAGCGGTCTCCCGCCATGATGACCGAACGGATCTCGTTCCCCGAGGCCACCTCGTCGTAGATCTCGGAAAGAATGTCCAGGGCGGGCTTGTAGGAGGCGGAGTAGGCCTTCTCGAAGGTCTTCTTTCCTTCCCCATCCAGGCCCTCGTAGACTGCCAGGATACCCTTCTTGGAGATGGTCTTGGAGATGGGGCCGGTGACGGATTCCACCGTTTCCAGAAAGGCCTGCTTCTCGCTCATCCCCTGGAAGGTGAAGCGCCGGTACAGGGCCTCCACGATTCCGTGGACCGCCCCCAGCAGGATGCCCCGCTCGCCGAAGATGTCGGAGAGGTACTCCTGCTCCAGGGTGGTCATGAAGGTGAAGGGACCGCCGATGGCCACGGACCAGCCGATGGCGTAGTCGGTGGCCCGGCCGGTCACATCCTGCTCCACGGCGAAGCTGGTGTTGATCCCCGCGCCGTTGGTGGTCTTGCCCTGCTCGTAGAGCCGCCGTACCGAGGGGCCCATGCCCTTGGGGCAGACCCCGATGACGTTGATATGGGAGGGGAATTTATCTCCCACCGATTTCATGTGCCCCAGCAGGAAGCCGTGAGACAGGCCCAGGGTGGCCCCTTTCTTCATGGCCGTGAAGACATCCTTGTACAGCGCCGCCATGGCGGCGTCGGCGATGAGAAGGATGACCAGGTCCGATTCGGCCACCACCGTCATCATCTCTCCTAAGGTGCCGCCGGCGGCGGTGAAACCCGCCTCTTCGGCCTTCTTCCAGGATGGGGAACCCTTCCGCAGCCCCACCACGACCTTGATGGGAGTCCCGGCCAGGGAGTCCCGGAGATTCATCGCCTGGGCCGGCCCCTGGGAGCCCCAGCCGATGACGCCGATCTGCCTGATCCCTTCGAAAGCCCGGGGAAGGAGGGGAAACAGATCCCGCCCCCCCCGCACGATGTATTCGGTGGTGTCCGCCAGGCGGATCTCTTCTTTCTTGAATACTTTGGTGGTGAAATTGAGACTCATTGCATTTTCCTCCTCGACGTCCCGCCCCGGCAGCCTGTCCGGGCGGACCCGGGACGTCTGCATTATGCCCTGGGGACATTATGTCGAAAATCGGCGCCTTTGCCTATAGATCGGGAGAAACTCCCGGATGAGGCCCTGCCGCCCGGGAAGCCGGGCTGCCGGGCTTGGGAAGCTGTCGGCGGCCCCGGGAAGCTGTCGGCGGCCCAGGAGGTCCCCGCCGCCCCGGGGCTCCGCGGATTCCGGAAGCGCCGGAAACCATGGGGGAGGGCTCAGATCAGGGCGGCTCCGGCCGCGGCGACGATGAAAAGAGCTGCGGCCGCCAGGTCCGGGACGCCGGGGCGCAGGGGCTTCCAGCTCCGGTCGTAGCGGAAGTTCCGGGCCTCCAGGGCTTCCGCCGTGGACGCCGCCCTCTCCGCGGTCTTTCTGACCAGGGAGGACCCCAGGATCACCAGGGCCGCCACGGGACGCCGCCGGGGGGAGAGGCCCCGCAGGGAGCCGGCGGCGGCGGTTTCCGAGGCCCAGTCCATCAGCTCCGGAATCAGGGCCACCGCCAGCCCCGCCAGCAGGGCCGTCCGGGGCCCCGCGAAAAACCGCACCGCCCGCTGCAGGTCCGAGACGGGGGTGACGGCGATGAAGAGGTGCCCCAGGAAAACCAGGAAGACCAGCCGTCCCGCGTCCCGGCCTCCCAGGAGGAGCCCCTGCCGGGTCACGGTCCCCCAGAGGACCGGGTCTCCCGGGGTCCCCGCCGCCCGGCTCAGGAAGACCAGGGCGACCAGGACCCAGATGGCCAGGCCGTTCCGCGCCACCGTCGCCGGGTGGAGCCGCCCCGCGGCGTAGGCGGCGGGAAGAAGGGCCCCCAGGAGGGCCAGGCCCCGGCCGGGGAGCAGGAAGGCCGCCGCCGCCGCGGCGAGCATAAGGAGGAGTTTCGTCCGGGGATCCAGCCGGTGCAGGACCGTCCTCCCCGGCCGGTGGTGGAAGATCAGGAGGGGAGCCATGTGTACTCTCCGAAGCTCCTGCTTCGGAAATCCAGGGGGTGGAGGCCGTAGCGGCCCGCCTGGGGGGCGGTCTCCTCCGCGGGGCCGTCCTCCGCCACCCGGCCTCCGTCCATGATCACCAGCCGGTCGGCGTGGGCCAGGGCCTTCTCCAGTTCGTGGGTGATGAGGATGATCCCCCGGCCCCGGCGTTTCAGGTCCGTGATCAGCCGGAGGACGCTCACGACCCCGGGGTAGTCCAGGTTCGCGAAGGGTTCGTCCAGGATCAGTATCTCCGGCTCCACCGCCAGGATGCCGCCGATGGCGAGCCGCCGTTTCTCCCCTCCCGAGAGCCGGGCGGGGGGGACCTGCCGCAGACCCTCCAGCCCCAGGTAGGATACGAGGAAGGCCACCCTCTTTTCGATCTCCTCCTCCGGAAGCCGGGCGTTCTCCGGCCCGAACCGCAGTTCGTCCTCCACCGTCTGACCCACGATCTGGCTGTCCGCGTCCTGGAAGACCAGACCCACCGTGTCCCGGAGCCGGGGCAGGTTCCGATGGGCGGGCTCTCCCCGGAACAGCACGCGCCCCTCGGTGGGCCGCGCCAGGCCCAGGAGGTGGCGGGTCAGCAGGGTCTTGCCGGAGCCGTTCCGGCCGGCGATGATGACGAACTCCCCGGAGCGGAAGGCCAGGGAGACTCCCCGGATGCCGTAGCCGCCTTCGGGGAAGCGGTGTCCCAGGTTTTCCGTCTCCAGCACCGTCTCCCGGGGCGCCGGGCTTTCCCGGAGACTTTTCACCCGCCGCCTCCCAGACTGCGGTGAAGGATCCGCCGGGCCCGGGGGGCCAGAACCCCCGCCGCCAGGACCTTCAGGGCGTCCCCGGCGACGAAGGGAAGCATGCCTGCGAGAAAGGCGCCCGTCCAGCTCAGGCCCAGACGGAGTTTCAGCCAGGGAACCCCGGCGGCGTAGACCACCAGGGCGCCCGCCGCGGCGGCGAGGAAGTCCCGTGTGACAAGCCTGCGGCCCCTCCGCCCCTCCGGCGTTCCGGGTTCGCCGTCCATCCCGGGCGGCGGGGAGCCCCCGGCCGGCTCTCCCCCGTCCCGTTCCCGGGACAGGAGTCCCGCCAGCCAGGCCGCGGCGGGGTAGGACAGGAGGTAGCCCGCGGTGGGGCTCGCGACGTGGGCGACGCCTCCGGCGCCGCCGGCGAAGACCGGAAGGCCCAGGAATCCCAGGAAGATGTACAGCCCCATGCAGGCCGCGCCGGGGCCGGGCCCCAGAACCAGGCCCGCCAGAAGGGCGAAGAAACTCTGCAGCGCCACGGGCACCGGGCTCCAGGGCAGGGGAATGGCGATATACGCCCCCGCGGCGGTCATGGCGGCGAAGAGCGGCAGGGGCATGAGTTTTTTCAGGTCCGGGGCGGTTTCGTGCCTTTCCATTCCGGGCGAATTTACCACGCCCCGGCCGGGGGGTTCAAGCTTGGCGGGGCCCCGTCCGGGCGCAGCCCGGGCATGTTCGGGCTGCGCCCGAACATGCCCGGGCCCATTTGATTCTTTAGCCCCGTATCGGTACTATTGAAACGAACAGGGGGAAGATTATGGGAGTATGGGGAAAGGGGCGCGGGTCCGCCCTTCCGGCGGCGGGGCTTGCCCTGGCGCTGCTTTTCGTTTCCGCCTGCGGCGGGGGGGGCGCCCCGGAGGGCCCCGCTTCCGCAGTATCCGGAGGAGCGGCGGGGGCGGAGGTCCCGCCCGGGGGGGAGCCGGAGAGCCTGCCTTCCCGGAGCTTCATTCCGGCGTCGCCCGTCCCGTCCGCGGATACGCTCTTCCCCGCGGATAATTCCAACCGCTACACCGAAGACGAGAAGATCAACATCCGGGTCTACGATCTGCGCAACGAGGGGGTGGTCAACATCACCACGGCGGTCCTGGCCTACAACTGGTTTCTCGAGCCCGTTCCCCAGATGGGGGGGACCGGCTCGGGCTCCATCATCGACGCCCAGGGCTACGTGCTGACCAACCGCCATGTGGTGGAGGGGGCCTACAAGGTGTTCCTCACCCTGGCGGACGGCACCCAGACGGAAGGCACCGTCATCGGCTCGGACCCGGACAACGACCTGTCGGTCATCAGATTCGACCCCGGGGGGAAAAAGCTCAGCCCCATCCCCATGGGCAGCTCCCAGGGCATCCGGGTGGGGCAGAAGGTCATCGCCATCGGAAACCCCTTCGGCTTCGACCGGACCCTGACCACGGGGATCGTGTCCGGGGTGGGGCGGCCCATCCAGATCCGCAAGGACGGCTCGGTTATCCGGAACATGATCCAGACCGACGCGTCCATCAACCCCGGGAACTCCGGGGGGCCCCTTCTGGATTCCCAGGGCAACATGATCGGGATCAACACCATGATCTACTCCCCCTCGGGCGGCTCGGTGGGGATAGGCTTCGCGGTTCCGGTGGACACCGCCCGCCGATCGGTGCCGGAGATCATCCGCCACGGCCGGGTCCTGCGGGGCTGGATCGACATCGTCCCGGTGCCCCTCTTCTCGGAGCTGGTGGAGTACGCGAAGCTCCCGGTTTCCCGGGGACTCCTGATCTCCCGGCTCATCGCCGGGGGCAACGCCGCCCGGGCGGGCCTGCGGGGAGGCTCCCCGTCGGAACTGGTGCGCCACAAGACCTCCCTGATCTATCTGGGGGGGGACATCATCGTCGAGGTGGACGGCGCGAAGGTGGAGAGCGTCCCGGACCTCCTGGGGGCGCTGGAAAACAGAAAGCCCGGCGACCAGGTCCAGGTCACCGCCTACCGGGGCAGGGAAAAGAAAGTCTTCACCCTGGTCCTGTCGGAGCGGCCCGAAAGCTTTCAGTGGGAATGACATGGGCCGCTTCACCGTTTCCGCCTCCTTTTCCCCCGCGGGGGACCAGCCGGGGGCCATCGAAAAACTCGCCGCGGGAGTGCTGGCGGGAGACCGCTTCCAGACCCTGAAGGGGGTGACCGGCTCGGGGAAGACCTTCACCATGGCCAAGATCATCGAGGCCTCCTCGCTGCCCACCCTGGTGATCTCCCACAACAAGACCCTGGCGGCCCAGCTCTACCGGGAGTTCCGGGACTTCTTTCCCCGCAACGCCGTGGAGTACTTCGTGTCCTACTACGATTATTACCAGCCCGAAGCCTACGTGGCCTCCAAGGACCTGTACATCGAAAAGGACTCCTCCATCAACGACGAGATCGACCGCATGCGCCTGTCCGCCACCACCTCCTTGAGCGAACGCAGCGACGTCATCGTGGTGGCCACGGTGTCCTGCATCTACGGCCTGGGAAGCCCGGACATGTACCGGGACATGCGGGTGCGGCTGGATCGGGGCGACCGGACCGACCCGACCAGGATCCGCTCCAAACTGGTGGCCCTGCAGTACGAAAGGAACGACGCGGTCCTGAAACGGGGCTCCTTCCGGATCCGGGGGGATGTGCTGGAGATCTGCCCCGCCTACCAGGAAGAGGCCTACCGGGTGGAGTTCGACTGGGACGAGGTGCGGAGCATCAGGAAGTTCCACCCCCTGACGGGGGATATCCTGGGAACCCAGGACACCCTGTTCATCTACCCCGCCAAGCACTTCGTCATGCCCGAGGAGCAGGTGCGGCGGGCGGTGGGCAGGATCCGGGAGGAGATGGAGGAGCGCTGCCGGGAACTGGAGACGGGGAACCGCCTGGTGGAGGCCCAGCGCCTCCGGGCCCGGACCGAGTACGATCTGGAGATGCTGGCCGAGATGGGCTACTGCCCGGGGATCGAAAACTACTCCCGCCACCTCTCGGGGCGGGAGGCGGGGGAGCGCCCGGCGGTGCTGATCGACTACTTCCCCGAGCGCTACCTCTGCTTCATCGACGAGTCCCATGTGACCATGCCCCAGCTCCGGGCCATGTACAACGGCGACCAGGCCCGGAAGCGGAGCCTGGTGGAGTACGGCTTCCGCCTTCCCTCGGCGCTGGACAACCGGCCCCTGCACTACGCGGAGGTGGAAAGCCTGCTGGACTCGACGGTCTTCGTATCCGCCACCCCCGGGCAGGAGGAGATGGACAAGTCCGTCCGGGTGGTGGAGCAGCTCATCCGGCCCACGGGGCTCCTGGACCCCCGCATCGAGGTCAGGCCCACGGAGGGGCAGATCGAGGACCTCTACGGGGAGATCCGCCGCCGCATCGACGCCGGGGAGCGCACCCTGGTGACGACGCTGACCAAGAAGATGGCGGAGGACCTGACGGACTATCTGCAGGGCCTGGGCCTGCGGGTCCGCTACCTCCATTCGGAGGTGGAGACCATCGAGCGGGTGGAGATCCTCACCGACCTGCGGGGGGGGAAGTTCGACGTGCTGGTGGGGATAAACCTCCTCCGGGAGGGGCTGGACCTGCCGGAGGTTTCCCTCATCGCCATTCTGGATGCGGACAAGATCGGCTTTCTCCGCTCCGCCACCAGCCTGATCCAGACCATCGGCCGGGCGGCGCGGAACGTGAACGGCGCGGTCATCATGTACGCCGACCGCCGGTCCCCGGCCATGGAGGAGGCCATCTCCGAAACCGGCCGCCGCCGCCGCATCCAGGAGGCCTACAACAGCGAACACGGCATCACCCCCCAGACCATCCGGAAGGCGGTGGTGGACATCCTGGAACGGCGCGGCGAGGAGAGGCGGGGAACGGAGCTGATCAATCTGCAGGTTCTGGAGCGGAGCTACGACATCCGGAAACCCGGGGATCGCCGGGCCCTGCTGAAGGCGCTGGAGACCCAGATGCGGGAGCACGCGAAGAATCTGGAGTACGAGGCGGCGGCGGTGGTC
>Ga0302238_1002668_pt1 | contig 12206 bp, 9 predicted proteins | sample AAG_UR_Asn_MG_FD_193527 | JGI IMG/M metagenome (GOLD analysis project Ga0302238, IMG submission 193527) | Enriched activated sludge microbial communities from anaerobic digester in WTTP, New Holstein, Wisconsin, United States - AAG_UR_Asn | ecosystem: Engineered > Bioreactor > Anaerobic >...
GTCAACACCGGCAGGGAGACTTCATCTCTCTCATTTGTATTTGACAAGGCACCAGGTTCTGTAACGGATCTTGCTTCGGGTCAGGAAGTGAAGGCGACAGACACGAAATTCAAGGTCGACCTGAGGCCATGCCAGCTCCGTTCCTTCAAGGTCTCAAAGGGATCCGTTCCAAAATCGGTGGAATAAAGACACATACACTGTTTTTTTGTAAAAAGGGATGAAGCCTCTTGACATCTGCAACCGGTTGCAGTATAATTGGGGCTAAAGTGGGGGATCAAGGAGGCAAAAGTAATGCAGAGAATTGAGAAAAGATCCGGATTCACGCTTATCGAACTATTGGTCGTAATCGCCATCATTGCAATACTCGCGGCAATGCTGCTTCCTGCCCTTAAGAATGCCAGAGATACTGCAAAATCAAGCGTGTGTACAAACAATCTCAAACAGTTTGGACTGAATTTCGCCTTCTATACTGGCGACTTCAACGACTATTATCCGAAATTCCGCTGGCCGGAAGCCTTGAACACCTATGTCAATGGAACTCTTCTCGGTTCCCCACAGCTTCCCGATCCGGGCAACAGCTCAAATGTTGACAAGGTGAAACCGCTTGATCTCATCCACTGTCCGGCAATCGGATACCTTTCCTCAGACAACCAGAAGATCACACTGACCTATGGCATGTGCGGCATCACCTATAACGCCGGCGGCAACTGGTGGAAAATCCTGATCAACACCAACCACGCGGAATCCACGGCCGGCTACGAGGACCTCCTTCCACAGGTCAGGCTCACGCAGGTTGTCAGGCCGGAAGGATTCGGTGTTCTCACGGAAAACTGGGATTCACACAGTCCTGAGCAGTGCTGCTGGAGCTCGACCTACTGGCGCCTGCAGGTAGCCAATAGCCAGAGCTTCCTCTTCACTCACAACAAATCATCGAACGCGTTGCTTGCAGACGGACATGTCGAGGCCCTCCATGGGACACCCACCCAGAGGGACGACGATCATTCCGACGACTCGATGCTATGGCAGGTCTACGACCAGAATGATTCCCTGTTCAACTATGACTTCGGCAAGAGCCGCCTTGGAAAACTGACTCCGTCAAAATATCTGCAGTAAGCAACAGGAGTCGTCAGTCGCCGGTCGTCAGTCGTCAGCCTATAATAATTATACTTCCACAGAGACTCTCCTTTTCTCTTGAACAATTGCCGATTGCGTGGTTCAATATGTTTTGAATTTTTCAAATTTTCTACATGGGATAAACATATGAAACTTAAAAAGTATTTGCTTCCACTTCTCGTTGCTATGAAACTCCTTCCTGGAGCACTATGCGCACAGGATGATGGAAACATACTCCGCAACGGCAGTTTCTCTGAAAAGGAAGACAGTGGTTCACCGGCGGGCTGGAGCATCGAAAAGGATTCCCAGCCGTGGACACTGGAAGCGCCGTCGGAAACCAACAAGAGGACTGTTATTACGTTCACGGTGAAATCATCTCAGGAGAATTACGGTGCCGTCGAACAGCACGTCAAGGTTCTTAAGAAGAACACAAACTACACGTTCAAGGCACAGGTGAAGGCCAGCCAAGAGGATACCGCCCTCCTGATGGTAAAGCTATTGGATGCCTCCGGAAAGGAGCTCAAACGCATTTCAAGCGGGTACAACACCGGTACCGAGTGGGAAACCCTACGCATTAATTTCGACACTGAAAATGCCGATGTCATTTCCGTCCTATGCCGCTATTTTCAGGACGAAGCCCATGTCGGTTCCAAGATTTCCTTTGCTGATGCAAGCCTCAAAGAGAAACAGCCTGCTGTTCCGAAGGTTTCAACCATCTTCGTTTCTCCTTCTGGAAAAAGTGGTGCCTCGGGAACCAAGGATGATCCAATAAATAAAATACAGGAGGCGCTTGACCTAGCCGTCTCTGGCACAACCGTCCATCTCATGCCCGGAGTTTACCAGGAACGCGTCCGATTCAACGAGGGCGGAATCGCAAAGTATCCCGTAACTCTCGAGGGTGAAACAGGCTCGATACTGGATGCATCATCACCAATAGAGCTCAAATGGGAGCCTGCGGACGACATAGGTCCCGGTGTCTTCAAGGCGGCACTGGCGAAACCGGTCATCACCGTAACTGTGGACGGCAAGATCGTGACAATACTCAATGAGAAGCGCGTTGATCCGGAAAATGTGAAGAAGGTTCTGGAGCGCGGCAAGAACAAGGATGCACTTGGCGTAGTTCCCGAAAATGTCTATACCCCCGACTGGGCCTGGCCGATCATTTTCCAGAAGGGAATACTTCCTTCGGGTTGGGAGGGCGTGAAGGCGCTGACGATGTATTCTGAGAAACGCCACGAGCTCATCCTGCGGATCCGCGACGGACTTGATCCGCGCAAGATGAAGATCACGGTCGCGCCGAGACTCCCCGCAATCACTGTAAACGGTGTTGACCGCTGCGTTGTTCGCGGACTGACCATCCGCAATGCCTGGCAGGGAGTTCTGATCGAGCGTTCCATTGGCTCAGTTGTCGAAGACTGTCGTATTGAGATCACTGATCACGGAGTTTATCTCGGTAAGGGCGCAGATCGGTGCACAGTCCGTTTCAATGAGATATCGCAGGATCCCTACGCGGGCGCAAGCCCGAGGATGGTCGGATGGTGGGACAACTGGCTCGCAGTCAAGGAAGGCGGGTTCTACGACCGCATAGGCATCAAGATCCATGCGACCGTGGGTGGACATTCAATCCACGACAATTACATCCATGACCACTGGGACGGCATCGAGGACACTGGCAAAGTCGGAGAGAACAAAGATCTCGACGTGCATCACAACCGCATATTCCGCCTCGCGGACGACGGGCTCGAGCCCAACGGTGCCGAGGAGAACTGCCGTTGGCATGACAACTGGATCGAGGAGACCTGCTGCGGATTTCGCATCAAGACGGTGAAGAGCGGGCCTCTGTACGCCTACCGCAACATCTTTTTCGGCAACAAGGAGGACTACCGCTGTTTCGTTCCGCAATTTCCGGCACAGGTTTTCGTCTACCATAACACCTCGACAAGCAAATCGGCGATCACATACAACAAGGTGCAGGGCATCGGCACCCCCAACTACTGGTTCCTGAACAATATCTTCTGGTGCGAACGCTGGTGGTCCGGCGGTGACCTCAAACCCAACTGGCACGGGGAAGGCAATGTGTTTGTCAGGCGCGGACAGAATGCAGACTGGGACAAGGCGAAGGCCATCGCCTTGGATCAAGGCGTAGACCAGAAAAGTTTCTGGCTTGAAGAGGATCCCGGTTTTACCGATGCTGAGAAAAATGATGTTCGGCTCAAGGAAAACAGTCCGGCCAGAAGTCGCTCAATTGATATGGGGGCCTTGACCGGTAAAACTCTTACTGGCTTTGAGAAGACTGATAAGAAATCCGATGCCGGGGCAATCCAATACGGAGATCCCCTGCCCGAGATCCCGCGGAAACGCGGAACCTTCGACGTCCCGCCAGCAGGCTTCCTCACTGGAGAATGAAAAGTCCCTCCTTTCTCATTCTTTCAAGGAGAAACTCCATTACCTAGAGCGTTTGCCTTTCCAAGTTTCACCGCTTATATTAATAACTAATTTCTTTTGTTATATGGAATTCCATATAACATGGATAAAACCCAGCAAAAGATGACTTTTTCTTAAGTAATTTGGCATTTTGTTGCAATTTTGAACTCGGATTTGTTTTTTCTCGCAATTGACATGTTCTCAAAAAACTGGTTTTCCGTAAAAAGAGGAATTCCATATAAACATAGTTATGCAAGGAGATAAAATGAATCTAGGCGCAACAGATGAAATGATTTTAAAGGCAGAAGCCGAAATGAATCTCCGCTTTCCTGAGGGACTGAAACAGGTACTGAAGATTTCAAATGGACTAGAATTGCCAGGAGGATGGAAGCTACATCCTGTTTTCGATCCAAATGAACCAAGAAAGACATGCAGCCATATAGGCTATGAGAATACAAAAGGACGATGGTCATACATGGATTCGAAATTAATTGGAATTGCTAGTGGAGATACAGGAAATCAACTTGTTCTTGAATCAGATGGATCACAACTTGCCGATACAATCCTATTTTGGGATCATGAAACCAACAAGACTAAGAAATGGGGAAAGGGATTTGAGTATTTGATTGAGAAAGCAAAGACTAGAATAGATAAAATAAACAAACAGATTTCAAGATCAATTAAAACCAGATAAATGCATAACCAGACGGCCTCACCGAACGGAGTACCGTTCGGTAGGCCTTAGCGTTATATTTTTCTATAAGGAAAAGCGGATAGCATAACTCTATCTATCACCCATCTCCAGCCCCTATGACAAAGTGTAGAACGGGCAGGAACAAGGTATGATATAATGTAAGCAGGAGCACATAAAATGAACAAGATCTGTCTTGTTGCCGTCGAACTTTTCATAGCAATGCTTCTGTCTTCCTGCACAACATACGAGGCAGTTCTCTATCCCTGTAATTTTAATAAATATAAAACTTTCAGACAAGAAAGTGTCGAACACAAAAATATTAGGTACAAAGGGGATGATTTCAATTCTACTGAAAATCAAGAATATTGGACCGACCAACATTCCTCCGACTATGTAAGTAATGGTGCAATAAGAGGTGCCCAATACTGCGGATTGATATGGAACACACCAAAATCAAACCAAGATGACAAATTTATTTTAACATGCGATCATACTGACGGCCTTATTTTCCCACCGCATTTAGGTGGACATTATGAGTTTCTGCTGTCATGGTACTTCCCTCCTAAATCTGCAAAAATAATTGCAACCGATTCCATAACTGGAAATAAACTCTTTGAGATATATTATTCACGATATACGATTAGCATGGCAAGCGAAGAGTTTCACGATTATATTCAGGGTGCAGTTGAATACTGTATAAAGGAGTTAAGAAAATCACCACCTGAAGATGCTCCACGCACTATAAGCATCCCATCTTCCAGCTTGTACGAGCCAAGGAGGCGTTATTACGAGATAACCCCCAACGACAAAGCTAAATGAAGCTGGTATTAAAGAATGAGTATTTATAACAAAATAACAATATAACTAATGCGCCTTCAGGTAATCCGGCTCCGCCGTCTTCCTGAGGCCTTAGCGTTAGGCATAGATAAAATGAAAATTTTACATGCAAATATTTTACTTATATTTTCAGCTCTCTCTCTATGCAGTTGCCAGACACAAATGAACGATTCAAGCTCTCTTCCCATGTATTCCGGGATAATTGGAAATAAATACCAAACAAACGAAGATTTGATTGCATGCAGTATTGCGGAAAATAACAATCGAAAGAATGTTGCCTATGTCTTAGTGATGCCCAAACCGGGCATAGGTGGTTTTGAAGTCATAAAAAGAGAAACTTTGCCCAAGGGTACTGTTTTTGAGATTGTTTCTGTGCAAACCTCTGACTTTAATCTGATTGAGAATCGGACAATGTACGTTATTAAAATGCAAGACAATCTAAATTATCAGGACAAGCAGGTAAGTATATATTTTGCCTTTGACTCTTATGTTTATTCTAGCAACAAGAATGAAGCTCCAAAACTAAACAAGAAATACTTTACACCATTAAACTAGAGAAATGCCTAACTATATTCCATTCTGCCAACCTGCCTTCGCAGGTCGGCAGATAGGAGAGCGTTAGGTATAGAAAATAAATGTGTAATTTTGTATACATTTCTACTGATAGTCCAGACGATCTAAAGAAATACAATTCTGATTTAGTTAAATTCGAACCGATTGCAGATCCCGCTTCTGTTTTATGCTATTCCCTTCTAAAAAATCAAAACAAATGGTATGTTGCCTCTAAATCAGGTTGTAGTTGTACGTTCAGGCATCTTCTACCCGAATCGCTTTCGCTAGGATTCCATGAACCTGAATCATGGTTTAAGGAAGATAAGGATGAAATTGATGCAACATGCGAATTATACCGTGTATTAATGCGTATACTTGAAAGCGGTTATAAGCTGGAACTGATAGATCATTGGTGTGATACGTCGCCTGATAATATCATTCCTTTGGACGTTAATCTTGATGATGTATCAGAAAAGGAATTTAGATTATTCGAAGACCATAAGTTTTATCTAAAAAAGAATAAAACCTAACCAGGCGCCTTCTGGTAACCTCGCTACCCTCGGTTCCCAGAGGCTTGGACGTTAGGCACAGAAAGGAACTACAAAATGAAATCATTTATTTATAAGAATACATTATTTCCTGCACTTATGTTTCTTATTCTCCAAGCAGTATTACTCTCTACCTTACTAGCAGAAGACAAGGAAATCCCGATAAATGTATTTGATAAAATTATATTTAATGAAAAACATAAGGCTAAAATTATTGAGTTGTCAAAAAAGGAATATAATGGGAATATTCAAGAAATTTATGTCGGGCAGTTAAGACATCCTGGACCAGACATATGTGTAAAAGTTCATTTCAAAGGAGAAGCAGTAGGTTCATATCTTATTTCTAGGACTGCCACTTATTTATTTTTCCCAAATGCTGAAAAAGAATTTAGCTCTTTGGGATTAAAAATCGTTATAAAAAGAATCTTTAAATTAGACAAAATATCTTTTGATTTAGAATTACCCGATGAAATTAGCTATGAACAGGCATCAAAAATATTAAAATCCATAGAATCAAATAATTTCATAATAGATAAGAATATCCTGGAGACATATGAAGATAATCCAATAAAAATTGAAAAGATAGCAGGCATAGGTTATGACTTGCAAAAAAAGCTAATAACAATTACAACAAAAGAGAATAGATTTGCAGGAAACATATATTATTTCATGATGTCCAATGATTCAATTACATTACTTTTTATAAGTAGTTTTATTTCATAATCATAAAAGCCTAACCATTGGCATTCTCCGAACAGCCTGGAGCTGTCGGATATGCTGGGACGTTATAAATAGAGGATATAATATGAGGGTTTTAAACACTATATTTATTCTTTTGATATTTTTATTTTCATCTTGCGATAAGAAAAGCGAGACTTCAAATCAATCCCCCAAGAATGAACAATCTCCCAAATTTAATTACCAAGCTCATCTTGAAAGCATAAGTATAGGAATGAAACCAGAAGAAGTCATTGCAAAAATTGGGAAGCCCCCAGACATGAAACTTGGCAAAAACGACGATGCTTGGGTATACCATGGAAACCATGATGATCTTAAAGAAGGTTTTAATTATTCAGGAATACAAATACACTTTAAAGATGGAGTTGTATCAAAAGTAATTCCAACAATGGTTAATCAAAGAACATATGGCATACCACCAAAGAAATAATATTATAACTATCGCCTTCTGGTAACCTCGTTTCACTCGGCTCCCAGAGGCTTAGACGTTACTTCAACAGCAGTCTGCCCCATTGGCCGGGGCGCTTGTAGTTGGCGGTGTCGCCTTTCCATACGAGTACGCTCTTGCGCTTGTAATCCTTGTCCGCATCGTCCAAGGCAAAGCTGAATCCGATCTTCTTCCCTTTTGCAGGCGTAAAGGTCTTGAATGCCGACCAAGGTATTGCAGCTTCGAGCGTATATCCGCCTTTGAATGTCTTTGAAGCGATCTTAGTTCCGCCATCGCCGTCAAGCTGCATCCACCACGCAGTAGGCTGTGCGCGGTCACCAGCCGGAGCCAAGAGCGCCTGGAAATCGTCGGCGTTTGAACGGTAGTCCTCAGTGCTCGTGCGGTCGGTCCCGGCATCCTTGTCGTCAATGTCGAGGAAAATTTCCAGACAGTCGCACTGGTATGCCTCTTTCGCAGGACGGTTCTGCATCACGACATCGTCAAAGACCTTCGCTCCGATATAAAGGTTCTTTTCATCCCATCTTATGCGGGTGATGACCGAACAATCCGCCGCCCCCTGCCAGCTGTCAAAGTCGGCCTTTTCCTTCACGGTATTTTCAACTGCCAAACAAATCGGTTCTTCATCGGACCAATCGGACAGCTCACCGTCGATCTTGATCTCCCCCTCCTTCACCGGACAAGCAACTGCCTCATCAGGCGGAATAAGAAGTTTCATCAGTTCTTCACGAGAACGGAACGGAAGTATCCACGCCTTCTTCTCCGTATGCAGAGTTCCCAGTTTGATTACGGAAAGAGCTTCCGCCCCTTCCGGCTGTGGCTGGAGATCCGTTACCGGAAACTCAAGAGTCGTAACAGCGCCCGGAGCCAAATCGGAAACTGGAAGCGACTGCTTCTCGAGTTTCCAACCGTTCGGAATCTTTGCGAATTCCGCAGTTCCGGATAGCGGACTTATCTGCGTATTTCGCAATTTCAGGCGGAGAGCAGGAGCGGAGCCCTTAACGTCCAACGAGCTGATGACATCAACCGCCGCATCAAGCAAGCGCGCATTTTTCAGGAGTGTGCATGCAGCTTCGCCGTTCTGTCCGGGAAGTGAAAGATATTTCGGAGCGCCGTCAAGATCAACGACGATCTCTCCTTTGTCATCGGGAACTGCCTTGATCGGTTCACCGAAGAAATTGGAGAGCGTGAAATTGTTTTTCCCTACGGGAATTGCGACTTTCCCTCCGGCCTTCCAGTTCCACATCGCGGCAAGAGAGCCTTTCTCGCCGGTGAAGACAGAACAGCGGTTCAGGTCGCCCCAGGAAAGCTGGCGGAACGCATGCGACATTCCTGTAAGCATTCGCGCCAGACCGTTCGCGGCGATAAGTTCCGGGGTTGGCGACTGGTCGAACTCGGTGTGATCGAGTCCATACGGCTGATGGTAGCGGATCGTGATGAAACAGCTATCGTAGTAGAACTGTCCAAACCAGAAGAACTTTCCTTTTCCTCCTGCAATCGCATTGAGGAGTGTCTCCCTGAGCATGTATTCGGCCTTGAGCTTGAAGTTCTGAATCAGGAACTGAGGTTCGTCGCAGTATTCCACAGGCACGTTCACCTTGCGCCGTGAATACGCGAGTTCGCGGGGGATGTAGCTTTTTTCAGTATGCCAGACAGAAGTATCCTTGCCATATGTATCCTTCATGATCTTGCGCCAGGTCTCCAGCATCACGTCCGAACCGGCACCGATGGTCCGTTCCGGCGGATTCGTGTCGTAAAGGTGCATTGACAGCGTGTCGAAATATTTCGTGCCGCCCTGCTTGAACACGTTGTCGGTGAATGTTCCTGGCTTGCCCGCAAAATCCGAAGTGGCGCAGACGCCAACCACATTGCAGTCGGGATTACCTTCCTTTGCAGCCTCATAGCTTGCCTTGAGATAGGGGAAATATTCCTCGGGCGTCATCCAGAGATTCGGCTCGTTGAGAACTTCCCAGGCATCAACTCTGCCCTTGTAATGGCTGGTCAGGGCTCGGACATAGTTCTTCCAGAGATCCATTTTCGGCCAGAGGACTCGCAGCTTGTTTCCGCCGATGGCGTTCTCGGTCATCTTCTCCTGGGCATACTTCGGGATCGACGGCGCGTGTCCCCAGTACGGCCACATCAGATCACCGAGGATCGGCATGATCTTCAGTCCGTTTTTCTCAGCCATCTCGACCATGCGGTCGGGCTGTGAGAAATCGAGCTTGCCTTCCGCAGGTGCGATGTTCGCAAACTGGAATACTCCGAAAGCGCGGACCGCGCCGAATCCAAGCTTCCTCACGATCGGCATCGGATCGTTGTGGCAGGCGAGTGGCCAGTCGTCCGGGAGCATTTCGAGCGGCTGTGGCACATACACGCCGAAGATGATCTCCTCGACCTCTCCAGTCGATGCCGTGAAAGATCCCCTGTAATATCCGCATGGGAGCTTTCCGAAGTCAAGATCATATGACGTATTGCCGTCTGCCTTGACCTGCACCGGAACTGAACCTGTGGACACCGGTTTCTCCCAGTAATCCTTTATCACATAATCAACCTTGCCGTCAAGAGGATTTTTCCCGTTGTTGCGTACCCGGAGGACAGCCTTGCACGGTGATCCGCTATCGAAAAGTTTTTCCTTGTTCAAAACCTCAACTCCGTATTCAATCTCTGTCGACGGCTGGAAATCGCTGAGATCCCCTTCCTCCACCTGCACGGCATCGATCCAAAGCGAACCTTCCTTGCATTGAGAATCAATTCCAACCCAGGTAAGACAGTAACGTCCTTTCTTGAAATCCTTTGTTTCGAACGGAAACGAATATCTTTTCCATTCGGTGGTCACGGGGATAGCACCCCAGTTGTTTCCTCCCCAGCTCTCCTCACCGCAGAATATATTGGCCTTAAGTCCGGGCTTGTCAGTTTTCATCCAGGCAGAAACAGTGTATTTGCAGTCACGCTTGAGCTGGATCCGGTTGAAGATCGCGCAGACGAACGCAAAGTTATATGGGCTGTGCAGCTTCTTTGGATCGCTCGCAGTAAGCTTAAGGCTGGTCGTACCATGAACTGCGGTGCTGGTGTCGAAGACCGGTGGCACTCCGGGATCTGCCATCTTCTCGTTCCAGCTGTATGCGGAGTATGGGCGGACTCCGTCAGGTCCTACTTCGAAGCTCGAGCCCTCCTTCAGCTGATTGCCTTTGACAGGTGCTGCCGTCTCCTGCTTTTTTGGCTCAGCCGCTTTCGCCAGATCCACATCCGGAAACTTCTCTTCAGGCTTCAATAGGCATAAGAAGAAAACCAGGGAATTTCCGGAGAATGTAAGCTGCAAGTGGTAGTTCTTCTCGTTCCATGCGCGACAGTCGGCAAACAGTTTACCTTTCACCGGTGACAGGATCTTCACACCGAGTTCCTGTCCGTTACCGAGTTCGAAGCGGAAATTGTTGTTCTCTCCCTTCCAGTCATTTAGGAAGGTCGTGTCGGTCGGTTTGTCAACGGGAAATTTCATATCGCCCTTCGGATCCCATCTGACGCGTCTGTTCTTGAAATCATCTACCGTGACTATCAGACGGCAGGCAGCCTCCTTTATTTCAGCTGGAGCATCTGCATATTCCATTCTCACGAGGATGCCGTCATTTAATTCGCTGACGGTTCGTTTGCAGGAAGTTTTGATCTTGTCGATTGTGCCGGACTCGGTTAGCTGCCTCTTTTCACGATCAAGCTCGATCTTCGTGCCTTCCGGGGAGAGGTGCTGGTAGCCGGGATTGAGTATGGGACCGACGATATTGACGGCGTTCTTGCCGTCGATGTCGAGGTGCATCGTGTAGAACCATGGTTCACGATGGATCTTGATGCGTCCATCCGATGAGGCAAAGAAACCCTCCGCCCGGTATTCGATGGATTCAGCCATTGAAACCATGGAGGAGAACATGACAGCAAGGCAAAAGCAGAGATACAAGAATTTGTTTTTCATTGTCATCCTTTCAGAAGCTTATGTCTTTTTTATATATTTACGTCAGGCGCTTTGGCCTGACTTTGGAGTGCGGCACCCCTGTGCCGCTTTTGTTTTTATATAGGAAACTTTGTATTTTTTCTACGCCTTCAGCGAAATTCAAAGCGGCAGAGGGCTGCCGCAGTCCAAAGATTCGTTCTCCCCTGTAGAACTCATCAAAAAATTATTTACTTCTAAAATAATCCTTTCTATCTCCTCGGCTTCGCCAGAGTCTTTCCTTCTGTGAACCTGATGTCCATAAGCCTTGTACGTATCTTCTTCCTGCCGTCAATGATCTCATGGAGCATGCTTCCTGCTCCGGATGCAAGCTCAAAGACGGGGCTGGTCGCCATGCTGATCCTGATACCCGCCGCCTGATGAACCCATTGGGAACCATCATACATGTAGAGCGACATGTCCTTCGGGATCGTTATTTCCCTCTCCCTCAGCACTTCGACCGCAGTGAAAGTGGCAACATCACCCCATACAATGAAGGCAGTGCAGTCAACACCTTCGAGGAATTTCCTAAGTTCCTTCCTCAGCTCTTCAGCCTCGAAGAAATGAGTTTCTCCGAGAAGTCGCGGTGAGGCAGGCAATCCTGCATCGCTCATCGCCTGCATCCATCCGCGGCGCCGTTCCTGGAACGATGCGACATGGTGGGAATTGTCGAAGAAGGATATTTTCCTGTGCCCCATCCTGATAAGTTCTTCCGTGATCTTCCTGGCCCCGTTGAAATGGTCGCATTCCACATACGGGATCTCGTCTGCAAGCGGTCGTCCGATCGAGACTGCCGGGATGCCTTCGCTCTTCAGAAGGGCAGCATCCTCGCGAGTGACGGAATAGCCGGCGAAGATTATTCCTTGTTTCATAGATGGA
>Ga0302238_1002672_pt1 | contig 12192 bp, 14 predicted proteins | sample AAG_UR_Asn_MG_FD_193527 | JGI IMG/M metagenome (GOLD analysis project Ga0302238, IMG submission 193527) | Enriched activated sludge microbial communities from anaerobic digester in WTTP, New Holstein, Wisconsin, United States - AAG_UR_Asn | ecosystem: Engineered > Bioreactor > Anaerobic >...
GATCAAGGGCTTTCCGATCACAAAGTGAAGCTTCCTCATGCTGATCTTTCAGCAAGCCGCTCCTGGCAGCCGTTGGAACCCAAATCACCAGCCGAAGAGGACCTGGCTAGCATTCTTCAAGCGGGGATCAAGGACCAATCCGCGGAAGAAATCGATGACTTGTATTCAGCCCGTCATCCAGGCGTTGCTGAATCCAGCAGTCAGTCACCTGGCGACCAGCAACCCGATTTTCAACCTGCCTCAAATGACGATCTGGCTGCCCTGGCAGAAACGGTTTATGACACCTCCTTCTACCTGGTCCCACGCATGAAGGAGCACTATCTTTTAGGTGAGCTGGCACAAGAATTGCGAACTTGGATGCCAGAATTGAGCCAAATTTATGGCTGGGAACTGGATCTGATTTCTATTCGACCCGATTATTTTAAATGGACCCTGCTGGATTTTCCCGAATGCCTGACCCTGAAAACGCTGGCTGCTGTCAGGCAGTGGACGTCAAAACGGATCTTCGAAGCTTTCCCCGCTCTGCAAACCGATGAAAACATCGGCGACTTCTGGTCGCCGGGTTACCTGGTCGATACACAATCCCATGATTTCCCCACCCAGGTTTTGATCGCCCATGTCTCTCGGGATTGGTCTGAACGCAGTTCTGGACACCGGAGGCAATGAACATTAAAACGCTAATGTTAATTTAACCTCTTAACCCTTGCAATCTACAGGAGACCATGATATATTTACAAGCGTCAAACGTCTGGGTGCCCCCCTCACCCAGGCGTTTGGCTTATATTTCACTGGAAAAATGTGTTCCCAACTTCAAGGTGGGGGAAAGCCAAGACTCGCGATAAAATAAACCCAGTTCGATTGACAGTTCGCCAGGACGAGACAGTTTTGGAACATGACCATGTTTGAAATTCGACAATGTACCCACCCTGACTGTGGTTTGCGCATGCCGATTGATCCGACGGTACACAAAGGAGATTTTTGTCCTCGTTGCGGTGCGCCAATGCTTAAAGCTTCGGCACCTTTTCAGCATCAGGGATCAGAACATAGCAGTGTGGTTCCCAAACGCAGAATCTGTATCTTGTTGGACAATATCCGCAGTACACACAATGTCGGGGCTATTTTTCGTACAGCGGATGGTGTGGGCGCTCGGCACCTCTACCTATGCGGATATACGCCTAGCCCTTCAGACAATTCAGCCATTCAAAAAACGGCTCTGGGCGCTGAAATTACACTTTCCTGGTCACAGCATCTCAATGCACTTGCCCTTGCTCAAAACCTGCAAAACCAGGGGCATTACCTTCTGGCTCTTGAAACTACGGCAAGTTCACAGCCTATCTTTAATGTCGACCTGGCTTCGCTGGGTGCTCAGCAATTCTTACTGGCAGTGGGAAATGAGCAAGCAGGCATTGACCCCGGTTTACTGACGATCGCCGATCTGGTGGTTTCGGTGCCGATGGTCGGACTGAAAGCCTCGCTTAATGTATCTGTGGCTTTTGGGATTGCAGCCTATTGGCTGTCTTTTTTGTAAACCATACTGCAAGTCGCCAGGATCGATCATAAATAATAATCACATTATTGCAAAAGATTCATGCCAATAAAGAATTGGCATTGAAGAAGTACGCAAGGCGAATATCCATGGGACGGTGGTAAGTGTGTGGAGAAGCTTATAAAAGCAAACCTTTTTTTGATTTATTTAATTATCCGTTGCTTGTAAATGTGCCTCATTTTATTATGAAATCTATGTGATTAAACTGCCAAAAAGAAGGTGAAAAATGACAATTTTGGATTGTATTAAGGCTGACATTACAATGCTTAAAGTCGATGCCATTGTAAATGCTGCTAACACAACGCTGCTGGGTGGCGGTGGTGTTGATGGCGCCATCCATCGGGCTGCAGGCCCGCGTCTTTTGGAAGAATGTCGAAAATTAAATGGCTGCCAGACTGGAGACGCAAAAATTACTGCCGGATACAACCTGCCAGCCCGGTATGTCATTCACACGGTTGGCCCCGTCTGGTATGGCGGGGCACAGGGAGAGTCACAGCTTTTGGCATCCTGTTACCGTAAAAGCCTTTCATTGGCGGTTGAGCATCACATAAAAACGATCGCTTTCCCTTGTATAAGTACCGGGGTATATGGCTATCCCAACCGCCCTGCAGCTCAAATAGCCGTCCAAACAGTAAAGGATTTCATTCAGTCAGATCACTCATTAGAGAAAGTGATGTTTTGTTGTTTTTCAGATAATGATTATGAAATCTACAAGGAATTGCTGGGAAAGTAAATACCATGTTTATCGCTATTTCCATAGCGAGAAGATGAAAAATCGAGCTTAATATAGATTTCCGATAAGAATGCTATCAAGATACCCCTAAAAGATAAAAGCTCTTATAGCGCCACTGCAAGAGATTGAAATACTGGTTGGAAAATTGGACTGCTAAAAACAATAACGAAATGGGGGCAACATCCGCTGTGCAATATCCCCAAATCTTAAGCGAGAAAACTGAAATTATTGCAATTTCGTAAAGCAATTGAAAAAATACTCCGCACATGCAACGCAATATTACATCCTGGACGACACAAAAATATTGACAAAACATAAAAAACTGTATCACCAAAAGTTTAGTGTTTCGGAACGATTTATACCACGGCTTCAGTTGTCGGACATCTCTGCGCGTGGTAGAATTTTTATAACTATTTATCTTTTGGAGGCTCTATGGAACAACAAATTGCGGCTTTTGAGGTTAAAAAAAGCCTGGCACAGAAACTAAAAGGCGGGGTGATCATGGATGTGGTCACGCCCGATCAAGCGAAGATCGCTGAAGATGCTGGTGCCGTCGCAGTAATGGCGTTGGAGCGCGTTCCCGCAGACATTCGCGCCCACGGCGGAGTTGCCCGTATGAGCGACCCCGAGTTAATTATCCAGATCATGGATGCGGTTTCTATCCCGGTGATGGCTAAATGTCGCATCGGACATTTTGTTGAAGCTCAAATTTTGGAATCCCTCGGCGTGGACTTTATCGATGAATCTGAGGTGTTAACCCCCGCCGATGAAGCCTATCACATCAACAAACACGTTTTTAAAGTCCCTTTTGTGTGCGGATGCCGTAACCTGGGTGAAGCCTTACGCCGACTGGGCGAAGGTGCAGCCATGTTGCGCACGAAGGGTGAACCCGGCACCGGCGATGTGGTCGAAGCGGTTCGCCATGCGCGCAGCGTACTGGGCGAGATTAAGCGTCTGCAAAATATGCCTGAAGAAGAGTTGATGACCTACGCGAAAGATATCGGCGCACCCTATGAACTGGTCAAAGCGGTGCGCCAGCTTGGACACCTGCCCGTCGTCAACTTTGCTGCCGGCGGTATTGCAACACCTGCCGATGCTGCCTTAATGATGCAACTGGGTGTGGATGGCATCTTTGTTGGTTCGGGGATTTTTAAGTCCGGTGACCCGGCAAAGCGGGCTGCAGCCATTGTCAAAGCCGCTGCCAATTATGATAACCCCCGGGTTCTGGCTGAAATCAGCCGTAACCTGGGTGAAGCCATGGTGGGACGCCAGGTGGCAGATCTCTCCGATTCCGACATGCTTTCCACCCGTGGCTGGTAATTCGTCCAGAATTAATCTAAAGATGGACATCGACATTGATGATCCTGCCCGATAAAGACAGGCTTGCTTCCCAGCATATAGAAAGGCTGGGAAGCGGTGTTAATCAGGCAATGAATGTCGATCCCCCTTTTAACTTATTTTTGTGAGTATCGTAAGGACATGAGCGAGCGTGCAATCCTCTGGAGTGACTGGTTATATCTTTATCGTCATCGCCGAGAACTCACCTGCCTGGACAACATTCTGCACCTCACCCACGGCAAACCCCTCTCTCTAAGTCACCTCCTGATTGCAATTCACCCAGCCGATCACCGTTTTACCGGCGTTTTTCAATCTGAAGGTGACCAGGAGCGCTGTATTGCCCAAATTTACCAGTCCTCAAAGATGAGCAGCGCCCAGATTAACTACCTGCTCGCGCCAACCCGGGGGGATTCACACTGCCTGGTGCCCTTGCTGGAGGCGCTGGTGAAAAAAGCCGGTGGCTGGGGTGCAAAACAGGTCGTGGCAGAAGTTTTCACAGATTCGCCCCTCCTTCCACACTTTCGTCAGGCAGGTTTCTCAGTTTTAGCCCAGCAAAATGTCTATCAATGTGCCCCGCCAGGGCAAGCCCGCCATCAGCGCTCTTCAGGCTGGCGGATTTGGTCAAGCACAGATGTAACGGGGATGCGCAACCTGTACTACACCCTGGTGCCGCCTTTGGTGCAATCCGTGGAATTCCTTTCCCGCCAGGAGATGCTCGGTCTGGTGCATTACACGTCAAAGGGCGATCTGCAAGCTTATGCAGACCTGGTCTACGGTCCGGTTGGGGTATGGGTATTGCCCGTCGTCAACCCGCAAGCCAGGATTGAAATGACCGAACTGCTGGAGCAATTGCTGCTGGCATTGCCTGACCTGCATGGGCGCCCGGTCTTTATCACCTCACGCTCCTACCAGCCCTGGTTAGAACCTGCATTGTGCGAACGCGCTGTTCGGGTGCTCCCTGCACAGGCCTTGCTGGTGCGCTATATGGCACACCGCCAACGGGTTAAGACCGAGTTTTCATATCCAGCGTTTGAAAACGGCAATCGTGAGCCGACCCTTCCAATTGCATCGATCGAATCTTCCCGGGAATAAAACCCGGGCTGTCGAGTTGCACACAGAGCCAACATTCATCAATTTAGGATAGAATTAAAGGTGATGTTGAGGTAACCTTCCCCGGCATCAATTTTACGGAAAAGAAAATAATTTGAATATGCAAAAACACGAAAAAATTACAGATGATCTTGATTTGCTGCTGGACATCCTGCCACAGCAAATTTCTGCGGTTTTACGTGAGCTGGATGACAGCGATAATTTACTCGAAGTGGTCATGGATTTAGGGAGGCTACCAAAGGCGCGTTTCGTAAACCGTGAGGTGGTTCTCAGCGAGCAAGAGATCACCTACGACGATATCAAAGCCGTCACGCGTTCCATCAGCGAGTTTGATGCCGATAACCGTGCCGGTATCGAGCGCACCCTGCACCGAATTTCAGCCATTCGCAACCGGCGCCAGGAAGTCATCGGATTGACCTGTCGGATCGGCCGCGCAGTTTATGGTACCAGCGATATCATCCAGGATTTAATTGAATCCGGCGCCAGCATCCTCATCCTCGGACGACCGGGAGTGGGCAAAACCACCATCCTGCGGGAGACAGCCCGTATCCTGGCAGAAAAATCCCGCGTGATCATCGTGGACACCAGCAACGAAATTGGCGGCGACGGGGATGTCCCCCATCCGGCGATTGGCTCTGCTCGCCGAATGCAGGTGGCCAAACCTTCTCTCCAGCACGAGGTGATGATCGAGGCTGTGGAAAATCACAACCCCGAGGTGATCGTCATCGATGAGATCGGCAGAGAACTGGAAGCCATGGCAGCCCGTACTATTGCAGAACGTGGGGTTCAACTGATCGGCACCGCCCATGGCAACACCCTAGAAAACCTCCTGCTCAACCCCACCCTGTCTGATCTGGTGGGCGGAATTGAATCCGTTACCCTTTCCGATGAGGAAGCCCGCCGGCGCGGCACCCAAAAGACCGTTCTTGAACGCCGCGCACCAGCAACCTTTGATATGCTGGTCGAGATCCAGGACCGGAACCGAGTTGCCGTACAAAACGATGTCTCTGCGGCTGTGGACGCACTTTTACGGGGCTACCCGCTTCCGCCGGAAATCCGCTATCGTGATGAGCAAAATCGAATCCATACGCAAAAACCGGTTGTTCCAAAGATCAGCACAGCCGCCCAGGCTGTAAGCAGGGCAGGCAAACGAGAAACGATGCCCTTCAGCCGTTCGACTGGCAATCAGCGCAGCGAGGTTGGGATACTCGCAGGCGCAACCCCTCCCCTGGCATTGGCGGAGATGGAGACACAACCGTTGAAGCCGATCAACATTTTCCCATTCGGGGTGGCGCGCAATCGGCTGACCCAGGCAGCAAAACTGCTGAATGTACCCGCCCGAATCGTACGTGAGTTGAAAGAAGCAGATGCCCTGTTGACACTGCGCCGTTATTATCGCGAGCGCCAGCAGCCCATTGTCGAGGCAGAACAGCGTAAAATGCCCATTTTTGTCTTACGCTCGAACACCAGCCAGCAATTAGAGCAATTTTTAGTCGATGTGTTCAACCTGGCCAGCGTCGAGGAGATATCCGGGCAGGATCGCACTGTTGTCGATCAAACCCAGGCTGCCATCGAAGCCGTGTTGAACGGCGAGCGCTGGATTGACCTGGCGCCCGCCTCGTCCACAATTCGCCGTTTACAGCACGAAATGGCACGCCAGGCTGACCTTGTCTCGCATTCATATGGTAAAGAACCCAATCGGCACGTGAGGATATTTAGAGAATAACCATGTTTATCACCTTGGAAGGACCCGATGGCAGCGGGAAGACATCTCAACTGCCTGCGCTAAAAGAGTTTTTACAGGATGCGGGTTACGAGGTTGTTCTCACCCGGGAACCCGGCGGCACCCCCGTCGGCAACCAGATTCGTGAAGTCTTGATGAACCTCAAAAACGTATCTATTACCCCACGCACCGAGATCTTACTGTTCCTGGCAGCCCGCGCCCAGCACGTGGAAGAGCTCATCCGCCCAGCGCTGGCAGCAGGGAAGATTGTCTTGTGTGATCGCTTCGGCGATTCCACCCTGGCGTACCAGGGATTTGGTCATCAAATCGACCTGGACACACTGCAAATGCTGCTTGATTTTTCCACCGGTGGACTGAAACCCGATCTGACCCTGCTGGTGGATGTTCCCGTTGAAGTGGGAATGGAACGTAAGCGCGTCAACAGCACCGAATGGAACCGGCTGGATGCTTATACGCTGGCATTCCACGAACGCGTCCGGCAGGGTTATTTTGCCCTGGCAGAAGCAGAACCCGCGCGATGGGTGATCATCGACGCAACGAAAGATAAAGACAGTGTCCAGAAAGCCTTGCAAACAGCGGTTACCAGTCGGCTGGGGGGAGGGTAAAGGACTCACCCTGTTTGGCAGGTCTCCAGGGTTAACTGGCAAATACACCCACGAAGAAAGGTTTGAAATGCTAAAAAAGACGATGTTTACATTATTAATCGGCGCCTTGCTAATCGCAGCCTGTGCTCCTAAAGCTGTTGAACCCCAGCAAACATCTGAAGCCATCCCTGTAATCAAGGATCCGCCACCGCAGATCACGCCTGAACGTGATTCGGAAGATCAGACGGACCGCATGCCCTGTTCCGCAGCATATGATTACACAACCTCCCCTGAAACCGATTATTACCAGGCGGTCATTGATCAACTCCCACCGTTATCCGATGAGGACTGGGTGCGGGGGAATCCGGACGCCCCGATTACAATCATCGAATACGCCGATTTTCAATGTCCAGCCTGTGTACAATTTTCACACTTGACGGACTTTTTACGTCAAAATTTTCCCAATGCGGTTAAGCTAGCCTTCCGGCATTTACCCCTGCCATCCATCCATGATAAAGCCTTTATCGCGGGCTTAGCTGCCGAGGCAGCAGGCGCCCAGGGGAAATTCTGGGAAATGCACGACTTGTTGTATCTGTATCAGGGTTACTGGAACCAGATGACGGAAGATGAATTTGTCGCTTGGGTTCAGGAAGTCGCCGAGGATTGGGGACTGGATGTGGACCAGTTTACGAAAGATCTTCTCAATCCGGAAAAAAGAGCCTGGATTGAACAGCTCACCGAAGAGCGGTTTGCTATTGGCATGAATTACACGCCAACCGTGGTCGTGAACGACCGAATTTATCGCGATAATAAACCCAACCTTTTCGGTCTGCTCGGGGCGTACGAATTCGGCGGTACCCTGGAGTGCCCTGCCTGGGTCATCGATCCTGAAGCTTCTTATATGGCCCGGTTGAACACCAGCGCGGGTGAAATTGACATCGAACTTTTTGCCGATGTCGCCCCGATTGCAGTTAACTCCTTTGTCTTCCTGGCGCAAAGTGGTTGGTATGACGATGTCTATTTCCACCGGGTTCTCCCGGGCTTCGTTGCTCAGGCGGGCGACCCCTCTGGCCTTGGAATAATCGGGCCTGGATACACCTTCGTCAATGAGACCAAGGACGACCTTTCGTTTGATCGCAATGGGCTGTTTGCCATGGCGAATGCCGGTCCCGACACGAACGGCAGCCAATTTTTCATCACCCTGGCGCCCACTCCCTCCCTGGACGGTGGTTTCACGATCTTCGGCCAGGTAACCGAGGACAGTATGCCCATATTAGATCTGATCGCCCTCCGAGATCCACAAACCGCGGTTGGCTTTGAAGATGCCACCATCATCAATGGCATTGAGATCATTAAAAAATAACCGTCACGGGCCAACATTAAATGACAGAACAGCTAACACCGGGTAAAAATTGGCAGGTGATACTGACCCTGCTGGCCAGCATCCTGGGCATCCTGTTGTTTGCTGTGCAAGCCTTCTCAACAGGCGTTGCCTGGCTGCTGTTTGTTTTAGATTCACGGATGAGTTTCTCACAGAGCATGCCCATCGGGTTGCTCTTCTGGACGTCGATCTTGGGCGGTGTGTTGCTCCTCCCACTTTTACTGCTCAGCATCAATCAACTGCGAGGAAAACCCTCGCTGACTTGGCTGGATCTGAACCATCCCGTTTTAGCAAAAGCTGCTCGCTGGGTGATCCTGATCTGGCCTGTCGTGGTTTTATTGGGTTGGCTGATCGCCCGATTGGAAAATGTGGCTGTGATCCTGTTGGGTCCGATCAACATTCTGGTTGCCGGAATTCCCATCTTATGGATCTACCAGGCTGCTCAAAGAGGTTTTGCCGGCGGATCCCAGGCAAGAAAATGGCGGGTTTTTGGGATCAGTATCGTCATGCTGCCATTCCTGGTGGTTGTCCTGGAACTGCTGGCCATCCTGATCCTGGCTGGCATCGGGGGCATCGGGCTGGGTTTTCGTATTAACGCCAATCCACAACTTGAGCAGCAATTATTGGGACTGGTTGAACAGCTAATGATGTTGGACCAGGATTTAGACGCCATACTTGACTTCCTCAAGCCCCTTCTCCTGCAGCCAAGCGTCATTTTCTGGGGATTGGCAATTTTCGGCGGTATCGCCCCAATCATTGAAGAGGTGATCAAGCCCCTGAGTTTATGGCCACTGGCTGGTCGCAAAATCACCCCGCAGGAGGGTTTTGTGGGCGGACTGTTGTGTGGCGCAGGTTTTGCTTTGATGGAAAACGTGCTGTATTTTACCAACGTCATTAACACGGAAGATTGGTTAATCATGGCCATCAGTCGGGCTGGGACGGGCGTATTGCACATGCTTGCTTCGGGTATGATGGGTTGGGGATTATCAAGGGCATGGCGCGACTCAAAATGGCTCTCTCTTGGGTTAAGCGCCCTGGGCGCATTTGTCTTGCATGGCTTCTGGAATGTTCTGGCGCTTATTTCAGGGGTGGCACCTTTGCTGATTTTAGAAGCAGAACCTACCTTCGCCCAAACTTTGCTTTCCCACTTACCGGTAACCCTGATGTTGGTGCTGGCAGTGATAGGTCTGATTTTAATCAACAAGCATTTGCGAAATGAAAAACCACATCCCCTGGCTGCAACCGAAAGCGTTCATCCGGAAAGGCACAATCAGGGCAACTTATAGCAGACATGCCTGTTAACGATCGTATAGAGGAAATTAATCACCATGCCTGAGAAACCTTTATTCAAACTGATCATCTTTTTGATCAACAAAATAACCCACTTTCAAATCATCAATGGGGAGCGCATTCCTCCACAAGGCGGAGTGATGATGACCACCAATCACATCAGCCGCCTGGATGTGCCCTTTTTGATAGCCGTTCCTCAACGCATGGATAAGGTGGCAATTGTCGCTAAAAAATACCAGAAAAAGCCTTTCTTCAGGTGGGTCCTGGAAAAAATTGGCGACATCGTCTGGATGGATCGGGAAACAACCGACTTTTCAGCTTTGCGCGAGGTTCTTAACTGGCTTCGAAAAGGACATGTGGTTGGCATTGCCCCGGAGGGCACCCGCAGTCATGAGGGTGTGGGCATGCTTGAAGGCAAACAGGGTGCCGCGATGCTGGCTGCCAAAGCTTCAGTTCCAATTTTACCCATTGGCATCGTCGGCACAGAGCGCGTCTACAATGAATGGATGAAGTTCCGTCGCCCAACGGTGACAATTCGTGTAGGTTATCCATACCACCTGCCCGATTTTGATCGCGAGAACCGCCAGGCCTGGTTAGCCCAAAACACCGATGAAATCATGTGCCGGATCGCCATGCTGCTGCCACCTGAATACCGCGGTTTTTATGCAAACCACCCCAGATTACAGGAATTGCTGGCTGAAGCTGCAGAAATTCCTGAATAAGACTGGGAACGCTTCCAAACCAGGAACTGGACATCAACCCTAAGCGTTGCGTACCAAAAATCGTCGAGAGATTTAAAAACCCTGCCCGTCTGGATGGTATAATCCAATCATGCTGACTGAACTGGGTCTTGGCGATATCTTACGCCTGCGTAAACCGCATCCCTGCGGCGGGTACGAATGGCGCGTGGTGCGCCTCGGCGCCGATATTGGCATCGAATGTCTCACCTGTGGGCGACGGGTCATGCTTGAGCGGAGGGCGCTCAAAAACCGGCTTAAAAAAATCCTCTACAGCGCTGATTCCGCCCAGGACCAGGACCAACCTGGCGCTCCAGGCAAAGAACACTGAGGTTGTTCATTGAACACGAATCTGATATGATACTGTTTAATCCTTATGCCTATCTTAGATGACTTGAGCTTTGAATTTTTTAGCTACAGCGCCGAGCAGACCCGGCGGTTGGGTATCCACCTGGGCGGATATCTCAGGCTGGGTGATGTCATCTGCCTGGCAGGCAAGCTGGGTTCTGGAAAAACCACCCTCGTCCAGGGCATCGGTGACGGTTGGGGCACGCTTGATCCGGTCACAAGCCCGTCTTATGTGATCGTAAACGAATACCGGCGTCCCGACCAGGAACGGCTCTTCCACCTGGATGCATACCGTTTGGAAAGCGCACAAGACGCCCAAATCCTGGATCTTGACCGAATGCTCGCCCAGGGCATCCTTGTGATTGAATGGGCTGAACGGATCCAAGCCGCGCTTCCTGCCGAACACCTGTGGGTTCAACTTGAAGCGACAGCCCTCGAAAACCGCACCATGCTGTTTTCTCCCCGAGGAGCGCGATATGAATCAATGGTTTTTAATTTGCGCCGCAAAGTTTATGGAGTGTTCTAGTGTTATTCGCCCTTGATACATCAACTTCATGGATCAGCCTGGCATTGTTTGATGGCACATTTTTACGGTATGAAGTCACCTGGGAAACTCAACATCATCACACTGTTGAGCTTGCGCCGGCGCTTGAGCGCATGATCAAATCCACCGGCATCAAACCAAGCGAGCTGACCGGTCTGGCTGTGGCGACGGGACCAGGCTCCTTCACCAGTTTACGAATTGGCGTCTCATTTATTAAGGGCATGGCGTTGGCGGTTAACATCCCGCTTGTGGGTATCCCTTCACTGGATGTCATTGCCAAAGCACAGCCCCTCGATGAGCGTCCAATGGTCGCTGTTTTACATGCCGGGCGCCAGCGATTAGCCTGTGGCACCTACCATGTCGTTGGCGGTGAGTGGGTTGCACAGGGCGAGCCTGTGGTGCTGGATGCCAGGGACCTGGTTAAAACCATTGAATCGCCCACGTTGATCTGTGGCGAATTATCAGCAGAAGCCCGCGCCATCATTGGGCGCCGTTGGAAAAACGCGTGCCTGCTCCCGCCTGAACGTTGTTTGCGTCGGGCAGGTTTCCTGGCAGCCCTGGGATGGGCACGCCTGCAGGCTGGCGATACTGACGACCCTGCAAGCCTGGCGCCGACCTATCTGAGCACAACGTCCGCCATTCCTGGATAATATGAGATCGAAAACCGATGAGGGGTACATCCGTCTACGCCCAATGACCGCGGCGGATTTAAGTCCGATTAGCGCTATCGAGCAAGCCTCTTTCCTCACACCCTGGGCTGAAAAAGATTTTATTAAAGCCCTTGCACAAAACCAGGGAACTTTGTGCTGGGTCGCAGAATGGATTGAAGAACCCCAT
>Ga0302238_1002674_pt1 | contig 12190 bp, 10 predicted proteins | sample AAG_UR_Asn_MG_FD_193527 | JGI IMG/M metagenome (GOLD analysis project Ga0302238, IMG submission 193527) | Enriched activated sludge microbial communities from anaerobic digester in WTTP, New Holstein, Wisconsin, United States - AAG_UR_Asn | ecosystem: Engineered > Bioreactor > Anaerobic >...
CAAGGAAGGGCTCAACTTTGCCCTGTCGCTCTATCCCAACCACCTGGACATCTTCCCGCTGGCAGTGCTGCCGGGCACCAAGGTGGCGCAGAAGGCCGGACAGATCGGCATGCACCATCTGGCCGGGCCGCCCTACACCCTGCAGGAGTCGGCCAGTTTTCCCCTGGCAGATATGCAGGCAGCCCGTCGCTTGGGAACCAGCAGCGACATCTTCTACTCCCGTGGCAAGGTCGTGGCCTGGTTCAACGCCGTGGCGCGGGGGCTGAAGCTCAAGCCGGTCGAGTTGCTGGAACAGTTCGACAACTGGCTGTACGGTCGCCTGCAGCGGGTCTGCGATGAGGCCGAGTTTGAGGATGAACAGATCTGGCGCCTGCAGCGGGAGTTTTTGACCCAGGCCTTTACGGAACGCCAGCTGCAACGGCTGTTGCCGGCGGCCCTTGATTGCGTGGATTACCACTATGCCTACGGCGTGGCCCTGATGGCGGTGCCGCCGCTGCCGCCGGATGACGAGGAACTGCTGCAGCTGGACCTGCTCAACCTGCCGCTTAAACGGGCCGCATCCCTGACCCTGCAGGTTTTTTCCTACGAGATTCTGGACCTGCTGGAGATCGGTGAGCCGGACCTGCCCTGGATCAGCAAGAACCTCAAGAAAGGCGGGTCGTGGGCCGCCATCTACCCGGCCCACGGCGAGGTCTGCACTGAATCGCTGATCAAGCCCTACTACCGTCTGCTGGAAGAACTGGATGGCACACGGACTGCCGGGGCCTGCGCGGTACGGCTTAAGATCGCGCCGGACGAGGCCCTGGAGTTTCTGCAGTTTGCCGTGGCAGAGGGGATGATAACAGTGAGCTAGAGTAAACAGGGGTTTGGATATGCTGTCACCGTAATTCGGCGGTCGGGTGGCTGCCGCAAACCGTCGGCCCTGGAACTGCGAAAAGGAGAACACCATGAGCAACGAACAGGTGGTGCCTGAGACACAAGGTGTGACTGTACAGTTACTTTCAACGGTTGACCTGGGGCCTGAGATCGAGGGCATGGCCGGACGACAGCTTCGCATGCGCATGGTAACCATCGAGCCCGGCGGTGTCTTCGGCCCGCTTCATGACCATAAGGACCGGCCCGGCCTTGTTTACATCCTGCAGGGTACCATCACTGACCACCGCGATGGTGTTGCCACCGAGTATGGACCGGGTGTGGGCTGGCCCGAGGACAAAAACACCCTGCACTGGCTTGAGAACAAGGGCACGATCCTGGCAGTGGAGATCTCGGTCGATATTGTCAGACAGGGGTAGGCTCAGGCCAGTTGAATGCACACGGACGGGCCTGGCAGGCGGCTCAACCGCGGGGAAATACAGGGACACCATACGGGAAATACAGGGACACCATACGTATTAATACGGTTCGAGGCGTGGAATTAGTAAGGCGTCCCTGTATTTCCGTCGTCCCTGTATTTCCGGCGACGCCACTTGGCGGGGGCGCCAGCAGAGTTTTTCAGCCAAGTTGTCATGAATCAACCCGTAAAAGGAATTGCCGCATGGAGGCCGTGATCCCTTGAGAAGAGTGTACCGTCTTCATGGCGACGAAGAAACCGCCCCACCGAAAAGCCACGCATGAGCTTAGGCCAGTAGCGAAGAACGCCACCATGCGCTGCAACTTGTGTGTCCGTCCATTGCATCATTCGCTCCATTTCTTCGATATCTAGCGCCTCTACCACCAGATCGACCTTTTTCATGCGGGCCAACTCGGCAAGTGCTTCCTCCCTTTCCCGCTCGAAGTGTTTGGCAAAATCGGCGGATTGCAGCCCTCGGCGGCGCTCGGTGCGAACCTGTTCCGGCAGTATGCCAGTCATCGCATTTCGAATAAGTGAGCGGGACACCCCTTTTTCGCAATAATACTCGACAGGCACGGAGAGACAATACTCCACTACTCGCCGATCTCCCGCCGGATCAACCTTCGAAACGCCTGTCAACCGCCGGAAGGCATCGTTAACGGCGTCGACGTCCGGCCTGCGCAGAAAGAGTGCTCTTAGATGTCTGCTGTGAGTGAAGTTAATGTTCCGTTCCAGTGTCATGGAATCAAATCCGTAGCGCTGTGCAAACTCGGGCCGGATCATGGAGTATTCAAACAGGCTATGAAATTTCCCGAATCGGCCGGGGAGGATTCGGCGCATTTCGAGGGGCATCCAGGATCCGAATACCTCATATCCAATACCGCGCCAGCGGCGGCAACCGTTACTGCGCATCTCCCACGCCAGTTTTGCCAGCGTCATGAAACGTCCCTCTGAGGCGAGTGAGCGTAGTGCAAGATGGTCACCATGACTTATGGAAATGTTGCCGGAATCTCCGGTGAACAAGGTGTCAAGCTGCCGCTTGCGCGCTTGCAGACAACTCTCGTAGAACCAATCGTAGCTTGAGGGATTAATGATTGGTTCCATCTGTTCCGAACCGAACAGATCCAGTAGCGAAAATACGGAGTGTTTTCCGTGACGTACAAGAACATGTTCCACGTTTGGCCACCTCGCTGCGACTAACGCGGCAGCCGGCCCTTCGTCGCAAAATCTCCCTTCCGGATTATCCACAGGATGGGCAGGAACTGCGGTGAAAGCATGAAGGCGCCGATTGTCGTCATGGAGAATCCTCGCAGCCAACGACGTCACAGAGGAACTGTCCAGACCGCCGCTCAGCAGTGAACCAACGGCAGAGCAAGCAGGCATTCGGTTCCTGATAGCTTGTTCGAGTACCTCCCGCAGCCCGTCGGCATATTCCCTGGAGTCCCGGAGGCGAAGCGGCGCAGTATTTTCCGGTTGCCAGTAGACGTCTTGCGTAATGCGGCCCTGTTCAAAAATAACGACGCTTCCCGGCACCACTCGGTACACATTTTCGAAAAAAGTACTATCATTTCCAATCGAAGATGTCATGGCAAGCCAGCGAGCGACGTAGTTCTTGTTGATGCGTGGAGTTTCATCCAGTGATGCTAACAAATCACGCAGGGCTCTGGAAAACCAAAACTCTCCGTTACGTAGCGTATAGAACAGCGGGAGGTTTACAGCCGCCCCGCATCCCAAGAGGACACGGGGCGTAACGCAATCCCAAAGCACAAAAGCAAACTCACCCTCGACATGTTGCAGAAACTTGTCACCCCATTTTCGATAGGCGAAGAGCAAAATTTCAGACGCATCCTGTGAGTCCGTATCAAGCTGACTGGCCAGTTCCGTCGCGTTAAATATTTTGCCGTCGAAGAAAATACCCAAGCCGACCGTATTGACGCTGGTACACGATGCCTGAAGTGCAAGACGGTAGCTACCGACCTCACAGACATGATTAAAACGTGATCTTCTCTCCATGTTCGCGCTGGATTCACTTCCAATGCGGGGAGAGACAACTCCACAAAAATAACAACTTACCATTGTCACCTCCACGGATTTCGGCTCAAGCCGACTGCTGATTGTGGGTCAACCTTCGGGCGAATCTAGTGCCCCGTATGGTCTATGAGAAAAAAGATGTACCATCAGTTACGGCGATAAAGTCACTCTCCGTCTGATCGACCGACAGTTCCTCAACCACCGGCATTTGCCATTCTTTCAGTTCACTCGCCTGGTTCTTTGGGGGGAAATTGGTGAGATCAGTCTTTCCGTTCATGCTCTTCTCCTTTCACCTCTGTTTTTGTACCCAATTCACGTTTCGATTGGGTGGTTGAAATTCCGGCGCAACACCGAGCAAATCGAATAATTGTTACCATGAAGCTTCAGGGGGATTACGCGATGGCAACCATCCCGTCTTCTATCATTTTGTCGAGGAAAATAAAAACGTCTCTCCTGCATTGTTCCTCTTCCACGTGGTATTCGGTCAACAATACGGTAATCAGTTCGTGTACAGCGAGGGGACGCTCGATCAGTTTCCAGATACGGTTCCCGATGGGATCCAGGCTGTAGTATTTTCCGTTTTTGACGCTCATCATCACGCATTCGCCGTCCATGTCGGCCGCAACCACTCCGAACGTTTGAGCAACCACGGTATCCGCGCCTATTTTGTGGCGTAACTTCATGTTCAACACCTCCGTGCTAAAATGTGTCCCCCTTGCCCGATTCGGCCTGAGACAAGTTCTGTTGCCAAATTTTCCAGCAGTTGTGCCTGCTCCATAAGAGAAAACGTCCCGCGCGGCCTCGTTAAACGGCAAACGTCGATTTCTTTCGCCACTGCTGCGCAGCGTTTAAAATGATCAGCCTTCAGGCCAAGGCCCGCCACGAGGCTTTGCCGGTATGTATGCCTGAGCAGCGTTGCTATAGTCTCAGGCCCGGCAAGTTGAGTCATTGTTACTTCGGGACGGTCTTCAGCCCGAAGTTCACAGACTGCCGCCAGCCGTACCGGCATCGGGCAGAATTTCTCCCTCGTTGCTATGGCATATTTGCCCCTTCCCGGCAAAATCGATGGCTGGCCATCGACGTGGATTCCGATAGTCTCCATGCTGTCTTTCCACAACTTCTGTTGTGGATAGCCAGGCTGCACCCAAGGCGCATTTGTTTCGTCCATGGTTACCGCCGCCACGTCATCCGCCAGGAAGCGCGCTCCGCGATTAAGAAGCGCAGCCAGTAACGTGGATTTGCCCGCTCCCGAGTTGTCTGTAATAATTACGGCTTGCCCGTCGATTACGACCGCACTTCCATGTATCGGCAAAATTCTTCGTTGCAGGAGCAGGGCACCAAATGCCGTCCCGAGCAGGCACAATCGTACCATTTCGGGTTCCGCGGAACGGCTAGCCTTAACAATGATTTCCATCCCGTCCGCGACGTAATAACTGCCAACGTGCGCTACGTGAAAAAGGAAACGGTTTGGAGCTACGTGGCAATGATCTCGCTTCACCCTCGCTTCGCGAATCTCGTGAGGTGTATCGCCGAAAAATACCCGAACGTCGGGTATCTCTGCCGATGTCTCAAGCTCGGGCAAAAAGATATTCGAAGCAATGTTGAGGCCGTAAACGCGGTAATGGAACGCTTCGCTTCCGTCTGTCATGGGATGAGATCCATGTTGAGTTTTCTTTCAGCTTCATCCGGTTCTTGCTGTGAATGGTAAGACATGGCTCACAGAGAGTGCCGGCGTTATGAGTGGTAGTACCTAAACGTACAGCCCCTGTCGTTGACGGGCTCGTTTCTTGAGGAGGTCGGCTCCGCCATATGAGAATTCAATATCGCGTCTCTATCGATTTTATCGGATGAGTTTTCGGAGCCTGCGGTAATGCGAATAACTATTTAAAAAAACTATATCATGTAATATTTAATTTGAAAGACCCCAACTATGTTAATTCAACTTTTTGAACAATGAATGGGCGGCGCCAAGTACTCCGGCACCTATCGCTGTACTGCGGCTCGGACCACGGTAATCACCTAAACCTAAACTGTTGTTTGGAAAAAACAGCGTCCTTTCGGCCTTATAAGTGCTTTTTTGCCGGCGAAAACGGGCGGTTAAGAATGACACGAGAAGCCGGGAGAACTGCTGGACCGAGGCCGTCGCAGTCGGCAGCAGCGATTACGTTGACGAAATGAAGAGCATGTTGCAACATACTGAACTTCCAACACGCGGTCGGAACTCGACTCCCTTCGGTCGCGGCTCAACCGCCGCCCCGTTATACGACTAAAAATTAAACCCCAAGAAATTGAGTGCTCCAAGTGGGCACCATTACCCAAGAGGAGGAATAAAATGGCAACCCAAATAGAAACGCTTCATAGGCGTGTCTTCTGATAAAAAAACAAGTAACGTAACTATTCAGTACTTTGAACTGTCATAAAGCTTGGCCACGTTCCTTGAAATAACAATCTCAGCGCTTCAGAGGCAGTAACGCCGTGTTTTCTACAGGTAGAAAGGTAACTCCTGATTCGGCAGAACACCTTGGCACCCTCCAACGACCGGAAGCAGCCTGATATTTTCTGCTGAACCTTGGTCATACGCAGGTCATTTTCAGCCAGATTGTTTGAGAATGGAACGTCTCTGCCGTTCATGAATCTCAAGACGTCAGTCTCAAATTTTTGCAGCCGCTCCAGAAGGTTTCTGGCTTTGGTTCGTGCGATTTTTCCTCGTTTACCCTGTCGGTCAGCTTCGTTTGGAGGACGACATTCGGTTTCTGCTTCCTTTAGCAATTCCTGGTAACGTGTTCGGAACTGCTGTGATGCTTCCGGTTCAAGTTGTCCCCCTGCTGCATGGACCGCCTTGTTGATCTCTTTGAGCAAAAGAGCCATGGTTTGTGCCCATTGCTGGCCATCCTGCTCAAAGGCCCGTTCCGAGGGTGTAAAATTTGTTGTGTAAATGGCCGTGGGGGTTTAAAAGCCCGAGACCCTAGCTGGGGAGCGACGTGGCCATTACCGATGAATTGCTGGATCAACTGATTGCCGATTACAAGAAACCTGAAGATTTGATAGACGAGAACGGCCTGCTGAAACAACTGACCAGAGGAGTTCCGGGGACAGTGTATTTAATAACCGGTAGTTCTATATACTGTCCCCCAAATTCCCGAGGACAGGAACACCCTGCACTGGCTTGAGAACAGGGGAGCGATTCCGGCAGTGGAGATCTCGGTCGATATAGTCAGGCAGGGGTAGGCTTAGACCAGCTGAATGCACACGGACGGGCCTGGCATACGGCTCAACCGGATGTACTGCCATCGGAATTCCGCCCAAACGCAAGCCCGGGGGGGGGGCAGCAGATGCTAGTGCCGGCTCTGCGCCAGTCAAGCGCAACGGTGGTGAACCTGCTGTATCCGGCGTCATATGCAGGAAAATTGGAGGGGAGTGTGCTGCCTGATCGTGGTTACCTTCTGGAGCTGAAAAGACCGTGGAAGCTGGCAACGTTTTGCATCGGCATGGCGTGGCTTCTATACGGCGCACTGACCTACGGCATTTCTGATTGGGATGTTGGCATCAGCCTGCTGATGGGCGGCCTCACGTACCTTACCGCGCCATGGTGCGTCAAGGTCATGGTGCAAAGTATAAAGAGCCGTCAACGGTTCTGGCTGTTCTGGATTGTTGCAGCCCTTGCCGTGGCACTGTTTGTCATTGATGGAGAGTACTACCTGTATCACACCTGGCGAGGTAACCGGATGCTGCGTGCGGAAAACTTCTGTACATCATCAGCACTGTTTTTCCTGGCAGGTTGCCTCTGGCTGTACGAGGGATCATTGGCACAGTTTAGCGATCAACTCCGCAAACTGTTGGGAACCAGAAAAGACGGCTAGCAAGGAAACCATTGATGGAATGGGAAAAAACAGCACGCAAGCTGGTCAAAGGGGCAAGCAAACTGCTGCTGGTTGTGCTCATCCTGATGCTGGGCCTTGCAGGCTTTACATGGTACCAAAAGAGGCCAATACAGGCGTTCTGTGACTGTATCTCCTCAACCGCGACACCTGCTGCCATCATTTTCGACGCCCGGACAAATGGCTTCATCGTTTTTGACAACAGGGCTCAGAGAAGCGAGGTCTTGATTCTCAACCAACGCAGCCCCTTCTGGCGGTTTGCATGTATCGTAACGTTTAAAGACGGCAGGCCTGCAGACAAAAAGGTGGTCAGCGCCGATTAAGATGAGATGCCCCAAATGCCGCAAATACTGACGTGGCAAAACTCGCTGCTCAGGTCATACGTTGTCCTGTTGGGCACGAGAAATTCCGGAGCGGTACCAATGAGTTCATGTCGTAGTCTTAACCCTGCACCATGCTGTTGATCTTCCCCCATTTTTCAGCCTTTTCTTTGTGTTTATTTTCTGCTGTTTGCCATGAAAATTCGGATTGAAAGTTCGAATTTTCATGGTAAATTGTTCTCATGATTATTCGTCAATCACACCTAACCCTACTTGCCGAAAGACTGGCCAACTTTCCGGTCGTGGCCCTGCTTGGCCCGCGTCAGGTTGGCAAGACCACCCTGGCACGCCAACTGTCAACGCAGTGGCAAGGACCGGTCAGGCATTTTGATCTGGAAGACCCCGATGATCAGGCCCGCCTTGCTGATCCTGCCTTTGTCCTACGTCCCCTGACCGGGCTGGTGGTCCTGGACGAGATCCAACTCCGACCTGATCTGTTTCCGCTTTTACGAGTGCTGGCTGACCGGGAAGGGACTCCGGCCCGTTTTCTGCTGCTGGGAAGCGCAGCGCCAGAACTGATGCGCCAGACCGCTGAGACCCTTGCCGGACGGGTGACCTTTCATGAACTTGACGGACTGGCGCTGCATGAAACCGTAGCCGACGCAAGCGATACGGCAGCACTGAACAGGCACTGGCTGCGGGGCGGTTTTCCTCGCGCCCTGTTGGCCGGAAGCGACAAGGCCAGCCGCGAATGGCATGCGGCCTTCATCCGTACCTACCTTGAACGTGATCTGCCGCAACTGGGCATCAACCTTTCCGCTGTTACCATGCGGCGTTTCTGGACCATGCTGGCCCATTACCACGGCCAGACCTGGAACGGCAGTGAACTGGGGCGTGCGCTGGGTGTCAGCGACAAATCGGTTTCCCGCTGGCTTGATATCCTTGAAGGCACCTATATGGCCTTTCGATTATTGCCATGGCATGCCAATCTGGGTAAACGGCAGGTCAAGGCCCCCAAGGTGTATGTGGCGGATTCGGGTGTCTTGCATAGCCTGCTGGGGATACAGGGGATGGACCGGCTGCTGGCCCACCCCAAGTGCGGCGCATCCTGGGAAGGGGCCATGATCCGCGAGGTGTTGCAGCGCACCGGGGTGCAGCGCAATGAGGCCTACTTCTGGGGCGTGCATACCGGCGCCGAGCTGGACTTGCTGATTGAACTGCATGGCCGCAAGATTGGTTTTGAATTCAAGCTGACCCGCTCACCCAGGGTCACGCCATCCATGCGCTCTGCCTACGAACAGCTTGGCCTGGATCATCTGTATGTAGTCTGTCACGGCGCTGGGCAACCCTGGCCGCTGGCTGAAGGGATTACCGCCCTGCCTGCGCTCTGTCTGGCTGCAACAGAGTGGATGCCGTGATGACAGGCTTGCCAAACATGAGCTGAAGAACTGTTCCCTTTGGGAGGATGGCCGGTTCACGCGTGCGCGCGCGTGAACCGGCCAATAACAAGTTATGCAGATAGAATGGAGATAATTTAAGTGCTCGAAGCGATATATGCGACAATCAAGGCCAGACCGGATTATTTTGCATGGGCATTCGGACTCGTCAATGTTCTCTGGGGTATGTTTCTCTATTTCAATAAGAAACGACATGAGCGGGAACTTGTCTCTCTGAAAGCATCGATTGAGCATAGCCACAACCTAGACCTTGAAAAGAGAAGACGCCTCTATGAGATGAAAGCCACGCAGTTTGAAAAATACTTTCGAATGGTTGACGACTTCGGAAAGAAACATCAGGTCGATATGACACGAAGAATGCAGCCGATTATCAACGAATATTTCTCAACATATCTTGAAGCTCAACAGAGAGGCGACGAGGAGGCTTCGAGGGAGGCAACAATAAGTTTCAGCGGGAAGGTAAATTTACTTCTAGCTGAAGGCTATGAAGATTATATGACGATACAAGCTGAAACCCATAGCCTGAAACTCATAGCAACTGAGCAACTAGCTGAGACTTTTGATCAGTTGGAAGCCAAATACGCCGAAGGATTTAAACTGTCTCAAAAATTTATGAATGAGATCATTGAGTTAATTGTCAGAGGAGATAACAACAGAATTCAGGAGTATCAGAAGGGACTGGAAGAACAAGGAGCTGCAACAAAGGCAACAGCTGAGGCACTGATGCGCCAAATGCGCACAGAACTTCAGGATATATAGAACGCATAACCAGCCGGTTGCACACCGCCCCGCCCGGAGAAACTGGGCGAAGCGGGTGAACCGGGCACCCCGTTGTACAACAAAAGTTCCGGAACCCTGTCAATGATTTTACATCGTAGTCTTAAACCCACACCATGCTGCTGATCTTCCCCCCCAGTGCCAAGGCCTGTGAAGCACCAGCCGGGATTACCCGTCTGGCTGGTGCGCTGCAGGCCCATAACATCCCCTGCAGGCTGTGGGATGCCAACCTGGAAGGGCAGCTCTGGCTACTGGAACAGCCCCCGGCAGTTGATGATACCTGGACCAGTAGGGCCTGGCGCAGCAGGCAGCAGCACCTGGCCAGCCTGCGCGATTCCCGCACTTGTGCTCATCCAAGCCGTTACAGCACGGCGGTGAACGACCTGAACCGCTTGCTGCAGGTGGCTGGTGCGCCCCATGGGGCAGCGCTTGGTTTGGCTGATTACCGTCATGAGCTGCTGTCGCCGGTACGCAGCCAGGATCTGCTGCAGGCAGCAGCCCAACCCGAGCAGAACCCGTTTTACCGGTTTTTTCAAGCACGTCTGCCACAACTGCTGGAAGGGGTCAGCACGGTCGGTATTTCGCTGACCTTTCTGAGCCAGGCGCTCTGCAGCTTCAGCCTGATCGGCCTGATCAGGCAACAGTTTCCGGCAATCAGGATCGTGCTGGGGGGCGGTCTGGTTACGACCTGGCTGGCCCGGCCTGACTGGCAGAATCCCTTTGCTGGTCTGGTTGATCACCTGATCAGCGGCCCTGGTGAACAGCCGTTGTTGGAACTATTGCGACAGGATACGTCACAGTGTAACAGCATGCCTGACTATCAGCAGTTGCCGCTACAGCAGTACCTGAGCCCCGGCCTGATCCTGCCGTACAGCGCTGCCTCAGGCTGCTGGTGGAACCGCTGTTCCTTCTGCCCTGAGCGGGCCGAAGGCAACCGTTACCATCCCCTGCCAACCGCACGCGTGCTGGCTGAACTGCACGAGCTGGTGGCTCGCTACCAGCCCAGGCTGCTGCACCTGCTGGACAATGCCCTCAGCCCGGCCCTGCTGCAGGGGCTGGTCGAGCAGCCGCCCGGGGTGGACTGGTACGGCTTTGTCCGCTTTGAGGAGCGGTTGTCTGATCCCGGCTTTTGCCGGGCCCTGCGGCAGTCGGGCTGCGTGATGCTGAAGCTGGGGATTGAGTCCGGCGATCAGACCGTGCTGGACAAGCTGCATAAGGGGATCAGGGTGGAACAGGCCGGACGGATACTGGAGAACCTGCACGCAGCCGGGATTGCGGTCTACGGCTACCTGCTGTTCGGCACCCCGGCCGAGGACCAGGCTGCTGCCCGGCGTACCCTGGCCTTTACACAACAGCACCATCAAGCCCTGACCTTCCTCAACCTGGCGATCTTCAATATGCCGCTCTTTGGCGATGAGGCGGCCGAGCATGAGACCGGGCTGTTTTACGAGGGGGATCTCTCGCTCTATACCGGCTTCACCCACCCGCACGGCTGGAACCGCGGCGCAGTGCGGCGCTTCCTGCGTCAGGAGTTTACCCGGCTGCCCGAGATCGCCGCCATTATCCGGCGCGACCCACCGCAGTTCACCTCCAACCACGCCGCATTATTCCTCTGACTCTTAGGTAAGGGTGTTGAGAATGTCCTGGAATTGAGTGATGCTGCGGCTCTTTTTGAGGGCCTTGACCGCCTTGGCCAGCTGGGGATCATCCATGGGGTTCAGGACCGCCTTGACCTTGCCCAGCACCTGCTGCTCACCGCAGAACAGGGCTTCATAACGGCTTAAAAGGCCCTTTAGGTAAGTCTGCAGCATGGCTGCCTTGGCTGCGCGACCTTCCTGATCCGGCAGTTCTCCCCGCAGGCGCTTGAACAAGAGCGGGTCGGCAATGGCGCCGCGTCCCAGCATCAGACCGGCTGCCCTGGTCTGCTCCAGCACCCGCAGGCCTTCGGCTGCCGTGCGGATATCCCCGTTGGCAATCACTGGAAGAGCCGTAGCCTGCACTACCTGGGCGGTAATGCCGTGGTCGGCCAGGCCGCGATACTCCTGTTTGACCGTGCGCGGATGCAGCACCAGAAAATCCACGCCAGCCTGCTCGAACAGCGGCAACAGGGAGAAGATCTGCTGGGGATCATCGTAGCCGGCCCGCAACTTGATGGAAAAACTGCAGCGGATCGCCGCCCGCAAGGCAGGCAGCAGTTCCTGCAGCAGTTCCGGTTTGCGCAGGGTGCCGCCGCCGGTCAGTCCGGAGGTCATGCGGCCGAAGGGGCAGCCCAGGTTCAGGTTGAGGTGGGTCGCCCCGGCCTCTTGGGCCAGCTGGGCCCCGTGCACCAGGGCCTCGGTGCCGTGGCCGATCAGCTGCACCACCAGCGGAATGCCGTGTTCGGTGGCAGCAATCTCG
>Ga0302238_1002686_pt1 | contig 12173 bp, 9 predicted proteins | sample AAG_UR_Asn_MG_FD_193527 | JGI IMG/M metagenome (GOLD analysis project Ga0302238, IMG submission 193527) | Enriched activated sludge microbial communities from anaerobic digester in WTTP, New Holstein, Wisconsin, United States - AAG_UR_Asn | ecosystem: Engineered > Bioreactor > Anaerobic >...
ACAGACCATATTTGAGAGTCTTTTCAATTAAAGTCTTCATGTGATCGCTGTCTGTGAGATTTAGAAGAATCGCAAGCAATAGGTCTATCAGCATCAGTGTGCCGAGAAGCCATTTTGCATCGCCGCTGATCATGCCTACACCATTTGTAAATATATCACTGAAATTGTTGAGTATTGTTGTTAGTATTTGGGTGTCTGGTATCATATCCCCCCCTAGAATTGCTTAGTACCCCGTCCTTGCCCCTCACCTGGACGTTGAACTGTACTACTAAAAAATTTATCTGAATTGGCTTGGTTAATTGCCACACATTCTCGATCAGCCAGCTTTTCGGCCTGAGACATTTTTGAGCATTCTTCTATTTTTTGTTTCATTTCCGCTGGATGGTTTTTGAAATATTCTGCATCTCTCTTTCCACACCCAACCACAGCAAATATAAAAACAACGATAGTCAACATAATCAGATGTTTTTTCATGATAGTTCTCCTATTTGAATTGTTTAGTGCCCCGTCCCTGCCCTTCACCTGGACGTTGAACTGTACTACTAAAAAATTTATCTGAATTGGATCGTGACATTGCCGCCCTGTTTGCCTGGTCGGCATAATAAGAGGACTCCGCCCGATAACTGGTCGCAACAATTTGCTGTAGCCTCATAAGCTGCTGCGCCTGTATGGCTGCAATTGCATTTCCGGCCTGGGCCGCTGAGAGTGCCCCGCCAGATGAATTTGAAGCAGTAAGGAGGCTCTCCAGATTAGCAGCGTCATTGGCCAACTCTGATACCATCCCTTGCGCACGCATGGCGTCATAGGTGGCATTATCTGTCTGTTTCAGGATTTTAAGAGCTTGCGCCGCATAGTCTGAGCCTTTCATCCCATTATATCTTCCAAAATCGGCACCATATAGTTGATCCCATGCCCCTTGTACCTGTGCATAATTCATTGTTATGCCGCGAAGGGAGGCTTGAATTTGCATGAGCGTTGCAAGCCGGCCCTGAAGGTTTGACAGTACGGATGCCGCTGAGCTCGGGTCCATTTTTGCAAGATTTTGTAGTTGATATTGGAGACTTTTAAGTTGATTAGCAGTTTGGTTAACCGAGTTGGTGGCGGATGTTATTTGTTGCATACCGTTCAATATGCTCTGTATCAGATTCCCCGGATCAAATACGATATCACCGAATCCTAAAAACGCATTTGAAGGGCGCACGGACAGCATGATTATCGCCGCAAATACAAAGATAGACCATTTAATTCGTTTTTTTATTCCTCCATGTTTTCCACTAGAAAAGCAGTGGATTATTGATATTCCGGTTATAAGTTTGCCGAATGTAAATGGTCTCTTATTTTTTTTCCTATTCTCATTCCACGTCTTACCCATCGTTACACCTCCACAACTGATCATTGTGTTTGTGAATATTTTTCATAATCTCTTGCTGCTTCCGGCATTCTTTTAAATTCCAGCCACTTTACATTAAACAATCCCCCTGAAGACTGGATTTGGCTAACCATCTTCCGGTCTTCAGGGGTAGAAGCTCCACAATACGCTAGGGCCAAAGGGCCTAGCGCTAATTCAAAAAGACGGCTTCCCATAGGCGACTTGTAGTAGTATTGCCTTTTAGGGGTTGCCATCCCGATAATCTCTATTTCGCGTTCATTAAGTCCAAATCCCTGGTATATCTGAGACATATGCGATTCAAAGGCGTTGCTGTTGGGAAGGTATATCTTTGTAGGGCAGGATTCCTTAATAACACTTGCAATGGAACTGTTTTCAACGTCCTGTAAGGACTGTGTTGCAAAGACGACGGCTACATTTGCCTTTCTTAAGACCTTCAGCCATTCCCTCATTTTTGCGGCAAAGATTGGATTGTCTAAAAACAGCCAGCATTCATCGAGAAATAGAACTGTCGGCGCTCCAGTGAACCTCTGCTCAAGCTTATGGAAGATATAGGATAAAGCCGGCACTACGGCTGCTTTTGTTTCCATAAGTTTAGCCATTTCAAATACCTGCCACCGGCCATAATCAAGATTGTCAGACGTGGCATCGAATAGTCTTCCGAAAGAGCCTCTTAATGTAAACGGTTCAAGGGCCTGCCTTAAATCAGCATCCTGTAATAACAGGGTTAACCCCGTAATGGTTCGTTGATCGACCGGAGAGGTTGCAAGGGATGTCAAAGCCGTCCAAACAGCCTTTTTTATTTCGGGATTAACCTCAAGATTTTCGGCACGGAGCAGATCATAAATCCATTCCGCAGCCCAGGATAACTCCAGTTCATTGTCTATTGCCGCCAGAGGCTGAAAAGCCAAAGACTCTCTTTCTCCAAGATCATAAAAATCCCCGCATACTCCTGCGGTAAGAGCCTTAATCGAACCGTCCTTGTCAAAAAAGTATATTTGCGATCTTTCGTACCGCCGGAACTGTGCTGCCAGGATAGCCAAAAGAACCGATTTTCCGGCCCCCGTAGGTCCGACTATCATTGCGTGGCCGACATCATCCACGTGGAGAGAGAGTCTGGAAGGGGTATTTCCCGGTGTATCCGTGTGCATCAGTACCGGGCCGTTAAGGTGTTTGTTCCTTTCCGGCCCCGCCCATACTGCTGATAAGGGGAAAATATGAGAAAGGTTCATCGAACTTAAAATCGGTCTGCGAATATTCCCTCGGCAAAGACCGGGAAGAGAACCAAACCAGGCATCAACAGCGTTGATTGTTTCATTAATGACGGTAAAACCCAAGGCGTTGATCGTCTTTTCTAATGCCCTAACCTTCTTTTCAACTATTTTGTTGTCTTCATCCATAACAACAACCGACGCCGTGAAGTAGCCATAAGAGACGGCATCGTCGGCAACTTCCTGCATAGCTATATCGGCGTCATTGGCTTTGTTCAGTGCGTCATTATCCACCATTGCACTTTCTGTTTGCGTTATCGTTTCCTTGATCAGGGTCATAACGCCCTTTCTTTTGGCAAACCATTGACGGCGATTTTTCCCAATTTCTGATAGTGCCTCTTGTTTATCCATGGGAATAAACCGTGTCACCCATCGATACTCAAAGTTAAGCCGGTTCAAATTGTCCAGAAGACCCGGCACTGTAGAACCTGGGAAGCCCAAAATTGAAACGATTCGCAGATGATGATCACCCAACCGTGGCTCAAGACCGCCTACCAGCGGTGTATCAACGATTATTCCATCGAGATACATGGGAACTTCCGGCACTCGCACCCAATGCCGCTTGTTCGATATGCAGCTATGCAGATATGTAAGTGTTTCCGAATCATCAAGCGGCCTTGCTTCCGGCATTATTTCCGCCAACAACGCTAAGAGCCTTTCCGCTTCCGTTACGAAGTTTTTTAAGTGTGCTTCATATGATACTTGCTCCAGCTCGTTGCCCTTCCCTCTTTCAAAAAAGAAGCTCTCCACTTTTCCCTGTTTTTCCGGAGGTGGAAGAAATACAATTGTGAAGTAATACAAGCTTTCAAAATGATTTCCTTCCGAAAAATATTCCCGTCTTTCCTGGTCGATCATCGCCGTAACTAAATCAGGGAAATCTGAATTAGGGTAATCCTGGCTTTTGATTCTTTGTGCTTCCGTGTAGATACACCAACCACTGGGAAGCCGCTTTATCGCGTTATTTAGCCGCCTGGTTATAGACACCAGCTCGGCTTGCGTTGCACTTTCCAAGTCCGGCCCCCGGAAAGCATAAGATTTTTGAAAGCTGCCGTCTTTGTTAAGAATTACCCCCGGCCACACAAAAGCGGCCCAGGGAAGATAATCCGACAACTTGTTAGGCTTTCGTTGAAACTCTCGTAAAGACATCATGAAGAATCACCTCACGTTTCATAATAGCCTTTTTGTTTTATGTGACGCTTAAAGGCGTCAAAGAACTGCGGATCACGTTTGGTCATTAAAACAGTGGCACCGTGAATAAACAGACAAAAAGGCAATACCCAAAGAGAATGCAGCGCAATTACGAATGCTGATCCAATGGTTCCATTGAGAATTGCCACAGCCCGCGGCACACCCCCTAAAAGAATTTGCTCGGTTAGTGACCTGTGTAATGCAATTTCGTATCCGTCCATATTTGGCCCCTTGGATTAAAAAGCACAGCCGCCGGCGAAACCGAAGAAAGACAGTGCAAAACTGGAAGCGGAAAAAGCGATTGACAATCCGAAGACAATAGACAAAATCTTTCTCATTAGGCCGCCGCTTTCGCCAAAGGCAAGACCTAGCCCTGTAACGACGATAGCAATTACGCCCACAACCTTCGCAACAGGGCCCGCTATAGAATCTAAAATTCTTTGTAGCGGACCTTCCCAGGGCAAACCTGATCCCGCTGCGTGCGCAATCGCTGGCAGAACAAGAAATACCAGCGCCAGAACAACTACTGTAAATGACAACCTAAAAATGACCCACTGTGATCACCTAAAAGTGACCCATCCGAGTTTAAGTTAAAAATACACTGTAGCCGTTTTTATATTGAACCCGCTTATTTCTTTTCTTTATTTGCTGTAGAAGTTTTTCTTTTCAGACTTTCTTTTAATCTGTAACTATCCCAATTACAGAGGATGATATGAGCCTTATGTGTGAGACGATCCAGAAGTGCAGCCGTTAAAGTCGGATCTCCAAAAAGTTGCGTCCAATCTGCAAAACCCAAGTTGGTCGTGATAATCACGGAGCCCCTTTCATAGCGATCTGCCAGAACCTGGAAGAGCAACTGTGCGCCTTCCCGTGAGAAGGGGACATAGCCGAGTTCATCAAGGATCAAAAGGCCAAATTGTGAGTATCTTTGAATAACACGGCTGATCATGCGATCACCTCGTGCTTCAATAAGATCATTGACCAATCCGGCCCCTGTTGCAAAACGGGTTCGGATACCCTGGCGGCAAGCCTCCAATCCGAGAGCGGTTGCCAGATGGGTCTTCCCTGTTCCCGTTTTTCCTACAAAGATGACATTCCTGCATTCCCGGATATAAGAACCGTCCATCAGCTCTCTTATCAATCGTTTGTCCAAATCCGGTGCCGCTTCGTAGTTAAAGCTCTCTATGGTCTTCACAAGAGGAAAACGGGCATCCCGAATCCGCCGTTTGAGCCGATTATCGGCACGGGCCTGAATCTCCAATTCCGTCAATGATAAAAGAAATTCTTCATACGCCCATCCGTTCTCCCGTGCCTGACGCACCAGTACAGGATATTGCCGCAGAACGGTTGTCAATTTTAAATGCTGGAGATGCTCGGAAAGAAGAAGCTCTGTGCCGGGGTTCATCGGATCACCCCCAGTTCTCCATAAATGGTTACATCGGGTACAGGTGTAGCGGGCCACCCTGCGAGAGGGGTAAATGTCTCTTCCGGACCTGAATAAACCAGAATGTGCCTGATCCCTGCGCTGCTGGATATATGATTCTCCAAAGCCAATTCCACTGCCGCCTCAATCTCTTCTGCTTTATGTTCCCGATAAAGCATCAGCACAACGATAAAATCCTTGATCCCTGCTGTTTCCCCCTGTTTCTCCTTGAATCGGTCAAGAAGTCTCTCCAGACACGCAGGCCATGACGGACGCCACTGGCGAATCACTAAGGCGGAATCAAAAGCTCCCGGTTTACGCCGGATCAACTCAAGATAATGCTGGGGATCAAGCTGCCATTTATTATTGCCAAAGAGCCGTTCATGTGACGCAATCTTTTTACCTTCATAGAAAATTTCCAGCCGGTCAATAGTAAGCTGTACTCTGACTGATAATCTCGTATAGGACACGGGTACGGAATAATGATTCTTATCCACCATTACAGTAGCGTATTTATTGACCTTCGCCTCGATAATCCGTTGATTGCCAAACGGTACTGCCGGCAGATGAATCAGGTGCTCCCGTTCTTTTGCAAAAAGGTCATCCACTGTATCCGTACGGCAAGCCATACGATGTCCGCCATAGCGCAGGCAGGAGACCAGAAGTTGCTCGTTGAGTTCATCGAAACTATCCGCAACAGGCAGGGGAACCATATAGTTTCTCCGAACATAGCCAACCGCGCCTTCTGTTCCGCCTTTCTCATGGCCGCAGCCCGGATTGCAGAATCGCGGCTCAAAATTATAATAAGCCCGGAATCTGCGAAAACTTTCCTGTTCAATCCGCTGATGCCCCTGGAGTATCTTTTGTACGGCGCTTGTCAGGTTATCATAAACAATCGTTGGAAAAACACCGCCGAAGAAAGCAAATGCATGGATGTGAGCATCAAAAAATGCTTCCTGTTTCTCGCAAGGATAGGTTCGAACAAAGTGCTTACCGGAAAAACGAGACCGCATGCAGAAAAAATGGATTGGCATTTTAACTCCCCGGATTGTCGCAATGCCTTTGCCCCAATCAACCTCCGCCTCTCTCCCGCAATCGGGATCAAGAACCAGAAAAACATCTGATGTAGATGTGCCCATTCTTTCCCTGGCTAAACGGACGTACCGTCGTACATTCGCTTCACTGCCTTGAAATCCGGCCTCATCAACTAAACGGGTGTATATACGACGGGCCGTATGGCGCTGCTTCTTCGGACTTCCTTCATCCTCCTTCAACCACTGCTCTATTTTCTCCCTGTGAGTTTCCAGAACAGGATACGCCTGCTTCTCTCTTTTTTTGTACTCCGAAAATTCGCCCTGCAGTACCTTCCTGATGGTTACGCGGGAATGTCCCGTATCCTTCTGTATCTGACGAATACTCTTGCCGTAAACACGATGCGCTGTCCTTATATACTCATACTGTTCCATCCTGATCACCTCTTTACCTCCGGCTTCGGTTTTTCATCAAAAAACCATTTACCAGAGTTCCTATCAGGGTGGGTCAGTTTTACGTGATCATTACCTCTCTAAGTGGGTCACTTTTGGATTATCATAATCAATCCGTGCCTTTTCACAACTATTTCGAGATTAAAAATAAAAGCACTAAATTTGTATTTTATGATTTATGACAAAGATAAATAGATGTGTATTTTTTTAAAAATTATTTCGGAAATTTACCCGACTCTTTCTATGCTTTTTTAAAAAAAGTCTCGTTATAGGGCATTTGAAATGGTCGCTTGAAATATGAAAAAGGTAGAATTAATAAAAATTATCGCAAAACTTCTAAAAACAGATAATGACTTAAGCTTTCTACAGGAGCTTGACGATAGCCAACTTGAAATCTTAGTTGCCTGCGGATAGACTAAACAAATAGATTAAACAATCTCTGCCAGCACCTAGGAGAGTAACTGTGAGCAGTCTCTTGGAGAAAGCACCCAAATTAGATTTTATAATAAAAACAAATATGTTCTTTTCTCAAGAACGGCGTTTTCCTCTTGGTTGTTTTCCCATTTTTGGTAGAGATTCTGTTTTAATTCCAAGTAATGTTTCTGTAATGGATAAGCTCTCTTTCAACTTCATTGCTAATTCATTTAAGTATTTTGCATCATATGATTTATTTTTTTCAGGTAATATTTTAGGTTCATTTCCATTGAAAAGAGAAAGTTGACTATCACTAGCTTGTGTTCCTTGCCATCGCACAACAGTTGTTACCATGGGAACAAGCTCAATACGTAATGAAGAAGCTTGGGCGTGACGAAAAGCTCTGCTTTGTGGCGATCCATTAAATATTACTTCTAATTCTGACAAGGAAATATCACATGAAGGTGAAGACATAAGGTCATAATTATAATTTAAGATTCCAAAAATTCTTAAACCTAGATGATTGTAATCTGTAAGAATACTATTACGTGGGGAAAGTCCTGCACAAATACCGTACCAAAGCATAGCTGAAGGTAGTTCTTTTTGAAGCGGAGTAATCAGATGCGCATGCTCAAGAGAGCCGCTACTGACCATGCTAGCTAAATAACCAACTAGAAAGCTGGTATATAGTTCATCATACTTATGTATCGATAATTTTTTTATTATATTTTCAAATATTTCAATTCTATGTTCCTTTGTTGATCTTGTCATTTCTACAATTGAGAAATCATTTATCCTTCCACCAGAAAGGATATCCCACTGGCTATTAGATAAACCATTTCCCGTTCGAATTGAATTGCATGCATCCTCTAACGCTACAACTTTATCATTATAAGGTAGACTTAAAACTTGTTGAGTTTTATAATTAATTCTTAAAATTATGCACCATATTTTTTCTAATGAATCAGAATTTATTCTTCTAGCTGGCTGATCCGTATATTCCCGTGCTTTATGCCATCCATTGCTTATGTAAGGCATAATCTTTTGATTAAATCCAAGAATTAAAGCCTTACTCATAGCAAATGAATAAGTAGACTCAAATGCTGTAAGTGGTAAGGATGATACAAATCCTCGTCCCGTTGTATTTATCAATGTTTCGCCAAGTATAGCACCAACTAAAACTGATCTTATATCTAATGAACTTTTAGGTGATTCTTCATGAATTAATAAAAAGACAGACCAAGAAATTACTCGAAGAAAAGAAGTGATTGGACGGAATGTTGGAATAAAATTCAATGTCCAAGCAAGGAAATCGTTTAAATCATCATCGGCTACAACCACAAAAAATGGTAATTGATCGCCATCTGATATGTTGTTTGTCCAACATGCCCAAATATTATGAGACTCAGGGGAGCAGTCAGGTTGTTCATAATAATGATTAAACAATGAAAAAAAGGATCGTTCTCGCGGTATTTCACTGATGATAGATGCAAATTCTTGTCGGCTGAGTTTATAATAATACATTTTGGTCATACGAATAATTCGTCCAATCTTGCTGTTTCAACGGGTTCTCTAATTATTGATAAGGCACTATCAAAATACCCTGGAATTGGTTTTGTATGGTAAATCGATAAGGATGTCTTTGCTCTGGTTACAGCAGTATATGCTATATTCCTGTTAAGAGGTGATTTTTTCATGTTTTCCGTTTCGAGTAAATGCACTGCCCTGAATTCTAGCCCCTTAGCTGCATGGACTGTACAAACACATATAGGTCTTTCAATGTCAAACCTTTCGTATCCTTCTTCGGCACTTTGTAGAATGGAATATCTACCAATGTTGGATTCTTGTATTAAAGGCCAAACATTCTTCAAACAGAGTCGTGTAGGGCAAAGAACACCTAAATAATCATCTGGATAAGCCTTCATCTGGCGTTCTAAATTGGCACAAGCTTCTTCAACCTGTGTATCAAGACTCAAACAATCATATATCTGTACTGATGATGGATAATCTTCTTCGATATATTTACACGTTGGCATCATTGGTTCAAACTTTCCCCAACCTTTCGCAAGTTCATCGGCAACGAGACAAATTTTCTGACCATTTCGATAATGATGATCAAGAGGATAAATATTTATAAAATGGTTTTCTAAATCTGTCGAATCATTTCCATCTAATTTATATATATGCTGTCGGGAGTCAGCAGCAGCAAATACAACTTGACCCAATTTCAAAAAAATATCAATTTCACCTGATAGATAATCCTGTGCTTCATCAAGAATAATAGCATCATACAAGTTGGAAAGTCTATGTTTTGCCACTATTTCCTGTATTTGAACTAACCTTTTCCTTCGCTCTGTTAAAAAGTTACTGTCATTTTCAGGTGTAATTCCATATTCATACAAAAAATCAAATTGCCATCTATTTAATGTCTTAATTTTATCAATATTAAAAGCATAATTGTGACCACCTGTTGCTGCAAACTCACGTAGTGTACGTGTGAATACAAGAATTAGCACATTAGGTTTAGCCGAGTGAACAAGCTGTGAACCACGCAATAGAAGTAGATTAGTTTTACCTGATCCAGGAGGACCAACGATCAGGTGTGAATCCGTCAAAGGAAGATCAATCACTGCCTTTTGTCTATCATCTAATTGACTTGCTTTCACCCACCAAGTATCATTCATAAAAATTATTTCCTTTTTTAGTAATTTATGAATTTTTTAAACATTTGGTTCATGGAGTCTTGCGTCTATATAATGCAGAAGAGTATTAACACTATTGATAATGAGCATAGCTTCAGGCTCCTTAAGAACCGTCGGGCTCGGGTGAGCACCACTTGCATTGTTACGTATCGTGTTAAGCGCGTCAACAATGGCTGCCATAGATCTGAGGACACGATCTATTTCTAATACACGGGGTTCACGTGCACCTAGCGCAGGATGCTTGGTTCGAATTAATTTGAACATATCAATCAAGTTGCTATTTTCTTTAAATGTAATTTCAGCCCTTGTTGCTACAGCATTCAAATATCCATGAAAAGCAGTATGGACTCTATCAATTCCGCTGGCAGGCCCACAGTCTTTGATAAGATTCTGAGCATCTTTTAAAGCTCTTTGTACTGCGGCACTACTTATTTCGAGTGATGGATTATTAACGGATAGAATCTTATCTACCCTCTTGTCTATATCAAGAATAATAAAACGAATATTATGTCCAATTTCTTTTAAAATATCTGCAATTAATTTATAGGCAATTTTTACTTTTTTATCTTCGGATTCATCAGCGATTTTATTATAATGTGTGAGTGCTGAATTGTGATATAAAATGCAGAAATCATCATTGAATTCATTTGTGCTTTTACGAAGTTCAAATGGTATGTTATTCAATATGTCAGCAGCCAGTTGATGGCCTCTTGATTTAAGCAGTTGGATCGCGTGTTTTTTCTCTCTAGACCAGATTTCGTCAGGAATTACTTTGTCAAGGATTTGAACGTCCTTAGAACCACTTTGCGAGAAAAGTCTAATCATGACTATATTAAACCTACATTAATCTCCAATTTTGTTTCCAGAAAACATGCTGAAATATACTCGTATTTTTCAATATTTCAAATATTTTTTAGAACGAATTAAGACCAAAATCATGAGTGTTGCCAAAATGGTTCTCTATTTGGAGCCATTGGAAACGTTTTTGCCATGAATCCTGGCGCAACAAAAGATTGGTGATTTCAACTGTCGAGTTGGGGCAACTGAAACATAGCTATTTTTTGCCTAATATAACTTCCGTGGGTATTTTATAGATAAATAAATTAAAAATCTCCCCAAAAGTATCGAGTGATTCTTGACATTAAAATATTTTTAAAAATAGCAGATAGAATATCGTCTATTATGGGCAGATCATTAGCAGCCATCCAGAGTAGAATCGGTAACTGGAAGAAGCTGGCGTAAAAATCAAAAAAATGCCCTATGAATGCAACAGAGGTTGAACAGAAGAGACTCTTCATGAAAAAAGTCTCATTATAGCGCATTTAAAACGGTTGCTTTGTATAAAAGAAATGCTCCATTGCTGAAAATTGGGGCAATGTGCTATTTATGCCTTTGGTTTGAATGTTTGAATGTTTATACTTCCAATTCCACAGAATTGAAACTGGTTATAAACAAAAGTGTTGATAGCTGATTAAATATCCCACAATAATAAACCGGAAATTTTAGTTGCCTGCATCCTCCGGAATAGACTGAATAAATAGATTAAATGATCTTGAAGTAATTATACTTCCCCTGTTTTTAGTCAGTAAATAAAACGGTCGTTTTCTTTACCATCTTTAACTCGCCTTAATACCAGCCAAAAATAACCTTGAAAATAGTAAAATAACTTGGTCCCACCCAATTCCCGAAGGAGACAATTACTTCGGCCGCAATAATTCTGGCTTGCATCAGAATATTGTTGCTTTGTTTGCTAGGTAAACGTAAAAGAACTGAATTTCGTTAACAATGCCGCATGGGGGCGAAAATTGAGCCAGCAAGGCGAAAAGCCATGGTTTACATATCTTCTGCGTTGCGCTGACAGTACTCTGTACTGCGGGGTCACCAACGACATCAGACGCAGGCTTGAAGCGCACAGGTCGGGCAGGGCAAGCCGGTATACATGCTGCCGTCTTCCGGTTAGGCTTGTATGCATAAGCGGCCCGATGGAAAAACCCGAGGCGTTCCGTCTGGAGCGGAAAATAAAGCTTCTTCCGCGCAGGTTGAAGGTGAAGGCCCTCAGGGAACACGGTCCTAAAGAATAATCCTGCTCTCAACTTTGTATATTATGGCGAACAAAGGGTGCCAATGAGAATTGAAACAATGCGAGAATCATTCATGTTTACATAACGCATGTTATAAGACGTAAGTAATTGAAATAATTACTTAAATTATGTCTAATTTTATTATTTCCTTTTGCAGTAATTTCCCTCCCATATTTGCGGTTATTAATATGTAATAACTGTTTAAAAGCTCTATGTGATCCCC
>Ga0302238_1002697_pt1 | contig 12148 bp, 11 predicted proteins | sample AAG_UR_Asn_MG_FD_193527 | JGI IMG/M metagenome (GOLD analysis project Ga0302238, IMG submission 193527) | Enriched activated sludge microbial communities from anaerobic digester in WTTP, New Holstein, Wisconsin, United States - AAG_UR_Asn | ecosystem: Engineered > Bioreactor > Anaerobic >...
CTGTACGGCGATCATCGCCAGCTTGATGAGATCGGCGGCGGTACCCTGCATCGGCGCGTTGATCGCCGCGCGCTCGGCCCCCTGTCGGCGTCCGACCTGGGCGGCGGTGATATCCGGCAGCCACAGGCGGCGGCCGAAGACCGTTTCGACGTAGCCGTTCATTTTTGCCGTGTTGCGCGTGCTTTCCATGTACTTGGCGACGCCGGGATAGCGCGCGAAGTAGCGCTCGATGTAGCTCTGCGCCGCTGAACGCTCGAGATCGAGCTGGCGCGCCAGACCAAAGGCGCTCATGCCGTAGATCAGCCCGAAGTTGATGACCTTGGCCACTCGCCGTTGATCGGGGCCGACTTCGAGTGGCGTGACGCCGAAGATCTCCGCTGCCGTTGCGCGGTGCACGTCTTCGCCGTGGGCAAAGGCTTCCGTCAGGCGGGCATCTTCCGACAAGTGCGCCATGATGCGCAGTTCGATCTGCGAGTAGTCTGCCGAGACGATGCTGGCGCCCGGCCGAGCAATGAAGGCCGAACGGATGCGCCGCCCTTCGGCGGTGCGTACCGGGATGTTCTGCAGGTTGGGATCGCTGGATGCCAGCCGGCCGGTGACGGCGACAGCCTGGGCGTAGCTGGTATGCACGCGTCCGGTATCGGGGTTGACCATCTTCGGCAGCTTGTCGGTGTAGGTGCCCTTGAGCTTGGCCAACTGGCGCGACTCCAGAAGCAGCTTCGGCAACGGGTAGTCGAGCGCGAGTTCCGAGAGCACTTCTTCGTCGGTCGACGGCGTGCCGGACGGCGTCTTTTTCTTTACCGGCAGGCCGAGCTTGTCGAACAGGATTTCGGCAAGCTGCTTCGGCGAGTTGACGTTGAACGGCTGGCCGGCGGCTTCGTGCGCCTGCTGTTCCAGTTCCATCAGGCGTTTGCCGAGCTCGCTACTTTGCTGGGCGAGCAGATCCGCATCGATCAGCACGCCGGTACGTTCCATACGGTAGAGGATGTCGCGCACCGGAATCTCTATCTCGCCATAGATCCGCGTCAATCCTTCATTGGCGGCGATCTGCGGGTGCAGTCGTTCATGCAGGCGCAGGCACAAGTCGGAATCTTCTGCGCCGTATTCGGCAGCCTGTTCGACGGCCACCTGGTTGAAGCCGATCTGACTGGCGCCCTTGCCACACAGGTCTTCATAGGCGATCGTCTCCAATCCGAGATGGCGTAGCGCCAACTGGCCGAGATCGTGTCCGCGCACGCCGGACTTGCCCGATTCAAGCACGTAGGACTGCAGCAGCGTATCGTGCGCCACGCCGGCCAGGGCAATGCCGTGGTTGGCAAACACGTGCTGGTCGTACTTGAGGTTCTGTCCGATCTTGGCGTGCTGAGCGGACTCCAGCCACGGCTTCAGGCGCGCCAGCACGTCGTCGCGCGGCAGTTGGGGCGGCGCGCCGGCGTAGTCGTGGGCCAGCGGCACGTAGGCCGCTTCGCCGGGGGCGACGGCGAAGGAGATGCCGACGATGCGCGCACCGAACGGATCCAGGCTGGTGGTTTCCGTATCCAGCGCGGTCAGCGGAGCTGACTCGATCTTGCGCAGCCAGGTTTCGAAGGCCGCCCAATCGGTGATCGTCGCGTAGTGTTTTTCGGGGACGGGAAAGAGCGAAGTGGGAGGAGGGGCGGCCTCTGCGCGCTGAAGAACCGGTGGCGATTCCCCGGACGGTTCGTTGCCCGCACTGACTTCCTTGAGCCACGACTTCATCTCGTAGCGAGCAAACAGTTCGGCCAACTTTTTCCGATCCATCGGCTTTGGCGCGAGATCAACGGGTTGCACAGGGAGTTCGAGATCGCAGCGCACGGTGACCAGCTTCTGTCCGAGCGGCAGGAAAGCCAGCGCCTGGCGCAGGTTCTCGCCGACCACGCCACCGATATCGCCTGCCGCCGCCATCACGCCGTCAAGCGTTCCGTGCTGCGCCAGCCACTTGACGGCCGTCTTGGGGCCGACCTTGGCCACGCCCGGCACGTTGTCGACGGTATCGCCGATCAGCGCCAGATAGTCGACGATGCGCTCCGGCGGTACCCCGAACTTGGCCAGCACGCCGGCTTCGTCGAGCACTTCGTTGCTCATGGTGTTGACCAGCGTCACATGCTTGTCGACCAGTTGCGCCAGATCCTTGTCGCCGGTGGACACCACCACGTCGATGCCCTGCGCGGCGGCCTTCCGGGCCAGCGTGCCGATAACGTCATCGGCCTCGACACCGTCAATCATCAAAATCGGCCAGCCTGACGCCGCGACACAGGCATGGATCGGCGCGATCTGCGCGGCCAGGTCATCGGGCATCGACGGGCGGTTCGCCTTGTACTCCGGATACCAGTCGTCGCGAAAGGTCTTGCCCTTGGCATCAAAGACGCAAGCCTTGTAAGCTACGTCCTGCGCCTTGGTGTCGCTGTCCAGACGGCGGAGCATGTTGAGAACGCCGTAGATGGCCCCGGTCGGTTCGCCCTGCGAATTGCGCAGATCGGGCATGGCGTGAAAGGCGCGATAGAGATAGGACGATCCGTCGACCAGCAGCAGGGTAGGCATATTGAATACGAAACGAGTGTGAAATGACCGAAAAAGGAAAGATCCCCCTCCTGGCGGACCCCAGTGCTTCCAAGTTCACGGCCTCGCAGGAGGCCTGGCGGGTGTTCGGCATTATGTCAGAGTTCGTCGAGGCCGCGCAGCGGCTGGCCGAGATCCGCCCGGCTGTGTCGATCTTCGGCAGCGCGCGCACGGCTCCGGACTCGCCCTATTACCAGCTCACCGAAACCATTGCCCACCGGCTTTCCGATGCGGGCTTCTCGGTCATCTCCGGTGGCGGGCCGGGCATCATGGAAGCGGCCAACAAGGGAGCTTTCCAGGGCAAATCGCCGAGCGTCGGCCTGAACATCCAGTTGCCGCACGAGCAGCGGTCCAATAGCTATCAGGACATCTCGCAGAGCTTCCGCCACTTCTTTGCGCGCAAGTACATGTTCGTGCGTTTCGCCAATGCCTATGTGGTGATGCCCGGGGGGTTCGGCACGCTCGACGAACTGCTGGAGGCCTTGACGCTGATTCAGACCGGCAAGGCGCGCAAGATTCCGATCATCCTGGTGCATGAACCGTTCTGGCGTGGCTTGGTCGACTGGTTCAAGGAAACGCTCGTCAGCGAGAAGATGATCGACCCGGAAGATATCGACCTGATCCAGATCATCGACAAGCCGGAGGATATCGTCGAAGCCATCTTCAAACACTACGAGTCGCGCGGCTTCGCACCGCTGCCCAGCGAGCGGGAGATGCTGCTCAATCTGTAATACAATTCGCACTCATAAACCCCCGGATTCCCCGCCATGCGCAGCATTCACGTCCTCCTCGCTTCACTGGCCCTCGCGGCCGTTTCCGCATCGGCCCAGAACAACGCCGAAAAGCCGGCTGTTCCCGACGCACGGCCGCCGATACTTGAGCCGGTAGACGATTCGCTGGAGCCTCAGGTGACCATACGCCAGCGCGAGGGCGACACGATCGAGGAATATCGGGTGAATGGCCGTTTGTACAAGATCAAGGTTACCCCTCTGCGTGGCGAACCCTACTATCTCATCGACCCGCGCGGAGACGGCAACTTCATCCCGATGGACGGCCCGGGGACGCCGGGGCTGAGCATTCCCCAGTGGGTCATCGGTACCTTCTAACCGCCCGGCATCAGCCGCGGAACAACTAAGTTCATGACACATTTTCCGATTCCCGCGCCGGCTTTCGACGGCCGCAGCCGAACAGTCGGCGTCGGCGCTGCACTCGACTGGCTGCGACTCGGTTGGGGCATGTTCCTGGTTAACCCGGGGCTGTGGGTTGCTGCCTCGGTCATCGTGATCGTCGGCTTGCTGGCACTCTTCGCTGTATGGCTGGCCGGCCCGCTGCTCGCCTGCCTGCTGGCGCCGGTTCTTGCCGCCGGTTTGCTGACTATGTGCCACAAGGCGTCAGCCGTCGGTCGCTTTGACCTGCAGGATATGGCCAGTGGATTCCGCATCGCCACGACGCCCCTGGTCATCCTTGGACTGATTTTCATGGTGGCCATGGCGGCGATCAACGTGATCGTGTTTATCCTGTTCAGCGGATCGGTGGCCGGCGGTCTGATGATGCCGGGCGTGACCGGTCTTGGCGTCCTGCTCGGCGGGTCGTTACTGGCCATGCTGCTCTCCTCCGTGTTGATTATCCCGCTGGCCATGGCCCTGTGGTTTGCCCCCGCGCTGGTTCTGTTCAACAACATGCCGCCCGTCGAAGCCTGCAAGGCCAGCCTCAATGCCTGCCTGAAAAACATCTTGCCGTTCCTGATTCTCGGACTGATTTTTTTCGTGTTGTCGTTTTTCGCCGCCCTGCCCGTTGGTCTTGGCTTTCTCGTTCTCCTTCCCGTGCTGTCCGGTGCGGCCTACGCTTCATACCAGGATGTTTTCGTTGCGCACTGACGCCGTTGTTACCCTATGCAAGTATTGAAACTCCCAGCCAAACGCGGCCTGAACTGGCTCATCGAGGGATTCGCGATTTTTCGCCGAAAGCCGGCATTGCTGAGTTTTCTCGTGCTCGGTTACTGGTTGTCGATGGCCGTCATCTCGGCCATTCCCTACCTTGGCCAGATGATCAGTTTTGTCCTGATCCCGGTCTTTTCCGTCAGCCTGATGAACGCCTGCCGGCTGATCGACACTGAAGAGGAACTGCCGCCGCAGGTCCTCTTCAGTGGCTTTCATCGCAACCTGCAGACGCTGATTGCCCTGGGTGTTGTGTATGTCGTCGCCAGCCTGTTGATCCTCGGGCTCTCGGCGCTCTTCGACGGTGGGGTGCTGTTCCGCATGCTGGTGCTTGGCGCTGTGCCAGACCCCGAAGCGCTGGCCGATACCTCGCTCTTCATCTCGGCACAGCTGGCCATTTGCCTGCTCGTTCCGGTAATGATGGCGTTCTGGTTCGCGCCGGTCCTCGCCGCATGGCATGACATGCCCGCCGGGAAATCGTTGTTTTTTAGCCTGGTCGCCTGTGGGCGGAACTGGAAGCCCTTCCTGATGTATTCGCTGGCCGTTGGCGTCATCGGTGTATTCATTCCGCGCATGACCAATGCCCTGATCGGCGGCGGAGAAGGCATCGGCCAGGTACTGCCCTCCCTCATCACGGTGAGCATTAGCCTGGTCCTGCTCCCCACCCTGTACGCAAGCTTCTACGTCAGTTACCGCGATATCTTTGTCAGTCTGCACGATGAAGCCTGATGCCAGTCCGCTCGGCGTCTTTGGCGGCACGTTCGATCCGGTGCATTTCGGGCACCTGCGTCTCGCCGAGGAGGCCACCGATGCGCTGCAACTGGAACGCGTGCGCTGGATTCCCGCCGGGCAACCGGCCTTGCGCGACGCGCCGCGGGTCGGTCCGGCTCAGCGACTCGACATGGTGCGCCTGGCCATCTCCGGCAACCCGCGCTTCGAACTCGATCCGGCGGAGGTAGAGGCCGAGCGCATCAGCTTCACCGTGCCCACGCTCGAACGGGTACGCCAGACTATTTGCGGTCCGGACAGGCCACTGGTGCTGCTTGTCGGCGCCGATGCTTTTGCCGGCATGGCCGGCTGGCACCGCTGGGAACACCTGTTCGAACTGGCTCACGTTGCCGTTGCCCATCGGCCCGGCTATGCCATCGAGGCAAAACAGCTTCCGCCTGCGCTAGCCGATGTCTTTCAGCGTCGTTTCTGCGAAAATCCGCGCCTGCTTGCGGATACGCCGGCTGGCCAGATCGTGACCTTCGCCATGACGCCGCTCGACATCTCGGCAACAAAGATCCGCGCGCTGCTGTCGAAAGGATTGAGCGCACGTTACCTGACGCCGGAAAGCGTAGTCGCCCACATCCATGACCACCATTTCTATACGGAGAATTGAACCGCCAATGAAAGCCGCCCAGCTCGAAAAGATCGTCGTAGCTGCCCTTGAGGAGATCAAGGGCAAGAACATCGAAGTGATCAATACCGCCAAGCTCACCCCGCTGTTCGAACGCATCGTCATCGCCAGTGGCGACTCCAATCGCCAAGTGCGCTCACTGGCACGCAACGTCGAGGACAAAGTGCGCGAAGCGGGAGGCGAAATCCTGTCCACCGAAGGCGAAGACGGCGGCGAATGGGTGCTGGTTGACCTCGGTGATGTGGTGGTGCACATCATGCAGCCGGCCATTCGCAGCTACTACAATCTTGAGGAATTGTGGGGTGGAAAGGGACCGGAACGGGTGCGCAAGGCGGTTGCCGCCAGCGCGTGAACGCATGAGACTGGGCATCCTCGCGGTAGGTCACAAACTCCCCGACTGGGTTGCCGCCGGCTGCACTGAATACATCAAGCGCATGCCACGCGAACTGCCGATATTGGTCACCGAAATCAAGCCCGAACCGCGCGGCACGAAGAGCCGCGAACAGTTGCTGGCTGCTGAAAGAACCCGTCTGCAGGCTGCGCTACAGGGCTTTGCCCGGACCATCATCCTGGACGAGCGCGGCGTCGACCTGACCACCATGAAACTTGCCCAGCGTCTGGAAGACTGGATGCGGCAGGGGGGCGACACGGCGTTCATCATTGGCGGTGCCGACGGTATCGACGAAGAACTCAAGGCCCGCGCCGACGAGGCCATCCGGCTGTCCAGCCTGACCCTGCCGCACGCCATGGCTCGCCTGGTGCTCTGCGAGCAGCTCTACCGCGCTGTCAGCGTGGTCCGCAACCACCCCTATCACCGCGAGGGCTAGCCGGCATGCCTTTTGATACACGCAATCCCCGTCTCTACCTGGCATCGCGCAGCCCGCGGCGCCGCGAACTCCTGACCCAGATGGGCATCCAGTTCGACACCCTGGCCTTTCGCGCCCCGCCGCGTCAGGACGACGACGTCGACGAGACAGCCCACGAGGGAGAAGCACCGTTGGTCTATGTCGAACGCGTTGCGCGCCTCAAGGCCGAACACGGCTGGCACACGGTGGAGATGCGCCGGTTGATGCCGCAACTCGTGCTTGCCGCGGACACCACGCTCGAATTCGACGGCGAAATCATCGGCAAGCCGGTTGACGCCGACGATGCGCGGGCTATCCTGCGCCGGCTGTCGGGTCGGACGCATCAGGTCCTTACGGCCGTTGCCGTAGCCTTCGAAGGCCGCATCGAATCGCTAACGTCGATCAGTGACGTTACCTTTGGCGAACTCACCGACGCTCAAATCCGCCGCTACGTCGCCAGCGGCGAGCCGATGGACAAGGCCGGAGCCTACGGTATCCAGGGGCGCGCCGGAGTGTTCGTCGAGAATCTCTCCGGGAGTTACAGCGGTGTTATGGGGTTGCCTTTGCATGAGACGGGAGTGCTGCTCCGGCGTTTCGGCTTTCCTTTATAGGGCTCGCTCAATCCCGGATAGGCGTGGCGTGCGTTTTCCGGTAGAGTCCGCGGGTAGTTAAGCATGCTGGAAGGCGAATAATGCTGAAGACACTGTTTAGAAAAAACTTTGGAGGTTCCAAGGACGAATACGCGGGGAATCCCTCTGGCGCGAAAATCGATATAGGCCGCGTCAGGACGCTGATCGAATTTTTTCCGATCGGCAAAAAGCTGCGGTACTACCCGGAGTTCAACAAGGACATCGTTCTTGATACGTTGGTCGTGGCGTACTGTGTCAACGGCCACTTCATCTATTCCCTCGAGTCGATCGAAACCGACGCTGACGGTATGCCGACCGCCTTCCTGCACGGCGAGAAAGAAACCCGTATTCCGGCCTCGGGAGTCAAACTGTTCGAGTTGCTGGTTCCCGATACCTCGCACCTTGAGATGAAGCTCGATTATCTGCGCCGCGCGCAGATCAGCCGTCACGGTCAGTTCAGCAAGGGCAATTACATTTCGCTGATGTCCAATGCCGGGATGAAAGGGGTCTCGACCGTCGACACCGAAGTGGCCAAGCAGGTCGTCCTGCGTGACGGACCGTATGCGCAGATGAACATGGTCCTCCTTGTCCCGGAACTGAACACGCTATCCGTTACCGATCAGCGCCGGAAGCCGCGTACCAAGACCAATGTGCCAGTGACCGTGGTGGTTCCGACCGAGAATTATTCGGGGCAATGCTCAATCATAGATATTTCCGATGCCGATTTGCGCATCCGGCTGAACGAGAAAGGCGAAGCGATCCCTCCGGTTCACAAGGGTGATGCGATGATCGTCGACATCCGGTTGGGCGAGGCCGAGCGTCATTATTCAGTCAAGGGTTCCGTCATCCGGCGCTCGTCGGAAACTTGCGTCATCCGGCTGGACGGTCAGCTTCGTGACGGGAGGCTGTCTCCCTTCAGTCCGCTTGATCTACTGGAGCTCAAGGCCGGCCTGCTCAACTACGGCAAGTAGGAAGCCATCAACTGCGCGGCCTCGGCCGCGCCGTCGGGACGGGGAATGGCGGCTTGGCGTTGTTCCCGGAGTCGCTCCAGTGCCGGTTGCATCTGCCCGCGCATCAGTTCTGCTTCGCCGATTTCCACGCAACGGGCATTGTTTTCCAGCCAGTCGATCAGGCAGTCCTGCTCCGGCCAGTCGTCGCGCCTTACATAGAGAACCGCTGTGCCGTTGCAGGCTGCTTCGGTGAAGGTGCCGTAGCCGGGCTTGGTGAGTACGGCATCGACGCTGTGCAGAAGGTCGGTAAAGTTCATGCGCAACGGTTCCAGTGCCGTCATGTCGTCTCGGGCGATCCCCCAGCTCTCCGGGACCAGCCAGCGCAGTCCCGGCACGACCGGCCAGCGGGCGGCATTCAGCTTCTTGTCGAACCCTCCGAAGGCGATCAGCACGATGCGTTCGTCTGGCGCTGCACGCAACAGCGTTTGCAAATCCCGGCGGCAATCGCGGCCGATCGCGGCCACCGGCGCGATAGTTCGCGTGTTGGGCAGGTCTGGCATCGGCATGGCTGGCGTCAGACGCAGGAAGCACGTGGCACCGCGATAGGCGGCCAGGATTTCATCGTGGATCGGTCGAGCCCAGGGTTCATGGCCAAAGGCGTGGGCAAAAAGGTCGGCCCAGTTCAGTGAGCACATCGACAGCGCGGGAATACCCGCCGTCGTGGCGGCGGCCAGCGGCAGATAAGCCACGTCAGTGAGCAGCAGATCGGGAGCCAGGCGGTTCAGGAACGCTGCCTCGGCGGCAACGCGCGGTGCCCAGTTGGCGTGCCAGGCGCGGTAGGCCTCGGCCGTGGCTGCACGGTCGATGCGCACGGCGTCGAGCATGACAAAACCGAAGTCACTGCGCCCGGCGATATGTTCGAATGGAGCATCAATGCGGGCACGCATCTTTTCCGGCGGCAGGCCGGAGCGGACGGTCAGCCGCAGTTCGGGCCGGATGCGCGCCAGCTGGTTGAGAATCGGCGCGACCTGCGCCAGATGGCCGAAACCGTGGGAGGAGATGTCGACAAACAGATGCGCCATCGGGCAGCGGCTCAGACAAACCGCGCCAGCAGGGCGCCCGGCAGTTCCCTCGGCAGCGGAATCCGCACGCGGTGGCCGTTGCCTGGCGCGACGGCGATCGGTGCGCCTTCGCCGCTTTCCATGCGCTCGAGCAGCAACTCGAAGTTGCCGGACGGGTGGATGACTTCCAGGCGGTCGCCGACTGCAAAACGGTTCTTGACGTCGATTTCGGCCAGACTCCGCTCGGCGTCCCAGCCGATCACGTCGCCGACGTAGAGGCTGCGCCCGGATTCGGAATGGCCGCGCAGGTAGTTCTGCATCTCGGCATCGTGGTGCCGCTGGTAAAACCCATCGGTGTAGCCACGATTGGCCAAGCCATCCAGTTCGCCAAGCAGTCGCGCGTCGAAGGGGCGGCCGGCGACGGCATCGTCTATGGCGCGGCGATAGACCTGCGCGGTGCGCGCCACGTAGTACGGCGACTTGGTACGCCCCTCGATCTTCAGCGAATCGACACCGATCTCGACGAGGCGCTGCACGTGCTCCAGCGCGCGCAGATCCTTCGAGTTCATGATGTAGGTGCCGTGCTCGTCCTCCTCGATCGGCATCAGTTCGCCGGGGCGTTCCTGTTCCTCCAGCAACCAGACCTTGCGCGCCGGATGCGTGTCGCCACCGGCGTCTTCCTCGGCGGCCTTGACCTTATAGTCCCAGCGGCAGGAATTGGTGCAGGTGCCCTGGTTCGAATCGCGCCGGTTGAAGTAGCCGGAAAGCAGGCAGCGGCCGGAGTAGGCGACGCACAGCGCACCGTGCACGAAGACTTCCAGCTCGATGTCCGGGCATTCCTGGCGTATTTCGGCCACTTCGTCGAGCGACAGTTCGCGCGACAGGATGATGCGCGAGACGCCGAGCCTCCTCCAGAAGCGCACGGCGGCGAAGTTGACGGTGTTGGCCTGCACCGAGAGGTGGATCGGCATCTCCGGCCAGCGTTCGCGCACGAGGTCGATCAATCCCGGGTCGGCCATGATCAGCGCATCGGGCCGCAGAGCGACGACCGGCGCCATGTCGGCGAGGTAGGTTCGCACCTTGGCGTTGTGCGGCAAAACGTTGCTGACCAGGTAGAACAGCTTGCCGCCGCCATGCGCCTCGGCGATGGCCTGGCCGAGCTTGTCCAGGCTGCCGAACTCGTTGTTGCGCACGCGCAGGCTGTAGCGCGGCTGGCCGGCATAGACGGCGTCGGCGCCGAAAGCGAAAGCGTTGCGCATCATGGCCAGGGAACCGGCGGGGGCGAGCAACTCGGGCACGTGAACAGCAGGCGAGCGTGACGAATGGGGCATGGAGCTTTTCGAAGGAACGGGTAGAATGCGGCAACCTTTGGATTTTAACTGCTTTCCCCGAATTGGCTGTTCATGTCAGAGTCCTTTCCCGAAGATATCCTGATCAATTTCACCCCGCAGGAAACACGCGTCGCCGTCATGTACCAGGGCGTGGTACAGGAACTGCATATCGAACGCAACGCCAGCCGAGGTCTGGTCGGTAACATTTATCTCGGCCGTGTCGTACGTATCCTGCCCGGAATGCAATCCGCATTCGTCGACGTCGGCCTGCAACGCACTGCCTTCCTGCACGTCGCCGATATCTGGGAGCCGCGCAATCCCGGCGAGGCGGCGAGGCCGATTGAGCGCATCCTGCACGAAGGGCAGAGCGTCGTTGTACAGGTCATCAAGGATCCGATCGGCACCAAGGGAGCGCGGCTGTCTACGCAAATCTCTTTGGCCGGTCGCATGTTGGTGTACCTTCCGCAAGAGAGGCACATCGGTATCTCCCAACGCATCGAGAACGAGGCCTATCGGGAAGCGCTGCGCGAACAAATCGGCCGACTCGTTTTGAACAGCGAGCAGGGCGGCTACATCGTGCGCACGATGGCTGAAGGGGCCACGGATGAAGAGTTGGCCAACGATATCGAGTACCTGCGCAAGCTGTGGTACGACATCCAGACCGAGTCGAATAACATTGCGCCCCCTGGATTGCTTTACCAGGAACTGTTTCTCGGCTTGCGTGTGTTGCGCGATTTTGTCAACGCCAACACCGTGCGCATCGTCATCGACTCGCGCGAGAATTTCCAGAAGTTGTCTTCGTTTGCGTCCGAATACACGCCGACGGTGCTGCCGTTGCTCAATCACTATATCGGCGAGCGTCCGCTCTTCGACCTCTATGGCATCGAGCAGGAAATAGAGAAGGCGCTGGCCCGCCGCGTCGATCTCAAGTCCGGTGGCTACCTGATCTTCGACCAAACCGAGGCGATGACCACCATTGACGTCAATACCGGTGGATTCGTCGGCGTGCGCAATTTTGACGACACGGTGTTCAAGACCAACCTCGAAGCGGCTCAGGCAATTGCTCGCCAGCTACGGCTACGCAATCTTGGCGGCATCATCATCACCGACTTCATCGACATGGACAGCGATGAACACCGGTCCGCCGTGCTCGAGGAATTCAACAAAGCCTTGTCAAGCGATCACACGCGCCTTACGGTCAATGGATTCACTGCGCTCGGCCTCGTCGAGATGACCCGCAAGCGTACGCGCGAGTCGTTGGCGCATATCCTGTGCGAACCGTGCCCGACTTGCGGTGGCCGCGGTGAAGTCAAAACGGCGCGCACCGTATGCTATGAGATCCTGCGCGAACTGCTACGCGAGGCTCGCCAGTTCAACGCGCGGGAATTCCGCATTCTGGCCAGCGTCCCGGTCATC
>Ga0302238_1002700_pt1 | contig 12144 bp, 7 predicted proteins | sample AAG_UR_Asn_MG_FD_193527 | JGI IMG/M metagenome (GOLD analysis project Ga0302238, IMG submission 193527) | Enriched activated sludge microbial communities from anaerobic digester in WTTP, New Holstein, Wisconsin, United States - AAG_UR_Asn | ecosystem: Engineered > Bioreactor > Anaerobic >...
TCGCAGCACACGTTGAACATCTCGAAGGGCAACAGCGGACAGACTTCGGAATACATGTCGTCCAGCAGTTGGTATGTTCCCTCCTTGACCGGGCTCAGCACACCGCTGTTTTCTCCCAGCGCGGCGTAGGGCTCTTTCTTCAGAATCCAGCCGAAATGCCCGAACGACTGCTGGTTGCCGAGCACCTCCGTGAAGTGCTGCTTGGCATGCGATACCAGCGATTTCAGTTCAGCCGGTTCGAGCGAGCCGTCCGGCGGGCCGATGTCCGGGTGCTTGGCGAACGCGTACTGGTACTCCATGTAGTAGGTCCACATGTTCAGCTTGAGCGACGCTCCCAACTCGACGCCGCGCTGCAGCGTGGGGAGCGTAGAACTTGGCCCACGCGTCATGTCGTCTTGCGTACACCGCCAGCGAAGCGAGGGCCAGTCTTCGATCGCCAGGCAAGGCAGTTGGGCGCCGTCCCGGTTGGCCCGGATCAGCTGGCACAGCGTCTGTGCCGCGTAGAACAGGCCGGCCGATCCTTGGCCGCGGCAAGTCACGGCGTCGCGTTCGACGTGCAGTTGGTAGTCTTCGGGCCCCGCACCTTCCCGGAACTGAAAACTTGACGCAGCGGCGTTCGGATCCGCGGTCAGTCGCAGCCAGTTGCCGTCGCCCGAGACCGTCGTTGCCTTCGGAGCCGGCAAGCCGGCCCGCTGCAGATCGGCGGCGATCAAGGTGGCCTCGGTCTCCCCAACGCCCCGGGCTCTTTCCAAAACCAGAGGCCGCTGCAGATCGAACGCTCCTTCGCCCAACGCGACCTTCTTGGGATACGGCACCAAGCGCAACCCTTCGGCCTCCGCCGCCAACCCCCGCATCGCCGCGATGCCGAGGCACCAGGTGAGTCCCAGAACCAACCAACAAGCAGCAAAACGACTTTTCATGGCGATCCCCTCCCGTGTGAATTGGCGCGTTGCACGCTTGAACGTACAGCAAGGCGAGGCCGGCAGGAACATGGGAGGCGGGAAAATGTGCTGGTATGGTTGAGTGAAAGATCAGGTGAAAGATTAAGATCTCAGGCTCCGGGCCGCTCGATGTGCCGGAACTTCGCGGACTTGTTCCGGCCTACGGCTCTGGTCTCGGCGAGACCAGCCTACGTGGGCGGTCCGGCCAGCCGCACGAGTGCGGCGCGGAGAAGGCCCGTACAGGCGTGGCCCAACTGCTGGAAGATCGCCTGCACGCGGTGGCTGTCCAATTCGGCGTGCAACGTGCGCAGCAGGGCACACGCTCGCGCCTCGCCCAAGACGCGAAGCATCGCCGGGAGCAGTTCTTCGTACGCGCCCCAGGCCCGCCCGCGGGCCACGTCGCTGCACATCGGAAGCACCTCGGCCAACCGCGCGCCGAACTGCTCGCGGGTGTAGGCGACCGCGCCGGCGATGCTGTGCTCCTTGGGCTGCGACGGCTCGCGCCAAGCGTAAGGGGGCGTCCACTGGAGCGCCGGGGGGAGTTGGTCGATATGGGTCAACACGCCCAGTACCGGCGCGGGCTTGCGTTGCAGGTTGGCTTGCAGCCAAGCCGTCAGTTCGTCGAGCAGCTTGACGTCCGCTCGCCGAGCGGGGCTGGCGGCATCCATCACCAGCAGCACCAGATCCGCGCCGCGCAAGGCTTCCTGCATCTCGCGCACTTGCTCCGTCGTCGCCCCGTCGTCGCCGTAGCCGGCGCTGTCCAGCAGCACCAGCCGGTCCTCCGCCGTGCTGAGGCGCAGCTCGTATTGCTGGACGTGTTTGGTCTGCGGCAACACATCGACGGCGGCTTGCTGCCGGCCCAGCAGCGCATTGATCAGGCTCGATTTGCCGGCTTTGACCTGGCCCACCAAGGCAACTCGCACTTCCAGCGCTTCTGCGGGCGGTTCGGGCGTGACGGCGGCGGAGACTGCCCCGCCGCCGGCCGGCAGTTGCCCGGTGCGCTGCAACTCCGCCTGCAGCCGCCGATATCGGGCCGCCCCGCCGCGCAGCCGGCCGCTGTTCATTTCGATCAAGTAGAAACCGACGTTGCGGACGAAGATCACGTAGAACCATTCCAAGGCGTGATCCCGCAACTGCTGCGTCGCCGACTGGGTGGTGAACCGGGCGATCAGGTAGCGGCCGAAATTCACCGGGTTCATCAGGACGGAGGCCGCCCAGGTGATGTTGCTGGCGGCACTCAACCAGCTCGGAGCCTTGCCCAGCATGCGCCACTGGTCGACGGTCATCAAGTGGCTGGCCGGGACGTACTGCCGGCACCACTGCGCCGAATCCTCGATTGCCAACTGAGCGGCGGCCAGCAGATCCAAGACGGTCAAAGAGCCGAGCGGGTCTTTGGCTTTGGGATGGTAATGCTGCGCGACCGCCAGCGCCAGATCCATCGCCGATTGGAGGTAGAAGTGGAGATCGGTCAGTTGGCCCGGCGCGATCTTTTCGATCTGCCGTTGATGGGATTCGACGATGACGAGGGCTTCGCGGTCACGCGTGGTCCAATGCTCCGGCGGGACGAAATCGGCCTCGGCAGGGGGCGCCAGCTGCTTTCGCCAGGCCCGCGTCAGGAGATACGCGGCGACCCAGCACAGCGGCGCCAGCCACCACAACCACCAGTACCGCCCGGACCGCCAAACGACGACCGCCCCCACCGTGAAGAACACGGCGACCGGCACTGCGTACAGGGCAAGGATCGCCAGCCAACGCCAGAGTTTCAAAACCGTGTCTCCGAATTGGCATCTTCCTTCTCCCCTGTCAACTCGTCTTTCGCATTCCGAAATTCGGTTGGCACGGGGGTTTCTCTACCACGGCCCGCGGACGTAGTACACGCCGAACTGGTCGGTGTGGCTCGGCCAGCGGGGTGTCGGACGCACAGGCAGAGTACCGGGCATCGCGCCGCCCTCGGCCATCATGCCGCCGGGATATGGACGCTCGAACTGATGGTAGATCGGCGATACGGTCGTCTGCGAGACTCCCCATCCCGTCCTGGTCTGCATCCGCGCGGCCGGCGGGACGACGAGGGCCACCGGAGCGCCCCAGGCCGTGTGGGAGTAGCCGGCGTGCCAGGATTGCGTCGCCGCTCGCTGGGCGGCGATCCAATCGGCCCTGGCCCACGGGTCAATCAGCGGCTGGCCGCTGTGCACCATGCTGCTCACGCCAGCGGCGGCGCCGGCGAGAAAGCCTGGAGAGCCGCCGGGGCACGCACAGGCATTCGCACTGCCGAGCAAGGCCCGCGGTTGCAAGCAAAGGGCGCGGCGACTGCAGGTGCCTTGGCAATTGCCGTTGCACCCATCGCAACAGGACTGACAACCGTCGTCGTCTGCCACGAATGCGTCGTCAGTCAACTCAGGAACAACTTGCAGATTGTCCGGCGGAGCGTCGATTCTCTGCAATCCGTCCTGGCAAAATGCGCTGGACGCCACGGCCATGAGGAAGGTGATGGTTCCCGCCAGCAAGGCGGTCTGGCTGAAGGTTTTCATGGGTGAGTTCCTGGATAAGGTGGGGGAAATCGGGGTGGCTGCCGGGGTGCCAGCAGCCCGGCTTTTCGGAGCAACCGGGCTGCTTCTGGCAGTTTCTCGGCGGATTCTCCGCGGACGTTTACCTCGGGATCCGCAACGTCTGCTGGGCGGTCTTGAGCGTTGCCACCACTGGATTGCAGTACCAGCTGACCTTGGTCCGGGTGAACCCGCGCCCATGGTCGTACCATTGGCGGTAGGTGCGTTGATGGGGATACAGCATTTCGTGGGGCATGAGCGGCTGGTAGGTGTTGTAAGTGTGTCCGACCAGCGGCGGAACGGGGCGAGGCGCCAGATACATCGCGGCCGGGACGCCGCCGCAATCGTTCGGTACGTAAAAGTTATAAAACAGATCGGGATTCCCGTACTCCCACGGCCGGCAGCCGTAGTCCGCTGCGGAGGCCATCGCCTCGCCGTACTGGACGGTTCCCGTTTCCGTGGGCAACGGCTGGGGAGCGTTGCCGAGGTTTTCCTGGCCTCGTAAACCGCTGGTTGCGACGCCGCAGGCGAGCCCGATCGTCAAGACCGCCAGAAGCTTTTGGGTTAATCTCCCTGTCATGGATTTCTCCTCGTGATCACAATCGCAGGAAACAGAATCGCACCGGCCGGGGGGATCGCGGGCTGTCGGCCGGCAGTTGGCGTGCAGTTTCTGGGGTTCCGAGGGCCTCTCCGAACGGGATTCCGCCGGAGTCGATCCCGATATAGGCTAGATGGATTAGTCGGATGGCTCTGTGGACAAGGATGAATCTTTGTTTGCGGGCTGGAACAATTAGCCGCAATCGTCCGTTTTCACCGTCTGAAACGGGTGGGAGAACGGCCTTCCAGTCGTTATAATCCGCACAGTCCCTAGAGCCTAACCCGGCTTCGTCCACGTTAAACGCACCACCGGCTCCGCGGTAAAGGAGTGCCATCCTTGTCGACCACCTCGACCATGCTCGACGATCAAACCGACCACGATCAAGAATCAGCTCCCGACAACTCCGGCAAGGCGCACCGCCGCGCGACGGCGGAGGCGATGGCGACCAGGCAGCGCGACATCTCGGTCAGCGAGTTCTTTGCCAAAAACCGACATCTGCTGGGTTTTGACAACCCGCGCAAAGCGCTGTTGACCGCCGTCAAAGAGGCGGTCGACAATTCGTTGGACGCCTGCGAGGAAGCGGGCATCCTGCCGGAACTGTGGGTGCATATCGAACAGACGGGCGAGAACCGCTTCAAGGTCGGCGTCCAGGACAACGGCCCCGGCATCGTCAAGAAGCAGATCCCGCTGATCTTCGGCAAGCTGCTGTACGGTTCCAAGTTCCACCGGCTGCGGATGAGCCGCGGACAGCAGGGCATCGGCATCAGTGCCGCCGGCATGTACGGGATGCTGACGACCGGCAAGCCGGTCAAAATCCTGTCCAAAATCTCGCTTCGCAAGCCGGCGCATTACTACGAGATCCAGATCGACACCAAGAAGAACCATCCCGAGATCCTCAACGGCAAGGGCGAGGGCGTGGACATCCCGCCGAACGAGGCGGGCCGAGCCTATATCGAGCGGCACGGGATCGAGTGGGTCGCCGAATACGATCCGCAGGGCGACAAGCCGCCGGAGCCGGTCAAGAGCGGCACGCGGGTCACGATCGAACTGGAGGCGAAATACCAGCGGGGCCGCGGCAGCGTCGACGAGTACTTGGAGCAGACCGTGATCGCCAATCCGCACATCACGCTGCACTATGCTGACCCGGAAGGCAACCAGAAGACGTACCCCCGCTCGACGCTGCGGCTGCCGGCGGAACCGAAGGAGATCAAACCGCACCCGTACGGAATCGAGTTGGGCCGGTTGGTGACGATGCTCAAGGAGACCAAAGCGCCGACGTTGTCCCAGTTCCTGGTCAGTTCCTTTTCCCGCGTCAGCCCGGCGGTGGCGCGGCGGATCTGCGAGGAGGCCAAGGTCAGCACGCGGGCCTCGACCAAACGCATCGGCCGCCAGGAAGCCGACTCGGTCTATCAGGCGATCCAGCGGACGAAAATCAAGGCCCCGGCGACCGACTGCATTTCGCCGATCAGCGAGGAACTGCTGCTAAAAGGGCTGCACCACGTCGTGCCCGGCGAGTTCTATTGCGCGGCGACGCGGCCGCCTTCGGTCTACCGCGGCAATCCCTTCCAGATCGAAGTGGCCCTGGCGTACGGCGGAACCAGTCACGTGCAGAAGGTTTCCCGGGAAGTGCTCTCGCAACTGCTGCACGAGAGCGACGCCCGCACGCTGCGGCAGTTCATCGTCAATACGTTTGACGGGTTGGGGGGCGAAGCGGCGGATCGCATTCTGCGGGAGGCCAAGTTTGGCACGCGTCAATCGCCCGGCAAGCTGAAACCGGCCGATGTCAAACGCTTGCACGAGGCGATGCGGAACGTGAACTTGTCCGAAGGCCAGGTCATGCAGTTGCTGCGGTACGCCAACCGCGTGCCGCTGCAGTTCAAACTGCGGGATTGCGCGATCACCGAAGCGGTGTTGGCCATGAACTGGCGGCCCTACGGACTGTCCCAGTCCCGCGGCTCGCTGCCCACCGGCCCGGTGACGGTCATGGTCCACATCGCCAGCGTCTGGGTGCCGTTCACCAGCGAATCCAAGGAAGCCATCGCGGGTTATCCGGAAATCCAGCGCGAATTGCGGTTGGGCCTGCAGGCGGTGGGCCGCAAACTGGGCATGTACCTGCGCCGCCGCAATCGGGTGAAGCAGGAAGGCGAGCGGCGTTCGATCTTCCTCCGCTACCTGGGCGAAGTCGCCACGGCCGTGAGCGTCATCAACGGCACGAACCGCGACCGGTTGTTCGAGCAGTTGCTGAAAGTGGCCAAACGCAAGACGTCGGAGGCCGACGTGCGCCTGGACGACCGCGGGAAGGTGATCGAGGAGGACGACTTTGGGGACAACGTGTTGATCGTGGAGCAGCCGGCCGTGGACGCGGCCTCGCTGTTGGCCAACGCGGCCAAGAAGAACACGCCGCCGCCGCGGGAAAACGGCGCGACGGAGGAAGTCGCCTAGATCGGGTTGTTCAACAAGGGAGTTGACGAAGATGGATCGTCGTTTGCTTCTCGGCGTTCACAGAATGAGGGGCCCGACTGTTTCGAAAAACGCGGGCTTCTGGATACTGGCCACGCCCGTGGTTGTGATGCTGTTAGCGCCATTGTGCGGCTGCGGCGGCAACGCCCGCCAGGCGGCCCGGGCTCGTCCGGAAACTTCGGGCCAGGAGGCCGGCGCAGCACGGGAATCTCCCCCCGATGACACGGGGGCCAAGGCCAAGATCGAACCGCCGATCGACGAAAAAGCGGAGCCGGGGACGACGGCCGAAGAACCGTGGGACGTGCGACCGGGCGTCAAGCTGGAGTATCGCCTGCCCGATGAGGCGGCCGCCGAGGAAGCGCCGATGACCGAGGCGCCGGACGGGCCATCGGCCCCCATGACGTCGCCCGGCACGGAGCCGTCACCCCCGCCGGCGTTCGAGAGATCCGGAAACGACATCCCCAAGTTTTCCGCGCCGAAATCGGGCTGGCCGTACGCCGGACCCAAAGCGGCGCCGGACGGCAAATCGGCTCCCGGCGCCAAGACGCGAAGCGCGCCGGCGCCGGTTGACAAAGGGTTCACCCGCGTCCGCGTTTTCTACGCCACCGACCGTCAGCGCGGCGGCGACACTCCCAACGAGTTCTATACCGATCAGCGCCGGTTCGATGAAAACGCCCCCCCGCTGGACCTGGGCTACTGCGAAGTCAGCGTGCCGTACAAACACCAGCCGGGCGAAATCGAACGGCCCTCGGTCTGGAAACTGGAGTTCCGCGAGAACCCGGCAAAACACCTGGTCCTGCTGAACGTTCAGCCAGTCGAGCGGAGCCAATGGCAGGCCGACGTAAAGGACGAAGTCAATCAGTCCGAAGACAAAGCTGTCTTGGTGTTCGTACACGGGTTCAACGTCGACTTTGCGTCCGCCGCACGGCGCACGGCGCAGATGAAATACGACCTGGGCTTTCAGGGCGCTGCCATCCTGTACAGCTGGCCCGCGCCCAGCAACTACGTCGAGTGCGAGGGCAATGCGATCTGGACGCTGCCGCACTTGATGGCATTTCTGACCGAGTACGTGCAGACTTCCGGCGCCGTCAAGATCCACCTGGTGGCCCACAGCCTGGGCACGCGGGTGCTGACCACGGCGTTGAAGGAGTTGGCGTCCTCCCCCGCCGCCTCGGCGGTCCGCTACAACCAGATTGTCCTGGCGGCGCCCGACATCGACGCCGCCATCTTCAAGCAGCAGATCGCGCCTCGCATCGTGAACGCGGCGGACCGGATCTCGATCTACTCGTCCTCCAATGATTGGGCGCTGGTCGCCTCGAAGAAGGCTCACCGTTATAAGCGCCTGGGCGAGGGGGGCGGGAACTTGACAACCTTCCCCGAATGGCCCATGATCGAAGTCCTGGACGCGACCGACGTGGACGAGAGCCTGCTGGGGCATTCCTACTACGGCGACAGTCCGACCATCCTCCGCGACGTGCGCGGCGTGCTGGCCGGCGTCAGTGCGGTGGCTCGCGGACTCAAGGCCCAGGCCAACTGCTACCTGTTCAGTGCCCAGCGCAAGACCTTGTCCCAGCGACCGAAGTGACGGCGGGCGCTTTCCAAGGCCGTCCGTGAACTGGTCGAGCGCACGCTCGATCCGCTGGGAGAAACGTCGAACACGCTCGCAAACGGCGAGGCTGAGCGGCGACGTACGCGCTTGATACTGAACCAACGGAAGCACCATCGCGCCCGCTCTCTCGCTGGCGCCGGAGAGGGGTGGGCCCGATCAGGGGCAACTCTCGGCCTGTGCCCGCAATCTGACCCGATTGTGAGAGTTCTCTTGCACTTGCAGGAGAAACGCACTCAGTTCTGCAACCGCCGGGATCTCGCGAATCTGATCAACATCACTGGCATCAAGCGCGCTGATGGCATATTGATGTCCCTCTCTCTTCGGTTGTTCTTAGCGAGTCGCTGGAGCACACCCAATGCCTTTCTGGAGAACATGATTCCAATCGTTCCTGCGGGCCGTCGCAACAGTTGACTTCGCATTTTCACCAGTGGCCCAATCGCAACGTTCCTGCCCCAGTCTTTGCTCTCCACCGTCTCCCGTTCAAATGCTTACGCCAACGCAAATCGTACCACATTTCGCCAGCCGCGGAAACTGCGGTGGACTGACTCTTGGTGACGCTGAAGATACTATCCCAGTTGCCGCCGGGAGTTGACTGTGTAAATCGCGAACACGACAATGGAATCGGAATTGATTCCGGTTTCTTGCCCTGAACGAGATATCGATAGGAGGATGCACCATGCTTCAGTTCTTCGCCATGAAGTCGGCTGGTTGCCCCCGGTCTTTCCCGCGTCACTTGCCCCACGGAATGATTACACTGGCCATTTCAGTTGCCGGGGTACTCGTTACCCAAGCAGTTTTCGCACAACTCGTAATCGCCAAGTCAAGTGATCGGCCCAACATCGTTCTGATCCTGGCGGACGACCTGGGCTACGGGGATTTGGGCTGCTACGGGCAGAAGATCATCCAGACGCCCCAACTGGACCGTATGGCGGCCGAGGGCATGCGGTTCACGCAATTCTACGCCGGCTCGACCGTCTGCGCGCCGTCCCGCAGCGTGCTGATGACCGGGTTGCACACGGGGCACACGCGAGTCCGGGGCAACGCGGGTCCGGAGAATTCCGGCGCCCAGATGCTGCGCGATGCGGACGTGACGGTCGCCGAAGTGCTGCGCTCGGCCGGCTATGCTACGGCCCTGATCGGCAAATGGGGACTGGGCATGCCGGACGACGAAGGTGTGCCGAACAAGCAGGGCTTCGACTACTTCTACGGCTACCTCAGCCAGCATCACGCCCACAACCATTTTCCCGACTTCTTGTGGCGCAACGATCAGAAGTCGCCGCTGCCGAACATCGTCACGCCCGCCGGCGCCGCAGGAGGCGGGTACGCGACCAAGCGCGTGAAGTATGCGAGCGATTTGTTTGCCGAGGAATCGCTGGCGTTTGTCGAGCAGCAGCGCGAGCGGCCGTTTTTCTTGTACTGGTCGCTGGTCGTGCCGCACGCCAATAACGAACGTTCGCGGGCGCTGGGCGACGGCCAGGAAGTGCCGGACTACGGCCCCTACGCGGACCGCGACTGGCACAGTTCGCTGAAGGGCCAGGCCGCGATGATCACGCGGATGGACGGGCACATCGGTCAGTTGCTGGCGAAGCTCAAGCAGTTGGGGATCGACCAGCGGACGCTGGTGGTGTTCACTTCCGACAACGGCCCTCACAAGGAAGGCGGGCCGCAGTACGATCCCAACTTTTTCCAGGCCGGCGGCCCGCTGCGGGGCATCAAGCGCAGCCTGACCGACGGCGGCATCCGCGTCCCCTTCATCGCCCGCTGGCCGGGCAAGATCAAGCCGGGCAGCGTCTCCGATCACGTGGGTTACCTCGGCGATTTTCTGGCCACCGCAGCCGAACTCGCAGGGGCCTCGCCGCCGGCGAACCTGGACAGCATCAGCCTGGTGCCGGCGCTGCTGGGCCGGGACGCCGGGCAAGCCAGGCACGAGTACCTGTATTGGGAATTCTATGAAGGCGGCGTCAGTCAGGCCGTCCTGCTGGAAGGTCGCTGGAAAGGCATCCGATTGAAGAAACTCGCCGCGCCGATCCAGCTGTACAATGTGAAAGACGACATCGGCGAACAGCACGACGTGGCGGCCGACCACCCCGACCTGGTCGCCCGCATCGACAAGATCATGAGCACCGCCCGCGTGGACAACGAGTTCTGGAAGCTGCCCGCGCCCTGAACCCTTGCCGGCAGCGGTAACCGCGTTTTGCAGTGCGGTGCCTTGTCACCGCTTTGGGCAGCGGTCTGCGGCGGTGCGGCTGATTGGGTTCAGGAGATGCAGCAAGGCGCCGGAACACAAAGCCGCCGTCGCGGAGTCGCCATCGCGCCAAAGCGGCGACAAGGCGCCGCACTCCAAAATGCGCGAAAAAAACTAGACGTCGCGAAATAGTAGTACGAGATTGCACAGTGTGCCCCCCATGACTTCTGCCGCAGAGATGAATCTATGAACCGTCATCACTTCAGCTTTCGTGTGGCCTTCACCGCTGCAGCCCTATTCGCCTGCAGCCCGGTCCTGGCCGCGGATCCGACCGGAGATCGCGACGCAGTCTGGCAGCGATTGGAGCAGTACTGCCAGCCGCCCGCCGAATTCGCCGCCCAACTTGGCCCCTATCGCTCGCCGCTGAAGTTTGCCGATGGCAGCGTGGCCAAGACGCCCGAGGACTGGGCGCGGCGGCGGCAGGAGATCCTCGAAACGTGGCAACAGCGGCTGGGACCCTGGCCGCCGCTGGTCCAGCGGCCGGTCGTGAAGCGGCTGGAATCCGTCGAGTGCCCCGGCTATGTCCAGCATCACGTCCACGTGCAGGTCTCGCCGGAGGGCCGGTTGGCAGACGGCTACCTGTTGATTCCGGACGGCACGGGCCCCTTTCCCGCGGTGTTCGTCCCGTTCTACGAAGCTCTGACCAGCATCGGCCAAGGCAAGCGAGGCCAGGGCACCCACGATTACGGGCTGCAACTGGTGCGGCGCGGCTTTGTGACGCTGTCCATCGGCACGCCGGGTTCCGTCGAGAAGATCGGCCTGGACACACGCCAGTTACTGATCGAAGCGGGCCGGCACCAACGGCGACAGCCGTTGACGCTGCTGGCCTACGTGGCCGCCAACTGCCACACGGCACTGGCTCAGATGCCGCAGGTCGATCCGCAGCGGATCGGGATCATCGGCCTGTCGTATGGCGGCAAGTGGTCGATGTTCGCATCGTGCCTGTACGACAAGTTCGCCTGCGCCGTCTGGTCGGATCCGGGCATCGTGTTCAACGAGAAGAACGGCAACGTCAACTACTGGGAGCCCTGGTACCTGGGCTACGATCCCAACGTGCAGCGCAAGCCCGGCATCCCGTCGGCCGAAAAACCGCGCACCGGCTTGTACAAGGAACTGTTCGAAGCGGGCGAGGACCTCGTGGACCTGCACGCCCTGATGGCTCCGCGCCCCGTGTTGGTCTCCGGCGGCACCGAGGACCCGCCGCGGAACTGGGTCGCGTTGAATCACCTGATCGCCGTCAACGACTTGCTGGGCCAGCGCCACCGCGTCGCCATGACCGCGCGCCCCACCCACGTGCCCACGCCCGAAGCGTTGGAGTTGGAACTGGCGTTCCTGGAGTACTGGCTGAAATGAGCACGCACTAATCGCGCGATGACGCGCTACGACTGCCCCTCTGTGGCCTCATAGTAGCCATCACGCTCCGCGTGATGATCAGCACGCGATGACACGCTGCAAAGGCCCTCTCTCTGACCCCCGTGGCTCTGGGGCTCCCACTTTCATCCTTTCCAGCTCGAGCAGCCAGTCGGGTTCGGCAAGCAGACCATCGGTGGCGGCCTGCCGGTCGGCACGGGATCGGGCCGCAGCCAACACGGTCAGCAACTCTTCCCCCGTCCTGTCGCTCGCCCGCACGGGCTCGTCCGTCGCACCCGCTAAACCTGCTTCGCTCTGCCTGGACTCCGTGACCGCCGTTTCAACCGCTTGCCAGCCGTCCGAGACGGTCTTCGCCGCCGGGAACATCGCGGCGGCCA
>Ga0302238_1002706_pt1 | contig 12125 bp, 15 predicted proteins | sample AAG_UR_Asn_MG_FD_193527 | JGI IMG/M metagenome (GOLD analysis project Ga0302238, IMG submission 193527) | Enriched activated sludge microbial communities from anaerobic digester in WTTP, New Holstein, Wisconsin, United States - AAG_UR_Asn | ecosystem: Engineered > Bioreactor > Anaerobic >...
GTTTGTGCTGCATCCCTTCGCTCCTGGCACAAACCACGCCAGTCTGCAAGTGGTAAGATGATTTATATCTCGGACGCTAGGAAGTTCTTTACATGAATAAAGGTGGGCTGCCCCCCAAAAAGGTAACACATCAGGGGCCACTGCACCCCTTTCTGGTGACACTACTGGAGGGGCCCATGCAAACGGAGAAGGATCGGGCAGCCTTGTTGGCTGAGAACAGGAAGCTCCGCAAGGAGAATGAATACCTCGTACACCGCATAGCCTACATGGAGTCCCTGGCCAAGCTGATGGGCTTCAATCTGGGCAACACAAGAAAAAAAACGCTTCGAAGCCATCGATCTCGTCATCGAGTCCCAAGGAAAGGGGAACGTGATGCTGTTGTGCGCCATTGCCGACGTATCCAGGAAATGCTACTACGACCACCGTTCACGTCGTGATGTGGCGGATTCCGATCTGATTGCAATCGTCGAATAATTCCGCACCATCCAGCAGGAGACCTGGTATGCCGTCGGCTATCGGCATATGACTGCAAGAATCAGGCGAGATCTGAAGCTGGATGTCAATGAGAAGCGTATCCTGGCAATCATGAGATCCCATTACCTGCTGTCCGTTGTCAGAAGAAAGAAGTACGCTCCGATCGTAGACCTGTTCAATCGGGAGGTGGTTGCTTGGCTCATCAGCCAGCGTCCTGATGCACGATTATGCAGCGATACATTGCTCATTCTGAGCAAGACACATGACCTTCATGGGGCGATAATACACGGAGATCAAGGTTCTGGTTACATCAGTTGGGAGTATCGCGACACCATCGTGCAGCTTGGGGCCGTCCAAAGCTGCACGAAAACAGATCGATGTTGGGAAAACGCGAACATGGAATCGTTCAACGGTGTCCTCAAGACGGAATGCATGTACAACCGGTTTGGAAAGAGCCGATTCAACAGCAGGAGAGTTCGCAAGACCGACGTTCTTGATGCAGTGGTGAATTTCATCCCTTACTACAACGAGATTCGGCTCAAAGAGGACCTTGGATGGCTCAGCCCTGTGGAATATCGGCAGGCTAACATCAAGGGAACCTTGCCCGTACCCATCGGTGATTGACAGATTGAAGAAAGGTGCTAGGATGTCAGCAGGTGCTGACGAAACAAGACTGTTACCCGGATTGGGAGCAGAGAGCAATTTTAGTGTCACCACAACTTGGTTCGCTTGGTCTTTAAAGTGTAACCTCCTAAGGGTGCATATCACCTGTGAGGGAATAAAAATCTGCTTACCGAAGCATGTAAAAAACATCTTGACATTAGCACGCAAGCAGTGGCAAGAGCGCCCCAGTATTTATCGACTGGCCCCAGATGGTTGGCAAAAAGGCCATCCGAACAAGTCCTCGATTGCCCAGACAACGCCACAAGAAAGTGAGGAAAATGTTCAGGTCCCTGATGCTTGGTCTAAGCTGCGACGGCAAAGTTGGGCACGGTTGCTGCAAAAAGTCTACGAGGTCGATCCGTTTGTCTGCCCGAAATGCCAGGGGGCAATGTCGGTTGTGGCAATAATCGAGGACCCCAAGGAACTTAGCAAGATTATCGAATGGGCTCAGCAGCAAGAAAGGGATCCACAACGTACCGCTAGTGCCCGTTCACCCCCTGAGCTGGCACTGGTGTTGGTATAATACCTAAAAACGGAGTTTATGTGGAACAGGATAACGCCTCGAAATCGTTGCTTATAAGGCTTCGTGGGAGAGATATACCATTAGGCCTTGAGAAAATCGCCCGAATCTAGGCCGTAATGCCTCATCATAAAATCTAACCGAGAAGCAATGGATGCCTCATCATATTTTCTAACCATTCAAGCTTTTTCATATACTATCTCTATCTGCGTTTTATTGCCATGTGCATGGTGCAGCATTTCAAGCGCGGTATCCAGACTATAGCGCAGCACCACAGGATCATAGCTGGCTTTGAGTGTCGAGAGCCGTTATTTTGCCGTAAGCGAGACATAAGGAGAGGCGAGCACACGGGAGAAAGGGGTTTGGGGGTTGTCGTAGGTCTTATAGACGATTGCGTGCTCGCGATGCTTTGCGATGAGCTTTGTCGAGGGGTAAAAGAGGTTCAGTAAGGGACAGAGGACTTGATAGACTTCCCTGAGGGCTTCGAATTCCTCGGTGGTATCGTAACGGGCATAACCTATGAATTTGCGGACATATTGGCTGTTCTTCTGTTCCACGAAGGGGTTGTCGTTCTTGTGGTAGGCTCTAGAGCGGGTAAACTGGATCTGTTCGCGTATGCACCAGTCATGGACCTGTCGGTTCAGGAACTCCGAGCCATTGTCGGAATCGATGGCGATGAGGCGGAAAGGCAGTGTGTCCTTGATGTCGACGAGCGCCTCTTTGACCCAGCGCTGGGCACGATTGAGCAGGGCTCGCAGCTCAACCCACCCGGTCATGGTATCGGTGGCGTCGAGGGTGCAGCAGAACTCATCATGGATCGTCACACCGCTGTGGAACACCGTATCGATTTCCAAGTATCCCGGGCGCTGTTCATCTGACCCATAGTAGGTTCTGATGGGGATCTTGGTTTTGTAGTGGTTGACGGCTTCACTTGTCGTAGAATGGCGCTTCAGGAACCATGGCTTTTGCTTTTCTTGTGCCAGTAGGCGATCGATCGTCGCGGGGCTGATGGTGGCAAGCTCCGCGCGCACTGTATCGGTAATCGCATACTTAAGGATGCAGCGCAAGGAAGGCGATGTTTTCACGGAGAAAGACGGCAAGGCCTTTGCCGCACATGCAGTCAAAGCTCTCCCATATGCGTTTGAGCGACTCATAGAGTGCTTCTGAATACTTCTTCTTGCCATTGCGTTTATTGCGTACCCGTGGAGAGCCAATGACCATATTGAGGCGCGTACCATCGATGACCCTCTGGACTGTTTTCCCCCACCATCTGAGCAGGTGCAGGGCATACTTGCGACTATAGCCGGTTAATGCCGTAAGTTCATTGAGAATATGACGCTTTTCTTTCTTGCTCGCTGCACGGTAGCGTCCTGCTGTTTCAGCGATGACCCTATGTCGTTCTTTCATATTGAGCCCCATATTCTGCCTCCAGACCACATGCTGGAGTGTAATTTAAGTTAGATTTTATGATGAGGCATCGGTATTATTTCAGTTTGATTTTCAATGAGGCAATGCTTAGGCTTGACAGCAGAAAAAGGCTGGAATTATACTTCCAGTAGTTGGCGTTGCTGAAAAATTCTGATTGGTTAAGTTGTTCGGGCGGGGGAAACAGTCGTAGTTCGTGGTAAAAGTCGAATTTCGGCGCAAAACTGCAAAAATCCCGAAATGACAGTTCCTATCAGTTTTCTATGAACTAGCCTAGGCGCAGGACAAACTTCCCACGGTGCTCTCGTACCGAACCCACGGGGAGCACAAATCACTCTACAACACGCCGCCCTGTTTCTAGATCTATATTTTCAACCTCACCATGAAATGGCTTCTCAACACCATTGACGGCATCGACAACATGCAGAAGATCAACCGCGAAAAGCCCGCATTCTCTATGAGGCCATCGACAAATCCGATGGTTTATACCGCGGGCCGGTGGAAAAAGAATCGCGTTCGCAGATGAACGTCGTGTTCCGCCTCAAAACACCCGAGATGGAGGAAAACTTCGTGAAGGAAGCCAAGGCCGCGGGTATTGTGGGTGTAAAAGGCCACCGCTCGACGGGCGGTATCCGGTTTTCGATCTACAACGCGAACCTCGTTAAAAATGTGAAGGTGGAGACCGAATTTATGGGCGAATTCTGCTGCAAGAATCACTTAGCACAGTCGGATAATTTTTCTACGAAATGGTCACCCAAGGTTACGGGGTGGCCCTTTCGCGTATATAATCAATACATATGGATATAGTAAAACTCAGAGCTTTTTATACCGTGGCGAAACTCGGAAGCATAAGCAGAGCTGCCAAAGAGCTCAACTACACACAACCGGCCATCAGCGCGCAGATTCGGTACCTTGAAAACATGCTGGATGCGAGGCTTCTCGAAAAAGAGGGCAGGAGAATTCATCTCACCGAAGCGGGAAGAATCATCCTGCCTTTTGTCGAACGCCTGCTTCGCGATTATGACATGATCATCGCGGCGATTCCCAAATCGATAAATCCAGAAAAAAGCCACTTTCGGATAGGCGCGAGCAGTCTACCCGGGGTCCATCTCATTCCACAAATCCTCGCGGAATTCAATACCAAATTTCCGGATGTTTCCTTCTCTCTTTTGATCGATAAGGCGACCCGCATTGAGCGGATGATTATCGATCACTACATTGATGTCGGCATCATCGGGAGGAAGAAGATTCATCCGCCTCTTCCCTCTTTCAATGAATATCTTCTCAAGAAGGATGACCTGGTGGCAGTCGTGGCGGCCAAACATCTTTTCTCTTCAAAAGAGTGCATTTCGCTCGAAGAACTTTCGCAGATGCCGCTCATTCTGCCCCAGCGCGACGTACTGACTCGCCGAAGCGTGGAAGAACGCTTTCATCAGCGGGGATACGCGGTGCATGTCGCGTTTGAGGTGAGCAATACCGAAGCCATCAAGCGGATGGTAAGCCACAATCTCGGCATTACCATCCTTCCCAGTTCATCCGTGCAGCAGGAAATAGAGGCGGGCTGGCTAGTCGCGTTACCGGTAACCAACCTCAATTTATACCGCTATATCTATCTCATCAGCAGAAAAACAGCTGATCTTGACCCCAATTTGCAGTCATTTATCGACTTTGCGATCCAGCGCTGCTCCTAATAGAAAATTCTGAACAAGGGGCTGCAGTTTTTTGCGGGAATAGGCCTCATTTGCCTGTGCGTACCAGACATAGTGATCCGCGTCGTCACCTTTGGGGGGCGCGAGGGGAGTCAGGCCCAGGTCGGTACCAGCAAGCGCGGCAATCACTTTTTTCAACAGCGCGCTATCGGGACTGTAGAGCGCGAGTTCCCGCGTAAACTTCGGCTTGGTGTACGCGTTCATCACGATGAGCAGGGTCAGATTCATGGACCGCGCGTAGCTGGCGAACTCGGCGACCAGATTCGAATCCTTTTTCTTCCACGCGTCGAGTGAGAGCAGGACGGAGCTCATGCCGTAACGGATTTCGCCCGCGACATAACCTTTGTAGTCCTTTCTGAGTATGTCGGATGTCGACAGATTGGCGACATTGAATTTCTCGTACTGAAGTTTGTCGAAGAGCTCGCTCTGCGATTTTCTGGCTATGGGAAGCAGCTCCGCGACAGCTACGGCGTCTTTTTTCGTAAGCCTACCCGCGTTTGGATCGAGGTTGACCGTGTCCAGTAGAATCGTTCCCGCCAGGAGTAGCGCGATGCTCGCGTCAACCTTGGTCTTCAGATCCCTGAGAATATGTTCGGCGACGAGGGTTGAGGCTGAGCCAACAGGTTCAATAACTCTGTATTTGACTTCTGGATATAGATTTTCATCCTGATGGTGGTCGAGAATCTCGACGACATCGGCGCCGTATTCGGCAAAGCCTTTCCCCAGCTTGTTGTGGTCCACGAGGATGAGGCTGAGCGCGCTCTTCTCGTGCAGCGCGTGGAGATTGAGGTCGTCCGTAAAGATGAGCGATGCTTCCTCGATTCCTGCTTCATGAAAAAGATACACGGCCTCGGTGCGCAGTTTGAAATCTTGTCGGGAGATCGGAATGAGAGGGACACATGCGGTATCTGCCAGCTTTGCGGTTTCGGTTTTGTACCACGCGTAGCTTACCGCGGAAACCATGGAATCCAGGTCCGCCGCCTCGTTTCCCATCACGACACATAATTTTCGCGTGCTGCTGATTCTGTTCTTTGCATTTTTCAGAAACGATTCCAGTTCATTGCGGCTTTGGTCTTTTGCCATTGTAACCTCCTTGATAATTTTTCAGTCACAGAGGCTCTTTCAAAAGTCAGATAAATTTTGAAAGAGCAACCTGGTATTGCAGCATTGCTTTTTGCTGATTCAGGTTTTTATTGCCATTATTGTAAGTCAAAACTGAATTTTTGAATTATCAAACTTTTTTATCAATACAATAAAATATATTTATTAGTAAAATATGAAAATAGGGTGGATAATATTCGCAGATCTCAACATACCAAATTTTGTAGAGGAGGAATGTATGGCAGATCCATTTGCCAAAAATGTTGCGACATCTGCTGAGGACGCGGCGAAAATTGTACCCAGGGCCGAGTTCCGGGTGTTTGGACAAGGCATCATCGATATCGTGACAGAAAAAATATGGAATGGGAAAACGGTGCTTTTTCAAAAAAGGAAAATGCCGAAAGAGACATATTTTATTTCTGTAAATACAAATGAAGCTAACGTAAAAGTGCGCGATGGCTTGCTTGATATCAAGACAAAAGTCGGAGAAACCCCTGAAGGGTACGAGATTTTTCAACCCCGTGGCAAGTTTCAATTCCCGGTGAAGAAAGAGGATTTAGCGGTCATTCTTTCGCACCTCAAGGTGAATATGGAGCTGAAAAAAGACAGTTATACGATTGATGAGTTCATAGAGATGGCGCGACGCCATCCTGAGCTCGTACCTGTTTCCGTGGAAAAACTGCGCTTCGGTTTTACGATCGATGGTATTATCTGTGAGTACGCGAAGGTGTGGTTCAACGGCGCGCTCATCGAGTCCGCCTGTGTCGAGAGCGAAAACTACGCGGGAATGAAGCAGGTCGTGGAGAACCTCGGATTGGCACAGTTTCCAAATATGAATTATCTGAGAGCGGCGAAGCGTGTAGTGGGACTGGAAGCATAATATATTTTATAGGAGGAGATATATGAAACGAGTTGCGTTTGCAATTATGATTTTGATGATGTGCGGGAGCGTTTTTATGGTAGGGGCTCAGGCAAAAAATGAATTTCCCAGCAAGCCGATTCATGTCATTGTGTACACGGCTCCAGGTGGACTCATAGATATCACGGCGAGGAAAATGGTGCAGATTGCGGCAAAATACACCAACGCGACGATGGTGGTCGAGAACAAGGCGGGAGCGGGCGGCCTTGTCGCCTGGGAATACGTGCTCTCTCAGCCGGCGGATGGATATACTCTTTTCGCGGTAACGCGGTCGAACATCGGCAACCTCATCAGCACTGAGTCAACCATGGACCCCTTTACGCTCGACTGGATATCCCTCATGGTGTTGGACCCCGAGGCGATTATTGTGAACTCGAAATCGAAATACAATACTATCGCCGATATTGTCGCGGACGCCAAGGCAAAGCCTGGCAAGCAGATATGGATAGCGCCTCCTGGAATAGACGAGTACGTCACCTATAAATTCTGGCAGAAAGCGGGTATTTCGGGCAAGTTTGTGCCCTTCGATAGCGGCGCCCAGGCAATGGCGGCGGTGATCGGCGGACAGGGACAGGTGTATGTCGGCAATCCCGCGGACATTTCCGGAAAGCCGGATCTGAAGATCATTGGTCTCGCGGCTGCGCAGCGTCTCCCCCAGTTTCCCAATGTGCCGACCCTCAAGGAATCAGGCATTCAGGGAATGGATGAAGAGTCGATGTGGAGAGGATTTACTGTCAAGAAAGGCACATCGGCCGAGATCGTAAAATGGTACGACACTCTTTTTGAAAAAATCACCAACGATTCTGAGTGGAAAGCTTTCTTTGAAAAAGATGGTATGGAGGTTGTGCACTATCGCGCGGACAAGTTTGACGCCATGATCAAAAATGATATGGTGGAGATGAAGGAGTTTTTAAAGCCATAAGCGCAAGACAGTGTAAAAGTCAAAAAGAACAGCGGGACGGACAGCCTGTCCCGTTGTCTCTTGGTGAAAGCATGAGAGAGGAAGGAGAGGCTGCAGTATGAGTTCTCTTGCAAAATTTGGGAATGCTATGAACAGCCCTATGGGCTTGCTGGGAATTATTATAGTATTTATTGGTTTCTTAATACTTTGTGATTTTGCGACCCGAAAAGTATTGCCGAAATATTATAGAGGGCAATTTATTGTCACTCTCGCATTGATGTACATATCGTTAGTATTTTTAATTATCACCTATAGTTTTCGTAAGTCGGGACAGGTGACGGCGGCCATGCTGCCAAGACTTTGGATATATGGGCTTCTTGGGTGTTGTATTTATACATTGGTGAGTATATTCAGGGGAAAAGAGACAAAGGACCCCGAAGGCGGGTCTTTTAAAATGCCCCTTATTTATATTGGTATATGCATAGCCTATGTCGCGTTGATGCCATTTTTGGGATTTTTTATTGACAGTCTTGTTTTCCTCGTAGTAGGGATTGTAGTGCTCAAATATTACCGATGGAAAGTAATCGTATGTATTTCAATCGGCTGGATCGCGTTTAATTATTTCTTGTTTTACAAGTTATTCTATGTTTCGTTCCCTCAGGGAATAATTCTTCATCTTTGAGAAAAAATGGCAAAATGGGCATTGATGCGAGCATACATGAATAAGGAGTCTTTTTTATGGATTTGTTGAATCACCTGATACTGGGGTTTAGCAGTTTGTTTGGTATTATTCCTATTCTGGCGATCACCGCCGGTGTGGTGTTTGGTATATGGGTTGGTGCGATGCCTGGTTTGTCTCCTTCCATGGGGGTAGCGCTTATGTTGCCCTTTACGTTCCGGATGCCCGCGAATATTTCCCTCATCATGCTCACTGCGGTCTATCTGGCATCCAATTATGGCGGTTCAATCACCGCCGTTACCATCAATACTCCCGGTACACCCTCGGCGATTGCTACCGCCTTCGATGGCTATCCTCTTGCCCAACAAGGTAAGGCTGGCTGGGGACTTGGAATTTCACTTGTGGCGTCGGTGGTGGGAGGCCTGGTAGGAATTATTATTCTCATTCTTTTTTCAAAGCCACTGGCGGTTGTCGCGGTGAAGATGCACCCGGCCGAGTATTTTTCGCTCGCCCTTTTAGGACTTACAAGCGTTGCCTCTCTTGGCGGGAAAAATGGTATTAAAGCTTTTGGAATGGCCATGTTCGGTCTGCTTCTCAGCACGGTTGGCCTCGATCCGATTTCGGGGGTAAAACGTTTCACCTTCGGCCAGATAGAGCTTTTTGATGGTTTCAATCTTATTCCCGCCCTTATAGGGCTCTTCGCGCTCAGCGAGGTGTTTGAACGGCTTGAGACGAAACTTCCCGAAACGAGCGGTTCGTACAAGGATGTAAAAAATGAAGGCGAATGGCCCAAATGGCGCGATTACTGGAAGCTCAAAAGAGTCACCTTGCAGTCTTCGCTGGTGGGAACCCTCATAGGTATTTTCCCCGGAGCGGGTTCTTCGATCGCCTCGTTCCTCAGCTATGATCTTGCCAAGCGCACGAGCAAGACTCCGGAGACTTTCGGCAAGGGGAATCCCGAAGGAGTGGCCGCTTCCGAGGCTGCGAACAGTGCCTCGGTGGGTGGAGCCATGGTTCCTCTGCTGACGCTTGGCATTCCCGGAAGCGCCTCTACGGCAGTTTTGATCAGCGCCCTCATGATCCATGATCTGGTTCCCGGACCCATGCTTTTCTCACAGCAGCCAGCGCTCGTGTATGGCCTCTTCGCGAGTATGCTCGTCGCGAATCTGATTATATTCGTAATTGGTCTGCTGGGAAGTCGTCTTTGGGTCAAGGTGGCACTCATTCCCCAACAACTTTTGATACCGCTCATCATCTCTATCGCGGTGGTCGGCAGTTTTGCGGTCAACAATTCGCTCTTTGATGTCTTTGCCTGCCTTGGATTTGGTGTGGTTGGCTGGCTGCTCAAACGATATGGCTTTCCTATGGCACCCATTGTGCTTGGTATGGTTCTGGGAAGTCTGGCGGAATCCAGTTTCCGGAGAGCTGTGATTATGGGTGGATATTCCGTGTTCTTTACTCGACCCGCTAGCCTTATTCTGATTCTCGTGAGTATCCTTTTCTTCGCTCTCCCCTTTATCCAGGCTCATAGAGACAAGAAAAGACTCTTGCCTAAGAATTGAAAAGTGGTATCATAATCGAGGCTCTTTCAAAAATCGGATGAGTTTTGAAAGAGCTGCCTTTTATTGCGGCATTTGTGTAGGGTTTCAACAAAGCCGAAGGAAATGCAGAGCCAATTTTAAAAGCAAGCTACTTTTGAAATTGGCTCAATTCTTTTCAGAATTTGGGGAATTATGCTGTCTTGCGTAAGACCGAAGGGGAGTAAACGTCAATTCTACACCGTTATCGGTAATCAAACATCATAATGGAGAGCAAATCTTCTCAGTTTGGCAAATTTTAGCAATGTTTAGGCAGAACAAGGTAAAAGAATTGAGATTTATTCTATGACTCTGGAACAGGAGGTCAGAACCTCAGTATTCCCTAGGTGCGATCCTATAAGGTAAGAGCCTAAGCTTCTCTTCAAGGCTCTTTGCTTTTGGTAGTTCATTGAAGAGATAGCATAGGTAATAGTAGGGCTCATGTCCATTCGCCTTCGCGGTCTCAATAATGCTATAAATACTCGCACTCGCATGGGCTCCTAAGGGGGTATTCGAAAAAAGCCAGTTCTTCCTGTTATGCTGAGCTCAGCATAACAGGAATTATGCGCAGTACTTTATTATGATGAGTCACTCACACCAAGCCGCATAAATAAGAGGCCAGAATACCTATGCATTGAATTCCACTCAGCATAATACTTTGAGACACAAGTATCGGCAGATTAGCCGAAAAGGAGTGTCCCAATGAGTTCGTTCAGTGCCAATCTCAATTCTCTTAGCGCTGAGGGCAACGTCACCGAACAAGTCCGATTCATTCTCGTAAGTCGCGGGTATTCTCGCGGAACGGTGGCCCAATACCTCTCGGTTATTTCTCGTTTCCAAAGGTGGATGGAAAGCAAAGGAGACAATGTCGAAAATGCCTCTTGCAAAAGCGTCCGAGAATACTTGAGCAATACTCACGGTACTACTCAGGCGAAAATAGGAATTTTCAATCATTGCTCCATGATGAACGCAGCGCTTCATCACCTATTGCGGGTGCTTGGAAAACCTTACAAGACATGCAACAAGATCCCGGTTGAAGAAGAGATAAGGGCTTTCTGTAAGCATTTAGAATGTACCTGTGGGCTGGCACCTGCGACACGAGTGTACCGACAACGATACGCTGCAGAATTTATTTCGTATCTATCAGAGCGAAATGGTTCATCCAAAATAATTATTACTCCACACGATGTTGCAGCATTGTAAGTCGTTCAGTCATCGTGGACGATATCGACCACCCGACAATCTTGCGTGTACAAAGGTCTAAGAAAGCAGCAAGGTACAGATAACCTTCGTGCGCGGGAATGTAGGTGATATCTCAAAGCCATACTTTATTCCAATGCTCTGCAGTGAAATCCTGCTGGAGCACGTTAGCCCAGGCTCGATTCGAATGTTTCCTGTTGTAATTTTTATAGGCTCTTCGTGCACCTTTCGCATACAGACCCATCGTACGCATGAGCGTTACGATTCGTTTTCTATTGACCTTGATCCCCTCATCCTGTAAGGAGTGTGCAATCCGTTTCGCGCCGTATCGTCCAGAATGCTGTTCAAATACCTCGCGTATCTTGTGGCACAGGAATTCATTCTCAAGCTGCCGGTCAGATGGTTTCCGTTCACGGTATGCATAGAACCCACTGCGTGAGATTCCCAATATTTGACAGGCCTTCCTGATTGAGTATCGGTGGTGCTGTTCCACCAAATATTGAAATCTCACGCTCTTTTCGTGCGCAGGAAGACCTTGAATTTTTTTAAAAGCTCAACCTCTTCTTCAAGTTCCCAGTTCCGCCGCTCAAAACGATGGATTGTTGCCTGGTAGTCATAGATTGTGCTTCCATTGCCAGGAAATGCACTCTCACCGTGCTTCTCATACTCGTTCACCCAACGATACAGACTGTTCGGATGCACTGAAAGTTGTTGCGCTACTTGCGATACTGGCAATGCATCATCGAGCACGAGCTTGGCAGCTGCTACCTTAAACTCCTTGTTGAACTTCCTTCTGGACATGAACCCTTCCTTTTTTCTCTTAACTTCATGTCCATTTTATCATACCCCTTCCATCCCAAAGCCACAGATCTGCCGTAGGTTCACATCACTTAAGAGCCGTAGCCGTAGGTCACTTGTGGCGACTATCTTGAAATACCGCTTCGCAAGCGCGGCACG